>Ga0114129_10012675_pt1 | contig 12001 bp, 5 predicted proteins | sample RhiMetdeltSRZDD1_FD_80071 | JGI IMG/M metagenome (GOLD analysis project Ga0114129, IMG submission 80071) | Populus rhizosphere microbial communities from Tennessee, USA - Rhizosphere MetaG P. deltoides SRZDD1 (version 2) (version 2) | ecosystem: Host-associated > Plants > Roots > Rhizosphere >... | reverse complement strand
CGCCCACCGCCTTGGAGATCTCGACGGCCTGGCCGACGAAGTCCGCGTCGATGCGTCGTCCGAAGCCGCCCCCGAGGAACGTGGTGCGGACCGTGACCTGTTCGGGTTTGAGGCCGCTCGCCTTCGCGGCGACGCCCACCGCAAGCTGCTGGAACTGGGTGGGACCGTAGATGAGGCAGGAGTCCTGGCGCACGTCGGCCGTGAAGTTCATCGGCTCCATCGCGGCGTGGGCCAGGAACGGCAGCTCGTACTCGGCCTGCAGCGTCTTCGCCGCGCCCTTCAGCCCCGCGTCCACGTCGCCCTGCTTCTTGAAGGCCACGCCCGGCTTGGCCGCGGCCGCCTTGAGCGCGGCGGAGATCCCGGCCGAATTGAGCGCCTTGCCCGGGCCCTCGTCCCACGTAATCGCCAGCGCGTCGCGCGCGGTCTTGGCCCGCCACCAGCTGTCTGCCACCACCGCGACGCCGTCGGTGATCTGGACCACGTGCTTCACCCCGGGCATCGACTTGGCCTTCGCTGCGTCGAAGCTCACCGGCTTGCCGCCGATCACCGGGCACTGCGCGAGCGACGCGTAGAGCATGCCCGGAAGCTTGACGTCGATGCCGAACTCGGCGGTGCCGTTGATCTTGCCCGGGGTGTCGAGCCGTTTGACCGGCTTGCCGACGTACCGGGAGTCCTTGTGCTCCTTCAGCTTCACGTCGGTCGGGACCGGTAGCTTCGCGGCGGCCTCGGCCAGCTCGCCGTAGGTCGCCTTCTGTCCGGCCGGCCCGAGGACGGTGCCGTCCTGCGCGCGGCAGGCCGAGGCGTCGACCCCCCACTTCTGCGCGGCGGCGGAGACGAGCATGGTGCGGGCCTGGGCGCCGGCGGTGCGCAGCTTGTCGTAGCCTTCGACCACCGAGGTGGAGCCGCCCGTGATCTGGCCGCCGAGCAGCGCGTTGATGTAGGGCTCCGCGGAGGGCGCGATCTCGACCTTGATCTTGCCGAGGTCGACCTCCAGCTCCTCGGCCACCAGCGTCGGCATCGCGGTGTAGACGCCCTGGCCCATCTCGGAGCGCGCCGAGAGGATCGTGATGCTGTTGTCGCGGCCGATCCTCACCCAGGCGTTCGGCATGGAGGCCGCCGGCTGCGCGGCGGCGGGCTTCAGGAGGGCGTCGGGCAGCGCGACGCCGAGGATGAGGCCGCCGCCCACGGCGGCGCCGGTCTTCAGGAAATCGCGACGAGAAGGATCAGCGAGGGCGCTCATGATCACTCTCCCTTGTGGCCGGCCGCCATGTGGATGGCGGCGCGGATCCGCGGATACGTCCCGCAACGGCAGATGTTGCCCGCCATCGCGTCGTCGATGTCCGCGTCGGTGGGGTTGGGCTTCTCGGCCAGCAGGGCGGCGGCGCCCATGATCTGGCCCGACTGGCAGTAGCCGCACTGGGGGACGTCGAGCGCCGCCCACGCGGCCTGGACCTTCTGGCCGGTTGGTGTCGCGCCCACGGCCTCGATGGTCGTGATCTTCTTGCCCGCCACGAGCGAGACCGGCGTGCTGCAGGAGCGTATCGGCTTGCCGTCGACGTGCACGGTGCACGCGCCGCACAGGGCGGCGCCGCACCCGAACTTCGTGCCGGTCAGGCCGAGGGTGTCACGGAGGACCCAGAGCAGGGGCATGCCCGGATCGGCGTCGACACTGCGCGCCTCGCCGTTGACGTTGAGGCTGATCATGGCTTCCTCCCTGTGGTCGACTGGATGGCGGATTATGATGCCAGCGACAGCAGGAAGTAAACGACGATGTGGACTCGAGCGGCTCCACCCGCGCTTCTGGGCCTCGCCGTCCTGACCGCCTCGGCGGTCCCCGAGCCGGTGAGGGTGCGCATCGAGTTCATCGTCGAGGACGCCCGGGGACAGCCGGTGACCGACCTCAAACGCACGGAGGTCGTGGTCCACCAGGGCGACGATCGCGAGGACGTCGACTCGTTCGAGACGGGTCCCCCTCCCGGCCGTTACGCCCTGACCTACCTGCCGCGTACCGGCCGACCCGGGGCCGTCACGCTGAGGCTGCTCCGGCCGGGGACGACTGCCCGCGGTCCGGACGGGCCCGCCCTGAAGGTCCAGGTCCTGCGGCCGCTGGGCCCGGTCGAGGGACCGCTGCTGGCGGCACTGGATGCCCCGGAGGAACCTCACGCGCTGGAACACGATTCCTTCATCCTGCGTTTCGAGCGACAAGCGGACCTCCTCCACCACACGTTCGTGGTGGATCTGCCCCTCGAGTCCGTCACGTTCAACCGGGTCGGCGGGCAGGCCCGGGCGCACGTGGCGCTCATGACGCGGATCCGCACCGCCGAAGGCAAGGACGTCCAACGTTTCAGCCTCGACTATCCGATCGAGGTGCCGGAGACGAAGGGGCTGTCACTTCTTCGGCAGACAGTGGTATGGACGTCGCACCTCCACCTGCCCGCCGGCCGCTACGTGCTCGAGTCGGCATGCGAGGACCTGCTCTCGGCCCGGACCGGCGTCCGGCGCGTGAGCTTCGAGGCCGCCCCGCCCGCCGCCGGCCTGCGCATGAGCAGCATCAGCGTGATGCAGGCGGCCGAGGCGCTGGCAAAGGAGCAGGGCGGCATCGACAACCCCCTCGAGTACATGGGCCATCAGCTCGTACCGGCGCACCGGCCCCGGTACGTGGCCGGCGGCCTCGGCGAGCTGCGGTTCTTCGTGGTCCTCTACCCGGAGGCTTCCAGCAAGGAACCGGTCGAGCTGTCGCTCGAGCTCTACCGCGACGGCGCGCTCGTGGGCCGGGGGCCCGTCAAGCTGCCGGAAGCCGCGCCGGGCCTCGCGATCCCATATCTCGGGAGCTTCCGGCTCCAGACGTTTGCCACCGGCACCTACGAAGTGAAGCTGCAGGCGCGCCAGGGCGACATGAGCACCGGCGAGACCGCCGCGTTCGACCTCGTCCCGCCGCCGCGCTTCGAAGAGCGTCCCTCACCGTGAACTGGTCGCCGCGCCCTCTCAAGAGAGCCGGAAGTTGACGGTCACCGTCATGATCACCGGGACCGGCCGGCCATCCAGGAGAGTGGGCGTGTATCGCCAGCGGGACACGGCCACCAGCGCCGCCACGTCGAGCCGGGGGTCGGTGCCTTCCACGACTTCGACGGCCTCGACGCAGCCCGAGAGCGCGATGATCGTCCGCAGCACGACCACGCCCTGCACGCGCTCCTGTCTCGCGCTCTCGGGGTAGACGGGAGCGACGTTCCGGATCTTTTTCGGCTCGCGGATCGTCCCCCCGACGTGGAGAGCGGGCGGCGTGGGCGCGCGCGCGGGGGAGCCGCCGGGCGGCTCGGCGCAACCTTCCGGCTCGGCGGACAGGGGCACGATGACCAGCTCCGGCTGATCGGGACGAGGAAGGCGATCGTTAACGAGCGATGAGAGCACGAGCGCGCGCACGGCGTCGGCGCACGGGCCCGGCGTGTCCTTCAGGAACGCCACCTCGCGGGGCCGCCCGTCGCGCGCGTACGTCACCCGGCCGCCACCGAACTGGTTCTCGCCGCCCCGGCATCCGGAAACGCCCAGCACGTCGGACACGAAGCCCCGCGGGAAATAGTGGGGGGTGTGCATCGCGACCGCGCGCTGGATGGGCAGGAACGACGGATCAAGGTGGGGCGCCCGGCCCCGGTTGGCCGCCAGATCCGGCGGCGGCTTCTCCTTCAGCCACGCGTCGAGCGCGTCGGGACCGCCGGCCATCCGCGCGCTGAGCGCGCTCAGCTCGGAAGGGGTGAAGCGCCGGAGCACGTCCTTGTCGCTGAGCACCGCGGCGTCGACGGCGACGGGCCCGCCTTCGCGCACGCTGGCGATCCACGCCGCATCTTCGCGGGGTGGGCGCCGGTACATGCGCTGCAGCAGCTCGAAGGCGAACCCGGCGCCCAGGTCGTCGCGGGGCGCGCCAGGAGCGGCTGTGGCTTCCGGGCTGGCGTCGAGCGCCTGCCGCAGCACCGGCGAGGGCTGCCACCCGGACGCGAGCTGCAGGTGCCAGTACGTCGCCGCCCGCACGTGCGAGGACGAGCTTCCGAGCGAGCTGATGAGGACGCCGTCGGAGAGCGGCACGTGTTGGCTGCGAGCGGTCTGGAGCACCGCCGCCCAGGCGACCGCGTCCCGCTCCCGCAGCGCGGCCGAAGCGGCGGGCTCGAGCCCCTCGGCGCCCGCCGTGGCCAGGTCCAGGAAGCGCCCGAGCTGGGCCGAGGTCAGAGACAGCGCACGCAGGCTCGGCAGGTGATCGAGCGCCGACCGGCCGCGGGCGCGCCCGAGCGCCGCCGCGACGTCGGCCGCGAAGCGTGGCTCCTTTCGCGCGACCGCGAGCAAATCGGCGTCGCGGGCGGGGCCGCCCAGCGCCGCCACCGCAGCCAGCTCCTCGCCCGCCGCCTCCCCGTCGGTCTCCGTGGCGAGCGCCTTCAGCAGCTCCGGCAACAGGGACGTGGACGCGGTGACGTTCGCGACCCGGGCGGCAGCGGCGCGTACCTCGGGCCGGCCGTCGCGCAGCGCCTCGGCCCAGCGGGCGAGGACGGCCGGCTCGGTGGCGTGCTCCACCAGCAGCGCGACCGAGCCGGGCGAGACCGGCCTTTCCAGTAGCGCTTGCCAGCTCGCCGCACCGCTCGAATCGCCGGCCGCGGCCACCACGGGCAGGAGGGAAGCCATGGCCAGCAAGGGCGTCGACGCAACCCGTGCGCGACGGGCAGGGAGGTCACTCATGCTCCGCCTCCTCTTCGCAGCGATACCGGGTGGGAGTCGTCCTGTCAAGAGACCGGTCCTGGTCGGTCCGCGCTCAGCCATCTTTCGCGTCCCGTCGCGTCTCCGCTCGCCGCCACGATGCTAGGTTGGCCTCAGGGTGCCACGAGCCCGCATGAGTGAGGGAAGGACCTCCAGCCTGTGGTCGAGTAATGAGCGGATTATGACGTCAGCGCCGGCCCGAAGTGAGTGAGGGTCGCGGGCTTTCCTCGCGTCGAGAACCATGGCAGTATGAGCGCCCCTCCCTGGTAGCGCCCCTTCGTGATTGCGAGGTCGGGCCCGGCGATGCCTCGAGACGTTGACTGTGTCGTCGCGGGAGAGCGCCTCCATTCTTTCGACGCCATACGAGCCGGCGCGCTCCTGTTGGGCGTCGTCCTGCATGCCGGCGAGTCCTTCATACCCGACAACAGGACGTGGGCGATCGTCGACGATTCCACCAGCCCGGTGGCGGGCGCGATGGTCTACGTCATCCACATCTTTCGAATGCCGGCCTTCTTCCTCATGGCCGGCTTCTTCGGGCGGATGACGCTGCAGCGCCGGGGCCCCGCCGGCTTCGTCCGGGACCGCGCGAAGCGCGTCCTGGTGCCCCTCGTGCTCGGATGGTGCCTCCTCTACCCGCTGATCGTCTGGGCCTGGATCTGGGGGGCTCAACGATCTGGCGGTGGCCTCCCGGGGGAAGCAGCGCGAGAGCCCGCGTGGCAGGTCGCCTTCTCCGCCTTTGCCACCGGCGACGTCTTTCGCGGCGGGGTCCAGCTCTCGCACCTGTGGTTTCTCTACTACCTTCTGATGTGCTACGCGGCCGTCCTTGCCGTTCGCCAGGGGCTCGTCGTCCGTTTCGACCGCGGGATGGGGTTGCGGGGGCGGATCGATCGTGCCTTTGCCGCGGTCTGGCGCGCCCGCTGGTCGTTCGTCATCCTCGCTCTTCCCGTCTTCGGCTCGCTTTGCCTCGCTCCCGGTTGGGTCGGCGTGGACACGCCGGACCAGACCCTGCGGCCGAACCCACCTTACCTCCTCGCCTACGCCACGTTTTTCGCCGTGGGCTGGCTCTTGCATCGGCAACCGCACCTGGTGGACACCCTGGTCAGGAGGCAACGATCCTGTTCGGGCTGGGTCGCCCTGCTGAGCGTTCCGCTTGTCGTGTTCGTCCTCCGGCACGGGCGCGAGCCGTCCGGGCCCTGGGTACGAATCCCCTATGTCGCCGCCTACGCTGTGGCGATGTGGGCGTGGGTCCTGGGACTCCTGGGCCTCGGAGCTCGCTGGTTCTCCCGGTCACGGCCCGCGGTGCGATACGTGTCCGAATCATCTTATTGGCTCTACCTCATGCACCTGCCGCTCGTGCTGTTTCTGCAGGTGTCCATGGCCCACGTTCCGTGGCCCTGGAGCCTCAAGCTCGCCACGGTGCTGGTCGTCGTGCTGTCGGTTCTGCTGGTGAGCTACCACGCCTGCGTGCGCTTCACCGCCATCGGCCTTCTCTTGAATGGGCGGAGGCGAGAACGGGCCGGGAGAACGGCTCAGGCCGAAGCCCTGGCCGCCAGGGCCTAGCCAGTCGTCCTCGGCGCCGGCTTTCTCCCTTCGCGCCGCTCTCCTTACCGTCCGGGTGGTATGGTGGTTGAGGGAGAGCGAGGAGTCCCTCCAGACACCCAACACCCAATGACGATTCGCCGGGCGGCTCTCCCCTCAGTCCTGTTCGTGTCGCTGGCCGTGCCCGCGGTGGCCGCGCCGAACCCACCCCTCATCACCGAGCCCTCCCGCGACGGGCAGATCGTCAACCCGGCCGACGTCCACATGGAGGCCACGTACTCGGACCCGGACGGCAGCGCGCATGCGTCGACCGACTGGGAGCTCTGGGACACGAGCGCGGCGCCGGCCGAGCGGATCTGGTCGAGGAGCGTCTCGGCGCCGCCGAACCTGATGGTCCACATCCACCTCGGCGACGGCACGTTCGAGGGCTCCTACGCCGGCCGCACGCAGCTCAAGTTCGACACCGCGTACGAGCTCCGCGTCCGCTTCTGGAACGCCGGCGGCGAGCCCAGTCCACTGTCGGCGAGGCCGTTCCGCACCAGTCCCCAGGGCCCGCCCGGAGTGCCGGGGCCGATGCCGTGGGTGGTGCTCCAGCCGGGGTACACGGTCGAGGTCGTCGCCACCGGCTTCCAGCTCCCGGTCAACATCGCCTTCGTGCCGAATCCAGGCACCGACCCCTCCGACCCGTTCCTCTACGTCACCGAGCTGTACGGCAACATCAAGGTCGTGCTGCGCAACGGCACCCTCGCCAATTACGCCACGAGCCTGCTCAACTTCGACCCCACCGGCATCTTCCCGGGATCCGGCGAGCAGGGCCTGGCCGGGATCGTGGTGGATCCGGCCACCGGCGACGTCCTGGCCAGCCTCCTCTACGAGGACAGCGCTTCACCCGAAAACCCGAAGCCCCATTACGCGAAGGTGCTGCGGCTCCACAGCACGGACGGCGGCCGGACCGCCGACCCCGCCCAGACGACGACCGTGCTGGACATGTTCGGCGAGCGCTTCTACGAATCGCACCAGATCTCGAACCTCACGATCGGGCCCGACGGCAAGCTGTACGTCCACGTCGGAGACGGGTTCGACAGCGGCGCCGCGCAGGACCTCGACTCGTTCCGCGGGAAGATCCTCCGCCTGAACCTGGACGGCAGCGCTCCCACCGACAATCCCTTCTACGACGACGCCGACGGAATCACGGCGCGCGACTACGTCTTCGCCTACGGCTTCCGGAACCCTTTCGGCGGCGCCTGGCGCGCCTCCGACGGCGCCCACTACGAGGTCGAGAACGGTCCCGACGTGGACCGCTTCGCCAAGGTCGTCGCCGGCCGCAACTACGGCTGGGACGGGACGAACGAAAGCATGTTCAACTTCGCGCTGTACAACTGGGGCCTGCCCTGCCCGCCGTGCGGTCCCGCGCACTCGCCCGTGAACGTCGCCTTCGTCCAGCCGGGGACGTTCTCGGGCAGCGGCTTTCCCTTCGCGAAGATGGACCACGCCTACGTCACCGAGTCCGGTCCGACCTACGCCGCCGGCCCCCAGGAGCTGGGCAAGCGCATCGTCGAGTTCGCGCTCGACCCGGCGGGCAGCTCCGCGACGGGCCCCACCAAGCTCGTGGAGTACAACGGCACGGGCCGCGCCACCGCGGTGGGCCTCGCCGCCGGGCCCGACGGCCTCTACTTCACCGACCTCTACAAGGACCAGGACTCCGACCCGCCGAACCCGATCGAGCCGGGTGCGAACCTGCTCCGGATCCGCTACAACGCGGCGACGGCCGAGGCCGACCTCGCCATCACGAAGTTGGACGGGCCGATGAGCGCGGATCCCGGAGCGCCGGCGACGTACACCATCGAAGCGACGAACCTGGGGCCGGGCGCGGCGAGCGGGGCGACGGTCACCGACAACGTCCCCGCCGGCCTGACGGGAGCGTCGTGGACCTGCGTCGGCGCGAACGGCGGGACGTGCGCCGCGAGCGGATCGGGAAGCATCGACGACACCGTCGATCTGCCGGCAGGCGCGAGCGTGACCTACACGCTGTCGGGGACGATCGGCCCCACCGGGACGGGCCTGGGCAACATGGCCACGGTCACGGCGCCGCCCGGCATGACGGACCCGAACCTCGCCAACAACACCGCCCTCTTGCGACGGCCCGGCCGCCGTCCCGCGTTGCCGCCGGTCGCCGGCAGCGTCGGAGGCCCGCCGGCCGGCGGGAGCGCGCCCCGACGCGGGATCGACCGGAGCCCCCCGCCCGCCCGCCGGCCGCCCGCGGAGTCCCCGCCCGGGCGCGAGGGCCGTCGGCGGTTGAGCGGCGCCCTCTGCAGCGGTAACGTGCGCACCTGCGCGGGCGGCCTTCCGGCGCAGGAAGAGAGAGGACCCATGATCAGCAAGCGCCGTTCCCCCGGCTTCTTCTCCGTGACGGGGCCGTTGGCCGTCGTCCTGGGCGTGGGCGTCGCTCCGCTCCGCGCGCAGCCGCCGGCGGGCCGCGGCGAGCCGGAGCCCTCCACGACGGAGATCATGGACACCTTCACGAAGGCGAGCACCGGCAACGTGGCCGACGCGGGGGACGAGGCCACGGGCGTGCGCGGCTTCATGTCCCGGGACATGAAGCCGGTCTTCAAGGCCAAGGTGATCGGGCCGGCGGTCACCGTCTTCCTGCAGCGGGCCCTGCGCACGGACAAGCGCGACTGGCCGAACCTGCAGATCCAGACGCTCGACGAAGCGCCGCCCGGCAGCGTGATCGTGGAGGTCCTCGAAGACGGGCTCGACACGGCGGGGGTCGGCAACCTGATGGCCACCACGGCGAAGGTGCGCGGCCTGGCCGGCATGGTCATCGACGGCGGCGCGCGCGACATCGAAGAGCTGGAGGAGATCGGCTTCCCGATCTGGAGCCGCACCCAGACGCCGGCCACGTCGGTGGGGCGATACGTGCCGGTCGCGAAGAACGTGGCGGTCACGTGCGGCGGCGTGCTCGTCCGCCCCGGCGACTGGATCGTCGGCGACCTGACCGGCGTGGTCGTGGTTCCGAAGGCCGCCCTGCCGCAGGTGCTGAAGCTGCTGCGCCAGTACGACGACAAGGAGACGAAGATGATCCCGCTCATCAAGGAGACCAAGTCCATGGGCAAGGCGCTGCAGATCTTCAACCGCTACTAGCGGCGAGGACCTGCCCGCCTCGTCAGCTCATGGGCCCTGGTCGTGAGCGACCGTCACCGTCGTGGTGCCGGCCGTGGCGTTGCCGGACGCGTCACGGCAAGAGACGTTGATCGTGTAGATCCGTCCGCTGCCGCCCCCGGCGCGCTCGGCGCGCAGCAGGACGCCCAGGCTGGCCGGGCTCGGCTTCGGCCCGGGATCGGAGAGGATCCAGTCCGGGATCGTGTTGCCGCTGCCGGGACCCTGGGGCGGCTCGTTGCTGGTCACGGAGACGATCGCGCACTTCGGCGACGTGTCGCATACGTCGGTGGCGGTGGCCGTGATCGACACGGACACGAACTTGTGATTGGGCGGCCACAGCGTGCTGGGATCGGCCACTATCGAGTGGATCACCGGCGGCGTGGTGTCGGCCACCGTGACCTGTGAGGCGCAACTGTTCGTGTTGCCGGAAGTGTCGGTGGCCGTGCACGTGAACGGATCCACGCCGAGGGGGAACGTCGATCCCTCCGGCGGCAGGCAGCCCTTAGACTGGATCCCGCAGTTGTCGGCCACCGTGCCGATCAGGCTCGCGACGACCGCGCCCGCCGGGCTGGCGCACTCCACGGTCGGGGCCAGGCAGGTGATGGTCGGCTTCTCGAGGTCGTTCACGGTGACGTTCCCCGCGCACGAGGCGCTCTGGCCGTTCTGGTCGGTGATGGTCAGGGTGACGCTGGTCGTGCCGGTGGGGTAGGGATTCGGCGGCGCCTGGCTGAGGGTGAACGTGTCGAAGTCGGGGTCCGTCGAGCCGTCGTCGATCGACACGCCGGAGGCGCTGCAGAGGCCGGGGTCGGTCTGCGTGGTCACGCTCTTGCAGGCCGCCACCGGCACGACCGTGTCGCGCACCTTGAAGAACAGATCGATGCCGGGATTCAGGGCGCGCACCGGCGTCGCCGAGGCCCACACGGCGTAGAGGTGGCCCTGGGCGCAGGCGTTTCCGTTGTAGTCCCCGTACTTGGGAGCGCCGCCGCCCCAGAGCTGACAACTGTCGCTCCCGTTGGCGCACACGGTCGTGTTGAAGTCGCAGAACTGGCGCGCGCCGTTGCGGCAGATGCCCGTGTTGCCGTCGCAGACCTGGCCGGCCGGGCACGTGTTCCCCGGACCGCAGCCGCCGGTGCCGCAGAAGCCGGCCAGCTCCGGCTGCTCGGAGCAGCTCGTGGAATCGGGCGTCGCCCGCGAGCCGAAGGGCCAGCTCGCCGGGGACCCCACCGCCTGTCCGGCCAGGCATTCGGCGTCGGAGGTCGAGGCGTCGTTGAGCTGGAACTCGGCGCCCGCGTTCAGGTTGCCTCCGCTCCGGACGGCGCTCGCCCCGAAGTAGTCGGTCAGGTCGTTGCTGGGGCCGGTCGCGTTGCGCCGGTCGTACCAGGTGACGAAGGCGGTTCCCCGCGTCGCGCACACCCACGGCATGTAGCGCCGGGCCGTCCCGCCGCCGTTGAGCGTCGTCGGCGCCGAGAACGTCGCGCCGCCGTCGGTCGAATCGCGGATGAGGACGTTCTCGTTTCCGGCCCCGGTGTTCATCGCGTACGCGTAGAAGACGTGCGCGGCGTTGGTGTCGTCGACGGCCACCGTCGGGCTCCTCAGCGTGTTCCCGTTGTTGCAGCGATCGAGGCCCGGGACCGGGCAGGGGAGGTTGGCGACGCCGGGGGCCGCCGTCCGCGGCCACCCGGCCAGCTCCGGCATGGCGGAGTTGGTGTTGCACGAGGCGAACTTGTCGATCCTCAGGTTGTTCGAGGTGTCGACGAACGCGACGTACACGGAGCCATCCTGGCCGACGGCGATCCGGGGGAAGTCGCCCGAGATCCCGATGTTGCCCGCGCTCCAGGTCGCGCCGCCGTCCGTCGAGCAGGTGATCCCCCAGGTCGGGGTCGCGGAGCCGTTGCGGAAGGCGCTGTAGACCTGGTCCTGGTTGTTGACCTGGTTGGCGCGGTCGGCGCCGATGTGCTCCTGGTCGGGGAACCGGGCGCCGCTGAAGTTGCACTGGGGCGGCGCGCCGCAAGTGAAGGCGGTCCCGCGAAACGTGAACGTCTGCCCGCCGTCGGTGGAGCGATGGATGGCGGTCGTGTTGTTGAATATGGTTCCTTCGTAGAAATTGCCGGTCTGCCCGACCGCGAGCGAGGAGTCGCCGCCGGTCGAGTTCGGGAAGGCTCCGCCGAAATTGAACGTCTGTCCGCCGTTGTTCGACCACGTCCAGACGAACTGCTGGGCCACGACGATGTTGCGACCGTTGGCAGAGGCGGCGACCTCGGGCTCGCTGGCCACGCCGCCGATGAGGATCCGGAGGGCGGCGCCGGGCTCCGCCGGCAGCAGTGCCGAATCGGACGGCTGTGACGGGGGCCGCTCCTCTTCGGCCTCGACCGCGGGGGACGACCGCGCGGGAAGAACGGGGCGGCCCCGGAGCGGGCTGGCCGGGTGACGGGCGTTCGCGGTGGAGGAGGGGCGCGACGACGAGCTCGGCGAGAGGCTGAGGCTGGTCTCGATCGCCGCGATCGTGTCGGCGATCGCGGTCGGCGCGTCGGAAGGCAGGCTTCCGTAGAGGCGGATCAACTGG
>Ga0114129_10012674_pt1 | contig 12001 bp, 11 predicted proteins | sample RhiMetdeltSRZDD1_FD_80071 | JGI IMG/M metagenome (GOLD analysis project Ga0114129, IMG submission 80071) | Populus rhizosphere microbial communities from Tennessee, USA - Rhizosphere MetaG P. deltoides SRZDD1 (version 2) (version 2) | ecosystem: Host-associated > Plants > Roots > Rhizosphere >... | reverse complement strand
TGCAGCCGCCTTGACGGCGCCGGCGACCTCGGGAATCAATAGAACAAACCATGAACTTAATTTCCTCCTGGGATGGCCATGGCCGCACCCGCACGACCGGGCGTCTCTTCCTCAGCTGGGATGCCGGCCGCCCTCGATCGGCTGCGTCGGGAGCTTTGCGCGGCCGAAGCGGCTACCGGCCTCACCTCCGCAGGCGGCGCTGCGCTGGCGCTCGGCATCCCGGCCATCGACGGCGTTCTTGGCGGCGGCCTCAGTTGCGGCGCGTTGCACGAAATTGTTGCCGCGCATGAGACTGAGACCGCCGCCGCCACCGGCTTTGCGCTGGCGCTCGCGGCGCGGCGGGCGTTTCCGTCATGCCGGGGCCTCGCCCGCATTGCGGAAAAAAACGTGCTCTGGATCGCCGAAGATCTCTCGCTCGCGGAGAACGGTGCGCCCTATGGACCCGGTCTCGACGGCGCCGGCATCGCACCCGAGCGGCTGATCACGGTCGCCGCCGGGCGCGGGCGCGATGTGCTGTGGGCGATGGAGGAAGCGCTGCGCTGCCGTGCCGTCGGCGTGGTGATCGGCGAGATGCGCTCACGCGGCATCGATCAGGTGATGACCCGGCGTCTGGCGCTCGCGGCCGCGGCCGGCGACACGCTCGGCCTGCTCTTGCGCACCACGCCGCACGACGAACCTTCCGCCGCCGCGACGCGCTGGATCATCGGCGCGGCACCGTCCTTCCTGCGCTCGCAAGGAGGCGATGAAAGAGCCCAGGGCCTCGGTCCGCCGCGCTTGGCCGCGCGGCTCGTCCGCAACCGCCGTGGTCACCTCGGAGCATGGATCGTGGAGTGGAACAGTGTGGAGCAGCGTTTCGAGCTCACAACGCATTCTGAGCCTGTGGCTGGAGCGGCTTTCGACCGACCGCATCGCGCGGCAGTGGCGTGAGGCCCCTTCTCCCCTGGTGGTGTTCGGCAAGCGCGGCAATCTCGATCTGCTCGTCGCTGTCGATGCCGGGGCGGAGCAGCTCGGGCTCGCCACCGGCCTCGCGCTGGCGCAGGCCCGCGCCATGCATCCCACTCTCACCGCGGTGCCGGAGGACCAAGCAGCCGACGCGCGCCTGCTCGACGCCATGGCCGACTGGTGCCAGCGCTATACCCCCCTCCTGGCCACCGATCCCCCGACGGCATCCTGCTCGACATCGGCGGCTGCGCGCATCTGTTCGGCGGCGAGGAGAAACTGCGCGACGATCTCCTCGCGCGGGTGACCGGTTTCGGCTTTTCGGCCCGCGCCGCCATTGCCGCCAGCATCGGCGCGGCCTCCGCCGCGGCGCGTTTCGGTGCGGCGGCGGCGACCGCAACCGATCACGAGCGCGATCTGCTTGCGCCCCTGCCGCTCGCGGCGCTGCGGCTGTCGAGCGACACGGTCGCCGCGCTGGCACGGGTCGGCCTGAAACGCATCGGCGACATCCTCGACCTGCCGCGGGCGCCACTTGCCGCCCGTTTCGGTGCCGAGCTCCTGCGCATGCTCGACCGCGCGCTCGCCCGCGAACACGAGCCGCTGACGCCGCGTCTGCCGGTCGCGCCCTATATCGCCGAAAAGAATTTTCACGAGCCGATCGCGCGCGAAGCGGACGTGCTCGCGACCGTCGAGCGGCTCGCGATGCGGCTCAAGACGGCGCTGGCGGCGCGCGGAGACGGTGCCCGGCGACTCGAGCTTGCCCTCTTCCGCACCGACGGCGCGGTCAAGCGCATCGCCGCCGGCACCTCGCGTCCGGTGCGCGATCCGCAAGCGATCCGCGCGCTTTTCGTCGAGCGGCTCGCCGCGCTCGGCGATGAGATCGATCCGGGCTTCGGCTTCGATCTGGCGCGGCTCTCCGTGCTCACCGCCGAACCCTGTCCGGACGAGCAGATCGGTTTCGGCGGGCACGAAGATCAGGCCGAGATCGATCGCCTCGTCGACCGCCTGAGCGCGCGGCTCGGCCGCCGGCGGGTTTCGCGCCTCATCGCCCATGACAGCCATATCCCGGAGTTCGCCGCCGCGGCTCTCCCGGCGCAGGCCACGGCGCGAGCCGAGCTCGGCTGGGAGGCGTTTCGCCGCTTCCGCATCCAGGCCGAGTTGAGCCCGCGGCCGCTGCGTTTTCTCGCCCGGCCCGAGCCGATCGAAGATGTCTTTGCGCTGGTGCCCGACGGTCCGCCGGTGCGTTTCCGCTGGCGGCGGGCGCTGCACGAAGTGATCGCGGTCGAAGGGCCCGAGCGCATCGAAGGCGCTTGGTGGAACGAGGAAGGCGGTCCCGCGCGCGACTATTTCCGCGTCGAGGACAAGGCGGGGCTGCGCTTCTGGCTGTTCCGCGCGGGACTCTACCGCGACATGGCGCGCGGTCAGCCACCGCCGCGCTGGTTCCTGCACGGGATGTATGCGTGAGATGCCCCGCTATCTCGAATTCGCCGTCGCCTCCAACTTCTCGTTCCTGCGCGGGGCTTCGCATGCGGAGGAGCTCATGCTGCAGGCCGCGCATATCGGCCTCGACGGTCTCGGGCTGTGCGACCGCAATTCGGTCGCTGGCGTGGTGCGCGCCCATCTCATCAAACGCGAGAAGAAGTTGGCGTTGCGTTATCACCCGGGTGCGCGGCTCGTATTCGCCGATGATACGCCGGACATTCTCGCCTATCCGCGCGACCGGCCGGCCTGGGGGCGACTTTGCCGCCTGCTCACGTGCGGCAACCTGCGCGCGGAGAAAGGCGAGTGCATTCTCTATCTCGATGATTTGCTTGAACACATCGATGGGCTCGAGCTGGTGGTGATGGAAACCTCGACATGGGAGCTTGTGTCACTTCCCCTGTTGCAGAAGCCGACATCACCGCCGGCTTCTCTCATCCCGGCGCAGGTCGGGACTGCCCGGCCTGCCAGCGCGCCCGGCAAGACGATCCGGATGGCGGCTGTTCCGCCAGCGCTTCCCTCTCCCCGGGCTGAGGGTGAGAAGGCAAAACTCCGGCTGGTTGAAAACGAGAAAAAAAAAGCAGACACCGAGCCAAAGGATCCGCTCTCGCTTCTGCGCGCCGCCGCCCCCGGCCGCGTGCGGCTTGCCGTCAACATGCTCTATCGCGGCAATGACCGGGCGCGGCTGGCACGCCGCGCCGAGATCGCACGGCAAGCCGGCGTGCCGCTCATGGCCGTCAACGACGTGCTCTATCATCACCCCGACCGGCGTGAATTGCAGGATGTGCTCACCTGCATCCGCGAGCACCTGACGATCGATCAGGCCGGGCGGCGGCTTGCCGCCAATGCCGAGCGTTATCTCAAACCGCCCGCCGAGATGGCGCGGCTCTTCCGCGATGCCCCGGAAACGATCGAGGAGACATTGGCGCTCGATCGGGCGCTCGCCTTCTCGCTGGACGAGCTTCGTTATGAATACCCCGACGAAATGCGCGCGGGCTTTGCGACAACGCAGGACGCGCTCGTGCATCTGGCCTGGGAAGGGGCTGCCACACGCTATCCCGACGGCATTCCTGACAGCGTATGCCAGTCACTCGACCATGAGCTGGCGCTGATCGCGAAGCTCAACTACGCCCCCTATTTTCTCACCGTGCACCACATCGTCGGTTACGCCCGCAGCCAGAACATCCTCTGCCAGGGGCGCGGCTCGGCGGCCAATTCGGCGGTCTGTTACTGTCTGCGCATCACCGACGTCGACCCGCGCGACGGCAACCTTCTGTTCGAGCGCTTCATCTCCTCGGATCGGGGCGAGCCACCCGACATCGATGTGGATTTCGAGCACGAGCGGCGCGAGGAGGTGATCCAGCATATTTATCAGCACTACGGACGCGACCATACCGGCATCGCCGCGACCGTCATCTCCTATCGCGGCCGTTCCGCCATCCGCGAGGTCGGCAAGGCCTTCGGGCTGTCGGAAGACACCATTGGCGCGCTTTCCTCCTCGATCTGGGGCATGGGCGGCGGCGCGGTGCGCACCACCGAGCTTTCACGCGCCGGCATCGATGTGAACAGCCCGCGCATGAAGAAAATGCGCGCGCTCGCCATGGAGATTCAATCCTTTCCGCGCCACCTCTCCCAGCATGTCGGCGGCTTTGTCATTACCCGCAGCCGGCTCGACGAGGTCATGCCGATCGCCAATGGCGCGATGAAGGACCGCACCTTCGTCGAATGGGACAAGGATGATCTCGATGCGCTCGGCATCCTCAAGATCGACGTGTTGGGCCTCGGCATGCTCACGTGCCTGCGCAAGGCATTCGAGCTCACCGAGAAGCACTATGGCGTTGCGTTCCGTTCGTCGTGGCCGGAGGAACCCGACGGAAAGGGACATTTCGCCCTCTCTACGATTCCGAAAGAAGAGGACGCGGTTTATCGCATGCTGCAGCGTGCCGACTCGCTCGGCGTATTCCAGGTCGAGAGCCGCGCGCAGATGTCGATGCTGCCGCGCCTCAAGCCAAAGGAATTCTACGATCTCGTGATCGAAGTCGCGATCGTGCGGCCGGGCCCGATCCAGGGCGACATGGTCCATCCATATCTGCGCCGACGGCAGGGCATCGAGCCGGTTTCCTATCCCTCGAAGGCGCTGGAAGCCGTCCTCGAAAGGACGCTCGGCGTTCCCCTGTTCCAGGAACAGGCGATGAAGATCGCCATCGTCGCGGGTGGCTTCACGCCGGGCGAGGCCGATCAGTTGCGCCGCGCCATGGCGACCTTCAAGCGCACTGGGACCATCGGCACTTTCAAGATCAAGATGATCGAAGGGATGGTCGCAAGAGACTATCCGCGCGACTTTGCCGAGCGCTGCTTCAGCCAGATCGAGGGCTTCGGCGAATATGGCTTCCCGGAAAGCCACGCCGCGAGCTTCGCGCTCCTGGTCTACGCCTCGGCCTGGATGAAGTGCCGCTATCCAGACGTCTTCGCGGCCGCGCTACTCAATGCGCAGCCCATGGGGTTCTACGCGCCGGCGCAGATCGTGCGCGACCTGCGCGAACACGGCGTCGAAGTGCGGCCGGTCGATATCAATCATTCCCACTGGGACGCCACGCTCGAGCCCGGCCCGCACGCGCTCGAACGCATGCAGGTGATCCACCGCGAAATGGCGGAGGACATCCGTACGACGCACGCACTGCGGCTGGGTTTTCGCAAGATCAAGGGAATGTCGGAGCCAGACGCCACGCTGATCGTCACGGAGCGCAAGAGACCCTACACCTCCGTCCGCGACCTCTGGCTGCGCACCGGGCTAGCACCGCGCATTATCGAACGGCTCGCCGACGCCGATGCCTTCGGCTCGCTCGGCCTGACGCGGCGGCAGGCTTTGTGGGCGGCCAAGGCACTCGGCCGGGTGGGCGGCAAGGACGACGATCTGCCGTTGTTCCGGGTCCATGCAATACCGGCATCCCCGGCCGCCGGCGACCCGCCAGCACCCGCGCATCGATCAGCTCCATCCGAACCCGACGTGCACTTGCCGCCCATGCCGTCGGGCGAAGAAGTCGTGAACGACTACCGTTTCCTCGAATTGTCGCTGCGTGCGCACCCGGCGTCGTTTCTGCGCACCGATCTCGCCCGACGCGGCATCGTCTGCAACGAGAAACTGCGCGTTAGCCCGTCGGGCACACGCGTCAGCGTCTCCGGTCTCGTCACCATTCGCCAACGGCCAGGCTCGGCCAATGGCGTCATCTTCATGACCATCGAGGACGAAACCGCAGTCGCCAACATCATCATCTGGCCGAAGACGTTCGAGCGCTTCCGTCCCATCATCCTGGGTGCGCGCTATGTCGCCGTCACCGGAGAAGTACAGCAGGAATCGAACGTCATCCATGTGGTTGCAAGCAGGCTTGACGATCTCACCCGCCTGCTGGCGCGTCTGACCGAGGATGCGCCCCCGATCCAGTCGCTCGCGCGTGCCGACGCGGTCAAGCGCCCGCACGACGAAGACATCGACAGCCGCGCCCGCGGCCGCCGCAATCCGCCGCGCATCGCCGCGCCCGCGCAACTCCCGGATCTGCTGGCCAGCGACCTCGACGTGCCGGCGCGCGGTTCGGCGCACGCCCCCTCCCGGCGCGGCGGCACGAAAATCACCCGCGGCTGACCGGGCGGCAGTGTCCCGATCGGGCGAGCGGCTCGAGGCCGTTACTGCGGCACGACGCCGTCCCGCCCGACATTGACGCGGGCCGTCTCGAACGTTCCGTCCGGCTTTTTCATCGCCGCCAGCACGGTGATGGCGGCGCCGGGCTTGAGGTCGCTTGGGCTTCCGATCTCATAACGCACGATCGGCACATTGGGCCCGACCACGATCTTCTTCTCACCGTCGCGGTATTTCACCGTGATCGTGGAGCCGTCGACCCCGGTGACGGCCGTGCCCGCGGTGCCATTGGTCATGGTGCTGTTCGGCGCGCCATCCCAGGGGCGATGTCCCTCGCCGGTGCCGCGCTGAGCCTCGGCGAAGATGTGCACCTCCAGCGCCTTCTGGCTGCCGTCCGCCTGCGGCATCGCTCCGCTGCCGATGAACGCCCCTTCTTTGATGTCGGCCAGGGACGCCTTCACGACGCTCACGACCTGCGCTTTGTCGGCCAGTGTCAGGGTGAGCTGCGCGCCGTCGCGCGCCTTTATCAGCAGGGTGTTACCGTCCACCTTGTCGATGGTGCCGCGCAGTCTCGTCGTTTGTGCCGGTTGCGCCCAAGCCGACGTCGCAGCCAAAGCCGCCAGCAGCGCCGCGGCCGCGAGCACGCGTCGTGTGATCCCGCTCATGTTCTGTTCTCTCAGATCCAGCGTGGATCGCCGCCAACGGCGACCCGCGCTCATGACCAAGTCGCGTTCAGCCGCTCACATCGGCGGCGTGATGCCATCCCGGCCGACCGAGACCGCCGACGCTTCGAGCGTGCCGTCGTCCTTCTTGTTTGCGCCGGCAATGAAAATCTTGGCGCCGGGCTTGAGCTCGCTCTTGTCGCCGGAAACATAGGTGACAATCACGGTCTCAGGCACGACGAGGATCTTCTTCTCGCCGTCCTTGTACTTGAGGGTGATCTCGTTCCCGCTCACCCCTTTGACCGACTGCGCCACGGTGGCGTTGGTCATGGTGCTGTTGGGCATCAGATCCCACGGCCGATGGCCCTCGCCGGTCCCGCGCATCGGCTCGGGGAAGATATGAATCTCCACCGCCTTCTGGCTGCCGTCGGACTGCGGCATGCCGGTGACGCCGATGAAGGAATTGTCCTTGATGTCGGTGAGCGGCGCCTTGACGATGCCGCGCACCACGGCATTGTCGGTCAGCTTCACCTTGTACGTGGTCTGGCCGTCCCGCGATTTCACCGTCAGCATCGGCCCGTCGACCGCTTCCACCGTCCCGCGCACGCGGACGGGGGCAGGCTGCTGGGCGAAGCTCGCAGATGTGGCGAGCAGCAGGGCGAAGCCCGCTACCCCGAAAACGCGCCGTGTGGTCTGGTTCATGTCGTCCTCCCGAAATCTCGTTGCCGGCAAAGCACCCGGCAAATGAACAACCCTCCGCAACCGGGCTTATTCCGGCCGTCCAGGGGTTTTCACCATGAGACCAGCCTCCATGCGCGCATGCAAGCGCCCGGGAGCCGGCATTCGGAAATGTGAAGGGTGATCAGAATTGGCCGGGAGTGGCACCGCCATCGACCGCGATCGCCGTACCCTGGATGTGGCGCGCGCGCTCGGAGCACAGGAACAACGCGAGCGCAGCAATGTCCTCGGGCTTGCCGAAGCGCCGCATGTTGTTTTTGGTGAGTGCCTCGGCGCGCAGCTCCTCGACGGTCCTGCCCAGCGCCGCCGCCCGCTGCTGGCGCAATTGTTCCTGCCGCTCGGTATCGGTATTGCCGGGATGAATGACGTTCACATTGACATCGTCGCGGTTGCCGAGCTTCGACAGGCCCTTGGAAAAGTTGGCCATGGCGGCGTTGACCGAGCCGCCGATCAGGAATTCCGGATCGGGCGTGCGCGCGGCACCTCCGATGATGTTGATCACGCTGCCGCGCGACGCCTTCAGCAGCGGCCAGAACAGCCTGGTCAGGCGCACGCCGCCGAACAATTTCAGCGCGTAGCCATCGAGCCAGGCGGCGTCGGGCAGGTCGAGGAAAGCCCCGGCGCGGGTCGCGCCCGCATTATTGACCAGCACGTCGCAACGCCGGAAACGTTCGTTGACGGATGCGAACAGCCGCTCACAGGCCTCGAGCGTGCGCAGGTCCCCGGCGACGGTGAAGGGCTCCGGGCCTTCCGCCGCTATCGCTTTGGCGGCGAGCGCGAGATTCTCCGCCGATGACGAGGCCAGCACGGTCTGTGCGCCCGCGCGCGCGAAGGCAAGCGCGATGCCGCGGCCGATCCCGCGGCTCGCGCCCGATATGACGACGATCTTGCCGTCGAACTCGCCCGGCATTTCCCACCCTCCATGATCAGCAATTCAAGCCGTATTACTATGCCGGCGCGTGACCAGGGAACAGGGCAAGCCCATGAAAGCGATCTTCATCGACTGCAACAAACAGCTCGCCCCGGTATTTGCGCGGGTTCGAGAGCCCGACGACCCGCCGATCGCGGTCAATAGCGATGCATTCCAATCCGCCGATCTGCCGCGGTTCCTGGGCGGCTACGACATCTGCCTCGACGACCATTCCTACCTGCCGACCGAGGTCATGGCCGAATGCCGCGGGCTCAAGCACGTCGTATTTCTCGGCACCGGCGCGTCGAGCTACATGGACGTTCCGGCCCTGGCCGGGCTCGGCATCACGGTGCATACCATCAAGGGCTATGGCGACACCGCCGTGGCTGAGCACACCATGGCGCTGATCTTCGCTTGTAGCCGCGACCTCGCGCGCATGGACCGCGCGGTGCGGGCGGGCGTATGGGATCCGCTCGAAAGCATGCAGCTCAAGGGCAAGACCCTGGGCCTGATCGGGCTCGGCGGGATTGGCCGTGAGGTGGCGCGGATCGCCCGGGGCGTCGGGATGGAGGTGATCGCCTGGAACCGGTCGCCGCGCCCCGATGCCGGGGTGCCGATGGTCGAGCTCGACGACCTGCTGGGGCGCGCCGACGTGATCTCGCTGCATCTCGCGTTGAATGACCAGACCCGCGGTCTCCTCGACCAGAAACGGCTGGCACGCACCAAGCCCGGCGTCATCCTGATCAACACCGCGCGAGGCGCGCTGGTCGATGAGCCGGCCCTCATCGACGCGCTGGAGCGCGGCCACATCCGCCACGCCGGCCTCGACGTTTTTCACGCCGAGCCGCTCAAACCCGACCATCCCCTGGCACGCATGCAGAACGTGACACTCACCTCCCATGCCGCTTTCCGCACCCTGGAAGCCTCGATGACGCTCATGCGCCGGGCGATCGAGATCGTGAGGCGGATCGTCACGCCTCCGCCGGGGCTGGGACCGGTACCATGAAACTTTGCGCCGCCTTCGTGGTTGTCATGGACTTGTCACGGGAAAGGGTTCCATGTCCGATCAGACCACGACCTTGCCGACCGTCGCGGCCCACGGCGCCGCACGGCTCCCCTCCGTCGACGTCGACAGCTACAATGTCGAGTTGAAGGACGACGAAGGCTTCATTGGCGATCGCGCCAGCAAGGGCGCCTTCCGCGGCATTATGGACAATTGGCGCAAGGCCCTGCGCAAGACGGGCAGCGATCCCTTCGGCGACGAGGCCACCGAAGATATCAGCAAGAAGAAGCTCGACTCGCTGCTGAGCGAGGGCGATCCGGAAGCGGCCGGCATCGTGCAAGGGGCGATCGAGGATTTCGCCCAGGAGCTTGCGGTCATCATCCGGCGCTACCTCAAGCTCAAGGCGTGGCGCGATACCGAGCGGATCGTTGTGGGCGGAGGCTTCCGTGCGAGCCGAGTCGGCGAGCTCGCCATCGGCCGTACGTCGGTCATCCTCAAAGCCGACAAGGTGCCGATCGATCTGGTGCCGATCCGCCACGCGCCGGACGAGGCGGGTCTGATCGGCGCCGCGCATCTGGCGCCGCGCTGGATGTTCGAGGCGCACGATGCGATCCTCGCGGTGGACATCGGCGGCACCAATTTCCGCGCCGGGGTCGTTGAGCTCAACCTGAAGAAAGCTCCCGATCTTTCGAAGGCGGCGGTGTGGAAATTCGAGCTCTGGCGGCACGGCGACGAGAAAAAACTCTCGCGCGAGGACGCGATCGATGAACTCATCGACATGCTCAAGGGCCTCATCACCCGCGCCAGCAAGGAAGGGCTTCGCCTCGCGCCGTTCATCGGCATCGGCTGCCCCGGCGTCATCGAAGCGGACGGCACCATCGACCGCGGTGCGCAAAATCTGCCGGGCAACTGGGAGAGCAGCCGCTTCAATTTGCCGCTCAGCCTGCACAAGGCGATTCCCAAGATTGGCGAGCACGAGACCGCGATCCTGTTGCACAATGACGCGGTGGTGCAGGGCTTGAGCCAAACGCCGTTCATGAGCGACGTCAAGCGTTGGGGGGTGCTGACGATCGGCACCGGGCTCGGCAACGCCCGCTTCACCAACCGAACGTCACCGGGCAAGGATTGACGACCCGATCCCAGCGGCGACAATACAAAAAACGCCGCTGGGAGGACTGGATTGAAGCCGGCACCGTTTGCCTATGCCAAGGCTCGCTCGGTCGCGCATGCGATCGAACTGCTGGGCGCTGACGACGCTCGCCTCCTCGCCGGCGGCCAGAGCTTGATCGCCACGCTCAATATGCGATTGAGCCATCCCGCCTTGCTGATCGACCTCAACGGCGTCGGCGGACTCGACGGGATTGTGTCGAGCAACGGACATCTGGAAATCGGCGCGCTGGTGCGCCACGCGCAAGCCGAACGCTCGGCCGAACTCGCCCGGCGAGCTCCGCTCATCGCCTTGGCCATGCCGCATATCGGTCATCCCGCGATCCGCCATCGCGGCACGATCGGCGGCTCGGTCGCCTTCGCTGATCCGGCCGCCGAACTGCCGGCATGCGTGCTTGCGCTGGACGGCGAACTGGCCATCGCCGGGCCGCAGGGATCCCGCGCCGTCAAGGCCGACGATTTCTTCAAGGGCCTGTTCGAGACCGCGCTCACCGCCCGGGACGTACTTACCGCTATCCGCATCCCGGCCGCCGGTGCCGAGACCCGCGTCGGCTTCGCCGAGTTCGCTCGCCGCCACGGCGATTATGCCATGGTGGGGCTGGCTGCCAGCGCGCGTGCGGACGGCAAGCAGCTCCGCGATGTGCGCCTGGCCTATTTTGGCGTCGGCTCCACGCCGTTGCGCGCGCGCCATGCCGAGCAGGCCTTGGCGGCCGGCGACGTCGAGGCGGCAGTGCGCGCGCTCGCGCAGGATCTCAATCCGCCGGACGACGTGCAGGCGTCGGGCACGGTGAAGACCCATCTCGCCGGCGTGCTGCTCCGGCGCGTCACCCGCCAGCTCGAGCAGGCGCCACCATGAATGCACGCTTCCACGACATCGTCGTCACCGTGAACGGCGAGGAGACCCCGGCGACGGTCGATGCGCGCAAGACGCTGGTGGACTTCCTGCGCGAGGATGTTGGGCTCACCGGCAGCCATGTCGGTTGCGAGCACGGCGTATGCGGCGCCTGCAGCGTGCGTGTGGACGGAGCGGTGGTGCGCGGCTGCCTGATGCTCGCCGTGCAATGCAATGGTGCGCACGTCGAGACCATCGAGGGCGTGGCCGATACCGAAGAGATCACCGATCTGCAGGAGGCGTTCATCGCCCGCAACGCGTTGCAGTGCGGATTTTGCACGCCGGGCATGCTACTCACGGCGCAGGAATTGCTGGCCGCCGGCGGCGTCCCGACCCGCGAACAAATACGCGTGCATCTCTCCGGCAACTACTGCCGCTGCACCGGCTATCAGGCGATCGTCGATGCGGTCGAAGCCGTCGCGCAGGCGCGCCATTCTTCCCAGGGGACGTGATGAAGATCACCGACGACTCGCCGCCAACCCTCTCCGCCCTCGACCGGCCGAACTCCTATATCGGCCGCTCGGTGCCGCGGCCCAATCTCGCACGACTGACACGAGGCCGCGCCCAGTACGTGAGC
>Ga0114129_10012673_pt1 | contig 12001 bp, 11 predicted proteins | sample RhiMetdeltSRZDD1_FD_80071 | JGI IMG/M metagenome (GOLD analysis project Ga0114129, IMG submission 80071) | Populus rhizosphere microbial communities from Tennessee, USA - Rhizosphere MetaG P. deltoides SRZDD1 (version 2) (version 2) | ecosystem: Host-associated > Plants > Roots > Rhizosphere >... | reverse complement strand
TTATTGGTGCCAGGAAAAGCAGATTGCCGCGATTTGCACCGACACCTGGGGCGTCGAGGTGCGGCCGAACGAGACCACCGAAGCCAATCAGCCCTGGCACTGGGTTGTAATTCCGGCCATGGGCCTGTGCATGGGCGAAATCTTCTATTTGAAGGAACTCGCCGAGGATTGCGAACAGGACGGGATTTATGAGTTCTTCTTCTGCGGCCCGCCGCTGATCATCACCGGGGGCACCGGCTCTCCGATCAACCCGCAGGCGATTAAGTGAGTCTTACGCTGCAATGACATTTGTCGGTACCCTCGGGCTTGTCCCGGGGGTCCGCGTCTTTGGCTATAATGATCGCAAAGACCAGATGGCCGGGCGAGCCGGTCACCACGAGTAATGTTGGGAGGAGTACATGCCCCGTTGGCTCAAGCGTGGAATGGACGCGAGTGCGATAAAGGCCGCCGACGCCAAAGTGCGCGAAACCGTCGAGAACATTCTGGCGCAGGTGGACGAGCGCAAGGATGCGGCAATCCGAGAGATGTCGGAAAAATTCGACAAATGGTCGCCAAAGGATTTCCGCCTGTCGCCACAGGAAATCGAGCGTGCCATCGCACAGGTCCCAAAGCGCGACCTTGACGACATCAAGTTTGCGCAAGCGCAGGTGCGCAATTTCGCGCAGAAACAGCGCGAGACGATGCACGACCTTGAGGTCGAGACGCTGCCGGGCGTCGTTCTCGGCCATCGCCATATTCCGGTGAATTCGATCGGCTGCTACGTGCCTGGCGGGCGCTATCCGATGGTCGCGTCTGCACACATGTCGGTCGTCACGGCGAAGGTCGCGGGCGTGAAGCGCATCATCGCCTGCGCGCCGCCGTTTCGAGGCGGACCGCATCCGGCGATTGTCGCGGCAATGCATTTTGGCGGCGCTGATGACATTTACGTGCTCGGTGGTGTGCAGGCCGTAGCTGCCATGGCGCTTGGTACCGAAACGATCAAGCCGGTCGACATGATAGTTGGGCCGGGCAATGCCTATGTGGCGGAGGCCAAGCGCCAGTTGTTCGGCCGCGTCGGCATCGACTTGCTGGCCGGTCCGACGGAAACGCTCATCATCGCCGACGAAAGCGTCGACGGGGAACTCTGCGCCACCGATCTTCTCGGCCAGGCCGAGCATGGCCCCACGTCTCCCGCGGTGCTGATCACCAATTCCGAAAAGCTTGCGCGGGACACGATGAAAGAGGTCGAGCGGCTGCTATCGATACTTCCCACCGCAGACGCGGCGGGCCAGGCTTGGAAGGACTACGGGGAGGTGATCGTCTGCGACAACGAGGCGGAGATGATCGCCGAGGCCGATCGCGTGGCGTCCGAGCACGTGCAGGTGATGACGCGCGACCCGGATGTGTTCCTCAATGGCATGAAGAACTACGGTTCACTGTTTCTTGGGCCGCGCACCAATGTTGCCTATGGCGACAAGGTGATCGGTACCAACCATACCCTGCCGACGAAGAAAGCGGCGCGCTACACCGGGGGGCTGTGGGTAGGCAAATTCATGAAAACGTGCACCTATCAAAAAGTGCTGACCGACGAGGCCAGCGCCATGGTCGGCGAATACTGCTCGCGCCTGTGCGTGCTGGAAGGCTTTCTTGGTCATGCCGAGCAGGCGAACATTCGCGTGCGGCGCTACGGCGGCCGCAACGTGCCCTATGCCCAGGCAGCGGAATGATTTCTGTCATGGCCGGGCTTGTCCCGACCATCCACGTCTTTGATAGTGCATGTCCGAAGACGTGGATGCCCGGTACAACGCCGGGCATGACGAAGCATGGCAGTTGATCTCACCCGAACCCCCTCGTTTCGACTCGACGGCAAGCGCGCGCTCGTGACCGGAGCCGGACGCGGCATTGGCCTTGCGGCCGCCTCCGCGCTGGCAGATGCCGGGGCGGACGTGACGCTTGTTGCGCGCACAACAAAGGAAATCGAAGAGGCCGCTGATGCGATCCGCTCGCGCGGGCAAAAGGCTGCACATCTTACACTCGACGTCCGCGACGTCGACGCGGTGAGAAAGGCAATTGCAGAACAAGCGCCATTCGAGATCCTGGTCAACAATGCCGGGACCAACAAGCCGGCACCGTATGTCGACGTGAAGACAGAAGATTTCGATTTCGTCTTTTCGCTGAACGTGCGCGCCGCCTATTTTGTGGCGCAGGCCGTCGCGCGCCGGCTGATCGATGCCGGACGCGGCGGCTCCATCATCAATATGTCCTCGCAGATGGGTCACGTCGGTGGACCGACGCGGACGGTCTATTGCGCGACCAAGCACGCAATGGAGGGCTTTACCAAAGCGATGGCAATCGAGCTTGCCCCGCACAAGATTCGCGTCAACACGCTGGCGCCCACCTTCATCGAGACGCCGATGACGCGGCCGTTCTTCCAGAATCAGACGTTTCGCGAGGATACGCTTCGCCGCATCAAGCTTGGCCGCCTCGGCCAGCTCGAGGATTTGACCGGCGCAATCGTATTCCTGGCGAGCGATGCCGCGGCTCTGATGACGGGCTCATCGCTCGTCGTCGACGGTGGCTGGACCGCGGAGTGAGCAGGCCTACCTACTTCAGCTGCGGCAGATCGGCGAAGTACTCCGGGTGCTCCTGCTGTACCTCCGCCATGAATTGCGGCCGGAACAGGCTCGGCACGTCCAGCCTTGGCGCGCCTTTCAATGTGTTCATCAGCACCTCGTCCTCGGCGTTTTCGAAAGCGCGCATCACGTTCGGCGAAAGCCGGGGGTCGAAGCTGATATGCTTCACCGCTTTCTTGCCGATCGCGATATCGGTGCCGGGCACCCATTTCGCGAAAATCTCCACCGCCTCGTCTCGGTTGTTGCGCGTGAAGTGCGAGGACTCGGCGAGACCGGCAGCGATGCTTTTCACCACCGCAGGCTTGCTCTCCACCGTCGGTCCGTGCGCGGTTGCCACCATGACGTACGACATATGATGGCCGCCGCGGATAACCGTGAATGAATCCGGCACCTCGGTGAGCACCTGCGTGACATAGGGCTCCCACGATACGACCGCATCGACCTTGCCTTCCTTCAGTGCAGGCGCGAGGCCGAACTGCGACCAGATATTTTCGATGGTGAGCTCCTCGTACTTCATCTTGGCGCGGCGCAACACCATCTTGAAATATTCGTCGGATGTCTGTCCGCGCGCGAGACCGATCTTCTTGCCCTTGAGGTCGGCGATCTTGCCAGCCTCGATGCCCCTGCCCTTTTTGGTCACAATGGCGAGCGGGTCGTCGCAATTGTCGCGCGTCGCGTCATTCATGATCAGTCCGATTACCTTGAACGGCTCCCCAGCATGCACCGCTTTGAGGTAAGTGGTGGTGCTCATGTCGCCGATTTGCGCGCGGCCGTCGTGCATGGCGTTGACCATGTCGGTGCCCGTGTCGACCACCAGCATTTTCGCGTCGACGCCGTGTTTCCTGAAGAAGCCTTTCTCGGCCCCAATGAACATCGGCAGATGGCCGAAATTGTTTCCGATGACTACGTCAAGCTTGGGCAAGTCCGCCATCGATTGTCCTCCCGATCCGCTGGCGTCGCCCCGCGAAAGCGGTGATCCAGCTCATTGACTGTCGATCTTAGCTCAAACGCCGGAGAATCGGATTTCCATTTGGCGGGCGATGATCGACCGTCACTTGCCCAACACCTGCGGATTTACACAGTTTGGGGGCATCCGCCCACCGAGCAACGCCTCAATATTGTCCACTACGATGTTCGCCATTTCCTCGCGCACCTCGACCGTGGCGCTGCCGAGATGCGGCACCAGCACGACGTTCTTCAGCTGCTTCAATCCGGCATGGACCTTTGGTTCGTGCTCGAACACGTCGAGGCCGGCGCCTGCGATCTTCCTGCCTTTAAGCGCTCGTACCAGAGCCGCTTCGTCGATGATCGCGCCGCGCGCAGTATTGATAATGAATGCCGACTTCTTCATCAGGCCGATCTCGTTGGCCCCGATCTGATGCCGGGTTTCTGCATTGAGCGGTGAATGCAGCGAGACGAAATCCGATTCGCGCAGCAGCTGATCTAGCGGCACGAACGTGAGACCGGCTTCTCTCTCTTCACCTTCCGGCTTTCGGCGCGGTGTCCAATAAAGGACCTGCATGGAGAAGCCTTGGGCACGTTTTGCCACCGCTTTGCCGATGAGCCCGCCGCCGCCGATGAGGCCTAAGGTCTTGCCGTGAACAAAGGACCCGAGCAAATGCCGGGATTGCCCGCCGGGGAATTTACCCGCACGCACGAGCCGATCGCCCTCCAGCATGCGGCGCGAAACCGCGAGCATGAGCCCGAACGTGAGATCAGCGGTCGCCTCGGTCGTGACAGGCGGTACCACAGTGACGGGTATGCGGCGCGCCGTAGCTTCGGCCACGTCGATATTCGACGGCGTAATGGATTGCGCCGCGACATGACGCAGCTTCGGATTGGCGGTGATGACCGAGCGGTCGATCTTGTCATGCAGCAGGCAAAAGAGGATATCGGCCTTGCGAACCGCGGCGACAAGCGCGCGGTGCGGAATGATCCTGCTGTCGTCAGGAAAAACTTTCACGTTCGCCAACGCCCGTAACCGCTTGAGCGCGCTCTCGGCGATCGGCTGGGTGACGAAGACGCGAGGCTTGGCCGTCACCGCAGCCACCGCACGATACCGGCAACTCCGTCGACGGCACACTGCGCGCCATCGGGAATCTTGCGCGTGGCATCCAGCACCCCCAGCACCATCGGAATTCCGCGCTCGCGCGCAAGCGAAGCCAGGTGCGAGGTAGAGCCTCCGAGCTCGGCAACGACCCCGGAAACGCGCGGCAAAATCGGACTGAGTGCCGGCCCCGCCACGCGCGTGACCAGCACGTCGCCGGGTGCAACGCGCGATAGTTCACATTCGCAATTGACCACGACCGCGCGGCCAGAGCCCCAGCCGATGCCGGCAGGGTGACCATTCAGACCCGGATGCTGCAGCCAGATTTCGTCCGGCACCACCGCCGGCTCCATGTGGAGCGGACGCGATTGCAACAGCACGAAGCCGGTCTCGTCCGCTGCCCATTCGACCTCGACGGGACCACCCGCCAGTTGCTCGCACCTGCGCAAGAGGCGACCGAGCGTCACCGCTTCGCCTGGTGATAGGCAGGGCTCGCTGACAAGCTCTTTCGGGACCAGCTCCGGGGCGGACATGCCGTGCGCACAAGTATCGCGGTGTCCTTTGCGGCCGGCCTCGACGGTGCGCAAGAAGCCGGTCTTGCTCAGCAGAATTCGATCCGGCACCACCTCGCCCTGGGCAATCGCCGAGCCAAGACCCCACGTCGCCGAAATCAACATGTGCCCTTCGGCGGTCTCGCTCAACCCGCCGCCAGAAGCACGCGCTGACACAAGGGGCTGGATCAATGCGGCCATTGCGGTATCGGCCGGAGAAAGACCGTGGTTATCCATGTAACGGCGGGCGTGCGAGGTCCATAAGGCTGCCCAACAGGCGCGTACCGCTGTCAGGAATTCCGTTTCATCGGAAAGCCCAAGAAAGCTTTCGAACTGGCCGGCAAAGTTCGCACCCTTGCGGTCCTCGATCAGCGCCGAGGATCGAACAACGCCCAAGGGCGCCTTCTCGCGCTGCTCGCGCCAGGCGGCGAGCAACGGCTGCAGAATTTCCGGCGCGACCGGGCGTTGATAGAGCGCAAGCCTGATCTGGATCGAGATCCGGCGCGAGCTCGGGAGATCGGCTTCGTTATATTGAAGCAGCAAGTCCTCGATGCGGAGGTGCTTCATCTGTTGCCGGTAGGCATCCGCGGTCAGCGCGAATCCGCCGGGTGTTGGCAGGCCCGCCTGCATCAAGCCGGCAAGATTCGCTGCCTTGGGCCCGACCCGCTCGCATTTGGCAGCAGAAGGATCATCGAGGGGCAGGACGAAGGGGGTCATCACGGCGGACTAATCGCTTTCCGGTGTCATGGCCGGGCTTGTCCCGGCCATCCCGCTTAAGCGGGCAGCACAGTTCGCGGCTCGAGATCCCCAGGTCTCGCCTTTCGGCTCGCCCGGGGATGACGTCGGCTACGCCAACGTCATTTCACGTGATCCCCGTAACCCGGCAGCGGATCGACGACGGTGATCTGCTTCACAGGGAAGTTCGAAACAATCTCGATGTCATTCTTTTTCACGATCAGCATTTCCTCGATGCGCACGCCGTATCGGAAGCGCTTGCCGTGCTGAGTCTCCAGCGCAAACGTCATGCCTTCCTGAATCTCGACCGGATGATCCAACGACCAGATGCGCGAAATCACCGGTGGATCATATTGCGCGAGACCGAGTCCATGTCCCCAGAGATTGGCCGCTGCCTGGTCTTCATCTTCATAGCCCCAGGTTTCCATTGCCGACGGCCACTTGAGCGCGATGTCGCGCGTGGTAGCGCCTACCTTCACCGCGCCGATCGAGTCATACAGCCATTCGAGCGCGGTGGCGTAGGTGTCCTTCTGTTCTTTGGTCGGCTCCTTGCCGACACAGTAGGTCCGGTAATAGCAGGACTTGTAGCCGTTCCACGTCAGCGCGGCCAAATCCATGAAGACAATGTCGCCGGGCTGGATAATGCGGTCGGAGAAGTTGCGCCAGTTCGGCCAGGTGTTCGGGCCCGACGAGACGATCACGTCCTCGACGTCCTCCATTCCCGGAATGTTATAGAGATATTCCATCAGGTGCGCCGTCACTTGGTTTTCGGTGATGCCGGGGCGCAGGAATTTCATGCATTCCCAATGCGTGGCATCGCCGATCGCTCCCACGATGCGGAAGCATTCCTGCTCGTCCTCGCTCTTGACCGCGCGCGCTTCCATCATCGGGGTCATGCCGTCGACCCAGTTGATGTTGTTTTCCCTGAAGATGTTGATCATGTTGATGTCGATGAAGTCGACGCCAAGCTTCTGACCGGCAACGCCGTTTTCCTTCATCGCTTGCAGCACCGCCTTGGTGAATTTGTTCACCTGCTGCGTCGAAGCGGGACCTGCCGCGCCTTTGATCCATGCAAACGAGTGGCGCACGTTCTCTTTCGGCAGCCACGGCGAATGCCGCTCGATCTGGAAGCCGAGATCGCCCTGCTCGAACAGGATCGGACGACCGTCGCCGCACAGCATGGCGTAGCGCAGGCCTGGTTTTAGACGATTCCAGCCGGGCGTCAGCGTGCCCGTGATGTAGCGGACGTTCTCGTCGTACATGCAGAGCAAGGCGCCGAGACCGTGCTTCTTCATCATCGCGCGCGCGCGTTCGATGCGATATTCGCGCAGCCGGTCCCAGTTGACCCGCTGCTGCCAATCCATACCCGCAATGCCGAAATTCGCTCCCATGGCCATCCTCCCGACCGTCGCGTTCGCGCCCTTTCGCTGAATTGGCCGAAATCCTAAGCCGGTTGGCAGCTAAAGCCGAAATAATATATTCTGCGCCCAATCATTAGATTTTCTGATGCCCTTTTTTTCAGGCACTCTCCACATGACTACCATCCCGCTGCGACAAATTCGCGCCGTCATTGCGGTGTGCGAAGAAGGCTCATTCACCCGCGCGGCGCAGCGGGAAAATGCAACACAATCCGGCATCTCGCAGCACGTGGCGGCCGTCGAGCGCGCCCTGAAGGTGAAGCTTTTCGAGCGCACCACCGGCGGCGTCACCCCGACGCCGGCAGGCTTGCGCTACTACAAGCGATGTGTTGAGGCAGTCGGCACGCTCGAGCACGCTGCCGAAGAAGCCCGCTCGCTCGCGGGTGAGGTCACAGGCGATCTTCGCATCGGATTGATGCCCACGTTCACGCGCGCAGTCCTCGCCCCGGTGCTGGATGATTTCGTGCCACGGTGCCCGGAAGTGCGCCTGCACATCGTCGAAGGTTACAGCGCGCTGCTGACTGAAATGGTGCTCGATGATGCGCTCGATTTTGCTGTGGTGCCGGCTTTCGAGGGCACTATTGGGCTGAAATCGAGGATGTTGGTGCGTGACCGCGAGATGATGATCTCCGGCCCGCGCGCGGGCTTCAACGCACTCACCCCGTTGCGTCTGGCAAAATGCCGGCCACTGAAAATCGTCGTCCCCGGTCCTGACAACATCCGCCGCCGCAATCTCGAAACGTATTTTCAGTCACATGACGTCGAAATTGCTGCAATGCTGGAGATGGATGCCATGATTGCCACGCTCGAATTCGTGGCGCGTTCCGACTGGGTCACCATCCTGCCTAGCGTCATCTCGGTGAATGACATCGGCCGCGGCGAATTGATCGTGAATCCCATCGTCGAGCCCGAGCTGCACGCGGAATTCGTGGTCATTCAACCGAAGCGACGCACCCTATCAACGCAGGCACGACTTTTCCTGCAGCGATTCGAAGCAGAGGTCGCGCACATTCACGAAGTTTGGTCCCGGACGATCGCACCACAACAAACCAAATTGCGGGCGGCGAATTTGTAGCGTTATTCACTGCATATTGCGACTGACAGTTTCTCGTTACCGCAGCAATGCGGTGAATCACATTCTTGTCTAGGTTTGGACCAACTAAAGTCCGTCCACCAATTCCATAATTCGCAAAGCGGAAAGTTGCCGAGTGGGGACTAGGCGATGGACGCTTGGACAGCGCGCAGAGACGACTATTCCCGCACACTCTTGCGTGGCGTTGAAGTCATTCATCATTCCAGTGTTGCAGCGTTCGGCCGATAGAGAGCCGGTCACAGCGTCTACTGCCCGTTCGCATCTGCCGCGTCGCGTGGCCGGTCTTGGAAGGAGTTGAGAATGAGTGCGCCAAACCAGGAAGACACTGCTACGGAAAACCAGGACGCGACCGACCCCAGCAATCTGCTTTACTATGCGCCACGCAGACTGCGTGATCGCGCCAATTTTCTACGGACAAAACAGTTTGACGCGCAGGCTCTCAAGATTCGAACCGCGCCGCCCTCGCTCGATCCGCAAATTTCTGACGAGCCGCCAGATTCCTTGCCGGAGCGTTGGCTGACCGCGCCTGAACCTGGCAGCATGGAAGCGGTTTGGCATTTAAGCCAACGGGCCCGCAAAAGGCAGGTGTTCGGCCCCGCCCTTCGCTTTGCCGGAGTGGCGAGCCTCGCCGCGGGACTTGCGACCACTTACGTCGTGATTTTTACCGAAGTACCAGACAGGAATGCAGCCAACGAAGTCGCGGCCATACCAAAAGCCATCGTGTCGAAAGTGGATGATGAGAGCGTTATAGAGTCGAAAGCGACCGAAAATGCTGCCGCAAAGATAGATGAACCAGGATCGGTCGAGGTCAAGGTTACGAATTTAAACCCGGTCGATCTGACGACTCCCAGCCTCCCCGCAGCAACACCTGAGGAAAATGCGGCGCTCTTCCGGGAGTACCTGCGTTGGCAGGAAACGTCGGCGCAGCGAGATACGCCAACGGTGCGCCCTGATGCGGCAGCAACGCGCGAGGCACCACCGCGGCGCAAGCGCAAGGCCCGCAGACGTCACAGCGATGACGAATAACCGTTATTCGCCGAGTGACGCCGCCACCGACTGCGCCTCCGGTACGACATCATGGTCGTAGAGCCGCTTGCGGAATGCCGCGTGCGCTTTGATTTCGGCATCGCGGATTCCTAAATCGGCGTAGGCCGAATCGTACCGCAGGCCGTTCTCGCGCGCACCGCGCTGGACCTGCGCCACACGTTCACGCCGCAGATGCTCATAAGCAAGCAACGCTGCCGGCGCAGTTGCCCGGTCTGCACGCTCGAGAATTGTTGCGAGCGCCATGCCATCTTCAATCGATTGGTTGGCGCCCTGTCCGAGGTGGGGAAGCATCGGATGCGCGGCATCCCCTAGAAGAGTAAGTCGTCCCCTGGTCCAGGTCGGGAGTGGCTCGCGGTCATACAGAGCCCACCGGAAGGTCGTTTGTACATGCTGCAAGAGTTGTTCGATACGCGGGTCCCAGCCGGCGAATTCCCGCCGCAGGACATCGGGATCCCCAGGTGCCGACCACGATTCCTTCATCTCCTCATCGGCGGGAACAAAACCCACGTAATTGATGAGTCGCCGTGCGCGCACCGGAAAGGTCAGAAAGTGTTTGGCCTTGCCCAGCCACATCAGCCAGGCATTGGTTGGCCAATCTAGAATGCGTTCGAGGGGCAGCACACCGCGGTATGCAACCGAGCCTGAGAACACGGGACGAGATGGAGGAAAGACGAAGGCCCGAAGCTCCGAGTGAATGCCGTCCGCGGCGATGATGACATCGGCCGAGGCGGTCCTGCCGTTCGCGAACGACACCCGAGCACCGCTTTGGTCCTGCTCAAAGCCGATGCCGCGGTGCCCGGTATGGATGACTTCCGTCGGCAGGGTGTCAGCCAGGATCGCGACGAGGTCGGCGCGATGCATCCCGAACGTAGCGTTCCAGCCGGATGAGTCGGTTACCTGAACGGGAGCGATCGGCGTGCCGTCGTGACGGAAGTAACGAGAACCAGTGCCCACTCTGGCGCCCCATTTTTCGATGGCCGCTCCCAGCCCGATCCTTTCCAGATGCCGCACGCTGTTGGGCGTCAGGAACACTCCGGCTCCGATTTCGCCCAGGGCGGGAGCCTGCTCATACACCGACACGATAACCCCTCGCGCAATGAGCGCGTTGGCAGCGAACAATCCGCCAATCCCTCCTCCGATGATGATGGCGGTGGGTCGGTCGCGCATAATCACTTCCCAAAGATCACGGCAAAATAAACGCCGGTCGCATTGTTGTATCTTCACACAGACTGAAGCAGTCTTTCCATGGGAAAGACCGGCTGTTGACCGCCTGAACTTTCGGGGTTTATTGAATGCGCGAATGGCCTCCACATCTTCGATTGCTCGCCGGTCGCTGCGCCGTGGTGCTGGCCTTATTTCTTGCGGCGTCGGCACCGTTGCAAAGTGGAGCGCGCGCGGAAGAATACCCAGACCGCGCGGTCAAGATCGTCGTGCCATTCCCGGCTGGCGGAACGGCTGATGCGGTCCCGAGAATCATCGGCGACTGGTTGTCCCGTAAATGGGGCCAGCCCGTTATCATCGAAAATCGCCCCGGTGCAGCCGGAAATATCGGCGCCGAGTTAGCTTATCGCTCACCGCCTGACGGATACACGCTGCTTTGCGCTCCGCCCCCGCCGCTCGTGATTAACCAAAATCTTTATCCGAAGCTCGGCTTCGCCCCGACGAAATTCGAGCCGATTGTCGTGACGGCCCAGGTGCCAAATGCGCTCATTGTAAATCCAAGCAATATCAAAGCATCGAGTTTGACAGAGCTGATCGAATACCTTCGCAGCAATCCCGGCAAGGTCACGAGCGCGACGCAAGGCAACGGCACTACGTCGCATCTCACATCCGAATTGTTCCAGTTGATGGCAAAGGTGTCGTTGCGTCACATTCCCTATCGAGGCTCGGCGCCTGCGCTTCAAGGCCTGCTCGCAGGTGACGTCGACTTGATGTTCGATAACCTGGGTGTCTCACTGCCACTCGTCGAAGCCGGCAAGCTCAAATTGCTTGCGGTTGCATCTGTCAATCGCTTGCCGACCCTGCCGGATGTGCCGACGATCGGCGAAATGCTGCCTGGCTTCGAAGCAGTCGCCTGGTACGGCATCGTGGCTCCGCCGAATACCCCGGAAAAGCTCATCAGCAAGCTAAACGCGGACGTGAATGAGGCCCTCCGCCAGCCCGAAGTTCAGGAGCATCTGAAGAAACTGTCGGCGGAGATCTTTGGCGGCAGCGTCGAGCGCACCTCCAGGTACATGCGCGAGGAAGTCGACCGCTGGGGAAACGTGATCAGGGCCGCAGATATAAAACTACAGTGACAATCAGACAGTCATCCAGGCGCCATTCGCGTCCGTCGACTTGAAAACCGCCTCGAGCGCAGCTGCTGTCTGCAGAATCCCGTCGGGCTGAATCGGAAACCTCCCCTGCCCCAACGCCGCCCGTGCGAAGCAATCGAGATTGCGCCCGAGATGATTGTCGGCAGGCCGGTCGATGATTTGCGGTTCTTTTCCTGCGCTCCG
>Ga0114129_10012672_pt1 | contig 12003 bp, 5 predicted proteins | sample RhiMetdeltSRZDD1_FD_80071 | JGI IMG/M metagenome (GOLD analysis project Ga0114129, IMG submission 80071) | Populus rhizosphere microbial communities from Tennessee, USA - Rhizosphere MetaG P. deltoides SRZDD1 (version 2) (version 2) | ecosystem: Host-associated > Plants > Roots > Rhizosphere >... | reverse complement strand
TGATCGACCACATGGAGCTGCCGCCGGGCGGCCGCATCCCCGGCGTGCCGCACATGCCCGGCACGCGCGAGTACTTCACCTGCGAACGCGGCTCGGTCGTGGTGGCGGTGGCGGGAACGCAGTGGACCGTGGGCCCCGGCGACGTGCTGGTGTTCAAGGGCGACCAGCGCCATTCCTACCGCAACCCGGGCCGCGAGACGGCCGTCGGCTACTCGGTCGTGCTGCTCGCACGCTAGCGCCCTGAACGCCTTGCCCCCTGCCCCGTCGCGGGCTAGGCTCCAGCGTTCCGTCATTCGATGAGGTGTGGATGAGGCTCGTTCGCGTGACGGTCGCCTTGAAGGCCGTCGCCGCCCTTGCCGCACTCGCTGCGCCGACCGCCATGGGCGCCAGCTTGCCCACTGGTTTCGCCGAGAGTCGGCTGGTGAGCGGCCTCTCGAACCCTACCGCGATGGCTTTCGCGCCCGACGGCCGGCTCTTCGTGTGCGAGCAGGCTGGCAGGCTCCGGGTCGTGAAGAACGGCTCGCTGCTGCCGGCGCCTTTCGTGACGCTCAGCGTCCATTCCGCAGGGGAGCGAGGTCTGCTCGGCGTGACGTTCGACCCCGACTTCGCCAGCAACGCTTACGTCTACGTCTACTACACCGCCAGCTCGCCCGCGGTCCACAACCGCCTGAGTCGTTTCACCGCGAACGGCGACGTAGCCGCGGCAGGCAGCGAGCTCGTGCTGCTCGAGCTCGACAACCTGAGCGGCGCCACCAACCACAACGGGGGTGCGATCCACTTCGGGCCGGACGGCCGGCTCTACGTCGCGGTCGGCGAGAACGCCAACGGCTCCAACTCGCAGACCCTGGCCAATCTGCTCGGCAAGGTGCTGCGCCTGAACGCCGACGGCACGATCCCCGGCGACAACCCCTTCTTCGCCTCCGCGACGGGGAGGAACCGCGCGATCTGGGCGCTGGGCCTGCGCAACCCGTTCACGTTCGCCTTCCACCTCGTGAGCGGCCGGATGTTCATCAACGACGTCGGACAAAGCGCCTGGGAGGAGATCAACGACGGGATCGCGGGCTCGAACTACGGGTGGCCGACGACGGAAGGGACCACGAACGACCCGCGCTTCCGTTCGCCGCTCTACGTCTACGGGCACGGGAGCGGAACGAGCAACGGCTGCGCGATCACCGGCGGAGCTTTCTACGACGCGGCGACCCGGCCGTTTCCCTCGGGATATCACGATGACTACTTCTTCGCGGACTTCTGCAACGGCTGGATCCGCAGCTTCGACCCCGTGACCGGCCTTACGAGTCTCTTCGCGACCGGCATCTCGAGCCCGGTCGACCTGCGAGTCCAGCCGGACGGAAGCCTGTATTACCTTGCGCGCGGCGAGGGCGCCGTCTACCGCGTGCAGTACACGGCCGGCCAGGCCCCGACGATCGGGACGCATCCGTCGGACGTATCGGTCACGGCTGGAGCCCCCGCCACGTTCTCCGTGGGCGCCTCGGGCACGGCGCCGCTCAGCTACCAATGGCAGCGAAACGGCGTGGATGTCCCCGGGGCCACAGCCGCGAGCTACACGCTCGCTTCCGCGCAGCTCGCCGACGACGGCGCACTCTTCCGCTGCACGGTCACGAATGCATTCGGGTCTGCCACTAGCAACGCGGCTCGCCTCGCTGTCACGCCGAACCTTGCGCCAACGGCCGTCATCACACTTCCCGCACCCGGGACCTCGTATGCGGCCGGCGACACGCTCGCTTACTCGGGCTCCGGCAGCGACCCCGAGGACGGCGCGCTCCCCGCGAGCGCCTTCACCTGGTGGATCGACTTCCACCACGACGCGCACACGCACCCATTCCTGCTGCCCACATCCGGTGCGACGGGGGGCTCGGTGCTGATCCCCACCTCGGGTGAGACGTCGGCCAACGTTCACTACCGGGTCCATCTCGCCGTGCGCGACTCGGCGGGCAACACGCACGAGACGTCTAGCGACGTCCTGCCGCGGACGGCGACGGTTCAGCTCGACACGGTCCCTGCGGGTCTCACGCTCCTGCTCGACGGACAACCCGCCCCGGCTCCACGCACGTTCCTGGGCGTGGTGGGCATCCTCCGCGAGATCGAGGCGACGTCTCCCCAGCTCGTGAGCGGCACGACCTGGGTGTTCGAGTCGTGGTCGGACGGCGGGGCCCGCGCCCACACGCTCTCGACGCCCTCGCTCGGCACCAGCCACACCGCGACCTACAAGAAGGCCCGCGCAGTGATCACGTCGCCCGTACCCGGCTCGCTGCTCCCGTCACCGATCGCGACCTTCACTTGGACGAGCGGCAGCGAGGTCCTCGAGTACTCGCTCTCGGTCGGCACGACGCCAGGCGGGACGGAGATCTTCGACGGGCCGCCGGTAACGGCGCTGAGCGAGGTCGTGTCCGGCTTGCCCGCCGACGGCAGCACGCTCCACGTGCGCCTCTCGTCCCGGCTCACGACGGGCTGGGAGTACGAGGACTACATGTATCAGGCGGCCGCGCCCGCGTCGGGAGAAGCGGTCGTCTGGATCCGGATGCTCGGCGTGCAGGCCTCGGGCAACGACCTCACGATGACGGGTCCCAGGGGCTGGGGCAACGCCGGCGCTGTCTCGAGCAAGATCCTCGCGGGCGGCGACGGATTTTTCGAGCTCACGGCGAGCGAGACGGACACCGCTCGCATGATCGGGCTCAGCAGCTCCGACTTCGACCAGAGCTGGCGCACGCTCGACTTCGCCCTGTACCTGAGCCCCGTCGGGGAGCTCGCAATCTACGAGCGAGGCGTCTACCGGGGCAGCGCCGGCAGCTATGCCACGAACGACGTGCTGCGCGTGGCGGTCGAGTCCGGCGTGGTGACCTACTGGAACGGAGGCGTCCTGCTGTACACCAGCCTCGCGACCCCGACGTTCCCGCTCGCGGTCGACACCGCGCTCCACACACCGGGAGCGACACTCACGGACGTCGTCGTCTCCGGAAACTGGACGCCGCCGCTTCCGCCAGGCTCTGCCGGCACGGCCGTCGTCTGGACCGAAGCTTCGGGTGTCGCCGTGTCGGGCAACAACCTCACCAAGACGGCGCCAACGACGTCCGTGAATACCGGCACCGTGTCGATGCAGTCGCTCGCATCGGGCGACGCTTCGGTCGCGTTCAGCGTCAGCGAGACGAACACGTCGCGCATGCTCGGGCTGAGCCGCCCCGACGCCGACCGGAGCTGGCGGACGCTCGATTTCTCCTTCTACCTGCTCGCCGACCAGCGGCTCGCGATCTACGAACGAGGCGTCTACCGCGGCTACTTCGGCACCTATTTCCAAGGCGACGTCTTGCGGGTGAGCCTCGAGGCTGGGGTCGTGCGGTACTGGAGAAACGAGGGTGTGCTCTACACCAGCCCCGCGACCCCCGGCTTCCCGCTGGTCGTCGAGGCCTGGCTCTATACGACGGGCGCGACGCTCACCGACGTCGTCGTCTCGGGGAGCTGGAGCCCTCCCTGAACGCCGTCCGCGTGAACCCTGATCGGGAATGGGAAGGGCCTGTCCGGTTCTGGAACGGCTCGGCCCCCTGAACTCTGGCCGCGGCACGAAGACAAGCTGCAAGGCGTGAGAGGGTTGCCGTCCCCACGCGATCTGGCGCGCGCCTTGCTTCCACCCGCTGAGAGCGAACCTTTCGATCCATCACAAGGAAGGTGAGAGTGTGGACATCCTGCTAACGGATCTCCGGCAGGCGCTGCGAGCCCTGCGCGCGGCCCCCGCCTTCACCGCCACGGCCGTCGTGACGCTCGCCCTCGGCATCGGAGCGAATGCCACACTATTCGGCGTTTTGAACGCGGTGCTGCTCCGCCCGTTGCCGTATCCCGCGGCGGATCGGCTGATGGTCGCGACCATGTCCCTGCCCGACTTCGAGGACGTCAGGCAGAGGAGCCACAGCTTCGAAGACGCCGCGGTCTGGGCCTCGAACCGGTACGACGTGCCCTTCGGTGCCGAGGCCGAGAACATCCTGGGAGCGGTCGTCTCGCCCCGCTTCTTCCCCATGCTCGGTCCGACAGCTCTCGGCAGGACGTTCAGGCCCGAGGAGTCCGACCCCGTCGCCGTGATCTCGCACCGCTTGTGGCAGCGACGTTACGCAGGCACGCCCGACGTGATCGGTCGTTCGATCGTGCTGGCCGACCGGCCGCACGAGATCGTGGGAGTCATGCCCGCGGAGTTCGAGTACCCGGGCCGGACGTTCGAAGTCTGGTCGCCGCTCGGTTCGGCTTTGAGTCGGACCCCGGACCAGTTGCATAACCGAGGGCTCCGGATCTTCCGGGCCGTGCTGCGGCTGAAGCCGGGTATGACGCCCGCCCTGGCGCAGGCCGATCTCAAGCGCCTCTCGGCCGCGCTCGCCAAGGAGAACCCGGAGACGAACGCCGGCTTCGAGATCTCTGCGCTGCCACTCCGCGAGCAGCTGCTCGGTCCGGTTCGCAACGTTCTGTTCGCGCTGATGGGCGCGGTGGGCCTGGTGCTGCTGGTGGCCTGCTTCAACGTGGCCCACCTGTGCCTGGTTCGGGCCATCTCGCGGACACGCGAGCTCGCCGTTCGCAAGGCGCTGGGCGCGACCAGCGGGCGCATCGCCCGCCAGCTCCTCAGCGAGGGCCTGCTGCTCGCGGGCCTGGGCCTGGCGCTAGGGCTGGTCGCGGCCACGTGGGCCACCGCCGCCGTGCGCCTGCTCGGTCCCGCGACGCTCCCACGGCTGGAGCACGCGCGCGTCGACTTTAGCGTGCTGCTGTTTGCCGCGCTCGTCTCCGGCGCCGCGGTGATCGTGTTCGGGCTGGTTCCGGCACTCGCGTCGGCCAGGGCCGACCTCGCTCCCGGCCTGCGTCACGGGGATCGCGGCTCGACGCGTCCCGGAGGTCGCCTGCGGAATGGGCTGGCGGTGGGCGAGCTCGCCTTGTCGCTCATCGTCCTCACCGGCGCCGGTCTCCTCGGTCGCAGTCTGCACGCCTTGCTCCACGTCGACCCGGGCTTCGTCAGCGAGGGCCTGGTGACCGCCAGCCTGGGGCTTTGGCGCTACGACGATCCGACTCGCCGCGTCGCGATGCTCCAGGCCTCGCTCGAGCGGCTCGAGCAGATCCCCGGGGTGCAGGTGGTCGGGAGCGGAACCGGCCTCCCGCCGGAGACGGCTCAGCGGGCGACCGGCTTCGAGGCCCGAGAGCGGGCGGAGAACGACCCGGCACAGCGAGCCTACTTCGTCGCCGTCTCGCCCGACTACTTCCGTGCCCTCGGAGCGCGCCTCCTCGAGGGACGGGCTTTCGCCGAGGGCGACGGGCCGGAAGGGGCGAAGGTCGTGATCCTCAACCAGGCGCTGGCCCGGCGGCTGTTCGGCGAGGCGAGCGCCCTCGGCAAGCACATCCGTCTGCTCAACCCCGACCAGACACGGGACTGGCGCGAAGTGGTTGGCGTCGTCGCGGACATCCGCTACTCGGGTCTCGACGACCCGGGCGGAGACGCCATCTACACGCCTTTCGCCCAGACCCCATTCATATTCGCCTACGCTTTCGTGCGGACGTCCCTCCCGCAAGGCCACGCTGTCGCCGCCGTTCGGCGCGCGATCGGCGAGGTCGACCCGAGGCTCGCGTCGAGCCGCATCGTCGCCATGGCCGACCTCGTGGCGGGCAGCGTCGCCGGCCCGCGCTTCCACTTATCGCTGCTCTCCGCATTCGCGTTCCTGTCGCTGGCGCTGGCAGCGGTGGGCACCTACGGCGTCGTGTCCTACGGTGTCGCGCAACGCACACGCGAGATCGCGCTCCGGATGGCGCTCGGGGCGCACCCGACGCGGATGCTGGCGTCCGTCGTGGGCCAGGGACTCGTGCTTGCGGGGACGGGCGTCGCGCTGGGGCTCCTCGGCTCGTTCGCCGCCGCGCGGCTCATGGAAGGGATGCTTTACGGCGTGACTCCCGGCGATCCAGCCACGTTGGCCGCGGCCGCGGCGGCGCTCGCGCTCATAGCGCTCGGCGCCAGCTACCTGCCGGCCCGGCGAGCGGCGCGGGTGGACCCGGCGGTCGTGCTTCGAGCCGAATAGCCGAAACGGGCGACGGCCATCTGGTACCCTGACCGGCGTCCCCCAAGCGCCTTCGCAGGAGGGTGCGCCGTGTCAGAGAAGACCTTGAAATTCGAGACTCTCGCGGTTCACGCCGCCGCGGATCCGGATCCGGCGACTGGAGCGATCGCACCTTCGATCCAGCTCGCGACCACGTTCGAGCGGGCGCCAGACGGATCGTTTCCGTCAGGGTATTCCTACATCCGGGACGGGAACCCGAATCGCCGGATGCTGGAGCGGGCGCTGGCACAGATCGAGGGCGGTGCGTCGGCCGTCGCGTTCGCCTCCGGTATGGCCGCGACGATGGCGGTGTTCCAGACGCTCGCGCCGGGTGACCACGTCATCGCACCGCTCGACGCCTACTTCGGCACCGCCAAGCTGCTGCGCGAGCACCTGATGCCGTGGGGCCTTCAGGTCTCTTTCGTGGAGATGACCGACCTCGCCGCCGTCGCGGCGGCGCTCAAGCCGGAGACGCGTCTCGTCTGGACCGAGACTCCGTCGAATCCCACGATCTCGGTCACCGACCTGGCGGCCGTCGCTGCCTTGGCGCACGGAGCGGGCGCGCTCGTCGCCTGCGACAACACCTGGGCGACGCCATACCTGCAGCGCCCGCTAGCGCTCGGCTACGACCTCGTCGTGCACTCCACCACCAAGTACCTGTCGGGCCATGCAGACGTCATGGGAGGCGTCGTCGTCACCCGCGAAGCAGGTGCGCTGGCCCAGCGGCTCTGCTCCGTTCAGACGAACGCTGGCGCCGTGCCCTCGCCGTTCGACTCCTGGCTGGTGCTCCGGGGCATCCGCACGCTGCCTTATCGGATGCGCGGGCACTGCGCCAACGCCGCGGCGGTCGCAACCTTCCTGGCGGGTCATCCGCGGGTCGAGCGCGTTCATTACCCCGGTCTGCCGACCGACCCGGGCTACGCGATCGCATCCAGGCAGATGGCTGCCGCGGGGGGCATGCTTTCGGTGGTCGTCAAGGGAGGCCGCGCGGAGGCATTCGACCTGGCCGCGCGCCTTCGTCTCTTCACTCGCGCCACCAGCCTCGGCGGTCCCGAGAGCCTGATCGAGCACCGCGCCTCCGTGGAAGGTCCCGCGACCCGCGCGCCGGAGGGCCTGCTTCGGCTCTCGATCGGCCTCGAGCATCCGGAAGACCTCGTCGCCGACCTGGCGCAAGCACTCGATGCAAGCGTCTCGCAAGACTGAGGCAGCCCTCCGGGCCTCGCGCCGCTGAAAGTGCGACGCATCGCGACCATTGTCGTCGGTGCGGGTCCTGCGGGGCTGCTCTTCTCGATCATCGCGCGGCGGCTCTACGAGCGGCGCGGCGGGGACCCGCGCGCGTGGCCATTCTTCCTGTTCGACAAGCGCATTGGCTACGAGCGCACCCACCGGTTGCGGATGGCGCCGGGCCCGTACCGTGACATCGCGAGAGAGCTGCAGCATCCGGGCTACGACGCGCTCCTCGCGTTCCTGGAGCGCGAGCAGTTCCGGCCCGAAGTCAACCGGTTGGAAGAGCGGATGGCGGCGCTCGCCCTGAGGCTCGGCGTACGGCGGGAGCTACAGTGCGTGGGACCGGCAGGGGGCGGCGTGACGCTCGGAGAGCTTCGTGCCCGGCTCGAGCGCGCCGGACGGCTCAGTCCCGAGGACCGCCTGACTATCGTCGCCGCAGACTCGGTGCGTAGCGTGGTGCGGGAGCTCGTGGGACGCGGCGCGGCACCGGTCGAGCGCACACACCAGTATCTGGCACGCCTGCACGTGTTCGGAGACCGCCTGCCCGACGCGCTCGGAGTCATCGAGCAATACAAGCTCTCCAAGGTGCTTGCGTCGCTCCTCGACTACCGCCAGAACGCGAACGGCTACGCCGAGGTCGATCTGTTTCTGACCGCCGACGAGCACCATGCCGTCGTTGGCCTCGGCGCGACTCCGCGGGAACCCGTCGTGCTCGCGGGCGACAAGCTGAAAGCGTTGCGACAGGCGCCCTTCTTCCGCCGCATCGTGGAGCGCTTCCGCGACGGCTTCGGCGGCGGCCGCTGCGAGGTTCGGCTGCAATCGACGTTCTGCCTCGAGCACCGCTTCATGGAGCGCGTCGTCTTCAACCTCAAAGACCTTGACGCCCAGGTTTTCCTGGTCGGAGACGCGGCGATCTCGCTGCCCTTCTTCCGCGGCATGGCATGCCTCGCCCGCTGCGCGTACCACCTCGCCGAGGCACACTGTGATCTCGCCGGGCTCGCGCAACGCAACCCCGGCCCGGGGGACCGCCAGGCGATCCAGCGCAGCTTTTTCTCGGCCGACCGCCCCATGCTTTACGGAAGCAAGCCGATGTTCGGGCGCATCGTCCGCGTCGAGCCGACCATCCACCACGGCAGGCCTGCAATGGTGGTCCTGCACCGTTGGCTCTTGCGTTACGGCGTCCACGTCCTGCAGCGGAAAGGTGAGGGCTGGATCTCGCTGCATCATCTCGCCCCCGTGGGGCGTCGCACGGCATTCGCGGACTTCGCGGCCCAGCTCGATCCGGCCCTCCGCTACCAACGGGAGGTCACGGATGTCCGGCGGGCGGAGCTCAACGTCGTCGAGTCGCGCGGATGGCTCGTCCGCGGCGCGCGGGAGTTCGTACGCGTCAGCTCATTGCTGCCTTTCCCGATGCAGACCTGGTTCCTGAGCTTCCCCGAACACGATCGCCGCCCCGGGCGCTGGTCGCTCGGTTCCGTCGTGAACCTTGCTCTCGCCGCCCTTGCCGGGGTTGCCACCCTCGCGGGGCTGGTCCTCGGATCGGTCGCCGACCCGCATCTCGCGTGGATCTGGCTCGCAGCCCTACCGCTGCAAGGCTTGGGAGGAGCCGCGTATGCTGCGGCGCGCGAGATCGAAGGCGGGCCACAGCGGCTCACGCGTGCCGTGTGGCGGATACAGATCCTGGCGCTGGCCGTCGGGGGAGCAGCTTGCCTCTTCGTTGCGCACGGAATGTTGCTCTCGATGCTCGCTGCCGTGTCCTGGTTCGTGCTCGCCCTGCCCTTCGTCGCCGGCCTTTACGTCTTCGAGTTCTTCGACCGGCACTGGTGGGGACGCGCGCACCTGGGGGCACGATCGGACGGATGAGTGTAGCCATCTCCATGCGGGCGACTACTCCTCGATCGTCTGACAGGTGCCTGCGCCGCACGTCTTGAGCTGCTGCAGCGCGTCGCTCAAGACTCGACGCTGCTCAAGCCGCAGCGGCGAAAGGCGGCGATGAAGGCTCCGGCGCTGGAGCGGATCGAGGGCGAGATCGTAGTGCTCCCGGTCCGTGATCCGCGTTCCCGAGAAGTCCCACGTCTCCGCATAGAGAAGCGGCCCGCCGGCCCCGCCTGTCGCCGTGCGGATGGCAAAGAACGGAGGAATGCCGGCGCTTTCATCGGCTGGCGGGAATTCGACGAGGAATCGCCGACGCCAGCGCGGAGACGCGCCCTCCAGGAGGGGCAATAGCGAACGACCGTCCACCGCCAAGCCCGGCTCGATGCCCGCCAACGCGGCGATCGTCGGGGCGAGGTCGTTGTTGAGGGCGATCGCCTCTACCCGCGGCGGCTGGTCAGTTCCGGGAACCCGCACGATCAGGGGAACTCGGATCGACTCCTCGTACAACAGGACCTTCGACCTCCAGCGGTGCTGGCCGAGCAGGTATCCGTTGTCGGAGGTGAAGATGAAGGCCGTGCGGCTCGCCGCGCCCACCTCCCCGAGCCGTCGCCCCAGGGTGCCGATGAGGTCGTCGACCGCCCGCAAAGCGGCGATGCGCTCGTTGTAGACGTTCTCGACGGCCTCTGGCCGCACCAGCGGCAGTGAGCGCATCCAGGTCGGCTTGTCGCCCATGAGTTTTTCGTTGAAGGACGGTGGCCTGGGGAGCGGAAGGCGCGGGGTTCCCAGGTGTCGCGGAGCGGGCCGAACGCCGTTCCGGCACGCGGACTCCACGTGCGGGGCGAGAGGCGCGATGCTCAGGTAGAACGGCCGCGAGTCGCCCTGCTCGTTCCATTCGCGAATGAAGTCGTCCGCACGGCCAGCCAGGACGTCCGTCTGGTAGTCGGCCTCGGCTGCGCCGTACCCAACCGGCACGCCGTTATCGCTGATCGTGTAGTCGTACATGCAGTAGGTGGTCGGATCCACCAGGGCCTGCCAGTCGTCCCAGCCCGGAGGCACGTACGCGGGATCCACATAGCCGTTGAGGTATTTGCCGACGTGTCCGGTGTGATAGCTGCCGTCGCGAAGCCAGGTGGCGAGGGTCGAGCGATCGTCAAAGCGCTGGAAGCCGCCTTTGGCGCCGCTGTTCCGAATCACCCCGTGGTTGTGGGGGTACTGTCCGGTGAGCATCGTCGAGCGCGAAGGGCAGCACAACGAAAGGGTCACGAACGACTCGGAGAAGGTGGTTCCGGGGCCAACCACCTGCTCGACGAAGTTCGGCATGTAACCCGCCGCGACGGCGGCATCGAGCGATCCGACATCGAGGTCGTCGACCATCAGCAGGATGACGTTGGTACGGCCGTCCGCGGCCCTTACCAGGTCTCCGGCGGCCGAGAGAGGAGCCGCGACGGCCAGAAAGGTCCCGGTTGCGGCGCACGCGAGTACACGCACGGCGGCGATCTTCATGCTGGTCTCCTTCGCTATCCTTCTTCGACCGGCCACGCAGCGCGAAGGTTGATCCTGAGGGAGCTGTTGCCCGCCAGTTCAGCGGTTTCGGCTGACGCTCACGCCACCCAGGGCATAGCTCCCGTCCGGCCGCCGGCCCTGGATGGCAAGGGCGAGGGGATGGCGGATGCGGATGGGATCTTCCGCGACCACCACCAGGTCGTACGTCCCCGCGGGCACCGAGCCCGGCAGCGAGAACGTGTCCGTCTGGACGCGAGGCGGGATGCCGCTGCCCGCTGGCTGGAGCTGCGTGAGATCGAGGCTGGAGGCGCCCTCCCAAACAACGTTGCTGCCGGCCCGGAGCTGAAACATCACCTGCCATGCTTCGTAGACGGGAGCGACCCCCAGGTTGGACCAGGTGGTCTCGATCGTGAACGACGCCGCTGGAGCGAGCGCCTGGGGAAGCTGGGTGCGTTCGAGCACCACGCGATAGCCGGCGGTCTTGCCGACAGCGATCGCGTCGGCCTGCTGCTCCGGCGGAAAAGCGCCCCACGCTGCCGCGAAGTTGCCGTTGCTCACGAGCGAGACGTGCAGGTCTATCACCTGGCCCAACGCCGCCGCGAAAGCGTTGAGCCCGGCCGGGCTCCTCTGTTCGGGCCTCGGGGTGCAGTACTCCGTGATCACGGGCGCGATCCTCCAGCGCTGCTGGTCGTGGATGTACTTGTGATGCAAGGGAAACCTGGCGGCGTCGGCATAGCGCCGGATCTGCTCGCCGAAGCCCCCGTGCTCGTCGCTGAGCAGGCCCAGGCAATCGTGTCGCCAGCCCACCGGTTTGAGCGTCGGCGCGAGCATCGCGCGCTCGAAGGCTGCGCCAACGTCCTGCCCTCCAACCATCATGACCAGGCGCTGGTCGGGGAACGCGTTCGTGTGCGAGTCGACGATGTGAATGAGAGAGGCCGTTGTAGCGCGGCTGATCCCGGCCGGGGCGCGAGAGTAGTCGACGCCGAACACGTGCCATTCACCGTAGAGCCCGTAACCCCCGATGTCGATCCAGGCGATGCGTGGGTCGCGGTCGTAGCGCCGTCCCAGCTCGGCCAGCAAGGCGCGGAAACGGGAGAGAAACACCGGGTCGTTCCAATCCGGGACGAACGTCTCACCGTCGAACCACCAGCCGTGGGCCGTCATGCTGTCGGGAACGTTGAGCCCCGACCCGACGCCGCGCAGGGCCCTCACGCGGAAGGCATACTTGCGGCCGGCGGCAACCGCAGCCCGGATGTCCGGCTCCAGCCTGCGGTCGATGCCGGAGTAGTCTCCTTCGCCAGCCTCGAGCTCCCGCCAGGTGTAGCGG
>Ga0114129_10012669_pt1 | contig 12006 bp, 9 predicted proteins | sample RhiMetdeltSRZDD1_FD_80071 | JGI IMG/M metagenome (GOLD analysis project Ga0114129, IMG submission 80071) | Populus rhizosphere microbial communities from Tennessee, USA - Rhizosphere MetaG P. deltoides SRZDD1 (version 2) (version 2) | ecosystem: Host-associated > Plants > Roots > Rhizosphere >... | reverse complement strand
GACAATCCACAATCCCAGTCGGCAATCGACAATCCCAATCGGCAATCGACAATCCCAATCGGCAATCGACAATCCCAATCGGCAATCGACAATCCCAATCGACAATCGGCAATCACCAAAATCCGCAATCATCAATCCGCAATCATCAATTCTTAGAAGCCACGATCTTCCGGGCAACTCCACTCAGCGTGATCGGCTGATCGGCATAATCATCAACCTGTACACCTGTGTCGCCGCCGGGCTTCACCCGTGCTGCCGCGACCATTTCACCCTTCCCCATACCGGCGGCATCGACCTCGAGGCGAATGAGGCCGACTTCGTATCCGGCGCGCGGCTTGGCGTTGGCTCGGGCACCGCCGAGAAAGAACATCGGCTGATCGGTGACGACGACGATCGTGCGGCCGCTGGCGGTCGACTGTTCCCGCGCCCACCGGATCGCCCATTTCTGCGTCCCGAGTCCGACGGTCCCAACCTCGGGCGCCTTGCGAAGAGCCGTGAGAAACGCCGGATAGCCGCCCCCCTTCAGCGCCCCCTCGACCGCGGTGCGTTCCGCGTCCGGCGTGTACCGCCGGATGTCGATGGTGACGCTCGCGGCCGCGGACGCACCCGACGGGCCGGCAGCTTGCGCGTTTGCCGTGAACTGTTCCGGGGCCCCGCGCTGCGACTGCGAGAGCACCAGGCTCGGCGCGGCAAGCACGACGAGCGCAACGGGCACGAGAATCTGAAGACGCATCACATCATTCTCCTTTTGCATTGAACACTGAACATTCGCAACTCAAGAACCCACCACCGCGCCGCCTCGCACCGGCATCGTCCCCGGCGATGACAACGGTGCCGTGGCATTCTCCACATACATAGTCTGCGATGGAAACGCGAACCCCGTTCCGGCGCGCCTGACGATGTCGGCAATGCTGAAGAGCAGGTCCTCCTGTATCTCGAGGAACTGGTTCCAGTCGGTAGCAAACACATACGCGAACACGTCGACGTCCAGCGAGAACGCCCCGAGCCGGATGAAGCGCACACGGACCGTCTCGTGGCTGATGGAGCCGTGAGCGGTGAGCAGACGACGGATGTTGTCGAGGATAGCCCGCAGTTGATCGGGGGTCGTTTCGTATCGCAGACCGAGGACCGGATGGAACCAGAATTTGTCGCGCGCTGATAGGGTCTCGAGACTCGCGTTCGCGATCTGGCTGTTGGGAACACTGATGACGGTGCGATCCATCGTCCTGATGCGTGTCGAACGCAGGCCGATATGATCGACGGTGCCGACAATTTCTCCCATCTTCAACGAATCGCCAACCCGCACGGCCTGATCGAAGATCAGTGAGGCTCCCGCGATTACATTCTCCAGCGTCTTCTGTGCCGCAAGTGCGACCGCAATGCCGCCGACACCGAGACCGGCCAGCGCCGGCGTCGGATCGATCCCGAAGTGCCGGAGGATTGCCAGCAGCGCGACAAAGATGACAAGGACATCAACGCACCGTCGGCCGACGCGCAGCAGTGAAATGGTCGCACTATTGGATGTCGCCAGCCGCCGGACCACGACCGACTCGATCTCTTTTCCCAGGCGCATGAGCAGCCACGCAATGGCCGCAATGGTGAGAAGGGCGGTCAAATTCGACAGGATCTGGCGCGGCACGAGCGACAGCGGCAATACCGACGACAACCATCGTGCGGTGACCGAAAACAGCAGCACGCGCGCGGGCGTCGGCAGCGCGTTGGTCGCAAGAAAACCGGATCGCGTAAAAGCCCGCTGCGAGAACGCCCTCGCGGCGGGGGTCAACAGACGATTCACGAGGCCGATTGAGAAGTAGAGCAACGGCAGGCCGGTGAGAATCGCGACCCACTCGAACAGCGGCACGCCGGCAAGGCGGGTGGTCGTCAGAAATCTCGGCAGCGCACCGCCCGTTCTGCTCGCCAGAACCTCGTCATAGAGACTTGGAATGCGGCCGAGCGTCTGCGCCGAGAACAGCCAGATCGGTCCGGCATCGGTGCGCTCCACTCGGTGGAGAACGATCTCGGCCGGGTTCGCCTCGCCGATCGTCGCGATCCGCTCGTCATTGGGAGCAAGCGGATTCGAGCGCGATCCTTCAGGCAGGTCGCTGATCTGAGGAAGCCGCGCTGGAAGACGCGCATTGAGCACGACAAACAGTTCATTCGCGAGTTGCTCGGCCGCCGGACTGCTCAAAGGCGTGTCGAGATATTGCCGCGCGAGCTGGAATTCACCCTTCCGCGCGGCGCTGAGGAATCCGAGCACCGTTCCGCGCGGCGTGCTCCGCCCCAGCGCATCCTTTGGAGCTTCAGGTTGCGACGGAGCAGGCGGCTCTGTCTGGGGAGAACTCTGGCCGGCAATGGCGGCCGGCCATAGAACGGCCACGACGAAACACACGCCCACCGCACGCGGCCACCACCGCATCCGACACCTCCGACCGAATCGCCTCCGGCGAAAGTTTGCATAGCTGCGAAGGGCATGCCGCAGAATGCTCGTTCGCCTTTGAAATCTGAAAGAAACCTTCGGAGAAGCCCCGGAATGCCGGAGGTTGTCCGGCATTTCGGGTGGCTGGCGATCGTCACGCTGGTTTTCGGACACGCAGTCGCCCGCGCTCAGGATCCCACCCCGCCGAACCAGCCGGCGGCCCAGGAAGAGAAGGACGAGAAGGAACGCTCCACAGGACTACCGTCGACGATCAAATGGACGTTCAACTTCGACGCAGGCTGGGGAACCTTCGGGTTCGCTAATTCGCTCTATAACAACCCCAAAGAGCCAGGAGTCGAGGAAAACCTCAGCGATCAGTGGTTCGAAGGTTACGTCAAGCCCGCGCTGTCGGGCCACTACACGCTGCCGTCAGAGAGCGAGGTCTACGGCAAGGTCAGCGCCGTTGGCGAGCGAACCTATGGCTCCGTTCCAGCCGCATTCGGGCAGGATGTCTCGTCGTTCGGCCCAGAGGACTTGTATCTCGGATGGCGCTCAGGAAAAGCGCTGACGATTGGGGAGAACGCTGTCGATCTGAGTGTCGGCCGTCGTCAATACCGACTCGGACATGGTTTTCTTCTCTACGATGGTGCCGCGGAAGGGGGCTCGCGCGGCGGCTACTGGACCAACGCCCGCAAGGCGTTCGAATTAGCCGCCATCGCCCGACTGGCTCCCGCGGGCCCTCACAGCGCGGAGTTGTTCTATCTGAATAAGGACGAATTGCCGGGCAACGACACGGACAGCAATCTGTGGGGAATCAATTACGAGTACGCACTCGGGGCGGAGAAAGAGACGACGATTGGCGCAACCTATATGAAATGGTTCGCAGATCCGGAGAAAAAGCCAGGGCGAGATGGATTGAACGTTTTTAACCTGCGCGCCTACGCATCGCCCATCCCCGTCGCACCGAATCTCTCGTTCGAATTCGAGTACGCAGCGGAGCGCAATGGTGACGCGCTCAGTTCGAACGCGTGGACGCTGCTCGGGGGATACGAACTGAAAGATACGACCTGGACTCCCAAGCTCTCCTACCGCTATGCATTCTTCCAGGGAGACGATCAGTCAACCCCGGCGAACGAGAGTTTCGATCCGCTGTTCCTTGGCTTTTATGATTGGGGAACGTGGTGGCAGGGTGAAATCGCGGGAGAGTACTTCATCTCGAATTCGAACCTGAAGTCGCACCTCATTCGCGCTCACTTCACACCGAACGACGCGATCAGCGGCGGCCTGCTGTTCTTCAAGTTCAGCCTCGACCATCCCGAGGCGCTTGGCCCAGGCGTGACCGCCAAGGATGTCGCGTCGGAAATCGACCTGTATACGGATTGGAAGTTGAACGACAATTTCACCATCAGCCTGGTTGGTGCGTACGCCGATCCCGGGAAGGCCGTCCAGCAATACACTGGTCGAACGAAGAACTTCGTTTACGGTATGGTTTACGTCGGCTACGCGTTTTGACCTTGACGAACCTCGCGCCGGCGATCGCGCTCGCATTGCTCGTGCTCACGGCACAGGAGCCTGATTACTCACCAGCTCGCTTGCGGTCGGGAAAGGTGCCGGCGATTCCGGTGACCGCGGTTGCTGGAGGCGAAGTGCTCCTCGACCTGGACGTGAGCGCGGAGGGGGCCGTCATGCGCGCGACGCCGCTCCGGTCGACGCCGCCGTTCACCGAACTCGTGGTGAACGCCGTCCGCGACTGGCAGTTCTTCCCGGCGCGAGCGGTGGTCGATGTCGATCGCACGCCAGGCAGCAAAGCAACGTCACGAGTCGCGGTTCAATCCCACGTTCTGGTCGCCGCTGTCTTCCGGCCTCCGGCGCTGCGCGCGCCGACGCTCGGCGAACCGCCGAAGGATGTTTCCTCTGGTTTGGATGCGCTCCCATTTCCGGTCGCCATGATCCCTCCGCTGTTTCCACCAACCGCCGCCAGCAACGGTGTCGTCCTGCTCGAAGTCCACGTCAGCGCGAATGGCTCGGTCGACGGCGCCGGTGTGATCAACTCCGCGCCGCCGTTTGACGATTCCGCCGTCAAGGCCGTCCGTCAGTGGCATTTTCGTCCGGCGCAACTGCAGGGGGCGGCGGTAGCGACTTACGTATACGTGATACTTGGGTTCAGAGTACCGGTGTCCGGAATGCGGGATCCGGGATCCGGGACCCGGATTCAGCGATTCAGGATTAGCGATTAGCGATTAGCGATTGGCGATTGGCGATTAGCGATTGGCCAATCAGCCACCGAGCGCGATCGTGATCCCAACCAGCACGACGCCAATGAGCATCATCGTGAGCCCCGTCCACAACGGATGGTGACCACCGTGGCGCGCGAGCCACGAGCCGGTGATGAAGAGCATGACCAGGGCGATCAGGTTCGAGATGCGCAGTGCGAAGCGAACATCCCGGAATATCAGGAATGGAATGACGATCGGGAACGTCGAGAGAAAGACCAGCAGAAAAACCGCCGCCGCGCCGAGCCAGTCGTCTTTCGTGAACTTGGGGCTCGGCGGAAGATCGTTCATTCCGACCAGCCCGACCCGGACAGTCTCGAGCGCATCGCGCTTCAACAGCGACGCAACGACCGGTGGGATGGCAGCCGCAATGACGGAATGAGCGGCGTCAGCGCTCGGCGCGCTGCGCACCGCCTGAACAGTGAGCAGGCTGTGACCACGCTCGCTCAACGCGCTCATCAGGAACATCACCGCGTCAACCAGGCCCCACGCGATGTTGCACCCGATGACGCCGATGAGGAGCGTGCGGACCTCCTCCCGTCCTGCGGTGGCGGCGCTGAGCGTCCCCGTGAACGTCAGCGCCATGATTAATCCGAACAGAACCTCCGACACCCGGGCGATCGGGTCCAGGACGCGGCCCGATCGTTGGTTGCGTTCGTCAGCCATGAACAGCCGATCTCATCGCGCAACGGTCGGCCGCTGCGTGGTCACGGCCGCCGCCTTTCCCAGTTCCAGCGTCTGCGCCGCATTTGTGCTTGCAAAGAAGTGCATGATGCGAGCGACGATCCCGGTCCATCCCGTCTGATGGCTCGCGCCAAGGCCGGCGCCATTGTCCCCGTGGAAGTATTCGTAGAAGAGCAGAAGGTCTCGCCAATGCGGGTCCTCCTGGAACTTGCGTGTCCCGCCGTAAACCGCTCGTCGATCGCCGTCCTTCAAAAAGATGTTGCCGAGCCGTCGTCCGAGATCCTCGGCCACCTGGTAGAGCGTCATTTGACGCCCGGAGCCTGTGGGACATTCGATCGTGAAGTTGTCGCCGTAGTACGTGTAGTACTGTAGCAGTGCGCGGACGATCAGCCCGTTGACCGGCATCCAGATGGGGCCTCGCCAGTTGGAGTTGCCGCCAAACATGCCGCTGTCCGATTCGGCGGGAAGATACGACACGCCGTAATCCTGATCGCCGACGCGGAACACGTACGGGTGGTGTTCGTGATACCGCGAGATCGATCGAATCCCGTAAGGACTCAGGAATTCACGCTCGTCGAGCATCGTGTTCAGAACGCGGCGCAAGTTCTGCTCGTTGAGGATCGCGGCCATGCGCCGGCCGTTCTGTCCCTGCGCAGCGGGGTTGTGGATGAACCGGCTTAGCTCGGGCCGGGTCTCGAGAAATCGCCGGAAGCGCGGCGCCAGCTCGGGATACTTGTTCAGGACTTCGCCGTCGAAAACGGTTACCGCGCAGAAGGGCAACAAGCCGACCATCGATCGCACCTTGAGGCGCGTCGCGTGATGGTTCGGCAACCGGAGCACGTCGTAGAAGAAACCATCTTGTTCGTCCCACATCCCGACGTCGTCGCCGGCGCGCATCATCGACGAGGCGATCCACAGGTAGTGCTCGACGAACTTCTGACACATGTCACCGTAAGCAGGCTTTTCGAGCGCCAGTTCAGCGGAGATTTCGAGCATGTTCTGGCAGAAGAGCGCCATCCATGCCGTTCCATCGGCCTGTTCGAGATAGCCGCCGGTCGGTAACGGTGAGCTGCGATCGAAGACGCCGATGTTGTCGAGCCCGAGGAACCCACCTTCGAACACGTTGTTACCCGTGCGGTCCTTTCGATTCACCCACCAGGTGAAATTCAGCAGCAGCTTATGGAATGAGCGTTCGAGCCAGTCGAGGTCCGCCTGGCCACGCGCTTTTTCCAAACGATGCGTGAAGATGGTGGACCACGCATGGACTGGCGGGTTCACGTCGCCAAAGTTCCACTCGTAGGCGGGAATCTGTCCGCTCGGATGGATATAGTTCTGCCGCAGCATGAGATCGAGCTGTCCTTTCCCGAAGTCCGGGTCGACCAGGGTCAGGGCGAGCACGTGAAACGCGAGATCCCACGCGGCGTACCACGGATACTCCCACTTGTCGGGCATCGAGATGATGTCGCTGTTGTCCATGTGGTGCCAGCGATCGTTCCGCGGCGCGCGGCGCGTTGGCTTGAACGGATCGGAACCACGCTCGGACAGCCAGCGATCGACGTCGTAGTTGTAGAACTGCTTCGACCAGAGCATCCCCGCGAGCGCCTGACGCATCACATTCTTCTGATCGTCAGTCAGCGAAGAAGGAATGACCGTTTGGTAGAACTCGTCGGCTTCGCGCAGTCGATCCTCGACGATGCGGTCGAAATCGGCAGGACGAGTCGCCGCTTCTCGATCGCTCGTGGACGCGACGTCTGAAAGCCTGAGACGCAGCACCCGCGATCCGCCGGCAGGAACCGTCAGCCGGTAGTATGCGGACGCCTTCGTCCCCGTCTTGCCTGGATTGACAGCAGCGTGCCCACCGTAAAGCACCCGGTTGTTGATCCCGTCCTTCACGTACGGGGTGCGGTTCGCGCCAGCATGAAACCGTTCAAAATTCGTTTCATTCTCAGTAAACAGCCATTCAGGTGCGCCTTCGGCGTGGAAGAAGCGTTCGCCAAGCTCCGGATGAACCGCGGCGATGCTGCCGGCATCGATTTGCCGCATCGCTGGCCGACTGGTGCCGTCATCCCATGACCAGGTATTTCGGAACCACAGCGTCGGCAGCACGTGAAGCGCCGCGTCCTCCGGGCCGCGATTGTGCACGGTCACTCGGATCAGGACATCCTCGGGAGACGCCTTCGCGTATTCGACGAACACGTCGAAGTAGCGATCCTGATTGAAGACTCCCGTGTCGAGGAGCTCGTATTCGAGGCCGTGCCGGCCCCGGTCACGATTCGTTTTGATGAGATCGGCGTAGGGGAACGGCGCCTGCGGATACTTGTACAGGTATTTCATGTACGAGTGGGTCGGCGTCGAATCGAGATAGAAGTAGTACTCCTTGACGTCTTCTCCGTGGTTCCCCTCGCTGTTGGTCAGGCCAAAGAGCCGCTCCTTCAGAATCGAATCCTTGCCGTTCCAGAGGGCCAGTGAGAAACAGAGCAGCTGCCTCTCGTCAGACATGCCGGCGAGGCCGTCCTCTCCCCAACGATACGCGCGCGAGCGCGCGTGATCGTGCGTGAAGAAGTTCCAGGCATCACCCGATTCACTGTAGTCCTCACGCACGGTGCCCCACTGGCGCTCGCTGAGGTAAGGACCCCATTTGCGCCATGGCTCACTTCCGTCGCGCGCGGCGGCGAGTCGCTGCACCTCTCTTGATGATGATGCCGGCTTCGTCATTACTCTGCTTTCTCCCACGATGAATCGGGGTTGTACGCGGTCATCGCCTTGACCTGCGCGTCGGTATCGGAGCCCAGATCCTTCTGGTGGATGATCCCATCCTGATTGACGATGAAGGTCATGACTCCCGTCGTGTCGTACTGCGCCGGCCAGGCGACGAGCGCAAATCCGCCCGTCATCCGGTTGTCGACGATGTAATCCTTCGCGCCTCCGGGCGCGGAGGTTCCTTGTGCGGTCAGGATCTTGAAGTAGTAACCGTGGAACGGCGCCCGCTGCGTCCGCTTGTCGAGTGCGATGCCTTCCTCTGCAGCCTGGGCAACAAGATCGCCGAGCGGACTCCGATGCTGACCTTTGACGGTTGCCCAGTAGAGGCCGTTCTGCCGTCCCTCGTCGCTTCGGAATGCACGCGCGTAGACCTTCGCCGGCTGTCCGTCATGGCCGCGTTCGGCGTACAACTTTTGCGCCGCGACGTACGTGCGGCCAATCTGGATCACCGCCAGCTCGTTACGGCCGATTCGCCGCGCGATCACTTCTTCCTTGCCCGCCGCCGTGTCGAACCGCCACTTTCCACCGTCGTTCACAATCGGAATCGGAAAAGGCCAGGATTCGTTGCCGACGACGAGCGTCTTGGCCTGACCATCATCGACCAGACGCCAACCTTCACGCATGGCAACGGCGAACACCTGTCGATTTCGTTTCGCGATTTGCGGGTCCGAGGTATCAACGACTTCCTTGGCCTCTGCGCCAAAAATCGCCAAGAGCTCGTCGACCTTGTCTGCTTTCACCGCGGTCTCGAGCGCTTTTGCCGCCTCTTCAGGCGTGTTGAATGCCCGGGACTTGGGCTGCTCGACGGGCGTCGAACGGCATGCCGCCACAAGCAGGGCGACGAACACGAGCGCGTAACGAAACAGTTTGGCAACCATGTCATCGCCTCCGCGATCCGCCGCTGCGCGAACTGCCTCGACTTTTTTGTCCGCGCTGGCTTGCCGCACGTTCCGATTTCCCACTTGAATAACCGGAGAACGCATCCGATTTCGTCCCGCTACGTTGGCTGGTGGCCTGATCCGCGCTTCGACTGTACCCACGCGACTCCTGGTTCGTCGTCCGACTCTGGGTCGTGGCCTGCGTGCCGCTGGCCTTGCGGTTCTGGGCGGCGGTCTTCGCCTGATCGCGCTGTGCTTGCGTCGCCTCGGGCCGGTTCTCATTACGTGTCTCGGTGCGATCGGTCCTCTGCTCCTGCCTGTCCTTGGCGATGTCTCCGCGTTCCTCGTACATGTCCTCGCGATGATCTGCCCAATCGTCACGGGCGTCATCGCGCGCGTCGTAGTAGTCGTCCCAGGCGTCGTTGTACATGTATCCGCCGCCATGCCAACCGTAGGGGCCGTAGTAGTAGTTGTTATCCATGGCCGCGCCCATCGCGATCCCCGCGGTGAACCCGATCAAGCCGGCCGCAACCGCTTCGCTGCTATCGTCGTCTTCCTTGACGACAACGGTCGTAGTGGCGGGCTGTGTGTATACGACGGTGGGGTTGTACTGCGGCACGTACACGACCTGCGGGTTCGTCGGCTCGATCACAATCACTTCCGAACCGGAAGACGTCGTCTTGGTCTCCACTTCCTGCTGCGCAGTGGTCTTGAGGGTTCCCATTTTCTTCGCCTGCGCACGCAGCCGCTGAACGCTGTCGAAGACCGCGCTGCGGTTCTCGGTAAACGCCTTTCCCACTTTCGTGGTCCAGTCCATGTTGCCGGCCATGTAGTGGACAACGTCGGGAAACAACACGAGCGCCGCAAAACTGGCGTCGAACCCGGACTTCGTGGCCGCGTCCTGAAGCTCGGTGCCTTTCGCTGATTGACTGGCCATCCACTCTGCAAGCGCGCCAACTTTCGCCGGAGTTGCTGCCGACATCAGCATCTGCGCGAGCAGCGCATCCGGGTAGAGCGCCACCGGGGCCATCAACTTGTCCAGTTGATCCGGCGTGAACGAGGACTTCGCGGCGGGCTTGGCCGTCTGCGACTGCTGGGCATAGCCCACGGCCTCAGACCAATGTGGAAGGGCGACGGCGGTGAACGTCAACGCAAACGCCGTCGTCACGACAGCGACGATCGTCCGCATGGGCAGTGCCTCCTGTTTGGGCGCGCAGGTGACCAGATCGGACCGCTCGAGCGCGCGCGAAAAGAACCGAGTCGAAGGGACCGAAACGTGTTCGCTGAAGCAAGGCACGCACCGACGACGGCCTCCCGGTATCGATGCAACAAATTGTTGTAACGAAACGACTTGGGGGTGACCGACCGGGAGCGTTTCTGCACCGCGATCATGGGCCGCCTCCGAAAGGCCGGAGTTTCTCCGAGGTTACGGATGGACTGCCGAAAACCCGGCCACTTTGTTGACGCCTCGGCCCTTCAGGACGGGAATCCGGCGGCGCACAGCGGTTTGAGGGGCAACGCGCGTGGCATCAGCCATGCGACTCGCGAAACCGGGGGGCCTATGAAGATCGCTATCTTTTTCGCCACTCGCGAAGGACACACGTCGAAGATCGCGAACCGGATCGCCGACGACCTGTGCGCCAAGGGGGTCGTCGTCGACGTGGTTAACGTGAGGAAGCCAACTCCGCCGCCCAACTGGTCGATGTACGCGACGGCATTCGTGGCGGCGTCGGTTCACGGCCAGCGCCACGAGCGGGAGATGATCGAGTTCGCGCGGCGTTATCGCGACGATCTGCGTCGCATCGGGGCCGTGTTCATTTCGGTTTCAATGTCGGAGGCAGGCGCCGAGGACATGCATGCGCCGGCCGCGCGTCGAGAGCAAGCGGCAGCCGACGCTCAACGGATGATTGACGTCTTCATCAAGCAGACGGCTTGGAAGCCTGAGCGTTATCTGCCGGTCGCGGGAGCGCTGCTCTACAGGCAATACAACGTCCTCGTCCGTTTCGTAATGAAGCAGATCGCGAAGAAAAACGGCGGCCCGACCGACACTTCGCGCGACTACGAGTTCACGGACTGGCCGGCGCTCGATCGGTTCGTAGACGAAGTCATGAGTCCCACGCCACGGTCGGTCGCCTGATACGAACCATGTTTTTGGGTGAGAACGATCAAGCAGTTCTGAGTTTCTGAATCTCTTCCAGCAAAGTTGCGACAGCGATAGGCTTCGCGCAGTGCGCGTCGAAGCCTGCCGCTGCCGCCGCTTCAATATCGGATGCGCGCCCGTACCCGGTGAGGGCGATCAACCGGATGTCAGGCCGCAACGATCGGAGACGAACCGCAAGCTCGTATCCATCCATCTCCGGAAGTCCAATGTCGAGGACTCCGACACTCGGGCGGAATTCATCGGCTATTTCGAGCGCTTCACGACCATTCTCGGCCATCGAGACAACGTGGCCGACGCTAGCGAGCGCCAAGCTCAGCATCTCGCGTGCATCAGCGTTGTCGTCGACGACGAGAACTCGCTGCACGTGTGTGTCGACGGTCGTCGCCACCGGTTGAGGCCGTGCAATTGAGGCGACAGTCGCGGGCGCCAGCGGGAGCGTCACGATAAACCGGCTGCCTCCTTGCGAACCGCAGGTTTCGTAGCGAATTGTGCCGCTATGGAGCTCGGTAAAGGTCCGGGCAAGCGCCAGGCCTAGACCAAGGCCTCCTTCCCGGCGATCGAGCGCGCGCGGCCCTTGCGCGAATGGATCGAACAGGTGTGGCGCCAGCTCCGCCGGAATGCCGGGGCCGTTGTCTTCGCACACGACGACGACGCTTTCGTTCGAGGTTGAGGCGTTGAGCGAGATGTGACCGGCGGTGGCCGAGTACTTCGCCGCATTCGTGAGCAGGTTCGAGAGCACCTGGACGATGCGATCGATGTCCGCATCAAGCATGAGTCCGGTCGCGGGCACGGATACATCGATCGTGTGCTGACGTTGAACGATCAGAGGTCGCG
>Ga0114129_10012668_pt1 | contig 12007 bp, 7 predicted proteins | sample RhiMetdeltSRZDD1_FD_80071 | JGI IMG/M metagenome (GOLD analysis project Ga0114129, IMG submission 80071) | Populus rhizosphere microbial communities from Tennessee, USA - Rhizosphere MetaG P. deltoides SRZDD1 (version 2) (version 2) | ecosystem: Host-associated > Plants > Roots > Rhizosphere >... | reverse complement strand
ATTCGCGATGCCTGCGGTCGAACCCGGTTGCATCATCGAGTACCGCTGGCGCGAAGTCCGCGTGAATTCCGACGCGAATTATGTTCGGTTGCAGTTTCAGCGCGATATACCGGTGCAACGCGTTCAGTATCTGATCAAGCCATTTGCATACGAGGGCGCGACTTTCAGTTCAATCACACTGCACGGCCAGTCGAGCCCCTGGGTAAAAGAGAAAGGCGGCTTCTACAGCACGACCATGACCAACATGCCCGCGATTCACGACGAGTCGCGCATGCCACCTGAAGATGAGGTGAAAACGTGGATGCTGGTCTATTACCAAAAAACATCGGACAGTAAAGTCGAGCCGGACAAGTACTGGAACGAGATTGCGAAGAGTTACTACGAGAGGACCAAGTCGCTCATCAAACCCAACGACGAAGTCAAAAAGTTGGCGGCGACGCTGATCGCTGATGCGAAAAGCGATGACGAGAAACTGGAAAAGCTGTTTGATTACTGTCGCACCAAGATCAAGAACGCTAGCAACGACGCTTCGGGACTGACGCCTGACGATCTCGCCAAACTAAAAGAGAACAAAAGCCCGTCAGACACACTGAAGAGAGGCGTCGGATCAAGCGGCGACATCGATCAGTTGTTCGCAGCGCTCGCGAACGCCTCCGGGTTCGATGCTCGCATCGCACTCGCGCCGGATCGTGGTGATCTGTTTTTCGATAAAGGCATCGCGAACGGCTACTTCATCGACCCGATGAACATTGCAGTGAACGTCGGCGGCGCATGGAAATTCTACAACCCTGGTTACAGTTATATTCCATTCGGAATGCTGCGCTGGCAGGAAGAGGGCCAGCCAACCTTGATTACAGATCCTAAACAGCCCGTTTGGGTTGAAACTCCGATGTCGGCGCCGGACAAGTCGCTAGTCAAGAGGACTGCCAAGTTGAAACTGAGTGACGACGGCTTGCTCGAGGGCGACATCCGCATCGAGTACACAGGCCACTTCGCAACCGAACTGAAACACGATCTCGACGACGAGTCGGAAAACGAACGCGAAGACGGCTTGAAAGAACAAATGAAAGAGCAGATGAGCGCAGCCGAGATCTCGGACATCAAAATCGAGAATGTCACCGATTACGTGAAGCCGCTCGTCTATTCATATCACGTGCGCATTCCGAACTACGCTCAGCGCACCGGCAAACGGCTCTTCATACAACCGGCGTTCTTCCAGCACGGACGCGGACCAATATTCGCTACCACGGATCGTAAGTATCCGATTTATTTCCATTATCCGTGGGCCGAACAAGACCAGGTCGATATCGCCCTCCCGAAGGGTTATGCACTGGACAGCGCCGACGCTCCGACGCCGTTCGGCAGTGGCGACATTTCGAAGTACGAGGTCAGTCTCGCGGCTGCCACTGACGGCTCAATGCTCGTTTACAAACGCAAGTTCTTCTTTGGCGGAAACGGTTCGATCCTGTATCCGGTGAATGCGTATAGCCGCCTCAAGCAATTCTTCGACGTGATGCACAAGCAGGACAATCACAGCATCGCGCTGAAACAAACTGCGACTAATTAATAGGAGGTTTGGCCAAAATGAAAGTACGGCTAATCGCGATCCTCGCGCTTTTAATGCTCGCAGTTTCCGCCAGCGCTGCGCCTGGTGATGAAACTCCGCAATGGGTGCAGCAAGCTGCGGCAATCAAGGTCCCGACTTACGAGAAGGATGTGCCCGCCGTTGTGCTCGTAGATGAGCAAATGACAACCATCGGCTCTGACGGGCGCACAAACGAAGTTTACAACTACGCTGTTCGCATTCTTCGACGCGAAGGACGTGACTATGCAGTCGGCCGAGTGGGCTACATTCCCGACGTCGGCAAAGTCAAAGAGTTTCGCGCGTGGTTGCTCCGGCCCGGCAGTAGTGAAGCCAAGCGCTATGGTAAAGACGACGCCGTCGATATCGCGGGCGATCTCAACGACGTTTACAACGAGTATCGCGTCAGGAGGATTTCCGCGACTGACGATGCCGACGCAGGCGCTGTCTTTGCTTACAGCTACACGCTCGAGGATCGATCCGTGTTCAGCCAGTCTGACTGGTCCTTCCAGGGCTCGCTTCCGGTGATCAGTTCCAGATACAACCTGACGCTGCCCGAAGGGTGGCGTGCGGAAGCTGTCACTTTCAATCACGCGAAGATTGACCCGCGAGTTACTGGCACAACCTATTCGTGGGAGCTAAGCAATCTTCCGCCGGTTCCCGAGGAACCACTGAGTCCGAGTCTGACTCATCTCGTGCCGCGTTTGGCTGTGAGCTATTACCCGCCGCAAACCGCGCAAGTAGCGATCAGGACATTTTCAAACTGGGGTGAAGTCGCGGCGTGGATGAGTGAGTTGGAGGATCCGCAGGTGATCGTCGACGACGCGCTATCGCGCAAGGCTTACGAACTCACCGCGCTCGCGAAAACCGAGTACGACAAGATTCGCGCGATTGCTCAATACGTTCAGAACATTCAATACATCTCGATCCAAACGGGCATCGGGCGCGGCGGTGGTTATCGTCCACACGCTTCGAACGAGGTCTTTGCGAAGTCGTACGGCGACTGCAAAGATAAGGCGAACCTGATGCGTGCAATGCTCAAAGTGGTCGGGATTACGGCCATTCCGGTGAGCATCTATTCAGGCGATCCAAATTACGTCCGCGCCTCGTGGCCTTCGCCGCAGCAGTTCAATCACTGCATTATCGCCGTAAAGGTCAGCGATCAAACACAGGCGAGCACCGTGATTCAGCACCCGACGCTCGGCCGGTTGCTGATCTTCGATCCGACTGACGAACAAACACCAATCGGCGATCTGCCATTCCACCTTCAGGGCAGTCTCGCGCTGATCGATTCGAAAGGCGAGAACGATCTGGTGCGCATGCCGGAAACACCGCCTGAGATGAACCAGCTCGAACGCATTGCGACGTTGGAGTTGCTGCCGGATGGCGGCATTGCCGGTCAAATTAAAGAACAGGCGAACGGACAAACCGCTGCGCGCTTTCGAACCGAGTTCAAGCGACTTTCGAAACCGGAATACACCGGGATGATCGAGCGCTGGCTCACATCCGGAGCGACTTCGGCGCGACTGAACAAGATGGAGCCGTCCGATAACTCTGCTGACGGTCGCTTCACGCTGAACGTTGAGTTTAGCGCGAACCAGTATGGTCAACTGATGCAGGGACGGCTGCTGGTGTTCAAGCCTGCTGTCGTTTCGCGTCGTGAAGGTTTGGCGTTGACTGCGGCTACGCGCAAGTACCCGGTAGTACTGCGTGCGAATGCGTACTCGGAAACAGTGCAGGTGAAATTGCCGACCGGGTTTAAGGTTGACGAAGTTCCGGACGCGGTGAAGATTGAGACGCCGTTTGGTTCGTACGCGACGAGTTACGAAGTGAAGAACAACGAGCTGGTGTTCAAACGCCAGTTGTCACAGAAAGCCACGACGATCGCGCCGGCGGATTATGAGACGGTGAGAAAGTTTTTCGAGAGCATCCGCGCTGCGGAAAACGCTCCGGTCGTGTTAGCTAAGCAGTAACATAGAAAATAGAGCAAGTCAGGAAGGGTGGCTTGCCCCCGCTTTGATGTAACAGCGGGGGCAAAGCCACCCTTCCTGACTTGCCCTCTATTGCAGTGCTCGAATACTACCCACCAATCCAGCGCGCTATCGCGAAGGCCGCTCCCGCGGCGGCACTTCCGATGAAGGCAGTCTGGAGGGCGCTCCGCAGGGGCCGGGTTCCGGTAAAGCGCCCTTTGACGAATCCGAAAATCAGCAAAGCTGCAAGTGTCATCGCGACTGAATACAACAGCGCCTCGGACGTCGTCTGCGAGAAAAAGTACGGCGCGAGCGGAATCAACCCGCCCGCGATGTAAGCGCCCGCAATCGTCGCTGCGCTTCTCAAAGCGCGTCCTGGCTCAGGCTTCTCCAGGCCCAACTCGAAACGCATCATGAAATCAACCCAGTTTCGCGGCTGGCGTTTCAACGCCTGCACGATGGGCCACGTCTCATCTTCACTCAACCCGTACGCCTGAAAAACTTCGGCGACTTCTCGCATCTCCTCGTGAGGAATCTCTGCGACTTCACGCTTTTCGCGTTCGCGTTCCTTCGCGTAGTGCTCGGCGTCGCTCTTCGCAGCCATGTAGCCGCCGAGGCCCATCGCGATTGAGCCTGCCGCGATTTCCGCGAGTCCGGCAGTGACGATGATGGCGGTGTGATCGATAGCGCCCGTCAGTCCTGCCGCTAACGCAAATGGCACCGTCAAACCGTCAGCCATTCCGATGACGATGTCGCGCACGACTTCGCTCGACGTGAAGTGTCGTTCGACGTGGGGAGTCTGGGGCATTTGTGCTTTGTACTTTGTGTTTAGTGCTTTGTACTTTGTGCTTGGCGCTTCAAGAGTGAAAACTACAAAGTACTAAGCACAAAGTACAAAGTTCAGAATTTCCCGAGTAACATCAACACGCCGATCACAATAAACGCCACCGCCGCCACTCGTTTCACCCACTCGAGCGGCACGTAATCACCAACAACGCTTCCCACCAAAACGCCCAACGCCGAAACCGCCGCGAGCGCGAGGCTCGCGCCCAAAAACACCGCCCACGGCTTTTTGGTGTCTGCGGCCATCGTCATCGCGGCCAGTTGCGTCTTGTCGCCCATCTCGGCGAGAAAAATGATTCCGAAAGTTGTCAGCAACACCCGCAGATCCATTTGTCGTTCTCCAAATCTACTTCAAATCCGTAACCAGAACCGCATCGCGCAGCAATGTGCCACGGGTACAAGCCAGCGTCTTCCCATCGCGTGTCCATGAAAAACCGGTAATCAACATGTCGTTGAAGTTAGTAATCTGTTTCGGCTCACCACCTTCGATTGGCTGGCTCCAAAGGTTACTTACGCTGTTTGCGTTCACCGAATAGAGAACTGATTTGCCGTCAGACGCCCATTGAATAATGATTGCCACAGTTCCGCTGGACGGCGTTTTGAAACTGCTAATGACTGGGCCACCCTCAAACGGGATCACTGCCAGCCGGTTTGGCGGTGCAAAAGGATCCGCCGATTCGGGATACGTGTAGGCGATGAACCTGCCGTCAGGCGATACACTTGCCACCGTGGCCACGTTGTCCGTTACTTGAACCGGCGTGCCGCCGTCGATCGATACTTTCCAGAGCGTCGGTTTTGGGCCTGTGTAAGCTGTGTAGATAACCCAGCGGCTGTCCGGCGAAACCGCAGGGAATGCATCGGATAAACCAGAAGTTAATCGGACCGGATTGCTGCCGTCGAGATTCATGCGCCAGATATTTCTCTTGTCGCCCTGCGACGATCCAAACACGATGTAACGTCCATCAGCAGTAACTACCGGTGAGACGTTTGTGCCGTTATTCGCGGTCAACTGTTTCCGGTTCTTACCATCCTTATCTGCAATCCAGATATCGGCGCTTCCGCTTTCGTTGGACACATAAACGATTCTGTCCTCATGCGCCCATGAAATATTGTTATTGCCCGTCGAAGTAAAAAAACTGGTTACGTTGCCGGTTGGCAGTCTGACGGCTTTTGTCGCGTCACCTTCAGGCACGACCCAGAGATTCACGAGGCCCTGCGACTGGACCGTTGTCACCTTCTTGCCATCATCAGTTAATCCAATCGCGCGATACCCATTCAGGTCATTGGTGACGCGCCTGACGGCGCCGTCCGGATAGCTGACGATCGAAAGCTGGGCGGCAGTCGCATTTTCGCCTGCGATCACCAACAGTCCCTTCATATCCGGCAACCACTGAACGCGCGCGGAAAACGTCCACGATGCCTGCGATAGTTCCTTTTCACTTCCATCCGATATCGAGAAGCCAAACACCTTACTGCGACCAGCTACGCTCCCTACAGTCGAAGCAATGATCTTTCCGTCAGGAGACCACGATGGACCAGTGAAAAAGAGTGGTGAGAAACGCTCCGGAGACTTTTTCACCGCGAGGGTCCGTTCACCGCTTCCATCTACGTTTGCAATCACCAGCGCACTCTCGCCCAGGTTTGGATAATTGCCACGCACCAGCACGAATTGTTTACCATCCGGTGAGAAACTGACGGGACCATCAATCCTCTCCAGCACCTTGACGGGCGTGCCGCCGAGCACCGGGATGCGATAAAGCGTGCCTGCATCGAGGTTCTTCTTGATCGCGTAGAAGAGTTCCGTGCCGTCGGGCGAAAACGTAATTCCGAAATACCCAACCGCCGCCGGGGGCACAATCTGTTTGTCGTTTGCCGTACTCACTTGGCGAATGTACAGACTCTGGCTGCCTCGATCGCTCATCACGTAAACGATGTATTTCCCGTCAGGCGAGATCGTGGCGTCGATCGCGTTTCCGGAGTTGGTCAAACGCGTGAGCCTGACGTCGGAAAAATGCGTCACCGGCGGCTCGCGATTAACCCACCGGTAAACTCCGAAGACGGCAGCGCCCGCGATCAGCAGCACTGCCACCAACGCGAGCGCAGCGCCGAGCTTGTGTCGCTTGATCTCGAGAGTGATCGACTCGCTGATGTTACTGATCGTGCCGGCGGCGGATGTGGGCCGAGGTCCCGACATTGCCGCCGTCGGATCACCCATAACTCCGGCCGCGCCGCCGTCTGTTTCAGAAGCAAACTTGTTCTGGAACTCGAGTTCTTGCCTGAGCGCTTTCAGATCGAGCCAGAGATCTTTGACTACCTGGTAGCGCTCCTCGCGATCCTTGCGCAGCGACTTGTTGACGATGCGCACCAATTCCGCCGGCACGCCCGGCGCGACGCGCGTCAGTGGTGGCGGCTCAGATTTGAGGATTGCAGCAAGAGTGTCGCTCGGCGTGTCGCCTTCGAACGGCTTGCGTCGAGCCAGCATCTCGTAAATGACTGCGCCGAGACTGAAAACGTCGGAACGGTGGTCCACACCGAGACCGCGCGCCTGTTCGGGCGACATGTAGCCGGCGGTCCCGATCACGATTCCCGAACCGGTGCGCACTTGGATCGTCGGCGCTTCAGCGGCGACTGCCGGCGACGCTTGTTCGCTCAGTTTTGCCAGGCCGAAGTCGAGGACCTTCACGTATCCATCGGGCCGCAGCATTATGTTTTCGGGTTTGATATCGCGATGAATGATTCCGGCTTTGTGCGCTGCGGAAAGTGCGTCGGCAACCTGGATCGAGATGTTGAGTACTTCAGCTAATGTCAGCGGCGATCGACTCAAGCGGAGGCGCAGCGTTTCGCCTTCGACAAATTCGGTCGCGATGATATGCGAACGGGCTGCTTGCCGGATTTCGTAGATGGTGATGATGTTTGGATGGTTCAGTGCGGACGCCGCCCGCGCTTCCTGTTCGAATCGCCGCAGTCGATCGAGGTCGGTGGTGAACGAAGCGGGCAGGAGCTTCAGTGCCACTTTGCGACCGAGACGCTTGTCTTCGGCGAGATAAACTTCACCCATGCCGCCGCGGCTGAGGAAAGAGACGACTTCGTAGGAACCAATCGTTTGGCCGGGGTGTAGTTCGGCCGGCTCGCCGGCTAGCAACGACGCGGCCGCTTCAAACGCAGGCTTGTCGATGAAGCTGCCGCTCTGCTCGTGCGACGCGATTAACGATTCGACTTCACTGCGCAAATCGTCGTCGCCGGAGCACGCCTGCGAAATGAACGAGCTTCGCTCTTCCGGCCTGTAAGTTATGGCCGAGTTGAAAATCTCCTTAACCTGTTGCCACCGTTCGGGAGTCATAGATCAATTAAGGTGCAACTGTAGGGGCGGCCCCTACAAATGCACGCGGCTGATGTGGCTGAAGTCCCTCACTCTAATTGTCGCCGCAGCCACGCGCGCGCCAGTTTCCAGTCGCGCTCAACCGTCGCGTGTCCGATGCCGAGCACTTCCGCAATCTCGTCAATCGAAAGCCCACCAAAAAACTTCAGCTCAACAATCCGCCCCTGCTGCGGATCCATTTTGGCCAACTCATCGAGCGCTTCGTTCAACGCCAGAAAATCAACCTCCGGCTCCTTCGCCAGCTTTTCGACGCTTGTGATCGAAATCCGTTGCTGCCCGGAACCGCCGCGCTTCACCGCCTGGTGCTGGCGCGCGTGGTCCACCAGTATGCGTCGCATCAACTGAGCGGAAATCCCAAAGAAATGCGCGCGATTCTGCCACTTCGCGTTTCTTTGATCGACCAGCTTGAGATAGGCCTCGTTAACCAGCGCTGTGGGTTGAAGCGTGTGCTCGGCACGCTCGCGCCTCAGGTAATTGCTCGCCAGACGTCGCAATTCGCTGTAGACCAGCGGCATTAGCTTCTCAAGCGCCGCCTGATCGCCTTTGCCCCAGTCAACCAGGAGCTGCGTGATGCCTTCGGAGGACTGCATAAGTCTGCGTTGGAGCAGAGTTTACAACAAATGCTTCGCCGCCGTGAGGGAATCCGGGCCAAACGTGCGCGTGAGTAAGTGTAGGCAGAAATTGCTGCTTGAGAAATGGAGGTTCCATCATGAAAAGATTCATCTATATGTCGTTAGCAGTCGCGATTCTCCTGGGCGTGCTCGCAACCAACGCACAGGCGCAGAGTGTCAGCGCGCAGCGAATCATCGCCAGCATCCCTTTTAGCTTCAGCGTGGGTAAAACCAGTCTGCCGGCAGGCAGATACACGTTCACGGTGGTCAACCCAAATTCTGATCGCAGGATCCTGCAAATACGAAACACCAACGGGCGTTCGAGTGCGATGATTATGACCACGGACGTCATTGGCGACGTCGCTGAGAAGACAAAGCTCGTGTTTGAGTGTGACGGTGATCGTTACTACTTTGCGCAGGCCCAGATGGCTGGCGACACGACCAGTCTTGCCGCAGTGCGAGCGAAGACCCCGCATGGTGGCGCGAAATCGCCCATCGGTATGGCGGCGCAGAAGAAATTGGTTGTGATAACGGTCGGATAACAGCTTGCAGAAGTTGGGGAACTCCTTGCAGGCTGAGCCACGGATTTACACAGATTGAAAACGCGGATTAGAATCCGTCTTCATCTGTGTCATCCGTGGCCCCCATGAACCTTCGCACCGAAGCAATCGCAGGCATCACCACCTTCTTCACTATGGCCTACATCGTGGTGGTGAACCCCACGATCCTCTCCACACCCGGAACAGGCATGGCTTTCAGTGGCGTCTTGACCGCCACCGTCCTCGTCTGTTTCACGATGACGCTCTTCATGGGCGTCTACGCAAAACTCCCATTCGCCGTCGCGCCCGGCATGGGCATCAACGCCTTCTTCACCTTCACGATCATTCTCACGCAAAAGGTCTGGTGGCAGGTTGCGCTCGGAATCATCTTTTGGGCGGGCGTGCTTTTTCTTCTGATTTCAGTCACGCCGGTTCGCGAAACGATCGCCAAAGCCATTCCTTCTGAACTCAGAATCGGCACCGCTGCCGGCATCGGAATCTTCCTGACGTTCATCGGTCTGAAAAACGCCGGACTCATCACTTCGGATCCAGTCACCTTCGTAAAACTCGGAACGCTCGGAACTCAGGCGGTGCTGGCCATCGTCGGTTTGATTGTCACAGTTGTGCTAATGATTCGCGGCAGTGCGTTGGCGTTTCTCGCCGGTATTTTTGTCGTGACGCTGATCGCATGGGCGGCGGGACAGGTCAAAACTCCGGAGACGCTGTTCAGTGCACCTGACTTTCGCACCGTGTTTTTGAAGTTGGACATTCTCGGCGCACTGAAACTCTCACTGCTGCCCGCGATCATCGGCATACTCTTCACAGATCTCTTCGACTCGATCTCGACGTTCATCGGCGTCGCTCATGCTGCCGGTCTGCTCGACGAAGAAGGTAACCCGCGCAACCTGAAACAAGGGTTGATAGTTGATTCCTTCGCTACGTTGGGGGCGGGGCTCGCGGGCACGTCTTCCGGCACTGCTTACATCGAGAGCATCGCCGGAATCAACAGCGGCGGCCGAACGGGCTGGACGTCAGTGTTCACAGCGCTCTGTTTTCTGCCGTGCTTCTTTCTGGCGCCTCTCGCCGGGATGGTTCCGGTTTACGCGACTGCGCCCGTGCTGGTGCTCGTGGGCGCGTCGATGTTCAGGAGCGTCAACCAAATCAACTTTGGGAAAATTGAAGAGGGCTTGCCCGCGTTTTTGACTATAATCCTCATCCCCCTGACCTTCTCGATTACCCAGGGAATTCTCTGGGGCTTCATTTCGCACGTTGGCCTTTATCTGGTTGTCGGCCGTCGCAAAGAGATTCATCCGGTAATGTTCGTGCTCGCGTTCATCGCGATCGGGTTGCTGCTGTTGGAGCATTCGCAGTTTTCAAAGGGTTTATATGAGTAACAAGATTTTCGTTGCTGCTTTCGTACTTGCGGTCTTAACCACTGGCGTCGTCGCGCAAACACCGTCACCTACGCCGCAGGACAAGCGTGGACTTGGAATCCAGAGCACTGGCGCGACGACGACTGGCAACGCTGACCAGCGATCGAGAGAAGCCAAACCGGAGCTGGTGCTCCAAACCGGCTACAACAACATCTTCGGCGCCACGCGTCTCGTCTTCAGTCCTGACGGACGCCTGCTCGCCACCGGCACATATCGCAGCAACACGATAAAGCTTTGGGAAACTGCGACCAACCGCAAGCTGCGCGAATTCTCGAGCAGCGGACAAACTGCGTTCGGCCTCGCTCCGGCGGTCGCGTTTAGTCGCGACAGTCGTCTAATCGCAGCTTCCGGAAGCGATAATTCGGTGACGGTTTGGGACGTCATGAGCGGGCGTGAGCTGCAAAGGCTCAGCGGTGGACAGAACTCCGTGATGGCTTCCGTCGGCGTTGTCTTCGTGGGCTTCGCCGCGGACAACCTGCTCGTAACCGCCGGCGACGCGATCAGAGTTTGGGATGTTTCAACTGGCCGCGAGTTGCGCACTCTCGAGACTGGCATGCAGGCGCTCGCAGGCATCAATCCCTCTGACGGCGGCATGGCTCTTTCAACCGACGGCACTCAACTGCTTCTGCTCACGGAAGACGAGTCAGAAGTCAAATTCATCGATCTTGCAAACAGTCGCGAAGTTCGTCGCGTCAAGCTGCCTGAAAAGGAGATCAACAGTCTTCAGCTTTCGTTCAATTCAGAAGGCCACTTGCTCGCCGCTGGTATCCATGACAAGCGCTTCAAGTTTTGGGACCTGACCGCAAAGAAAGAGCGCGAGCTTGGGCCAACAACTAAAGAGTACCCGCAAGTGCGGTTCAGCCGCGACGGTCGCCTGCTTGCGCTCTCTGAAGGCTACACAGTGAAGCTTTGGGACGTTGCGACGCTGCGTGAGCTGACGGCTTTGCAAGTGCCCAACAACGGCACCAACATCACGCAGGCCGACGCATTCATCAACTTCAGCGAAGACGGAAGACGAATTGCCACCGGCGGCTTTCTTACAGACACGATCGTTTGGGAAAGCGAAACCGGCAAACGACTCTCGACCCTCACCGGCCGCACAAACATGGCCTACAACGTTGCGTTCAGCGCCGACGGCGCCCAACTGGCTTCGGGCGGGCGGACGCGTTGGGACCTGCGCACCGGTCGTGGCCTTCGCCTAATTCCCGACATAAAAGAAAGAGCCTATGGCGTTGCGAGCCCGGATGGCCGGCTCGTGGCAATGACAAACCTGGGCGACAGTGCTCTCTCGATCCTCGAGAGTCCGAGTGGGCGGCAGTTGCAAATGCTCACACCTGCGGGCGATGCCGGACCGGCGCAGCGCATGCACTTCAGCGCGGATGGAACTATGCTCGCCGCAATCTACAGTCCGATCCAGGATCCACACCCAACATCGGCAACGTCATTCACACGCGGCAGCCAGGTCAAAATTTGGGACGTAAAAAACGGCCGCGAGTTGCATTCGCTAGCGGCGGGCGAAATCCCGCTGGATGCGGAGTTCACGCCTGACGGCCGGTTGATCGGAACTATCGGCACCAGCCAGATCTCGCTTTGGGACGTACAAACGGGCAGCAAGTTACGCGATCTGACTTCGTCGCCGCTCAGAACATT
>Ga0114129_10012666_pt1 | contig 12008 bp, 12 predicted proteins | sample RhiMetdeltSRZDD1_FD_80071 | JGI IMG/M metagenome (GOLD analysis project Ga0114129, IMG submission 80071) | Populus rhizosphere microbial communities from Tennessee, USA - Rhizosphere MetaG P. deltoides SRZDD1 (version 2) (version 2) | ecosystem: Host-associated > Plants > Roots > Rhizosphere >... | reverse complement strand
GAGATCACGGTGCCATCCAATCTTGCTGAAAACCTGTTTCGACCCTTTCAACCTCCGGAACCTCCCAAAGAATAAATTTTGAAAGCGCAGTAAAACTGATGCACAAGCTTGAAAAGATCGCCGACCAGATTCGCCAAAAATTCGATATCATCAATGCCAAACGAGACCAGGCGCTCGCGCAAGCGCGCCAACTGACGCGCGCCTGCTCTCTGGCCATACGTGCCGTCCACCGCGATGATAAGGATGCCATGGGGATTCAGCTTTCGGAGGCGCGTGCCCTGGCGGACACTTTGCGGAAGGAACTAGTCAACTATCCCGACCTTTTCTATGCTGGCTACACACAGGATTCCTTGAAGGAGTTCGTGGAAGCCAGCGTGACTTGCGCTTTGATTCAGAACCACCCGCTTCAGACTCCCGAGGAGCTGCTGGTGGAAGAAGCGACCTATCTCAACGGCCTGGCTGAAGTGGTCGGCGAACTACGCCGCCGCACCCTTGATATCCTCCGCCACGGCTATTCACAGGAAGCCGAACGCCTGCTAGGGTTCATGGACGAGATCTATTCGGTCCTTGTTACCATGGATTACCCGGATGCGATCACCAACGGTCTGCGCCGTCAGACAGATGTGGCCCGCAGCATTATCGAAAAGACCCGTGGCGATGTTACGTTCAGCCTGCGTGAGGACCATCTTACCCAGGCGATCCACAAGATCAGCATCCAGTTGAACGGTCAGGGGGCGGATACGGAAGGTGACGTATCCATTCCAAGGGATACCGAGGACGAGTAGTTAATGGCGCGCGGTGGAACGAAATTTCCACTCATTGTTTACAGGCACCTGGTCAGCCGCTGGTGGACGCCCATGATCGCCATAGGGCTGGTGTTATTCCTACTCGCCTACTGGCAATACACCGAGCCGCTCGGGCCATTTTTGCCCATGCGCTGGCTGCCGTTCGTGGCAATCGGCGCGGTCGCCATTTTGATCGGCATTTTCTTTCTGATCATCAGGTTGATCGCCTATGTGCAGCCTTTCCCCACTCACTTAAAGTTTGTCACGCCTTTCTTGCGTTTCAATATTTCTTACAAACGGATTCATCGAACCACCGCTACCGAAATGAGGCTGTTGTTTCCACCGAAGAGTATGTCTGGCTGGATACGGGATATCTTTGCCCCGCTGGCCAGCCAGACCGCAGTGATCATCGAATTGAAGAGTTACCCGATTTCACCTGTATTCCTGCGATTATTTCTTTCCCGATTCTTTTTCAAAGACAAGACTCCGCATCTGGTCATTCTGGTGAAGGACTGGATGAAATTCACCACGGAGTTGGACAGCATGCGCTACGGCGATCCGGCGGCACCGCGCTCCGGTAAACGACCAGGAAACAATTCCATTCTTTCCAAGCTACCGCGCCAATGAACATTGATTTCGCGTGTTCCATCACCGGCGAACGCGCGGTCGAGCCTGAGTATCAAGCCGTGGTCGCGCGCTGGTGAGTGATGGGCATCAGGTGCCGACTGCTCACGGCGGCCCTGTTTTCGCCGGGCAGAATCAGGTTTGAGGGGGAAAGAGGCGGTTCTTTCTCCCGATGACGTGTATACGCGCGATGTGTTGATCGCAGAGGTCAGTATTCCGTCACATGGCGTAGGGAGATGAAATTGGTTTCGCGCTGGGAGCAGGCAAGCCTGTATTTGCCCTTCACAGCCAGGGACACAAAGTCTCCAGGATGATCAGCGGAAACCCGGACGCCAACGTGCAGGTGAAATCGTATCGAGACTCACAGGAAAGCATCCAGATGAAGCGCGAATTTCTGCAAGATTTAGGGCGCGGATAATTGCCATCACTTTTATAATGAACATTATCACAAAATTTGTGTGACATTTCCCCATGGAGAAATCCTAACGGGTGAGATATGATGGATTCTGGAGACGGAACGTAGACACCTCCAAAAAGGCACTTCTGTCTCCTCCTTTGGCGAGGGCCTCCGCCAGCGTGAGCGCGTTGGCGGAGGCATTTTTAATTTCGGGTGGTATTTGGCGGGAAAGGATAACCTCAAAGGATTTTTTCTTCCCTCGTGACCCTTTGCCGGTTTAATGGTTTAAGAACGTTATTTTTTGACGACCTGTACAGTCTCAGCAACAACGGGAAGCACTACAAAGAAGGAGGAACCCTTGCCTATAACGGACTCCACCCATACTCGCCCCTGGTGCGCCTCGACAATCGATTTGACAATCGCTAACCCCAAACCAGATCCCGATTTGGAGCTTACGTTGCTGGCCCGATAGAATTTATCAAAGATATGCGCCTGATCCTTGGGTGGTATGCCCGGTCCGTTGTCGGTCACTTGCATGATGATCTGATCATCTTCCGCCCGCATGACAACAGCCACTACGCCGTGATTGTTCGAATATTTGATGGCATTGCCAACCAGGTTATCGAACACCTGCCGCAAGCGGACAGGATTTGCACGTAGCGCCGGTAGAGCAGGCGAAATTTGGGTCTGCACGGTAACATGTTTGGCTCGAATCTGCCCTTGTAACATCTCCAGCGTATAGTTCAGGATACCATCCAGTTGAACGAACTCGCGGCTGGTATCGAGTCCGGCTTCCACACTGCCCAGTTCCAGCAGGTCATTAATCAGCGAGGTAATATGCTGGACACTTTCCTGGATGCGTTTTAGAAAATCACGCTGGGTGTCGGTCAACGAGCCGGCCCGGTCTATGAGTTCGGTGTAACCAATCACAGAAGTCAGCGGTGAACGCAGATCATGCGAAACGGTGTGGACCAATTCGCTGCGGATGCGATCCATCTCCTTGAGGTCGGTAATATCATGCAGCGTGAGGGCAAACCCGATATCGGGGATCTGTGTCAACTGGGCGTTGCCCGTCCTGCCATCTGGAAAACTTACTTCATGGAATCGCAGCACGTTTCGTGTGAAGGGCTGTTTTATCAATTCAAGCACATCTGGATTCGTCATCACCTCCAGCACATGTTTGCCAACTACATCCTGGGCCACAATGCCAAAAGTACGGCAGAATGCTGGGTTCACCAGCACGATCAAGCTATCTTCATCAAAGATCATCACACTATCATGAATACTATTGAAGATTGTCTCCAGACGGGAACGTTCCGATTCAGAGATATCGGCTCGCTTCTTCAACGATGAAGTCGTCCGCCGGACTTCACGGCGCAGCCAATCGCCGATGCGATGGGCGTGCCTGAGGCTGTTTTCCACGGTATCGACAATATCATCAGTTTTCAGCGGCGGGGCCAGATACCCGGTAATGCCGAGCCGAAAAATGCTTTTGATTAGTTCAGGTCGGGCTTTTTCTGTGTAGATCAGGAACGGCAATGTGGGAAAGCGTTCCAGCACCTCCTCCGCAATCTGGAGGCTGTCCTGGCCGTCAAACCTTTCCCCCACCAACAACAACGCGGGTGTGACTTCCTGTAAGAGGCGATTTAAGGACTTGAGGTCATTTGCAATGGCTGTTTCATACTTCACGCGCAGGGCACGTTCCATGAGTTTTGAAGTTGACGAAGCTTCCAGTGCGATGAGAACAAGGTCAAGTTTAGGCATGGCAACAGTAATGAGATTTTACTTTGTTTTTAATGTTATGGGTACAGTTGAAAGGCCGCTGTAACCTATTAGAGATATTACCTCGAATTGGCAGTTTATGCGTTACAGTTTGTCAACAAACGGGGCTGTGAACCTGACAAACTGCAAAACAATCTCACCCCTGAGATGTTCCGAAGCGGACCTTCGCTCATCCCAGACCTCCCCTCCTACGAGCGAGGAACAGCTTTTCGATTACAGTTCAAACACAGGACGAGACTGGCCGGTGACCAGACCGCGATGATTTGTGATCTGCTTCACGGGTCCGAACCCAGCCAAAGCCTGCTCCTGCTCGGAGGATAAAGCCCCCAGCTGGCGCAGTATCTCGAGCGTCACGGCCGGGCGGACGCGGTTGTGAAAGGTCAGGTCGTCGTCCATGCGCGAGGCATCTCCGTCAGATACTTTCAACGCGATGCCTACGCCGGGCGAATCCGGACGGATCACACCCGGCAGAATGCCGGCAATCTGAAACCCTTCCGCGCCACGTTTCGTAATGACCTTGCCTTCACAATTTTTCATCAGCTGTTCATCGAACTCGCCATATCCGCTCACCATTTCGGGATGCGCGGACATGGCCGCGATGATCTTACCACAGGCCTCGGCACGTGCCGGAGACAAAGCCTGTGAGTCACATAGCCGCGCCATCCCCAGCGCGGCATGGAACAGGGGCACGGCAAAATTTGGCGCGGAACAGCCGTCGGTGCCGAGTTCGATCTCCGCAGCCGGGAACTGGCACATCTCGGCGAAGGAGGCGAGGATATCCTGCTGAATGGGATGATCGATATCGAGATAATCTTCGAGCGGGAGTCCGCGCATCTTCGCATGGGCCAGCATGGCCGTATGCTTGCCGGAGCAGTTGTTGTAATTCGGCGTAGGATGTTTGCCATTCCGAATCATGGATTTGAGCTCATCCACATCGCTCGGCAGATGAGCACCGCATTGCAGGCGACTCTCATCAATGCCCACTTTCTTTTGCATCTCCGTCACGGTTTGGACGTGCAAGGCGCTGCCCTCATGGGAAGCACAGCACAGGGACAGTTCGCGCGGCGTGAACCCATAATGCTCCACACCACCCCGCTCCACGAATGGCAGAGCCTGGAATGGCTTGGCACTGGAGCGTAAAAAAGCGACCGTCTTCGGGTCGCCTTGGGCTGCAATCAACTTTCCGTTCGAATCCACCACGACAATCGAACCATAATGCGTCGATTCGACGATGTGTCCGCGGGTCACTTCGAGAAGAGGCTGCACATTCATCATTCGTCCACCAGATTCCGGGAGGATGGCAGGTAGTGACGCATGTAATAATGATACAAACCATAACTCAGCCGGTGGGCATATTGTTTATGCTTGACCGCCGGCGCCCGAAAATCCTTGACCAGGTTTTCGGCCAGTTTCTCGGTAGCCGTGACGGATGCACGCTTCTTGCCTAGCGCCTCCACTTTATCGTGGATGTGCTTCAGCGAATCATACTGACTGCGAATTGCCTGCGGTGCGGCCACCCCTCCGCGCCCACTGACGACGGTAAAGCCTTTGTACTCCGGGCTCATCAACAAATTCAGAGCTTCGATCCAGGCTGGCAGGTCCGCATGCGCCAGGAAAGGCGGCTGTCCCTTCATAACCGTGTCACCCACGAAGACGATTTTTTCCTCCGGCAGAATCACCCAGATCGCGCCGAGCGTAGGACCCGGATGACTCTCCAGAATCACCGGAGCATCGCCCCAGTGCAACGTAAGCTGCTGACCAAAGGAGATCTCCGGCGGCGCCCAGCGCACACTGCCCAGGCCGGGAATCGCCTCCCAGTTGGCGCCGGTTTCATCGCCCTGCGCCTTGAACGTGTTTGGCCGGTTATGGAACGCCTGCGCCGTCTTCTCGTGCGCCATGACCGTGCAATCCATGCTGCGGACGCCTAGCGTGCGGTCAGGATGTGAATCCAGGTTAATGAGCACGCGCTCGTGCCCGCCGCCCATGCCCATCATGGAGGCGCGCCACGAACGTCCGTCCTCGGGCGCGGGCGGCGCATCTATCTGAATCAACCCGCGTGGCTCGATGATCACACCCAGCGTCACGCCGAGAAAACGGTCTTCGATATATACATTCTTTGCGATGGCATCCATTCTATGAATTGCTCCCGATAATTTATGTGCCATTTCCGCAGGCTTTTGCTTTCCAAATCGTTCGTCTAAACCTGCAAGGCATACTTTTGTCAATCATCCGCGGCGGCGAGTTGTTCCTGTGTCGCAAATGGAAAGGTGAAACGGAAGGTAGCGCCCTCGCCCGCATCGCTTTCCACCCAGATCTTTCCGCCATGTCCCTGCACCGCCAGACGGCAGAACGCGAGCCCGATACCCAGGCCGCCCATCTTGCCTTTACCGCGCAGGCGAGTGAACTTATCAAAGATGCGTTCCTGGTCGGCAGGCGGAATGCCCGGTCCATTATCCTTCACCCAGATGTTCAACCAGTCGCCATCGGCACGCGCACCGACTTCCAATTTGCCTTCGGTGGGTGTGAACTTGCTCGAATTCTCCATCAAATTGATCAGCACGCGCCGCGCCATATCCCCATCCACCCAGATCGCGGGCAGCGCGTCCGGCAAATCCAGTTGGAGTACCTGGCGCCGTCCTGTCACCACTGGTTTTACATCCTCCACAGCCTCTTTGATGAGCGCCAGCGAATCCACGACCTTCTGGTCCATCACGGGCTGTCCTGACTCAAGCTTGTTCACATCGAGCAGGGAACTGACCAGGCGCTGAATCCGGTCGGTGGAGTTTTCCGCAATCTTGAGGATCGAGAGGACCGTCTCGCGCTCGTCCTCCGGGACCATGGTGGCGATCACATCCAGCGACGAAACGATATTCGCCAGCGGCGAGCGCAAATCATGATAGATCATGGAGGTCAGGTCGTCCCGCAACCCATCCAGTTCCTTGCGTTCGGTGATGTCGCGCATGATCCATTGAATTGAGTCGGTCTCTTCAAATTCCACGCGGCGGGCATGTACTTCCACCGGGCTGTGGCTCTCATCCTTTTTATGCAGGGAGGATTCATACGCGATCATGCGGTTCTCGCGCAGGACTTCGAATGCCTCACCGGTCTTCGACCAGTTCACTTCGTGCAACTGGTCCACACTCAGGGCATGGAACTCTTCACTCGAATAACCGCTCAACGCCAGCGCCTGACGATTGACCTCCAGAATCCGCCCCTCCCAATCGGTGATCACCATGGGGTCGATGTTATCCTCAAACAAATCACGGTAACGTGCGTGTGCGGCCTGTAACCGTTCGAACAATTGAGCGTTTTGGATGGTCGAGCCCGCCAGGCCCCCGATACCCGTCATCACCAGCAATGCATCTGGATCAAAGACTCTGGCCACGGGATTGATCGCTTCGAGCACGCCAATGACTTTGTTTTGGGCCTGGATGGGCACCACCAGCATCGACCGGATCTCAGCGCCTCCAAAAAAACTGTCTGCATCGCTGAAATTTTTCTCCTGGCTGACGTCTGGCACTACCACCCCGCGTCCCTCCCGCGCGACGTGACCTACAATGCCTTGGCCGACGGAAATCGTCTTTCCGAGAATATTCCCCGCGTTATAGCCGGCCGCCGCGCGAAAAATCACATGCTCGTCCTCGATCATACCCACGGCAACCGTTTCCACCTGCAGGGCCTGCATCATTTGCATCAAAATACGCTGGTAGACGTCCTCCATGCGCATGGAGGCGTTCATGGCCGCTGCGCCCTCGGCCAGCGCCGTCATCACACGCGCCTGGCGTTGGCTCTCGGTATAGAGACGCGCGTTCAGGACTGCCACACCCGCCTGGTCGGCGATGGCCTGCATTAGATCCAGCTGTTCTTCCTGAAACGCATCGGGTTTTCCGTGTACAAGAGTGAGCACGCCCACCAGTCGCTCACGCGCCAACAGAGGCACACAAATGGCAGATTTGGCGCCGGTCTTGTCCACCGCATCATCCGGGCGTATCAGCCAGCGTTCATCCTTGCTGGTATCGGGCACATAAGCCCCTCTACGATTGCGCATCACCCAGCCTGCCAAACCGCGCTCCACGGTATCGCGCATTTGCTGCGTGGTATGTTCATGCACCTGCGTGCCATAGACGATGGTCGCGTCCATGGCTTTGCCGGCATCATCCAGCACAACCACACTGCAACGCTCGCCACCCACATTCTGGATGGCCTCATACAGCACGCGTTGAAGCACTGTCCGCAAGTCCAGCGCAGTGGCTAATTCGCGACTGACATGATAGAGAAGTTCAAGAAGGGCTTTGGTTCGGTCTGGTTCCTGAGAAAGTGTCATGGTTTTTAATAAAATTGCTCGAATCGGCTGCCCAGACACAACATTCCACTCACAACAGATAAGTATAGCACAATCAACTGGGGCTGAACGTGAGCAACACGGGAGCCAAAACGAGTACAATTGCGCCCATGCCCCTCAACATTCCGCGCATTAAGGCCCTGTGTTTCGACGTCGATGGCACACTCAGCGATACAGACGACCTGTACGTACGAAAGGTGACACGCTTCTTTCCACGCTTTCTGTTTCGCAACCCTGATCACGCCGCGCGCCGCTTGGTGATGTGGGTCGAAGCCCCGGGTAACGCGTTGCTGGGCTTTGCTGACACAATTGGTCTCGACGATGAAATGGTCGCACTGATTGACTGGATGTCACGGCATCGAACGTATCCGCCAAATCAGTTATTGCTTGTCCCAAATGTGATCGAGACCCTGGCGCACTTCAAAGGCAGCTACCCAATGGCAGTGATTAGCGCACGGGATGAAAGAGGGACGATGCGTTTTCTGAATCAGTTTGACCTGCTGAAATATTTTGATGTGGTCATCACCGGGCAGTCGGCGGGCCGCACCAAGCCCTACCCTGATCCCATCTTGCTGGCAGCACAACGCCTGAACGTCAAGCCTGAAGAATGCCTCATGGTCGGCGATACCACCGTGGATATGCGGGCTGGCAAATCGGCCGGAGCACAAACAGTGGGCGTTTTGTGCGGTTTTGGAGAGGAGCCAGAGTTGCTCAAAATGGGGGCAGACCTGATTTTGAAGAGCACATCGGAATTAATAAAAACACTGCAAACCAACCTTCCGGCGAGTGAAGCTTCAATGAATCCTTTTGAATTTAGACTTTAAACGTTATTTGTACTGTTCATTTTCCTTTTGCGCAATCGCCATCATCAAGCCATAATTTTCACCTAGCGCGATTCGTTCCAGTTTCTCCACATAGTTCTGTATCCCATGCGAACCTATGGCTGGTAAAAGCAGGCGAAATAGGGATAGCAAAAAGTAGACACGTTGCGATAACGGTCTCCAACGGCGGACTTGATTGGGGAATCCACGGTCTAAGTAGCGCTGGTCTCCTACGTGAATGAAGCCCATGGCGAGCAGTGGAACAAAGGTTACGATATCGACAAAGTTTATGATGCGATAGATGGGTGCTTTGATCGTTGCGTCGAAAATTGAATTCCCGACACGCGGACTTCCAAATGTATAACAGGCTGCAATCTGGTCCTTGAAGCCGCTCTTTTCGAGGTCCTGCGTAGCAAGCGTCGCCAGCGCCCCTCCCAGAGAATGCCCAGTGATGTAGAGCGGAAGATGTTCCACTTCGGGGAGTTTTTCCTTGATTAGTTTAGATACGAGACCATATGCGCCATAAAACCCAGCATGGATCCTGCCACCTTCGGTCTTTCGTCGATAGGCCCGTATATCCGATTGCACATCCCGCCAGTTTTTTTCCGTACCCCGGAATGCCAGCACTGCATAAATTTCATTCTGCGCCAGAAAAGCCTGTGTCCCTTGCACGTCGAACTTTTCCACAAGGGAAAACCCTCCGCTATCCAGCTTGCTCACGAATAAGGCCAACTGCACATCATCCACCTCGAAGGGATAGTACGCCAGTTGAGCCATGCAGGCCATGGCCCAGGCTGTGCGGTCTGAATACGCCGCGCGGTGCACCGGGGGTGAAGAAAGCAGATCCTTGTTGGCAAAGAATCGATATTTCGCCGCCTCGGCCAGATACTTTCGCTTGGCTTCTTCATATTCTTTTTCGGCTTTTGCAAAAGCCTCTCGCTGTTCAGGAATTAAAGAACTGTACATTTTCTGCTCCTTTCACCCGGTTGGCAATCCAATCTGGGAAACATCTTCCCAGGTCAAACTTATTTTGACACTGATTTTAACCGAAAGGCAATCACTTCACACCAGATCAGGGCCGCCAGCAAAAAAACATAAAATGCGAGGCCTTTGAGCCAAAACGTTGGCACGGCTAGTGCAACTGTCACCCGTGTGTAAGTGGCCAGATTCTCCCAGTGAGGATCTTTACGAAACGCAACACTGAGCAGAATCATCGCCGGCATGAACGTAAGACCCAGCACCACAAAAAAACTGTCATGTAACAATCCGTGCCAGGTGTGTGGTGTAGTTCGAATCGTCGGGTCTGTGGTGAAAGTCAGGCCGACCATGCCAAGTCCCGCGCTGGACAAGAGCCAGGTGGAGAGGGCTGTCCAGCGTGTGCGCGGCAGGCTGAGGCGGAGTCCGTAGGCAAAGAGTGTCATCATAAGCCCGCTGATAAGAAATGTGAGGGTCATGACCCAACCGTAGGGGCCCAAGGCTAATCCGCTGGGCCAATCGAGAGGTTCAAGCGGACGCCATCCCAGGGATAGCATAAAGTCATATTCCAGGATTGTCAGGGTAACGAGAACGACTCCAAAAAGGATGGGCCCAAGGATGCCAGCGCGCGCCGCAAGTTTTATCATTGGGCGAGATAGACAGCCAGTAGTGCCAGCAACCCCGGTAAAGCCTGGATATAGAGGATCGAACGTTTGGCTGTGAGGCCACCATAGATTCCCGCAATGACGACGCAGACGAGAAAGAAAATCTTTATTGAGAAATCACCCGAAACTAATCCCCATACCAGTCCCGCCGCGAGAAAGCCATTGTATAGACCCTGATTCGCGGCCAGCGTCGCCGAAGCTTTTGAATATTCGGCGGTCATGCCAAACCTTTTTCGCCCGACGGGATGATCCCAAAAGAACATCTCTAGCGCGAGGAAACCGAGATGTAGAAGTGCAACGATTCCGATAAGAATGTTCGCAAGGGCTGTCATGGTAGGCTCCTTTTCTCACCCGATTATATCCCTTATAATTTGAACGTCTCCGGAGGTAACATGACTTATACATTCATCCTGGTCGAAACCCGCGGGCGCGTGGGACTCATCACGCTCAATCGTCCTCAGGTGTTGAACGCCCTCAACAATCAGCTCATGCGCGAAGTAATGGACGCGCTCGAAGCATTTGATAAGGATGAGGACGTCGGTGCAGTGGTCATCACCGGAAACGAAAAAGCCTTCGCCGCGGGGGCAGATATTAAAGAGATGGCGGACAAAAACACTTTGCAAATGATGGATACGGATCATGTAGCCGTCTTCGGCCGCATCCGGACTATTCAGAAACCAGTCATCGCGGCAGTCTCAGGCTGGGCGCTGGGCGGCGGCTGCGAAGTCGTCCTCTCCTGTGACATGATCGTCGCTTCCGAATCAGCCAAGTTTGGTCAGCCCGAAATCAATATTGGCGTCATCCCCGGCGCGGGTGGCACACAGCGACTCACCCGTGCAGTGGGTAAAGTAATCGCGATGGAAATGATTCTCAATAATCGTACATTGAACGCGCAAGAGGCATTGCAGTATGGATTGGTAAATCACGTCGTACCAGTCAGTGACTTTCTCAACGAGGCGCTTAAACTGGCGGAAGAGATCGCCTCGCGCGCCCCGTTGGCTATCCGCGCTGCCAAACGCATGGTCAATCACTCGTATGAATCCTTCCTCGCCAAGGGACTCGATGAAGAGAAGCAGGTGTTTTACAACCTGTTTAGCTCTGAAGATCAAAAGGAAGGCATGCAGGCCTTTGTCGAAAAACGCAAACCGGAATGGAAAGGCAAGTAATGTTCAAGGATCCGTTCGGCTGGTTCCCTGATTCATTTTTTACAAACCTATTCTCTCTGGTGTTTGTGGGAGTCTATGCCGTAGACTATATTGTCCCGCGCTTCACCAATCCAAATTACCAAAGACAATCCCTCAAGGGTGACCGCGGCTCATTTCTCATTATTATTGCTGCAATCATACTGGCGCTCTTTATCAGCATCTTCCTGCGCCTGAAAAATATCGGTATCCTAACCGGGGTTTTCCAATGGTTGGGTTTGCTGCTGATGCTTGCAGGCACAACGTTTCGACAATGGGCACTGATGCATTTGGGCCGTTTTTTTTCCCGCACCATTCAAATTGAAACCGCCCATCAAATCATCAAAACCGGACCTTACAAATCGATTCGCCATCCCGCATACACCGGTATGATCCTTGTATATCTTGGAATCAGTATGGCGCTAGGTACGTGGTT
>Ga0114129_10012665_pt1 | contig 12008 bp, 10 predicted proteins | sample RhiMetdeltSRZDD1_FD_80071 | JGI IMG/M metagenome (GOLD analysis project Ga0114129, IMG submission 80071) | Populus rhizosphere microbial communities from Tennessee, USA - Rhizosphere MetaG P. deltoides SRZDD1 (version 2) (version 2) | ecosystem: Host-associated > Plants > Roots > Rhizosphere >... | reverse complement strand
GTCCGCAATCGCCTCCCGACACAGCGCGCGGATCTTCGCGTCGGCGTACCCCATCCAGCCGACGGAGGTCGTGTACGCGGGATACCCGGAGCGAAGCAACTCGGCCTCGCGATCGCCCTTCGTGCGGGCGTGTCGCTCGAGCAGCGCGATCGCTTCGTCGGGCGTGAGCGCGTCGGTGATGTACCGGAAGTCGATGCACGACGCGATCTGTAACGGCGTCATGTCGGCAAGGAGCTTCCATACCGGCTTCCGCTCGGCCTTCGCGTAGAGATCCCACACGGCATTCACAATCGCCGCGAGCGCGAGATGAATGACGCCTTTCTCCGGCCCGAGCCAGCGAAGCTGCGAGTCGTCGGCGAGATGGCGCCAGAAGCCGGCGAAGTCGGCTGTGATGCCTGCGAGCTTCTGGCCGACGACGAGATGACGAAACGCTTCGATCGCCGCCGCGACCACTTCATTGCCGCGGCCGATTGTGAAGGTCAGACCGTGGCCCTCGAGATCTGAATCGGTTTTCAGGATCACGTACGCCGCCGAGTAATCGGGATCGACGTGCACGGCGTCCGTGCCCGCAAAGGTACGCGACGTCGGAAAGCGCAGATCGAGGACGTCGAGGGCGCGAATGATCACCGGCGCTCCGTCGACACAAACGACACGAAGGACACAAAGGCAAAGACGTACAAGATTTTTCTTTGTGTCCTTTGTGTCCTTTGTGTCGAAAGACTCATGTCACCTGTCTCCACCGATCCAGCGCCACTGCCCCGACAATGATCGTCCCGGTGACGATTTGTTGCACCCAGTTCGGCAACCCCTGCTGCGAGCAGCCGATCTGGATGACCGCCATGATCGCCGCGCCGGCCAGCGTGCCAACGACGCTGCCTTTGCCGCCCAGAAGGCTGCCGCCGCCGATGATCACCGCGGCGATGACGTCGAGCTCGAGCCCGACGGCCACGGTCGGATCGCCGACCGACAGCTTCGAAAACTCCATCACGCCCGCCAGTCCGGCCAGTGCGGCGCCGATCGTGTACACCTCGAACTTGCGCCAATTGATTCTCACGCCGCACAACCGCGCCGTCCGCTCGTTCGATCCGATCGCGAACAGGTGCCGGCCGAACCGCGTGTAGCGCAGCAACAGCGCGACCACGATCGCGAGCGCGACGGTCAGCCAGATGCCGGTCGGCAACAGGAGTCCACGGCCGTCGCGCGCCGTCCGCAACAGATCGTTGATCCACGTGATCGGCGCCTCGATCCGGCGCTCGTCCGCCAGCCCCTTCGCCGCGCCGCGCACGAGCAGCATCGTCCCCAGCGTGACGATGAACGGGACGACGCGCAGCTGCGTGATCAACAAACCGTTCACCGCACCGCACACCGCGCTCGCCGCGACACCGGTCGCGAGCGCGACCGCCGGTCCATGCGAGCGCAACACCAACGCGACGACCACCGTGCTCAGCGCGACGATCGAGCCGACCGACAAGTCGATGCCGCCCGACACGATGATCATCGTCATGCCGAGCGCAGCGACGGCGACGATCACCGTCTGCCGCGCCATCAGCTCGACGTTCGCCGCGCGGAAGAACTGCGGACCGATCAGCGCGCCGAAGATCAGCGAGACGGCGACGAGTCCGCCGAGGACACCCGCGACTTCGCTGTCGGTGAGGAAGCGGCGCCGGTGACCCGAGCGCGGGAGCCGTGCTGCGGTGGCACGCGGGATCATGACGCGGCTCGCGCGCCCGACGCCTCCATCAGCAGCGCATGTTCGGTCCAGTCGCTCGCCGCGCGCGCCGGCCCCAGACGCCCACGCGACATCACCGCGATCCGATCGCAGACGCCGAGCAGCTCCGGAAAATAGCTGCTCACGAGCAGCACGGCCTTGGGGCCGACACGTCGGTCGGCCCCTACACGGCGCGCGGTGGCCTCGCCCCCGCTTTGTCGGGGCGGACCTACGTGTCCGCCCCCGGCGACCAGCTCGTCGATCAACTGGTAGATCTGCGCCTTGCTGCTCACGTCGATGCCGCGCGTCGGCTCGTCGAGCACGAGGACGTCGACGTCGTGATGCAGCAGCCGCGCGAACGCCACCTTCTGCTGGTTGCCGCCCGACAACTGCGCGACGGCCTGTCGCGGACCCGCGCAGCGAATCGCGAGGCGATCGATCCATCGCGACGCGGCGGCGTCCTGGCGCGACGGCAGCACGGTGAACGCCGGCCACGGCAGCCCGAGGCGCTCGAGCCGCGTCACGGTGAGGTTGTCAGCGACGCTCAACGCCCGCGCGAGTCCCTCGCCGCCCCGATCCTCGCTGAGCATCCCCATGCTCTGACGCCACCGATCGTGCGGCGTCGCCGCGCCTGAATACGCCGCAACCCGGATGCGTCCGCTCTGCACCGCTTCGAGGCCGAAGATCGTCCGCAGCAGACGCGTTCGTCCCGCGCCGAGGAGACCGGCGATGCCGAGCACTTCCCCACGATGCAGCGTGAACGTCGCCGAGCCGGGGACGAGATCCTCGACCGTCAGCATCGCCTCGCCGCTCGCGCGCGGACTGCGTGGATACAAATCGTCGAGCGCGCGTCCGACCATCATCCCGACGATGTCGTCGGCGCGCGTCCGCGAAGTGACACCCTCGCCCGCGTTGCGGCCGTCGCGCAGGACGACGAAGCGATCGGACACCTCCTTCACTTCTTCGATGAAATGCGAGATGTAGACGATCGCGTGACCCTGACGCTTCAGCCGGCCGAGCAGATCGAAGAGCGTTCGGACGTCGCCGTGGGTGAGGCTGCTCGTCGGCTCGTCGAGGACGAGCACGCGGCAGCCGCTCGCCAGCGCGCGCGCGATCTCGACGAGCTGCTGCCCCGCCGGCGACAGATCGCCCGCGATCGCGTCGGGCCGGATGTCCTGATGCCCGAGCTCGGTGAGCGCCGCCACCGCAATCTGCCGGATACGGTCGCGCCGGAGGATCCCACCGCGCGTCGGCTCGACGCCGAGCACGATGTTCTCCATCACTGTCAGATGCGGCGCGATCGACAGCTCCTGATGAATCATCGCGACGCCGGCCTGACGCGCGTCGAGCGGATGGCGGGGCGTATACGCGTCCCCCTCGATCCGCATCACGCCGGCGTCCGGCTTCAGCGCGCCCGCCAGAATCGCCATCAACGTGCTCTTGCCGGCGCCGTTCTGGCCGACGAGCGCGCACACTTCACCGGATCGCACGGCGAAGTCGACGCCGTCCAGCGCGACGGTCGCGCCGAATGTCTTGCGAACGCCGCGCATCTCGAAGCGTGGGACATCACGCACGGGGCTCACGGCTTCAGCCATTTCGTCAGATCGGGATGCAGCAGCTCGGTGTTGTCCGGATCGTTCATGCGATCGCGCGTGACGAGCCGGACGCCGGTGTCGATGCGCTTCTCGACGCGCGCGCCGTGGAGGTGCGACACGAGAGTCTTCACGCCGAGATAGCCCATGTTGACCGGATCCTGGAGGACGAGGCCGTCGATGTGCGCATCGGACAATCCTTTCACGAGGCTGTCGGATGCATCGAACCCGGTGAACTTCACCTTGCCGGCCCACCCGTTGGCCTGGAGCACGCGCAGCATCGCCAGCGTCGTCGATTCGTTCGGCGTGAAGATGCCGTCGATGGCGAGACGGCCGTCGGACAGCTTGTAGTTGCTGAGCAGCGCTTCGCTCTTCTTGTACGCGCCTTCGACGTCCGCGCCGCCGTACTGATTCGAGCTCACGACCTCGATGCGCTTGCGGTCGGCGATCGTTTCGAGGAATCCTTCTTCACGCTGCACGGTGCTCTCGGAGCCTTCGGCGTAGCGGAGCAGGATGACTTTCGCGCCGTCGCTGAGCAGGCTGGCGAGATGCTCGCCGGCGAGCCGTCCGCCCTTTCGGTTGTCGGTCGCGACGAAGCTGACGTAGTCGTCGCCTTTCAGCCCCGAGTCGATCACGACGACCGGAATGCCGGCATGCCTCGCGTCGGCGACCGGCGGCGCGAGCGCGGAATCGTCGAGCGGCGCGAGCACGATGCCCGACACTCCGCGCGTGACGAAGCCTTCCACCTCCGACACCTGCGACGCGCGGTCGTCCTCACGCAGCGGTCCCCGCCAGACGATGGTGACGCCGAGCTCCTGCGCCGCCTTTTCCGCCCCCGCATGAATGCTCTGCCAGAACACGTGCGTGGTCCCCTTGGGGATCACGGCGATTGTCATCGCACCGCTCTTTGCGGGTTCTCGCGAGCAGGCGCCCGCGAGAACGGCCAACATCACGAACCACGTGGCGCTGTTCCTCATAGCCTGACCGTCGTCTGAAGATTCCAAAAACGCCGCGCGTTGCCGCCGAGGACGGCCTCGCGCTCGTCGCGCGAGAGATGCGACACGTAATCGGTGACCAGCGACATCGCGCGCGCGTAATCCGCTGCGAGCGTGCACACGGGCCAATCCGATCCGATCATCAGGCGGCTTGGACCAAAGAAGTCGAACGCGGCGTCGACGTAGGGCCGAATCTGCTCGGGTGTCCAGCGGCGCCAGTCCGCCTCCGTCACGAGACCCGACAACTTGCAGAGCACGTTTGGAAACGCCGCAAGGCGGTGGACGCCGCGCGCCCAGGCGTCGATCTCGCCGCTTCGAATCGGCGGCTTCGCCAGGTGATCGAGCACGAATCTCTGCTGTGGAAAGCGGCCCACGAACTCCGCCGCCGCTTCCAGGTGACGGCTATATATGAGGATGTCGAACGCCAGCCCGAATTCGTGGAGCAACGAAATCCCGCGGCAGAATTCCGGCCGCAGCAGAAACCGATCGTCGGGCTCCGATTGGACGACGTGGCGAATGCCGACGAGCTTCGGATGATTCGCGAATTCTTCGAGCTGCGCACGCGCATCGTCCGACTGCAGATCCACCCAGCCGACGACGCCGGCGATGAACGAATGCCTGTCGGCGAGCGACAGCAGCCATCGCGTTTCTTCGAGCGACTGCCGCGCCTGAACCGCCACGCACGCATCGAATCCCGCACGCGCCATCTCACGCTTCGCCTCGTCCGGCAGAAAGGCGCGGCGCAGCGCGGCCATCGAGTCGTCGATCCAGTCGTACTCGACGGCGTCGTATCGCCAGAAATGTTGATGAGCGTCGATCTTCAGATGAGATCTCCTCGACTTTTTTTCACTGGCGCTTATGACACCTCACGGATGGACGTGCTGCCGGACGCGCTCGATTCATAGCACGCCTCGACGAGCGCCATCGTTTTGATCGCGTCGTCGACTGGCGACACGAGCACCGCGTCCTCTCCGGCGACGAACCGCTGCAGATTCGACATCGGCCCTTCGAACGCCTCGGTGAACCATGATCCACGCAGCCCCACCGGCTGCCACGATCCGCCATCGAGCGCGATTTCGAGTTGATCGGGCGGACCCGAAGGATAGTCGAGATTGACGCCGAGCGTCAGGATTGCCGCGCCGCGGGTCCCTTCGACCTTGAACATCGACGCGCGGTGCCGGCCGTTCGAGGCGTGCGTGTGGTTGAGCGCGAGCGAACAGCGCAGCCGATCGCCGTAGTCCAGGATGATCGAGCTGCGCGTGTCGCGAAACGATCCGAGCGCCGGGTGTGCGACCGCGCGGCAGTACACGCCGCGCGGCTCGCCGGCGAGCGATCGGATCGCGTCGAGGTAGTGAATGGAGTGATAGAGCACCTCGAGCCGCGGCGCACCCTGCAGAAACGACCACTGTTCCCACGGCTGACGGTCGACGACGCGGACCTCGATGTCCGTCACCTCGCCGAGCCGCCGCTCGTCGAGGAGCTGGCGAAGCGCGATCATGTTCGGACTGAAGCGGAGTTGAAAATTGATCGCGGCGGTCAGCCGGCGATCGTGGCAGACGGCGAGGATGCGCCGCGCGGCGTCGAGATTCTCCCCCATCGGTTTCTGAATCAACACCGGCGCGCCTTCCGGCAGCCGCTCGATGACGCGCTGGATTTGATCGCCGGGCACCGCGAGATCGAACACGGCATCAGCGCGCGCGGCGACCTCGTCCAGATTTCGAAAGACGACCGGCACGTCGAACGCGCGCGCGGTTTCGTGCGCGGCGTCGGCGCGGATGTCGAAGAGGCCGGCGACCGGCAGACCGAGCCGGCGGTAGGCGGGCAGGTGCGCCGTGCGCACGATCGCACCGGCGCCGATGACGACGATGGGGCGCGGCGTGGACGGCGGGGGCCACGCCTGCCGGAGATCGGTCACGGTTTCCGGGTCTGATCGGTGGCGCGCACGGCGCCGATCGGCGCGGGCTCGCCGCCGTTCAGCGTGAACACCGGCTCCATCGCGGTCCACCATTCGCCGGGCGCGGCGCCGGGTGCCGGCTGCTGCAGCGACTTCATCAGCCGTTCCCATTCGGCGACGCGCGGGCTCGACGCGACGTGCGCCGCGAACGTGTGCGCGAGATCGAGGCCCGCCTTCAGCTCCACGATCATGACGAGGCGGCGTCCGAGCAGGTGGACGTCGAGCTGCTCGACGCCCGCACGGCGCAGACTCTCGACGACTTCCGGCCAGACCTGACGATGATGCTCGCGGTAGAGCGCCACCGCCGCGGCGTCGTCGACGAGATCGGCCATCAGCACGTGTCGATTGCTCATACGACGAGCACTCCGCCGTCGATCGGATACGCCTGCCCCGTGATGAACGACGCTTCGTCGGAGCACAAGTACAGCGCCAGAAACGCCACTTCTTCGGATGTACCCATGCGGCCAATCGGTTGATAGGCGGAAAGCTGGCGCAGCACTTCTTCTTCGCGCCCCGCGTAGTGCTTCGCCACGTACTGGTCCACGAAGGGCGTGTGCACGCGCGCGGGACAGATGCAGTTGCAGCGGATGTTCTGCTTCATGTAGTCGACGGCAATCGATCGCGTCATCGTCAGCACGGCGCCCTTGCTCATCGAGTACGCGAAGCGATCGGGCAGCCCGATGAGCGACGCGATCGACGCCATGTTCAGCATCACGCCGCCGCCCTGCGCGACCATGATCGGGATCGCGGCGCGGGCGCACAGAAACACGCCCTTCACGTTCACGCGATAGAGCCGGTCCAGCTCCGCTTCGGTCGTCTGCTCGATCGTGCCGACATGCGCGATGCCGGCGTTGTTGACCAGGATATCGATCCGCTGGACCGAGCGTCCGACAGTCGAAAAGGCCGCCGCCACCTGATCCGCATCGGCGACGTCGCACGTCAGCGCCTCCGCCTGACCGCCGGTCGATCGAATCGCGTCCGCCGTCGCGGCGGCCGCCGCGGAGTCGAGGTCGAGCGCGACGACGTGGGCCCCTTGCCGCGCGAACAGCCGGGCGATGGCGAGCCCGATGCCGGACCCCGCGCCAGTGACGATCGCGACCTTGCCGGTCAACAGAAACACGGCGTGGAATACTATACTTTAGCGGTAAAGTCAACGGAAACAGCCGAAATCCCGCCTCGTCCTCCGCCAGTCTGACTCCAGTCGTACTGCGGTCTGACTGCAGTCTGACTGCAGTCTGACCTCATGAAGTCGTACTGTAGTACCCATGTGCCCTGAGCATCGACACACGCCTGAGGAAGAACGCAAGATTCGCGAGGCGGCCCTCGACGAAACGATCGCCGAGTCGTTCCCGGCGAGCGATCCGCCGTCCTCCATCCCCAATCCCGACGAAGACGAGGTATTGGAACAGCTCGAAGAGATCGAGAATCCATTCTCATCGCGCGACTAGCGCGCTTTCCTCGCCACGAAGATCAGCTCGCCCGGATACGTCGATCCGTACGCGTGTTTCTCGTAATCCGCGTACACGTGCTCGATCTCGAAACCCGATCGCGCGAGCAGATGCTCCGCCTCGAAGCGAAAGAAGTATCGCATCGAGAAGGCGTGCACCAGACGCTCGCGGCGGCCGTCCGGATGCGTGACGTGATACACGAGCTCGAAGTGGTTCACCTGCGCGAAGCGATCGGTTGCGACCGTCTTGTGGCGCCGCACGACGCGCCGGCCGTCCGGCATCGTGAACTCGGCCTCGTCGCCGACTTCCTCGCCCACCGGACCGTTGACCAGCGCATCGAGCGACGGATTGAAGATGTCGAGAATCAGCCGGCCGCCGTCGGCGAGGTGACGCCGAATCGTCGCGAGGCACGCGAGCTGATCGTCGACCGTGAGCAAATGCTGAAACGGCCGAAACGGGATCGTCGCGAGCGTGAAGCGTCGATCGATCTCGAAGCTCCGCATGTCGGCCTGCACGAGCGTCACGCGCGACCGGACCGCGTCCGGCTCCGGCTGCAGCCGCTCGTGACACACGCGCAGCATGTGCGGCGACGCGTCGACGCCGACAATCTCGACGCCGGCACGCGCCGTCGGAATCAGCACCCGGCCGGTGCCGCACCCGACCTCCACGACCGGGCTGCCGGCGTTCACCGCTTCGCTCATGAAGAACGCGACGTCGGGTCTGCTCCGGTACGGACCGACATGATCGTACAGGTCGGCGACGAACGCGTACTCGACATACCCGCTGCCAATGGTCATGACGGTCAGAACGCCATCAGGTACGTCATCTTCGCGACGAGGGCGCGGTTCACGAGATCGCCGGTCCGCTCGTCGCGCCGCTCGTTGTACACGAAGAAGAAGTCGCTGAGCGGCCGGTGGATGATGTTGAACCGGAGGTTCGAGCTCCACTGACCCGAGTCGGTGTTGTACTGCAGCAGCGCGTTGACGAACATCTTCGTGTTGAAGTTGTAGTTCACGCGGCTCGTCACGAGCGTCGACACGAACGAGCCGTTCGCCAGATCGATGTCGTTGATCTGAAGACCAACCGACGCGTTGAAGTGCTCGTTGACGCGAAACGACGGGCTCAGCGTGTAGCTCCGCTTGTAGCCGTCATAGAACCGGCCGTTCGTGTAGCGAAGGTTCGCCGACACCGGCGCGGCGGCGTTCGTGTTCCACAGCACGAAGTATTCGTTGAAGGTGTACCGTCCGGGATCCACCTGAACGCCGCGCGAGCTGTTGATGGTGAACGGCTCGCGGATCTCCTCGATGTTCGGGTTGACGCCAACCTCGAGAAATCCTCCGTCGTGAAAGTTGAACGGCAGGTGGAAGTCCTGATAGCGCGACTCGAGGCCGCCGCCGTCGCGGCGGCGGAACATGTCGAGCTGCCAGTGCGGCGACATTTCGCGGACGCCGAGCTTCGAGAGCCACGCCGTCCGAAATGTCCGCCAGACGTTCACGAACGTGTTGTCGACGCCGCGGCGCGGCACGAATCCCATCTCGTCGGTGAATCGTTGGCCGATCGTGTTGTAGTGGCCGCGAAGCCGCCAGTCACGACTCTGATAGTTGAAGCTGCCCTTCGCCACCAGATCGTCGCCGGCGCCGGGCGTCACGAGCTGCGGTGAGAACGAGTTCGCGGCATAGCCATTCAGACTCAGGTACCCGAAGCGGAAATTCGCGTCGACGCCCGCCACACGGTTGTCGCGCGCGCCGACCTCGTCCTTGTTGAGGAACGCGACGCCGATATCGGAATTCGCGAGCAAGTCACGCCGCATTCGCAGCGCGGTGAAGTTCGTCGACGGCACGTCGCCGCGCTCGCTCTGCTGAATGTTCAGCGCGCCGATCGAATAACGTCCGACGCGTCCGGTCAGGCGCGTGCCGCCGAGAATTGGAATCGCGTCGCCGGCGTCCGACAGGCCGATTCGGCGGCTGAAGAACAGCAGCATGTCCTGCGACTGGTTCTGGCGTCCGCCGCCGCCTCCACCGCCGCCGCCTCCGCCGCCGCCACCACCTCCTCCTCCGCCACCTCCACCACCGCCGCCAAAGCGCTCGCTCGCGCCGAACTGGAAGATGCCGGAGTTTTCGAGAAAGAAATCACGCTTCTCGGGAAAGAACAGGCTGAACCTCGAGAGGTTCACCTGCTGCTCGTCCGCTTCGACCTGTGAGAAGTCGGTGTTGACCGTGAAGTCCCACGTCAGCCCGCTCGTCACGCCGTACTTGACGTCGAGGCCCGCGTCGAAATCGCCGAGCGACCGTTCGGCGCCGATCGTGTTCGAGCTGCCGAGCGCGTACGGCTTGATCCGGATGTTCTTGCCCGGCCGCACGCCGCGAATCCCTTCGATCGTCCCGGCCAGCGACACGCGCTCGAGGTCGTAGATGCGCGGCAGCGGCGACCAGTAGCTGTCTTCGTTGATCCGCCTCAGCTTCCGCTGAAAATTCAATCCCCACGTCTGCGAATCCGCGGCGCCGAACTTGAGCGTCCGGAACGGAATCCTGATCTCGGCGTACCACCCTCGTTCGGTGATCCGCGTCTTCACGTCCCAGATGCCGTCCCAATTCGCGTTGTTCTCGCGTCCCTCGTTCGCCATCTGCGCGTCCCACTTGGCGCCCGCCGGATTGGTCGCGAACTGATACCCGTTCCGCTCGTCCCTGAAGGTGTCGATGACGACGCGGAACGCGTCGCTCGAGTTGGCGTTGAAGTCTTTCTTGAGGTCGTTGACGATCACGTCGTTCGGCTGCTCGTCTCTCGCAAAGACGCCGAAGTACAGCGCCTCGTCGTCGTACAGCACGCGGACCTCGGTGTCGTACGTCGCCGGCTCGCCTTCGTTCGGATCGTTCTGGATGAAGTTCCTGGCCACGGGGGCATCGCGCCATGCCTCCTCGTCGAGCCTCCCGTCGACGACGAGACGGCCGGACGCGCGCGTCGCGAGCAGCCTGCGCTCGAACCGCGCCGTCTCGTAGTTGATTTTGTCGTCCGCGTCCGCCGCCAGCGCGTCAGGCGCTGTCGCGATCGACAGCCACAGCGCCAGCGACACCGAAGTCCCCGGTCTCATGACTTCATATCTTATGCGCGGCGGGCGTGGAACTCCGGCATGGTGTCAGACACAAGTGTCAAGCACTTGTGTCTGACACGTCGGGCTTAGAACAGCACGCGAAACGCGAAGGTGATGACGCGTTCGGTGTCCCCGCGCGTGGTCGTGATTTGTCCGAAGCGCGCGTTGCCGAACTCCCGTTCGGGATTGTCGAACTGTGGCCGATTCGTCGCGTTGAACGCATCGATCCGGACCTCGGCGCGCGTGTCGCCTCTCAAGGTGAACCACTTGGCGAGGCTCGCATCGAGGTTCACGTACGCCGGACCATCGAGCAACCCGTTGCGCGGCACATTGCCAAACGTATTGTCCGGCGGCGCCGAAAAGACGGACGTATCGAACCACTGGTTCCCCGCGCCGATGCCCCCCAGTACTTTCGGCGTGCCGCTGGCATCCGGGAACTGCGCGTTGCCTGGCGCACGCAGGGTGGCCGCGTTCGTGGTGAATCTAATCGGTACGCCCGACTGCGCCGAGAAGACGCCGCTCACCTGCCAGTCGCCGAGGACCCAGCTCAAAGGGCCCGATTTCAGCCAGCGTCCCTGCCGGCCGACAGGAATCAAGTACACGACGCTTTGAACGTAGCTGTGCAGCCGATCGTACTCCGCACGGCCGCGGCTGCGTGGGATGTCGGCCGGCGTCAAGATGCCGCCATTGGTGTCGCCATCCCAATAATTGATCGACCGTCCCAGCGTGTAGGACGTCGTCAAAAGGAAGCCATTGGCGAAGCGCTTGTCCAGTTTCGTCTGCAGGGAGTGGTACGTCGTGGTTGAGCGCATCCAGCCGGTTGTCTCGGCGGTCCGCCCGAACGGCGCGAACTGCGGACGGCCGGCGTTGTCGGCTCCGGGCACCATCCCCGCGTTCAGATTGATGTTGTTCACGATGTCGCCACGGTTGCCGACGTAGGCGGCTTCAGCGGTGAACCCGTGGCCGATCTCGCGTTGATACGCCGTGTTCCACGACTGCAGGTTGCCTTCGTGGAGGTCGGCGGGTACGAAGAAGTACCGCTGACTCCGCAGCAAGGGGGTGTTCGCCGTAATCAAGCCGTTCGACGGGATGTCGGCGAGAATCGGCGCCGGGAATCCGTCCGCCATGCGCACGGTCGTCGACGCAAACGAGTTGGCGGGCGTGAATTGGTTGTTCTGCTTGACGGGAAAGTTGAACACGTACGAGTTGTCGGGGAACGGAAT
>Ga0114129_10012664_pt1 | contig 12010 bp, 13 predicted proteins | sample RhiMetdeltSRZDD1_FD_80071 | JGI IMG/M metagenome (GOLD analysis project Ga0114129, IMG submission 80071) | Populus rhizosphere microbial communities from Tennessee, USA - Rhizosphere MetaG P. deltoides SRZDD1 (version 2) (version 2) | ecosystem: Host-associated > Plants > Roots > Rhizosphere >... | reverse complement strand
TGCTCAGCTTTTTGCGTTCTTTTCGAGAAATTTGACCGCGTCGCCGACGGTCAGGATCGTCTCGGCAGCATCATCGGGAATTTCGCAGCCGAATTCCTCTTCGAAGGCCATCACGAGCTCGACGGTGTCGAGGCTGTCGGCGCCAAGATCGTCGATGAAACTCGCTTGATCCGTCACCTTGTCGGGCTCTACGCCCAGGTGCTCCACGACGATCTTTTTCACCCGCTCGCCAATGTCACTCATCGTTCCAACCTCGTGCTTTTTAGATTGGGCTGCGATCCAAGTGTGGATAGCAACCTTCGCGGTACGGCCTCGTCGTGTTTGACGGTGATGAGACGATGCCCAATTGCGGAATAGCGTGAACGACTTCCGCGATTAGCCGCCCCAGCCGGGCCAAAGTTCGGTTACCATACTTCAAATGCGTTGACTAGCGCGTGAACGGCAGGTGAGCAAGCCCTGAAAGGCAGCATTTCCGCCTTCTTCTCGCATGAACCTCGCGAGACCTCCATTTCGACCACTCGCCCTAAATCATGGCCATCCCGCCGTTCACGTGTATGGTTTGGCCGTTGACGTAACCTGCTTCATTCGACGCCAGGAAAACCGCGGCCGCGGCTACGTCGTCGGGAGTGCCTAGCTTGGCTGCGGGAATGCGCGCGAAAATGGCCTCACGCTGCTTGTCATTGAGCTTGTCGGTCATGGCTGAAGCGACCAGGCCGGGCGCAATGCAATTGGCGGTGATGTTGCGCTTGGCATATTCGGCGGCAACCGATTTTATCATTCCCACCATGCCAGCTTTTGAGGCGGTGTAGTTTCCCTGCCCCGGATTGCCGGTAAATCCTACCACCGACGAAATCGCAATCACCCGACCCCAGCGGCGGCGCATCATGCGCGACACGGCGGCACGTGTCAGTCGGAACGTGGCAGTGAGATTGACGGCGATAACCTTGTCCCAGTCTTCGTCGCGTAGTTGCACGAACAAGTTATCGCGATTGACCCCGGCATTGGCGACCAGAATGTCCAGCTTCTCCATTTTTTCTTCCGCGCTCGGCACCAGCGCTTCCACTGCGTCCTTGTCCGCAAGATCGCACGGCAAAACATGCACGCGATCACGCAGCGCAGTCGCGATGTCGTCGAGCGCGTCTTCGCGCGTGCCGGAGACCGCCACAACGGCACCTTGGGCGTGTAAAGCGCGCGCGATCGCGCCACCGATCGACCCGCTCGCGCCCGTCACCAATGCCGTCTTGCCGGTCAAATCGAACATCATAGGGTCCTCCCCGCCTTGAAGGAGACGACGTCCTCCGGGTTACCGATGGCACTGGTGGTGGCTCCGGTTGCAATCCGCTTGATCAAGCCGCTGAGCACCTTGCCGGCACCGACCTCATAGAAATTCGTGACGCCAGCACCGGCCATGTACGCAATCGACTCGCGCCAACGGACCGTGCCAGTCACCTGGGCGACCAACGTGCGCAGAATCTGCGCCGAATCCTGCACCGGCGCGGCAAGGACGTTCGCAACAACCGGTACCGAGGGTGCCTTGATCGACACGTTTGCCAACGCCTGCGCCATCACATCGGCAGCGGGCTGCATCAACGCACAGTGGAAGGGGGCCGATACGGGCAGGAGCATTGCGCGTTTGGCACCTCTCGTTTTGGCGATTTCGACTGCACGCTCGACCGCCCGCTTCGAGCCGGAGACGACCACCTGTCCGCCACCATTGTCGTTGGCCGCTTGGCACACATCGCCCTGCGCGGCTTCCGAGGCGACAGCCGACGCCGCGTCGAATTCAAGCCCGATCAGTGCCGCCATGGCGCCTTCGCCGACTGGCACGGCCTTCTGCATCGCCTGCCCGCGGGTTCGCAGCAGCCTCGCCGCCTCGGCGACTGTGAAGGCTCCCGCCGCAGCCAAGGCGGAATATTCACCAAGCGAATGACCGGCGACGAACTGCGCATCGCTCTTCAAGTTTAGGCCCGCTTCTTTCTCCAGCACCCGAAACGCGGCCAGGGAAACCGCCATCAGGGCAGGCTGCGCATTTTCGGTGAGCATCAGCGTATCGGCGGGTCCTTCGAACATGACCGTACTGAGTTTGCCGTCGAGAGCGGCATCCACTTCATCGAAGACATCCTGCGCGACGGCGAAGTTCGCTGCCAGCGACTTGCCCATTCCAACAACCTGGCTGCCTTGGCCCGGAAATACAAAAGCGACTGACATGCGATGTCCGCTGGTCCCCGCACCCATAAATCGGGCCGAAAGACACCCTCGCCGGCGGTCCTGTCAAGTTTCCCGCCTGCAGGTAACCTTGCAACAAACACTTGCGCGTAGGATTTCCAGCTGTATTTGACGGACCAATGCGCGATGAATGACCCGGTTACCGAGGATGAACTTGTTCGGGCACGGCTCGATCCAGTTTTTCGCCGGCAGTTCCTGGCGCAAAATTTGAACCGGCTCCTCGAGGCGCTCAAGAAGATGCGTCTGACCCATCAGAACGATGACACCGCGCGGCAAATCCGCAAAGGCGCCGACCTGGCGTAAAGCTTGCCGATCGGCTTCAAAGGGACGAAGCCGGGACGCAGGCTGGATAGAGGTCGCACAGCGCGGATCGCACAGGCTTGCAGCGTTGTTTTGCCTTGCCTTTTCGGCAAAAAACCCTATAAACCCCAGGCTCCATCGATCCTGGTTGGGAGCTGAACGGACGGTCGGCCCGAATTCACGCCGGCAGGACCTGTTGGTCCGGCGTCCCGTGCTTCCGCCTTCAGAGCATTCGAGCCTTTCCCCGAAGGGCTCGAGGGGCTTGGCGCCGGAATCGAGGACAGGGATTTGAACAAGGGAAAGGCATTCATGCCGCTATATGAACACGTCTATCTCGCGCGCCAGGATCTGAGCGCGCAGCAGGTCGAGGACTTGACCACGCAACTGTCCGGCGTCATCGGGCAAATGGGTGGCAAGGTCACGAAGAACGAATATTGGGGCTTGAAGTCCCTCACTTACCGCATTCGCAAGAACCGCAAAGCGCATATGACGCTGCTCACCGTGGATGGGCCGGCGGCAGCTCTCAATGAAATCGAGCGCCAAGAGCGCCTCAACGAAGATGTGCTGCGCTATCTCACCATCCGCGTTGAAGCGCACGAGGAAGGCCCGTCTGCGATGATGCGCAAGTCCGATCGCGACCGTGACGAACGCGGACGCGGTGAGAGGCGACGCCGCGACGATGGCGGCGACGACATCGAAGACGCTGGCGTCGCGGAGGAATAAGCCATGGCATTCGCACCGCAAGGCGGCGCTCGCCGTCCGTTCTTCCGCCGTCGCAAGACCTGCCCTTTCTCTGGCGCAAACGCCCCGAAGATCGACTACAAGGACGTGAAACTGCTGCAGCGCTACGTATCGGAGCGAGGCAAAATCGTGCCGAGCCGCATCACCGCTGTGTCGGCTAAAAAGCAGCGCGAACTGGCGCAAGCTATCAAACGCGCGCGCTTTCTCGGCCTTCTGCCTTACGTGATACAGTAGAAGACTAGCGAGGCTTTCAGGGTTGCCGGAAAGCCGACGGTTGGGGCGGAGGTTGTTCCGCCTCTAACCGCTCAGAGGAGCGGGACAGCTCGTGATGATGCATCTGGCAGTTATTGGCATTGGTGCCGGGGCCGCTGCAGCCCTGCTATTCGCGTCGGTAACGTCAGGCACGATGCTGTCGATTCCGTTGTTCTATCTGGCGCCGCTGCCGATCATGATCGCCGGTCTCGGGTGGAGTCATTGGGCGGCATTAACTGCGGCCCTTGCCGGTTCGATCGCACTGGGCACCTTCTTCGGCGCCGTTTTCCTGTTTGCATTCATGGTCGGCGCCGGCGTTCCCGGGTGGTGGCTCGGATATCTTGCAATGCTTGCTCGGCCTGTGGCGCCAGCCACGAACGCGCCCGAGCACCAGACGGCATTCGAATGGTATCCCCCGGGGCGGCTGGTCCTGTGGGCGGCGCTTCTTGGAGCACTGGTTGTGCTCGTCGCGATCCCGAATTTTGGCACTGACGCTGAAAGTTTTCGGACAGGACTTCGCAGCGCGCTGAGCACGATTCTGCGTAGCCAGGTCGGCAGCCCTGGCAACGAGTCGGTCGTCGTGCCTGGCGCGGGCAAAGCCGATCGACTGGTCGATTTTCTGGTCACCGCGATACCGGTTGCGGCGGCGGTGCTCGCCACGATCACCAATCTGCTCAACCTTTGGCTGGCCGCGAGGGTCGTCAAGTTTTCGGGCCGCCTCTCGCGGCCCTGGCCACAACTTTCTGCCATGACCTTTCCCCCGAGCATCATTGCCGCACTCGCGCTCGCGATAGCCCTGAGCTTTGTCGACGGATTGCTCGGGATCGTGGCGGGTGTTTTCTCGGCAAGTCTGCTGCTCGCTTATGGCGTGCTTGGCTTCGCGGTCCTGCACGCAATTACCGCCGGTATGAACATGCGCGGCTCCGTGCTCGCCTTCGCTTATGCGGCTGTGATCGTGCTTGGTTGGCCACTGCTCGCGCTCTGCCTGCTCGGCCTTTTCGATTCAATTGTTGACTTACGAGGACAGGTCGCGCGCAAACGCGGCCCTCCTGCCCTTTCGTGAGATCAAATCTGTGACAAGAATCCAAATTTAGAAGGAGAAACAACAATGGAAGTGATCCTGCTCGAGCGTATCGGAAAGCTCGGACAAATGGGCGACGTCGTGCGCGTGAAGGATGGCTTTGCGCGCAACTTTTTGCTCCCGAGCGGCAAGGCCTTGCGAGCGACGGTCGACAACAAGAAGCGATTCGAGGAGATGAAGGCCGAGCTTCAGGCGCGCAACCTCGAGATGAAGAGCGAAGCCGGCAAGCTTGCGGGCAAGCTCAATGGCAAGAGCTACGTGGTCCTGCGTCAGGCGAGCGAGGCGGGCCAATTGTTTGGCTCCGTTTCCACGCGTGATATCGCTTCGTTGCTCAAAGATGACGGAGCGGAGATCGCGCGCTCGCTGATTGCGCTCAATGCACCAATCAAGACGATCGGCCAGTACAAAGTGCCATTAGCGCTTCACCCCGAAATCGAGGTGGCAATCACCGTTACAGTCGCGCGCAGCGCAGACGAAGCACAGCGCATTGCGCGTGGTGAAGACGTAACGGTAAGGCGTACAGACGCCGAGGAAGCGGCCGCTGCTGCGGCAGCCGCTGCTGAAGCGATGTTTGAGCCCGAGGCCGCAAGCGCGCGGCGCGGTCGCGAGGAGACAGAAGCGGCGGCCGCGGCCGACACGGAAGCCGTCGAGACTCCTGCCAAGCCTGCGAAGACCAAAAAGAAAAAGAGCGAAGAGGCTTGAGCCTCCTCGATCCCGAGTTCGATTTATCGTTGCCTGGTGCCTTCGGCCGGCTTCGCCTCGCGCCAGAACCCGGATCGGCCGCCAAAGCCCGGCGCGCCCGCGGCGACGCAAGGATATCAGCGGGCGCTTTGGATTCCCCGGCTCCCCTCACCTCGCCGGCTTGGACGCCGGCTTTTTCTTTTCATTGAGCTTGGCATTGTCATCGCCTCTGGCCGCGCGCTTTGATGCGCGCGCCGGAGCGGGTCCGCTGTCCAATCCTCTCAGATAGCTGGACATGGCACGGGCCGTTTCACGGCTGGTCATATAATGCTCGCGCAGGAAACCATCGAGACCGAATAGCCCGCCCGATTTGGCTAAACCGCGGGGCGTTGTGAAAAGCCGAACAGTGGGAGGCGAATAGCTGGGCCGGAGTTTTGCCCCGATCGAGGCTTTCCCGCGCGCCCGCGCTGCCGATAAGGAATGCCATTAAGACGCCGCTCACGAGACCTGTCCTGCAGGCGCGCCTTCTTTGTAGATTCCTCCGTTTACTCACTCGCATAGATCGCCTCGACGATGAAATACCTTAGCGTATTATTTTACAATTGTGACCTGCGTTCGGACGGATGGTGGCATTGCGTTTTGCAGCATTGCTGGGGCGCGGCAACTTTGATTAAATACCTAAGAACGATTAAATACCTAAGAACGTTTGTGCATCCGCCGCATTGTCTTTCCGGAAATGACCATAGCAGCGCGCGGATTGGGTGATGGAGGCGGCCGATGGACCGGTTGCTTCAGACTTTGCTCGGTGCATTCATCCGGCGGGGTACGTTCAAGCTCACCACCTCGCGGGGAAAGACTCTCACCTTTGGCGATGGCACTGGCGCGCCGGTTGCAGTGCGCCTGGCGACGCGCGCCGCAGAACTCGGAATATTGTTCGACCCCGAGCTCAAGTTCGGCGAAGCGTATATGGATGGCACGTTGGTGGTTGAGCAGGGCACAATCGTCGACGTACTCGCCGTCGTGCTGGGCCAGGAAACCGAGGCGCCCAGTTGGGGGCGCCCGCAGTGGCTTCTGCGCTACGTCGGGCGCCGATTGGTTCAATTTAATCCGCGCAAGCGCGCTCAACGCAACGTCGCGCACCATTACGACCTGGACAGCCGTCTGTACTCGCTCTTCCTCGACGCGGACAGGCAGTACAGCTGCGCATATTTCGAGACGCCGGACACATCGCTCGACGACGCACAGCTCGCCAAGAAACGTCACCTCGCGGCCAAGCTCCGACTCGAGCCCGACCAGCGTGTCCTCGACATTGGTTCCGGTTGGGGCGGCCTGGGCCTTTATCTCGCCGAACTCACCGGCGCCAACGTAACGGGGATCACCCTGTCGCAAGAGCAGTACGCCATCGCCAATGAACGAGCCGCGGAAAAGGGTCTAAGCAAACGCGCTCGATTCCTGCTGCAGGATTATCGGGACGTGCGCGATCAATTTGATCGTATCGTTTCCGTGGGCATGTTCGAGCATGTCGGCGTCGGCCATTACGATGCCTTTTTCAGCAAATGCGCCGAGCTACTCTACGACGACGGCGTTATGGTGCTGCATTCAATCGGCCGCTCGGAAGGGCCGAACGTCACCAATCCATGGATTGCGAAATATATCTTCCCGGGTGGCTATATTCCTGCGCTGTCGGAAGTAGTGCCGGCGATCGAGCGCGCTGACCTGCTGGTCACGGATATTGAAATTCTCCGCATGCACTATGCCGAGACGCTGAAAGCCTGGCGTGAACGGTTTCTGGCTCATCGCGAGGACGTCGAACGGATCTACGAGCCGCGTTTCGTGCGCATGTGGGAGTTCTATCTCGCAGCTGCGGAAATGTCGTTCCGCGAGCAGAACATGATGGTGATGCAAATCCAGCTTGCCAAGCGCCAGGGCGTGGTTCCAATCACGCGGGACTATATTTCGAGCGAGGAGCGGCGGCTCGCCGCCGCTGAAGGTAAGCGCAAGCCACCACTTCGCCTTGCCGGTGAATAGCTTCGCCTGAAACGCGCTTGCATAGACGGCCGCGGTCAAGAAAAAACAACTTACCCACCGCTCCGTGCGGCTTGTGAATTGCGGGGCAAGCTCGTTCGTAGCGCGGTTCCCTTACAAAACGCGTGCTATGCCACAATTTCCGGGTAAACACCGATCTTCTATGGCACTCGCTGATTCGACAGCCCGCAAGCAGGTCGAAGAACCTCGCCCGCTCTACCGCTCGGCGCCGCATAATATCGAGGCGGAACAGGCGCTTTTAGGCGCAATCCTCGTCAACAACGAAGCCTTTTATCGCGTTTCGGATTTTCTCGAACCGGCGCATTTTTTCGAGCCGATCCACCAGAAAGTCTATCAGCTTTCACGTGACCTCATACGGGCCGGCAAGCTGGCGACGCCTGTTACACTGAAAACGTTCCTTGATGGCAACATCGACATTAGCGGCCTCACCGTCAGTCAATATCTGGCGCGGCTCGCCGCCGAAGCGACAACAATCATCAACGCTGAAGACTACGGGCATACGGTTTACGACCTGTCGATCCGTCGTGCGCTCATCCAGGTCGGCGAGGATATGGTCAACGTCGCCTACGATGCGCCTGTTGATTTTTCTCCGCGAGATCAAATCGAAGACGCGGAACGAAGACTCTACGAGCTAGCGGAAACGGGTCGTTACGACGGGGGCTTTCAGCGCTTCGCGCAGGCGCTCACCACAGCTATCGATATGGCCGCGCATGCCTTCCAGCGCGATGGCAAGCTTTCCGGCACCGCCACCGGACTCGACGACCTCGACCGGATGATGGGAGGCCTGCAACAATCCGACCTGGTTATTCTGGCCGGTCGCCCCGGCATGGGCAAAACTGCGCTCGCCACGAACATCGGATACAATGTCGCGAAAGCCTGGCGTGGCGAGATCAAGCCAGACGGGCACACCAATACGGTGAATGGCGGGATTGTCGGGTTCTTCTCGCTCGAAATGTCAGCCGAACAGCTCGCTACCCGTATCATCGCCGAGCAGACGGGCATCCCGTCAAACCAGATTCGGCGCGGCGGCATCAGTGAAAGTGACTTTGAAAAAATCAAGGACTACTCGATCGAACTGCAGAACATTCCGCTTTATGTCGATGAGACGGGGGGCCTGTCGGTTGCCCAACTGGCGGCTCGCGCGCGACGGCTCAAACGCCAGCGCGGCCTGGATTTGGTGATCATCGATTATTTGCAGCTGCTGCAGGGCTCGACCCGCCGGTCGGCGGAAAATCGGGTACAGGAAATCACCGAGATCACAACCAAGCTCAAGGCTTTGGCAAAAGAACTTAATGTGCCGATTCTGGCGCTCTCGCAGCTTTCGCGCCAAGTGGAAAGCCGCGACGACAAAAGGCCTCAGCTGTCGGATTTGCGAGAATCCGGTTCCATCGAGCAGGACGCCGATGTCGTCTTGTTCGTCTACCGCGAGGAGTATTATCACCAGATGCGCAAGCCGCTGGAATCGAACCGAGAAAAGTTTGCGGAGTGGCTGGCGGAAGCGGACAATGTTCACGGCAAGGCCGAAGTTATCATTGGCAAACAACGCCATGGCCCGACCGGCACGGTCGAATTGCAGTTCGATGCCGCAGTGACCCGCTTCTCATCGCTTGCCCGCGAAGCTCGTTTGCCCGAACGGACATGAGACGCCACATGGACTGAGGGGCCCCAGGCAGCTAAACCGAACGCCATGGCCAAGGCCGAAACAGCCCTACACGCCGACTTGCCGGTGGATGCCACCTCCCAAGGCCGCCGGACGGAAACGGCTCGGTTCGATCCTCCGGCTGGCGGAATACTGACGATCGATCTGGCGGCCTTGGTCTCCAATTGGCAGGACTTGGCCCGCCGGTCGATGCCGTCGGAATGCGCGGCTGTCATCAAGGCGGACGGCTACGGCTGTGGCATCGATCCAGTCGCCCGCGCGCTTGCGACCGCTGGATGCAGGACGTTCTTCGTTGCCGATCTCGCCGAGGCCCGGCACGTCCGCGCAATTGCGTCGGAACCTGTCATTTACGTGCTCAACGGATTTTTGCCCGGAACCGCCGACGCGTTTGCCGCTGTGCGCGCTCGGCCAGTAATCGGCAGCCTGGTCGAACTCGCGGAGTGGGATGCATTTTGCGCGGGCAACGGATGGCGTGGCGGTGCAGCGCTCCATGTCGATACCGGCATGAACCGGCTGGGCGTCTCCGTTGAGGAGGCCGTAGCGCTGGCACCACGCATCCGTGCGGCAAATCACGGCATCAATCTGCTGATGAGCCATCTCGTCTGCGCCGAACAGTCCGATCACCCGCTCAACGAACGTCAGATGAACTTATTCCGCGAGGTCAGACTTCTTTACCGTGGCATCCCAAGCTCGCTCGCCAATTCGTCTGGCATTTTCCTCGGCAGTGCGGCCCATTGCGACATGGTGCGTCCCGGTGCTGCGCTGTTTGGGATCAACCCGACACCCGGCCAACGCAATGCAATGCGCTCGGTCATTGAACTGCAAGCGCGCGTCCTGCAGGTGCGCACCGTCCCGAAAGGCGAAACGGTCGGATACAACGCAACCTGGACAGCCAAGCATCTGACGCGCATCGCGATAGTTGGTGTCGGCTATGCCGACGGCTATCCGCGCGCGGCCAGCGCCACCGATGCAGCCCCAGGCGCAAGCGCCATCGTTTCAGGCACACGCTGTCCCCTGGCCGGACGCGTCTCTATGGACCTTCTCGCCATCGACATAACGGCCCTCCCCGACCATTCGGTCAGGCGCGGAGATCTGGTCACTCTTATCGACGGAGACATTGGCGTGGATACCCTGGCAGCGGCGGCAAGCACGATCGGATATGAAATACTGACCCGTTTGGGCTCGCGTTACCGGCGCGCCTATCGCCAGGGTTGAAGCCTACCGTTAATCCCCTGATCGTTAGCTATTTCTTAAAAAATGTTCTTGTATTGTTCTCGTCAGTAGCCTAGCGTCTCTTACTGGTTTTCCATCCCGATTCCCCCATGTCGAAGCGCAACCTCAGCTTTGTTTGTCAGAACTGCGGCGCTGCGTTCAGCCGCTGGCAGGGAAAGTGCGAAGCCTGCGGTGAATGGAATACCCTGAGCGAGGAAGGTGGGGACCGCCCAGCCGGCCTTGGCCGCAAGCCCGGTAGGGGTCGACTTTTTGCGCTGGAGGCGCTGGCGGGGGAGGCCCACGACGCCGCGCGTCTGCCTTGCGGCATCGGGGAACTCGACCGCGTCACGGGCGGTGGCTTTGTGCGCGGATCGGTGTTGCTGGTCGGCGGCGACCCGGGCATCGGCAAGTCGACGCTGCTTATTCAGGCTGCCGCCGCCATGGCCCGCGCCGGCCATCGCACGGTCTATATCTCCGGTGAGGAAGCAGTGGCTCAAGTTCGACTGCGCGCCGAGCGATTGGGCTTGCGCGATTGCAATGTCGAGCTCGCGGCGGAAACCGCAGTCGAAGATATCATCGCGACCCTTTCGGATGGAACAACGCCACGGCTGGTCGTCATTGATTCTATCCAGACCATGTGGACCGACATGGTTGAGTGGGCTCCTGGCACAGTGACGCAGGTGCGCGGCTCTGCGCAGGCGCTGATCCGATTTGCCAAGAAGTCAGGCGCAGCGGTCATCCTGGTTGGGCATGTCACCAAAGATGGGCAAATCGCCGGTCCTCGTGTCGTTGAGCACATGGTCGATGCGGTGCTGGCCTTTGAAGGCGAAGGCTCGCATCAGTTCCGCATATTGCGCGCGGTAAAAAACCGGTTCGGACCGACCGAAATTGGCGTGTTCGAAATGACCGGCGCTGGCCTGCGCGAAGTCCCCAATCCCTCGGAGCTGTTTTTGTCGGAACGCGACCTCGGGCAGCCGGGCACCGCGGTCTTCGCTGGCATTGAGGGTACTCGTCCGCTATTGGTGGAAATTCAGGCGCTGGTTGCCCCGACATCGCTTGGCACTCCCCGGCGTGCGGTCGTCGGCTGGGACCCAAACCGCTTGTCGATGGTGCTCGCGGTCCTCGAGGCGCATTGCGGCGTTCGGCTCGGCGGCCACGATGTTTACCTTAACGTTGCCGGCGGCATGCGCATCCAGGAGCCGGCGGGTGATCTTGCAGCCGCGGCAGCGCTTGTATCCTCGCTCGCCAACGCGCCCCTCCCTTCCGACGCCGTCTATTTCGGCGAGGTGTCGCTGTCCGGCGCCGTCAGGCCCGTGGCGCAGGCCGCCTCGCGCCTCAAAGAAGCGGCCAAGCTGGGCTTCAAGGGTGCCATTGTGCCGGAAGCGGCCCGGGGCGAACGTTCCGAACCAGGGCTGACAATTAACGAAATCGGGAGCCTTGCCAGTCTCGTGGCGGATATTGCTGCTGGAGGCAAGGCGCGCATCGCTGCCAAAACTCGTGGACAATACGGGTGACGGGACCGTAATGCCCGGCTATATACGGCGCGTCGAAACCGGCTTTAGCCGCGTCTTCAGCGTGAGTTGAAGCGCAGAAATGGGCCTAAAATTAAACACTTAGGGTCGACATTCCCGCCTCGGTCCGTAAGCCGCTATGGCAGGCGCGGATTCCTCGCACGGGCCGACGGCCAGGTGGGGCACGAACTGCAAAAACCTGCGGAGCGCATGAGCCCTCGATGCCGATCACGCTGGTCGGCAAACATTGTATCGGTGGGTGTTCGACAATCCGTTTAGCCCCATTTTGTCAGGGTTTTC
>Ga0114129_10012663_pt1 | contig 12011 bp, 7 predicted proteins | sample RhiMetdeltSRZDD1_FD_80071 | JGI IMG/M metagenome (GOLD analysis project Ga0114129, IMG submission 80071) | Populus rhizosphere microbial communities from Tennessee, USA - Rhizosphere MetaG P. deltoides SRZDD1 (version 2) (version 2) | ecosystem: Host-associated > Plants > Roots > Rhizosphere >... | reverse complement strand
TACGCGCTGTCAGTCGTCCTGACCGTCTCGTCGCGGCGTTCGACACGGACGGTCGAGATGGCCGGGCCATCTCGCAGAGCTTCGTGAATCACACGGCCCGACATGCTGGCAGGTGCGCTGACCTGCAGCAGGCGCAGCAGCGTGGGCGCGAGATCGACGTTCGACGTCGGGATGTCGCTGACCGCGTGCTCGCGGATATCGGGACCCGCGGCAATGAACGTGTTGTGAATGTCATACGGGCTCGAGCTTCCGTGACCGGCCGTGCCGCCGTCGCGCGTGGTACCTGGAAACCCGGCCTGGTTCTTGTCATGGCTCCAGTTCGCGGAGACCAGAATGTCCCCCGCGCGAGCATGGTTCCAGTGCGCGACATCGAATGAGAGCGTGCCGGGCACGACCCCCTCGGCGCCGCCGCTGGGACCCGCTCTCGTAAAGATGGCCCCGACCTCGGGCCGTTTCTGCAGCGCTGCGACAATCGCCGCAACGCGTTGAGGATCCTTTCCCGATCGCAGGTAGATCGCCCCTTCAGCGACCACCACGTCCATCGAGCCGTCAGGCATCGGCTTTGCGAAGGGTTCGACCAATAGGGGCAGCCGGAACCCTCCGACATGCGTCGAGAACCCGTGATCCGACGTGACGAGGAGGTTCGTGCGCTCGAGCAGTCCTCTCGAACGCAGGACATCCTCGATGCGGCCGATGCCGGCGTCGACCAGTGCCAGCGATTTGAGGCTCAACGCGGCGCCGATGCCGCTGCTGTGGGCCGTGCCGTCCGGATCGTTCAGCCATATGAACGTGATGTCGGGATGGATCTCTTCGAGCCCGATCGTCAGATAGGCATCAATGGCGTACTGGTTCTGAGGGTCGTTGGGCGTCGCGTGCGGAGGTGCGGGGCCCAGGCGTTCCGCGACGTGTCGGCTTAGTGACGACGGGTCGGTGAACTCGTAATGAATCGTCGTGCCGCCGGTCGTCGTGTGATTGAGGAGAAAAGCCGACCCACTGGATCCGCTGCTGACCGCGAGCACCTTCTTTCCGGACGGCTGAAGAATCTCGCCGAGCGTCGGCGCCGTCAGCAACGGGCGGTCGGCGCGCTCCCCCGCTTCGAGATTCGCCTTGTCGCCCGTGTCCAGGGCTTTCGCGGGGTTCGCCTTGGGGATGTAGATGGCGTTCCCCATCAGCCCGTGCGTCTCGGGATACGAACCGGTCACGAACGACGGCGCGTTGACGCGCGTCACGGTGGGAAACACCGCGTGATGCGCGTTGAAGACCATGCCGCGCTGTCCGAGACGGAACAGCCGCGGCATCACGTCCGCCGTCACGTAGTCCGGACGAAGGCCGTCGACGACGATCACCACATGAGTGTGCGGCGCAGCCGGCGGCTGGGCCGACGGCAGGATCGCAGCCACTCCCGCGATCGCCGCCGCCAGCAGCGCACGTGTCGTCATCAGAAGTCGATTTTCACACCAAAGCGAACGATCCTGGGAGGAATGCCGCTGGAGGGCCTGAGATAGCTGGTGCCCGATCCCCAGGCGATGAAGTCCTCGGGATTCGCGTTCAGGAGGTTATAGAGGTCCAGCCGCACGCTGACCCTCATTCGCGCCGAGAGCTTGAACGGTCGCTCGATCCGCGCGTCGACGATGGCCACAACGTCCTGCGTCCTGGTCCCGAGCGGCTCCGCGAGCACCCGCTGGCTGCCGTAGTTAATCCCGCCAGCTCATATGTCAGGCGGTATCGTCCCGGCGGGAGATTCTGGAATCGGTACAAGCCCCGGACGTCGGTGGTCGTCTCCATGCGGCCCATCTGGGCGGACCCGGCGATCGTCACCGCGACACCGGGCAACGACGCGTCGCTGTCGTCTGTCACCCAGCCATTCACGGCCCCGGTCGTCACAGTGACCGTCTGCGCCATCGCGCGACCGGCGAGCGGGCACATCAGGCAGAACATGAGCGCGAGGCGAACATTCATGTGCTTCTCTGCTTTCTCCCGACAGGGAGGAACACACTACTGGTTCGGCTTTGCCGTAAACGTTGAGGGACTATCCAGAGTCATCCTGAGGCAGGCTTTCCTCAGCTGGCGGCGCGGTCGTGCTGTTGGGCGTGACGATCCGTCCGGGCGGCAATCCGGACGGCGACGGCCAGGAGCTTGGTGCGGTGGCGCATGAAGCGGCCGTGCAGCCGCCGGCAATCGCGCTCGAGCGTGCGCACCAGCAACCCCAGCCGATGCCACGCCATCAGATGCGACGAGGACACCAGCGACTGGACGTCCCGCGCACGCGCGCCCAGCATTTCGAGATCGTGAAGCCGACCCAGCACATTCTGGGCAGTTGTCAGCACGGCGACATCGTGGGTCGGACAATGCCGTACCTCGGCGCGCAGTTCCTCGGCGTACCGAAGCTTCTTCACCGCGATGCGGAGCTCGTGGAGTTGTTCGGGTACGTAGAGCGCGCCCGTCCTGTGGATCATCGATTGAAGGCCTACAGCGCGACGCACCGATCGTGCATCGAGCGCCCACAGCCACGCCTGCTTCGGGCCGAGCGTGCCGCTTCGTCGGCGCTGCTGGTCGGTCGATTTCACGTACTGCACAGCGCGCTGAAGCCGACGCGCCAGCTTTTTCAATCTCGCCGGCGGCAGCTTGGCCGCCAACCGCTCGCGAGCAGCCGACCTCGCGGCGGCGACGGCGGCGCCCAGTTCCCGCAGTGGCATCGGCGGGTAATCAGGTTTTCCATGGAGCTCGCGGATCACGGCCATCAGGACGTCCAGCTCGCGCACCGTCCCCAGCCGCCGCGTGACGCGTTTCAACCGGCGGACGATCTTGCGAGCGTCCGCTCGATTCAATCCCACCAGCGGAAGCACTTCACGCAGTCGCCGTGACGCGACGCGCGTCCGGTGCAGCGCGGCGGCGTCGTCCTCGTGAACGCCCGCATAGCTTCGGGCGAAGGCACGTACACGCTTCCCGAGGACGAGATCCCGCGGAGCCGACTCTGGCATATGAGAAACGCGAATTGTAACAAATGCGTCACGGCGCCCGCACAGATTTACCCAATGATCGAATCGCTGACATATCGCCTCCACAGCGCGCTGATAGCCTGCGCTGGTTTTTTCAGAGCGACCGTTCGCCAGGAGGTGTTTGTCATGAGCACGACCGACCGTCGCACGTTCCTGAAATTGGTGGGTGCACCGGCCCTGGTGGCCGCGATGCCGCTGGATCTGAGCCGCGTGCTGGCCATCCCCGCCCACAACCGCACCGGGACCATCGAGGACGTCGAGCACATCGTTTTTCTGATGCAGGAGAACCGATCGTTCGATCACTACTTCGGCACGATGCAGGGGGTTCGCGGCTTCGCCGATCCACGGGCGGTGAAACTGCCGTCGGGGCGACCGGTCTGGCATCAACCCAACGGATCCGGCGTGCTGCTGCCGTTCCGTCCGGACGTGGAAGATCTCGGCCAGACGTTCCTGCCGGATCCGCCGCATGGGTGGGCGGACACGCACGCGGCATGGAACGGCGGCATCTACGATCGCTGGGTGCCGAACAAGGGCGTGACGACGATGACGTATCACACGCGACGGGATCTGCCCTACCAGTTCGCGCTCGCGGACGCGTTCACGATTTGCGACAACTATCACTGCTCGCTGATGGGCCCGACCGATCCGAATCGCTATCACATGTGGACCGGCTGGGTGGGCAACGACGGCGAAGGCGGCGGCCCGGTCATCACGAACGCCGAAGCAGGCTATGACTGGTCCACCTACCCCGAGCGCCTGCAGCGAGCCGGCATTTCCTGGAAGGTCTATCAGGATGTCGGCGTCGGTCTTGATGCGGCCGGTTTCTGGGGCTGGACCGAAGATCCCTACATCGGCAACTACGGCGACAATTCGCTCCTCTACTTCCATCAGTACCAGTACGCGTTGCCGGGAACGCCGCTCGCCGACAGAGCCAGGACCGGCACGAACATCATCGCGCACAACCGCGAGCCGAACAGACTGATGGACATCTTCAAGGAGGACGTCCGCCGCGGCAGACTGCCGCAGGTCTCGTGGATCGTCGCGCCCGAGGCGTATTGCGAACACCCGAACTGGGAACCGGATTTTGGCGCGTGGTATATCTCGCAGGTCATCGACATCCTGGCCTCGAATCCGGAGGTCTGGAGCAAGACGGTCTTGTTCATCACCTACGACGAAGAAGGCGGCTTCTTCGATCACCTGGTGCCGCCGACGCCTCCGCAGTCCCGCGCGCACGGGCTGTCAACCATCGAGATCACGAACGAGATTTTTGCTGGCGATGCCGGCCATGCCAGCGGTCCGTACGGGCTGGGTATTCGCGTTCCGATGATCGTCGTGTCTCCGTGGAGCAAAGGAGGGTGGGTCAACTCCCAGCTGTTCGACCACACGTCGATGATCCGCTTCCTCGAAGCACGTTTCGCGCGGCAGCACGGCGATTTGGTGGAATCCAACATCACGCCGTGGCGGCGCGCCGTCGTGGGCGATCTGACGACCGCGCTCGACTTCAAAACACCGAATGACTCGCGACGGATCGGCCTTCCGAGCACCGATGACTTCAGGCCGGTGGACCTGGTGCGTCAACCTGACGAGGTGCCGGTTCCGCCGGCGCACCAGAAGCTGCCCGCCCAGGAATCGGGCGTGCGTCCGGCGCGTGCCATTCCGTACACGCTGGACGCACACGGCTTCATCCAAGATGCCGACGAGTCGTTTCGAATCCGCTTCCAGAACACGGGTCGCGCGTGCGCCGTCTTTCAGGTCCGTTCGGGCAATCCCGTCGATGCGCCGCGCAGCTACACCGTTGAGCCGCACAAACACCTGGCGGACACGTGGAACGTCGGGGCGATCGACGCTGCCCAGTACGACCTGTCGGTCCACGGCCCGAATGGTTTCTTTCGCGCATTCAAGGGCGACATCTCGGGCCACCATCGATCGAACCTCGATGTCCGTGCCAACTACGATGAACAGAACAACGCCATCACGCTCGCCATCTCGAATCGATCTTCTCGAATCGCCAGCGTGACGATCGCAAACAGGTACACCTCCAAGAACACGACGCTCGTGCTTGGCCCGGGTGAATCAGAATCGAGGAGCTGGTCGCTGAAGCGCACGGGGGGCTGGTACGACCTGGCGATCACGGTCGAGGGGGACGCGCCGTTCAGGTATCAGGTCGCCGGCCACCTCGAGACCGGCGAGGACAGCATCACGGATCCGATCATGGGGGGCCTTGCCTGATCTAGGAAGAACCCCCAGGGCGCCGCGAATCGGGCGGCGCCCTGGGAGAGCGGACCTCTAGTCCTTGTCCTTATCCTTATCCTTCACTTTGAACCCTGAAATCATGAGCAGCGACCCTCGATGGTTGGCTTCATCGACGGCTCTATGCTGCAGGCTCACGAAGGCGGCTTCGCCGGACGCGAGGAAAATAAATCCCGTCGGTTCCGACGTCGTATCCCGCAGCGAGGCGAAGCGGACGCAACCGTCTGACTGGGTGTCGTCATCGTCGCCATCGGGCAGGCAGATCCACAGATCGTTGCCGCGCGGCTGAGTGGTTCCGTTCGGCAGCACGATGCTGGTCGGGCCGTCCTCGAGAACCACGAGATTGCCAGTGTGCGGCTGGAACGCGACATTGTCGTACATGGCGCGCTCCGGGCTACCGGGAATGAAACGCTCGACTCTGGGGATGGTGCCGGTCGCCGGCGCGGGCACCGCTGCACTCGGCGGCTCCTCGGTCAGGCACATGATTTCGGAGTTCACCGCGGAGTTCTCCACCGTGCTCCCGCCGGCGTGGCTCACGCGGCCGGTGTTGGCCCAGCACGCTCGGAACACGCCTTTCTCTGCCGCAATCGGATCGAGGTCCATGTCTTCCGGGCGGTAAAAGCCGGTGAATTTCTGGAGCAGCTGCGCGTTGCGCAGAATGATGTTTCCCGTCGCATTGATCACGTTGGCCCCGGCCAGGTTGACCTGAGTCCAGGTCCCCTTCCCCGTTTCGGCACCCTGGCCCCAGTTCGCCGAGCCCGCGGCACCCACACGCAGCCCGTGGATCGTCCCTGCCACCAACGGGGACTGGGCCGGAATCGTCACGGGGCCGCCGCCCGCAAAGGGTATCGCCGGCACGAATTTGTACAGGGCGCCGCCCGCATTGCCGCCGCTCGGGGCCAGTTCATCGCCGTAGATCATCGTCCCGTCGTGTTTGATGGCGAAGCTCTCGAACGAGAGGCTACCGACCGCCTGGCGCTTCACGAGGTGTAGCGGATCGCTGGTCGTGCCGAGATCGCGATTGCTGACGTTGATCGGCGCGTTGATGTGGAGCGGATCGAGAATCTCGTACAGGCCGCCTGTCGATCCCGCTTCCTCGGCGACAATGATTGTGCCCCAGGGCGTGCGGCGAACCGGGTCGCAGGAGATGAGGCCGGTGACAATCGTGGTGGCATTGGAGTTGGACGGCTTGCTGAGATCCACGCGCTGTACCGCGGGGACCGACGTCTCCTCGTCGCAGACGAACAGATGCGTCGGATGCTCGTCATTGGGCCACATCGCGATTTGATCCGCCGCGTTCTCGACGACGCTGGAGATCAAGGTCGCTTTGAGCCCCCCGGCAAGCTCGAGCGCCTCGACGCTCGGACCATTGAACGGCCCGATCGCGCTCTCGTCGAGTGGATGGTGGAATCCGAAGAGTTGCATGGAATGGGCGCGCAACAGATCGGCCACGAATTTCCCAAAATCGCCGTGCGGACTGTCCGCGGCCGGTCGAGCGCCGAGAGCGACTGCTATCACACCCAGAACCACAGTACAAACACGCACGAAAGATCGCATCATGACTTTCCCAGCCTCCTGTGCGCATCCTCCCCGACCGGTGTTGCCGGAGTACGAACACGAGGTCAAATCGCCACGACGTCACGAATCGGTTGCGCTAGCGCTGCCCGCCGCGAGACGACGGTCGAGCTTCGCAATCGTTTCCTGCGGATGCGATACCCAGAAGCCTTCGAGAGCCTGGTCAGGACAAGAGACGATCGCTGAGGCGGACAGGAATTTACATGCACGACCACTGCGGGACACATGGCGATCAATTCCGGGGCGCAAGATGAGCAACGGGTTTCTCTCGCGGAGGTCTTCGAATGATGAATTGTCGACCGAGCAGAGTGTCCCAGGACACGAAGAACATTGCCGTGCCTGCCCATCTCCGGGCGCTGAATCTTCTGCTGATCGGCAAGGCTGAAGCCACCCGTGCCGTTCTTGCCGACCTGCAGACATCGCTCGTCCCGCCCGTCGTGTGTTGGGATCCACAGGCACTCGACCTGCCCGAGGATGCCGTGGGGAGCCTCATCATCAGCGACGTCGCGCGCCTGACTCCAGGCCACCAATGCCAGTTGCTCGAGTGGTTGAACGACGGGCGTCGGCGAGTCAGGGTCGTCGCCCTGGCGACTGGACCCGTGTTTCCGAGGGTGGAGCGCGGCCTGTTCTCAGCCAGCCTGTATTACAGGCTCAACACGGTCACGCTTCTGCTGGACCGACAGCCCGACACCCCCCGCGTCCGGGACGCGGCCTGAACTCTCACACGCTTGAGGAATGTGCGGGCGTTTAACTCAGGGTCTCGGAGTAACGGAGCACGTCGGCGGACTCGCCGACCTCCGTGGCTGGCGCGAGCAACGCGCGGACCTGGTTTAGGAGCGTTTCGGGGGTGAACGGCTTCTCGACGAATCCAACCTTGACCTTCATCGACCGACGCAGATCCTGGTTCGGGTACCCCGACATGAAGAGCACGCACGTTTCGTCGTGGTCCATGACGATCTGCGTCGCCGCGTCGACGCCGTTCATTTCGGGCATGACGACATCGGTCAGCAGCAGGTGAATCGGCCCGCGATAGGCGCGCGCCATCTCCACGGCCTCCCGTCCGCCCCTCGCCTCGAGGACTCGATAGCCTTTCATGTTGAGGATGCGCCGCGCGATCGCGCGCACGGCCGCTTCGTCCTCGACCAGCAGGATCGTCTCGTCGCCACGACTCGGGGCCACGGTGGCTCCCACGACGGACGGGGGCAACTCGCCCGTGCGAGGCAGGTCCACGGAGAACGTCGAGCCGATGCCCGGCCTGCTCTCGACGCACACATGGCCGCCGCTCTGCTTGACGATGCCGTACACGGTCGCGAGCCCGAGGCCTGTGCCCTTGCCCGGCCCTTTTGTCGTAAAGAACGGCTCGAACACACGCGCCATGGTCGATCCATCCATGCCGACGCCCGTGTCGGTCACCGAGAGCCGGACGAACGAACCGGCCACCGCCCCTGGATGAGTCGCCACGAACGCTGAATCGATGGCGATGTTGCGCGTCTCGATCGTCAACGTTCCGCCTTTCGGCATGGCGTCGCGGGCGTTGACGGCAAGATTGAGCAGCACCTGTTCGAACTGCGATCGGTCGACGTATACACGATCGAGCCCAGACGCCAGGCGGGTCACGAACTGTACGTCCTCGCCGATGACGCGGCGCACGAGCGAACCGAGCTCCGTGAGGATCTCGTTGAGGTCCACCACGCGCGGCTGCAGCAGCTGTTTCCGACTGAACGCCAGGAGCTGGCGGGTCAGGGCGGCGGCGCTCGAGCCCGCCGCGCGAATCTGTCGCAGCTCGCGCGACATCTCGGCCGTGGTGGTCTCTTCCAGGAGCAGTTCGGTCGACCCGAGGATGACCGTCAGCAGGTTGTTGAAGTCGTGCGCGATGCCGCCAGCCAGTTGTCCCACCGCCTCCATCTTCTGCGACTGGCGCAGCTGAGCTTCCAGCGATCGCCGCTCGGAAATGTCGCGGGCGACGGCCAGCAATCCGATGACTTCTCCTTCGTCGTTTCGAATGAGAGACGTGTTGAGGCTGATGAACAGCTCGGTCCCGTCTTTCCGACGGTTGCGAAGTTCGCCGCGCCACCCGCCTTCCTGCGTCGCTCGCAGGATCTCGTCGGCGAGGGCGGCCGTGTTCTCGGCCGATCGCAGCATGCCTGGCGTCTGACCGATGATTTCCTCGAGTGAATAGCCGTAGCCTTCGAGGAAGGCGCGATTGACGAACGTGAAACGATCGTCGAGATCGGTCACGCTGATCATCTCATCCGTCGAAGCCATGGCGTGGCCCAGCAGGCGCAGCTGCTCTTCCGCCCGTCCGCGCTCCTCGAGCCCGATCGCCATGTCGTTGACCGAATCGGCGAGCTGGCGCACGGCGGGGGCCGCGCCGGCGAGCTCGGCCCGCGCCGCGAAATCGCCACGGCTCAGTCGCCGAGTGACGTCGGCCAGGATGTGCAGCGGCCCGACGACACATCGCTCGCTCGCGATCCACGCGACGGTACCGGTCGCGCCCACCACGAGCACGAGCAGCCACCAGCTCTCCCGGAACAGCTCGTTGACTTCGGCAAACGCGATCGTGTCAGGGATGCCGAGCGCCAGCGTCAGGCCGGTGTCCGTGCCGGTGTGAATGGGCACCGTCGTCCACAGCCGCCGGACGCCGTCGACGCCAAAATCCACGCGGACATCGTCGGCGGCGCCGCGACGGAGACGGTCGGTCGCGCCAGAGCCGGGCGCCTTTTTCCCGACCCACCGGTCGCCGTCCGGCAGCCGCAGCAGGATTATGTGATTGCGATCGAGGACCGTGACGACGGACGAGCGCGCGAGTCTCGACGCCGTGGCCGTGTTCGACAGCTGCGCCAGCTCGAGGGCCGCCCCGAAGATGCGGATCACGATGCCATTGGCATCGAATCTGGGGATCGCGACGATGACGCCGGGCTTCCGGCTCACGTGGCCGATCTGAAAGTCCCCAATCGCCATCCGGCGGGTCGTCATCACGCGGGTGAACCAGGGACGATCGGCCTGTGTCCCCGCGAACACGTCGGGCACGGCAGTGCAGACGATCTGACCGCGCGCGTCCGCGATGAAGAGATTGAGGTAGAGCGGGTGCTCGGCGAGGATATCCGAGAGGACGGTGCCGCACGTCGCCGAATCAGACGGCAGGTGCGATGCCGCCACGGTCCGCAGCAGGCGCTCCGTGCCGGTAAAGAACGACGCCTGCTCCGCGGCTGCGAGTCGCGTGACGCGCCGGCTCTCTTCGATCGTGCGGTCGAGCGCGCGCCGACGGGCGATCCACTGCGCACCGCCGAGCACGACCAGCGCCGGCAGGACAGTCAACGACGCCAGGAGGATGATTCGTCCTTGCAGACCCCTGGCCTGGAATCGCCGCACGCCCATGGCGGCCTCGGCCGCGACCGGTGCGTCTTGCTTCGCGCGAGAACTGTTCCAGAAGGTTGCCAAGCACGACCCATTCCGCAAGGAACGAGCCACTCCGTTGTGGCAGTTTTCCCAAGGAAACACGCACGTGTGCGAGGGGCTGGGCGAATCCGCACATCGCGCATCGTCGCGTGTGCGCGATTCCGGTGGCTGGCCAGGAATCCCCGGCTCACTGCTTTCGGAGCACGCGCACGGCGGTCTCGCGGACGTGGACGGCGCCCTCGTGCTGGTTGTCCACGAGCCGCGCGAGCGTTAGCACGCCGGCACGCGGCGGTTGCTCCACTTGAAGGGCGTTGGCCGCCGCCACGAGGCTGGCTTGGAACTCGGACAACGGCGCGGCCGACGCCTGACCGTGCGCGAGATCCTGAATCACGTGCGACGCAGTCATTCTCGCGGCGGCCGGGGTTGTGTGGAACAGATCCGCGGTCGCCTCCGGCGGCCGCGCCACCGTCATCGGCGCGCCCGTCCGCGGGTGCGCCTTCAGGTTCCGCGAGATCGTATTCGCCTGCTGATCGCGCTTGGTCAGGGCGTTTGGCAGGTTGAACAGTTCACGGGCGGTCGCGAGAATCGACGTGTGGTCGTATACGGTCGAGTCCACAACGCCTCGATCCACGTACGGGGAAACGATGACCGCCGGTACCCGAACACCGAGGCGCGTGAAATCGAACGGCGGCGTGACCGACACGAGACCGTCGGGATTCACCGTCGCAGGCGGCGGGACATGATCGAAGATACCGCCATGCTCGTCGTGCAGCACGAACAACAGGCTCGAGTCCCAGAGCGACGATCGGCGGAGTGATTCGTACACGTCCGCGATGAGGTGTTCCCCGAGGCGCACGTCGTGGGGCGGGTGCTGGTCGTTCGCTTTCCAGCGGAGGAAGTCGAAGTATCTGGGCTCGATGAACGAATACGCAGGCAGGTTTCCCGCCCTGAGATCGACGAAGAATTGATGCGAGTTCTTGAAGTGGCCCAGGTATTCCGGCTTCCGCAACGACGACAGGGTCAGCGACTGCGGAAAGTCGTGGAAGTAGATCGCCCAGGGGTAGCCCTCGTCCTCCAGGTTGTCGTAAATCGTGCGAAACGTGTAGTCGCGAAAGTTGTTGTCGATGAATCCGCCGGAGGTCGCCGCGTGCACGAAGAAGCGGTTGGGCCACGTCTGGCCCGGAACCGCCGCGAACCAGCGGTCGCAGAGGACGAATTCGCGCGCCAGCGTCGACAGCACCGGCAGCTTCAGCGGGTCGAAGGCTTTCATGACGTTCCCGGCATCGGCCGGCGCGGTCCCCGGTTGGTTCGCGTAGTCGAGGACAAAACCGACGTTGGTCGCCACTGGCGGCGACGGCTCGATCGTGCGTCCGAACAGCTGGACGTTGACGTCGAGCACCGCGTGCGAGGGATCGACGGTCAGGTCGCCAAGCCACTCCGCGTCCCTCGAAGCGAATACCTGCGGCGACGCCGGGTTCGCCGGATCCCGACGGTTGAAGATCGTGGAGTTCACTCCATCGCCGCGCCCGAACCAGCCGCACATGTGATCGAACGAACGGTTCTCGAGCATCAGCACGATGACGTGCTTGACGTTGGTTTGAAAGCTGACAGGCATCGTTCACAATCTACACCTTCCTCGAGGACGAAATTTCTTGACGCCGGACCGAGGCTTGTCGCATCCTGACAGTGGCGTCGATCCGCGCCCAACCTCTTGAGGTCCCACCCCGGCGGGGACCCGTTGTGAGGCAAAGGGGGGCATACTCCCGGATTCGCATCGTCTGAACCTTT
>Ga0114129_10012660_pt1 | contig 12011 bp, 12 predicted proteins | sample RhiMetdeltSRZDD1_FD_80071 | JGI IMG/M metagenome (GOLD analysis project Ga0114129, IMG submission 80071) | Populus rhizosphere microbial communities from Tennessee, USA - Rhizosphere MetaG P. deltoides SRZDD1 (version 2) (version 2) | ecosystem: Host-associated > Plants > Roots > Rhizosphere >... | reverse complement strand
TCTTCTTCTGCTGATTCTCGAACATGGGCGCCTCCGGGGCTCCGCTCGTGGAACAGCCTTCACGTTCTCATCACTCCCGCCGGCGCTGGCAAGCGGACGGTCGGACAGATGGTTTGTGTTCAAACCATCCAGAGCCGGCGCACGTCTCAGACCTCCAGCACCAGCCCTTCGTGCAGCCGCAGGCGGCGCGGCATCCGCTCCGCCAGGCGCGGATTGTGCGTCACCACGATGGCCGCGATGCCGAGGGTGCGGTTCAGGTCGAGCAGGAGCTGGTGGATGCCTTCGCCGGTCGCCTCGTCGAGGTTGCCGGTCGGCTCGTCAGCAAGAAGAAGGCGCGGCTTCAGCACCAGCGCGCGGGCGAGGGCGACCCGCTGCTGCTCGCCGCCGGACAGCTCGCCAGGGCGGTGGTCGAGACGGTGCCCCAGGCCGACCAGCTCGAGCATCTCGCGGGCGGTGCGCTCCGCCGCGTCGCGCGGGAGCCGGCTGATCAGCGCCGGCATCGCGGTGTTCTGCAGCGCCGTGAACTCCGGCAGCAGGTAGTGGAACTGGAAGACGAACCCGACGTTCCGGTTGCGGAACCGCGCCAGCGGCTCCTCGCCCATCTCGAATGCGTCCTGCCCGTCGTACAGCACGTTGCCGGCGGTGGGCGGGTCGAGCGTCCCGACGACGTGCAGGAAGGTGCTCTTCCCCACTCCGCTGGGCCCGACGAGCGACGCCATTTCGCCGGCGCGGAGCGCAAACGAGGCGCCGCGCAGGACGTGGATCTCCTTCTCGCCCAGCCAGTACGACTTGTGCAGGCCGCGGCCCTCGAGGAGCGGCACCTCGGCCCGCGCCAGTGGCGTTGGCTCGATGGACACCGCCTCCATCACTCCTCCCGTAGCCCGTCGACCGGCGACAGCCGGCTCGCCTTGGTGGCCGGATACAGGGTGGCGAGATAACTGAGCGCCACGGCGATCGCCGCGACCATCACGAACTGCGCTCCGTCCACGTTCACCGGAAGGTTGCTGATGTAATAGACGTCGGGATCGAGCTGCAGGCCGAAGCGCTCGATGAACGAGCACGAGGCGAGGCCGAGCAAGAGGCCCATCGCGGTGCCGATGGCGCCGATGACGAGCCCCTCCAGCACGAAGATCTTCATCACGCTCGAATCGCGCGCGCCCATCGACTTGAGGATGGAGATCTCCTTCGTCTTCTCCAGCACCAGCATGATGAGGGTGGACAGGATGTTGAAGCAGGCGACCAGCACGATGAAGGTGAGGATGATCGCCATCGCCAGCTTCTCCAGCTTGAGCGCGGAGAAGAGGTTGCGGTTCAGCTCCGCCCAGTCCTTCACGCGGTAGGGGAAGCCGCCCAGCGCGGCGACCAGGCGCCGTCCTTCGGCGCGCGCGGTGTCGACGTCGCGGAACTTCAGCTCCAGCCCGGTGACGTTGTCGCCGAGGCGGAAGAACTTCTGCGCCTCGGGGATGCCGATGTACGCGAACTTCGAATCGTACTCGTACATCCCCGAGTAGAGGATGCAGGCGACGCGGAACGACCTCGAGCGCGGGATCGGCCCCGTCGGTCCCATGTCTCCGAGCGGCGTGATGACCTGCACCACGTCTCCGACCCAGGCGCGCAGCGAGTGCGACATCTCCTTGCCGATGCAGATGCCCGGCATCTCGCGCAGCGCCCCGGGCGCGACGCCCTTCGCCAGCTCGTCCGGGTGGGACTGCTTGCGCTCGTAGGTGTCCTCCAGGTACTGCGCCCCGTCTCCGAGGAGCTGGGCAGAGGCGTGCGGCTTGGCCGCGGTGAGCGGGATGTTGCGCGGCTCGGAGATCCAGGACAGCTCGCCGGCGATGACCTGCCGCGGCAGCTCGTTCACCGTGCCTGCGGTGGCGGGATCGATGGCCTTCAGCTCGGCGCCGGTGGGCGTCTGACCCTGCGAAAGGATGACCTCGTTGAGGATGAAGGGGCTGGCGCCCGCGATGCCCGGAGTGGCGAGCGCTTTGGGAAGCACCGCCTTCCACTCGCTGAAGTCGGACGAGTACTTGAGGAGCAGCGCGTGCGCGTTGGTGCCGAGGATCTTGCGTTTGAGGTCGGACTCGAACCCGCTCATCACGGAGAGCACCACCGTCAGCGCCCAGACACCGACTGCTACGCCCGCGATGGAGATCGCCGTCATCACCACCGTCGCCGGCCGCTTGCGCCGCTGACCCGGAGCGAGATGGGCGAGCTGGGCGCGCGCCTGCACCCATCGGCCGAAGAGGAAGAGGGCGGCGACGACGGCGGCCGCGGAGATGACGAGCGCGAGGGCATCCGTGCGGATGGCGGCGATCACGTTCGGCGGTCCGGCCAGGCCAGCCTTGGCGCGCGCCGCCTGGTCCCATGCTCGCGTCCACACGCCGGCCGCAAACAACAGTCCGGGCGGCACCAGCCCGAGCGCGAGCAGGAGCAGTGCCGTGCGCCGGTTGAGCCGCAAGTGCGTGCGGGCGATGCCGACCTCGAACGCGAAGCGCAAGTCGGGGCTCGACGATGCGCCCAGCAGCACGCCGAACGAGGCACCCCACAGCCCGAGCAGCCACGCACCTAGCCCGGTGAAGCCCGCCCAGAGGACCAGCTCGCGCGTGTCCGCAAAGAACTTGTCGTACGAGAACGAAGGCGGCTTCATCCGGTGCAGCACCAGGAACGCCACCGCCGCCACGGCCAATGCCGCTGCGCCCAGCTCGCGCCAGCCGAATCCGCGCGCGAGGAAACTGACGAGGAAGCCGACCAGCAGGAAGGCCACCGCCTCCGCGCCGAAGGAGAGCCCCACCACCGCATCCGGCGACAGCAGCGTGCGCGCCGACAGCAGGTGCCGGATGGCCAGCTGCGCGGCGAATGCGGCGACGAAGAGCCAGGCCGCGACCAGGAAAGCGCGCACGCGGAAACGCTTCATGCACCCTCGCCCGGTTCCGGCTTGAGCAGCGGAAACAGGATGACGTCGCGGATGCTGGGCGAATCGGTGAACAGCATCGCCAGCCGGTCGATCCCGATGCCCTCACCGGCGGTGGGTGGCATCCCGTGCTCCAGCGCCCGCAGGTAGTCGTGGTCATACGGCATCGCTTCCTGGTCGCCGCGGCGGGCAGCCTCGACCTGCGCACGGAAGCGGGCCTCCTGGTCGCGGGGGTCGTTCAGCTCGCTGAAGGCGTTCGCGATCTCCATCCCGCCGGCGAACGCCTCGAAGCGGTCGACGAGCCGCGGCTCCGAGTCGCGCTTGCGCGCCAGCGGAGAAACCTCGATGGGATGGTCGAGCACGAACACGGGTCGGTCCTTCGGCAGCTTCGGTTCCACCAACGTCTCGAACGCCCAGGCGATCTGCTCACCGGTAGACGCGGCGCGCAGAAGCTTGTTCAGGTCCTCCCGATCCTTGACCTCGGCGGCCCACCGCTCGCGGGAAAGCGTGGCCAGCTCGTCGAGCTGCTCGGACGGGCTGGCGCCGCGCACCCCGTACGCCTTGGCGACCTCGCCGACCATGGAGACACGGGGCCAGGGCGGGCGCCAGTCGATCTCGACGCCCTGGTACTTCGAGACGAGGTTGCCGGTCACTTCGAGCGCGAGGCGAGAGACCAGCTCTTCGGTGAGCTTCATCAGGTCCTGATAGGTCGCATAGGCCTGGTAGAACTCGACCATGGTGAACTCGGGGTTGTGCTTGCGATCGATCCCCTCGTTCCGGAAGATGCGGCCGACCTCGTAGACCCTCTCCAGCCCGCCGACGATCAGTCGCTTCAGGTGCAATTCGGTTGCAATCCGCAGCTTGAGCTGCAGATCGAGCGCGTTGTGATGCGTCTCGAAGGGCCGCGCGGCGGCCCCTCCCGCCTGCTCGGGAGTGTGCAGGACCGGTGTCTCGACCTCGACGAAGCAGCGCTCGTCGAGGAAGCGCCGCAGGCCGCTGATGAGCTTCGCGCGCCGGCGGAACGCCTCGCGGACTTCCGGGTTGGCCGCAAGGTCGACGTACCGCTGGCGGTAGCGCGTCTCGACGTCGGAGAGGCCGTGCCACTTCTCGGGGAGGGGCCGGAGCGCCTTGGTGAGCAGTCGGAACCCGCCCTCGTCGGCCTCGATGGACAGCTCGCCGGTCCGGGTGCGCATGGCGCGGCCGCGTACCCACGCGATGTCGCCGAGGTCGAGCAGCTTGAGCGCCTCCCAGGCGCCGTCGCCGACCTTGTCCTTCTTGATGAACGCCTGCAGGTCGCCCGTGCGGTCCCGCACGGAGAGGAAGGTCACCTTTCCCATCGTCCGGATCGCCATCACGCGGCCGGCGACCGAGTACCGTTGCGTGTGCTCGTTTTCCAGCGCCTCGGCGCTGTCCGCGCCGTGCAGCTCCTTTACGTGCTCGGTGGTGGTGCCGACCTGGACGTCGTTTCCGTACGGGTGCTGTCCGCGCTCCCGCAATTCGCGAGCCTTGCCCTCACGCAAGCGGATCTGGTCCTCGATCGAGCTGGTTGCGCCCGGTGTCGGCTTCTCGGACATGGGAGTGGGTTCTTGTATCTCCCAAACCGCCGCGCTGTCACGGGATTCGACGCGACTGGAATCGCCGATGATATCCTTCCGCCGTGCTGAAGCGGACCCGCCAGACGGCCGTGCGAGCCGCGCTGCTCGCCGTCGCCATCTCGTGCCTCGCGGCGGGCTCGTTCCTGCTCACGCTGCCCTCGGTGGAACGGTTGCGCTTCGAGAATCCGCGGACCACGGCGTTGATCGAGGCGCGCGCCGCCCAGGCGAGGGAGGTTGGCCGCACCGCGCGGCGGCTACAGCAATGGGTTCCGATGGCGCGCATCTCCCCGTGGCTGCGGCGTGCCGTGGTCAACAGCGAGGACGCGCGCTTCTACGAGCACGAGGGCTTCGACATGGTGGAGGCGGAGGCCGCGCTCGAGGAGGCCGCCGAGCGGGGGCACCTGGGACGCGGCGCGTCCACCATCACCCAGCAACTGGCGAAGAACCTCTGGCTCGGCGAGGAGCGGACGCTGTGGCGCAAGCTGCGCGAGTACTTCCTCGCCCGGCGCCTCGAGGACCTCGGCAAGCGGCGCGTCCTCGAGCTCTACCTGAACGTGGCCGAATGGGGCGAGGGCATCTACGGCGCCGAGGCCGCCGCGCGCACCTGGTTCAACAAGCCCGCCGTGGAGCTGTCGCCCGACGAGGCGGCGGTCCTCGCGGCGATGCTTCCGGCGCCTCGCCGCCGCAATCCACACCACCCGAACGCGGCGCTGCGCAAGCGCGCCTTCGAAATCCTCGAGCTCTTCGGCGTCTACCACCAGCTCGGCCCCGAGCAGCTCGACGAAGCCCGCAGACACCTCGACGACCTGCTCGGCCCACCGGAAGTGGCCGCCTCCCGATAGCCCGGAGACGACGCATGCGATACGGCGTAGTGGCAAGCATCGTCATCGGCGCCGCCTTCGGCGCTCGCGCCGCAGAACCAGACCGGGACCGCATGTGGAAGGAAGACCAGCAGGATCGCGTCTACCTGGCGCCCGGGTTCCAATTCGGTGCGCGCTCTCAGCAGCTCACGCTGACGGTCGCGCTGTCCACGGTGGCGAACGGGAGCCATCCCGAGCATCACACTCCGTACGTCGATTCCCTCAGCTTCGGAGGTCGTGTCGATCTCGTCGGAGGGGAATGGTCTCCGGCGGCCGTCCACGGCCTCCTGTTCCTCTCGAGGACGTTCTGGGCCGGCTTCTCCTGGCCGCAAGGATTCGAGGTTGCGGGGGGCTATGGAGGCGGCGGCGGGCGCGGCTACGGAATCGGGCAGTTGAGCTACATCATCGGCATCGCCAGCCGGATCGAGGCGAACGCGACGTGGCAGGCCACCTTGGGATCGAGCTCACCGAGGCCGCCCTGGTTCTCGACGTGGCTCGTCGGTCTGCGCTACGGATTCGACGTCGCCGAGCCGCGCAAGAGGGCGGTCACGATCGAGCGGCAGTGACCGAGCCGGCGACTCCTGCCGGCACGAGTCCGACTCCGACGGGCCGAGCATGCAGCGTATCGGGTCCGGTGACGAGGAGCTGATCCGCGCGCGCACCGCGTTCGCGGGCTGTGGCTGGGATTCTCGTTCCGCTAGGCGTGCACCGCCTGGCGGTCCTGCGGGGACAGCTCGGTCCACTTCTTCGCGACCAGCGGCGAGAGGCGGGCCTTCCACTCGCCGCCGAGGTCGACCAGCGACGCGACGATCGAGTCGCGGAAGTACGCCTGCACGCTCGGATCGACGAACGTCACCCGGACGCCCGTGGTGCCGATGGTGATCTCCAGGTCGCAGTCGTCGCAGTCGCTGCATTCGAGCGACCCCGACTCGCGAACGTGACCGATGTGCGGCCATTCGTGATCGAGGTCCTTGTCCAGCGAGTCCTTCCAGAGGTGCACCTCGAGCCCGGTACGCTTCTCGACCTGGTGCTTCAGATCGACGAGCGTCGGCGTGTTCCCGGAGAACCTCACGTCGTAGTGGATGATCGCCACGTCTACACCTCCGCCTCGGGGGAGCTGCCCGGCCGATCCTTGCGCCGCACGCCGAGCAGGTACGGTTGGATGAACTGGTCGAGATCGCCGTCGAGCACGGCGTCGGGGTTCCCGCTCTCGGCGCCGGTGCGCACGTCCTTCACCATCCGGTACGGCGCGAGCACGTAGTTGCGGATCTGCGATCCGAAGGAGATGTCCGCCTTCGACGCCTCCACCTTGTCGCGCTCCGCCTGCTGCTTGCGCAGCTCCAGCTCGTAGAGCCGCGACCGCAGCACCTTCCAGGCCATGTCGCGGTTCTTGTGCTGGCTGCGCTCGTTCTGCATCGACACCACGATACCCGTGGGGAGGTGGGTCAGGCGAATGGCGGAATCGGTCTTGTTCACCTTCTGCCCGCCCGCGCCCGAGCTGCGGAACGTATCCGTGCGGACGTCCGCGGGGTTGATGACCACGTCGATGTCCTCGTCGACCTCGGGATAGACGAAGACCGAAGCAAAGCTCGTGTGGCGGCGCGCGTTCGCGTCGAAAGGCGAGATGCGCACCAGCCGGTGCACGCCGACCTCCGCCTTGAGCCACCCGAAAGCGTGGTCGCCGCGCGCGATGAACGAGGCGTTCTTGACGCCGGCTTCCTCGCCGGGCTGGAAGTCGCCGGGCTCCACCTCCCACCCTTTCCGCTCGGCGTAGCGCCTGTACATCCGGTAGAGCATGGCGGCCCAGTCCTGCGACTCGGTGCCGCCCGCGCCGGCGTTGATCTCGACGATCGCATTCAGGTGGTCCTGCTCGCCGCTCAGCATGCGGGAGAGCTCGAGCCGCTCGACGCCTTGCGCCGCTTCGTGGGCGGCGACCTGCGCCTCGGCGCGCGCCTGCTCGTCGTTCGCTTCCTCCGCCAGCTCGTACAGGGCGAGCGCGTCCTCGAGGCGCTGCTTCTCACGCTCGAACGCGGCGATCTGCATCTCCAACCCGCTCTTCTCCTTCGAGAGCTGCTGGGCGCGCTTCTGGTCCTCCCAGAAGCCGGGCTGCACGCTTTCGCGCTCGATCAGCTCGACGCGCGCCCGCTTGCGGTCGATGTCAAAGCGACCCCCGCAGCGCGTCGAGGCGCCGGGAAAGCTCGTCGAGCTCGGGAGAAGAAGAAGGGGCCATCGGGAACAGGTTAGCGGACTCGGGGCGGCAAAGGAACCGCCAGCGAGTCGCCGACCATGCCTTGCCGGCCGAGCAGGCGCCGCTCCGCCGCGGCCATGCGGCGGGCCGCGCCCGGGTCGTGGTGATCGTGGCCGAGGCAGTGCAGCAGGCCGTGCGCGAGCAGGCGGCGCAGCTCGGCGGCCAGGCTCCAGCCGCCTTCTCGCGACTGGCGTCGCGCCGTGTCGAGGGAGATCACCACGTCGCCGAGGATTTTGCCGCCCTGCGGGAACGAGAGCACGTCGGTCGGATGGTCCTTGCCGCGCCACTGCTTGTTGATCGTCCGCATTCGGCGGTCGGAGACGAGGCTCACCGACAGCTCGCGCCCGGTGCGCAGCGAGGCCAGCTGTCGTGTCGCCGCGGTGCGCAGCGTACGCGCTGCGTGCGCACCTCCGCGCACTTCGATGGACAGCCGCACCTGCGGCGGCGCCGGCGCGCGTTTTCGGCTCGCTCGGTTCACGGGAAACGCCCGAAACGCATGTCACAACGCGGGTGCCGGCGGAAGCCGTGACCGGAGGGCTGTCAAAATGCAGGTCCGGAACCAGCCAGCCGGGCGAGCGTCCCCTTCCGTTCCAGGTCGATCGTCGCTAGATCAGGGCGGAACTGGAGCCCCCCGCCGCCATGCGACGCTGGCCGTACATCCTGGTCGTCGACGACGATACGGATTTCCGCGAAGGCCTGCGCGCCGCGTTGGAGATGAAGGGGTACCAGGTGGAAGAGGCCGGCAACGGCCGCGAGGCGCTGGAGCAGATCGAGAAGAAGCCGCCGCTCCTCGTGCTCCTCGACCTGCAGATGCCCGTCATGAACGGACGTGAGCTGCTGCAGAAGCTGCGCGCCACGCCGGAGACCAAGGACGTGCCCGTGGTGATCATCTCCGGCTTCGGTTTCGAGTGGGAAGCCGAGCTGATGGGAGCGCAGGGCTACGTGGGCAAGCCGTTCGAGCCCGAGGAGCTGGAGCGGACCATCGCGGCCCTGCTCCGCCCGCGCCTGGTCAGCGTCCGTCCCGTTTCGGCGCCCGAAAAGCAGCGCTGACCGACGACTGGAGCTCTACCGAGCTCCGGGGAGCTCGCGGCGGACGCCCCGCTCCTCGTCCATCAGCCCGTAGATGCGCTCGCAGAAGAGATCGGCGCACTTCTTGTGGTGCGTGAGGCGCGTCTCCGCCGGGAACGCGGACAGGTCGATCGGGTCGCCGAACACCGCGACGATCGGATTCCGCCCGCGCAGGGTGGACGCGATCTCGCGGAGCAGCTTGTTCGAGAGCCCGGTGACGAACGCGGGCACGACCACGACCGGCCGCGACTTCAGCGCGACCTCGCCCGCGCCGGGCTGCGCGGGGAGCAGCCGGTATGGATCGTCGCCCTTGTTGCGCGTGCCTTCGGGGTGGAACCCGACCAGGTTGCGCCCGGCGCGCAGCTTCTCGAGCACCAGCGACAAGCTGTAGCGGTTGAACGGCTTCGAGCGCGGCTTGCGGAAGAACGGCGGGAACATCGAGCCGCCGGAGAGCAAGAAGCAGATGAGCAGCCCGAGGGGGTTCTCGTAGAAGAAGTTCGCTCGCACGGGAAACGACGTGCGCCAGCGCCGGGGCCAGGTGCGCACCAGGATCCATCCGAGCACGAACAGGTCGAAGAAGGTCCGGTGGTTGGCGACCAGCAGGATCGACGCGTCCGGCGCGATGCGCTCGAGCCGCTCGAGCCCGCGGATGACCAGCCGGCGGGAGATGATCAGCGCGAAGAACGGCTCGAGGACCCACCGCTGCCATGCCCAGCCGAGGTCCGCGCCAGAGCCGAGGTTCGCCCAGCGCATCACCCGGAAGGCGAGCCGCTCGAACGGCCCCAGCGTCTCGAAGGGCGGCGATGCGCCGGCGGATTCGCGCGGCTCTGCGGCAGGAAGCTCGGCCACGGGAGTGCTATACCAAGGCCGCGGTGCGAAAAGCGCCAGCGCGCGCGCATGCCGCCGGCGACTTTCGTCAGAACCCGGGCACGAGCTTGGCGATGATCTCCTTCATGATCTCGCTGGTGCCGCCGCCGATGCTGAGCAGGCGGGCGTCGCGGAAGGCGCGGGCGACCGGTGTCTCCACCACGTAGCCCATGCCGCCGTGGAATTGCACGCAGTCGTAGACGACGCGCTGGATGAGATCGCCGGCGAACAGCTTGGCCATGCTGATCTCCTTCACCGCCGGCTCCTTGCGCGCGAACAGATCGCAGGCGCGGTAGGTGAGCCAGCGCGCCGCCTCGATGGAGGTCAGGTGCTCCGCGAACCGGTGCCTCCAGACCTGGAACTTGATGAGCGGCTTGTCGAATGCCTGCCGCTCGTTGCCGTAGCGCAGCGCCTCCTGGACCATCTGGTCCATCCCCGATACCGCGCCGATGGCCGCGACGAGCCGCTCGCCCTGGAAGTTCGTCATCACGTGGTAGAAGCCCTGGTTCTCCTCGCCCAGCAGGTAGCGCGCGGGAATGCGGCAGTCCTCGAAGAAGAGCAGCGCGGTGTCGCTCGACAGGTTCCCCACCTTGTGCAGCTTCTTGGAGACGGAGAATCCCTTGGCGTCGGTGGGGAACGTCACCAGGGAGATGCCGCCGTAGCCGGGTCCGCCGGTGCGCACCGCGAGCGTGATGAAATCCGCGCGCGTGCCGTTGGTGATCCACGTCTTGGCGCCGTTGACGACGTAGTCGTCGCCGGAGCGGCGCGCCGTCGTGCGCAGGTGCGCGACGTCGCTCCCCGCGTCCGGCTCGGAGATGCCGAGCGCGGCGATCTTCTCGCCCGCCAGCGCCGGAGCGAGGAACTCCTTCTTCTGCTCCGGCGTGCCGATCTCCTGGATGATCGGCGTGGCGATCTGCGACTGGACGAGCACCGCCATGTTCACGCCCGAGTTGCGGCTGTGCACCAGCTCCTCGGCGAGGACGACGGCGTGCCAGAAGTCGCCTCCCGAGCCGCCCACCTCCTCCGGGTAGTTCACGCCGAGCGCGCCGAGCTGGGCGAGGTCGCGGAACACCTCGCGGGGGAAGATCCCGGCCTCGTCCCATTCCAGCGCATGGGGAGCGAGCTCGCGCACGACGTAGTCGCGCAGCGTCTTGCGGAACAGGTCGTGCTCGGCGGTGAACGGGGGCGCGATCATGCGTTCCTCGCGGCTGAATGAACGCTCATTCATTCCGCGCCGAGGCTACCATGCCGTTGCGGAGACCGCGAGACCGGCACCGGCGCCCAGCGCGAGCGCGCTCCAGGCGAGGCTGGACGCCATCGGGCGCTCCATCTCACCGCCGGCACGGGCGACCGCCCCGGGCAGCGCCGCGCACAGGCCGCCGAACGCGAAGAGGCCGAGCCCCACCGCCGCCGGCGGCGCGAACTGACGCAGCGCAAGAGCGACGGCGGCGACGAAGGCCAGCGCTCGCGGCACGATCAGAGCGTTGCGCGCCGCGCCTTCGGCCCGCGCAGCGGCAACCATGCCGGCGACCGGTGGCAACGCCGCCCAGAGTCCCCACGACGAGCGCACCGAGGCCGCCGCGGCGCACGCGCCGCCCGCCACCGCGAGCAATGCGAGTTGCGCCCCGAGCGGCGTCTTCAGGACGCGCACGCGCATCGAGACGGGCCAGGTCGATCGCGGGGTCCCGCGGTCGCGCAGGTCGGGTACGGCGAGGCTCCCCAGAAGCAGCGCGGCCGTCGCGACCAGCGGCGCGAGCCGCGGCTCGGCCACGCCAGCCGCGAGGCCGATCGCGCAGCCGAGGCCCTGCCCCATGTCGAGCCACGAGTATGCGGCTGCGCGACGATCGACGGTCACGGCATCCGCCATCGCGGCGGTGCAGAGGTCGCCCAGGGCCGGCAGGGACGCAGCCACGAGACCGATCCCGTCCGCGAAGCTCATCGCCGCAAACCCTTGCAGGAGCAGCGACACGGCGAGCAGCGCAAATGCGACGGCCCCCCTGCGTACGCGGGTGGCGAGCCACGCCCAGAGCGGGCGCACGATGCGCAGCGCGGCGAACGCCAGCGCCGCCCATGCCGGACCGCGGTGGGCGAGCAGCCGCGCGAACCAGATCCAGGCGGCGAGCTCGGCTGCGCCCGCGAGCAACGCGAGCCGCCCGGCGAACCTCGCTTCGTCCGCGAAGAGGCGCGGCCGCACGGCAGGCGCGGGCTGGATGCGAAAGCGCGAGAGCTTGGGTCCCGTCGGCGCCAGTTCCTCGGGAAGCTTCTCGCCCGCCACGGCAGCGAACGTACACCAGTCTCCGCTGCCGGAGGCGCGTCTTGTGATCGCCGTCACGCCGGCGGTGGACGTTCGCAGTGCGACCGCCACCTACCTGCGGCTCGCCCGAGGTGGCTGCGCTACAGTTGGCCGCATGGAGCTGCGGCCCGCCGAGACGCGTCTGGTGCCCGCGCCGGCGAAATGCGAG
>Ga0114129_10012659_pt1 | contig 12011 bp, 15 predicted proteins | sample RhiMetdeltSRZDD1_FD_80071 | JGI IMG/M metagenome (GOLD analysis project Ga0114129, IMG submission 80071) | Populus rhizosphere microbial communities from Tennessee, USA - Rhizosphere MetaG P. deltoides SRZDD1 (version 2) (version 2) | ecosystem: Host-associated > Plants > Roots > Rhizosphere >... | reverse complement strand
GCGCCTTGGACAGTGAAGCTCAACCAGCCTCTGGTGCTGGACAGCGAACTTATGGATTACTACTGCCTGGAAAACGAAAGAGACTTCGTGCACATGCGGCAGCAGGATCCAATTCAGACTCCCCGGTAGCTGTGGCGCCTGTTGGCGCTGAGGTCCCTAATTCGGCTGACGCGGGCGCCAAACATGACCGCTTCGCCCGTAGCATCACCGACCATCAGCTTCGCCCAGCGTACTGAATGGATAGCGTTTGAATTCTATCCTCCGGTGTGGTTCCCTGAAGATTACCGCCAAAAACGTAGTCTTTATCCAACCAAATTCACTTGGAGCTAATGTCGTTAATACGGACAGTTGCCCGACAACGCGCGATGAAACAAAGTACTAACACTGGGATCGGAATCGAAGTTTGGACAGGCATTGTCCGCCACCAGCGCCATCCAACAACGTAGGCTTAGGTGCACATCTCGAAATCAGAGCGTTAGAATTAGTGCAAAGATGACCGAATTTTCGTTCGCGAACGTTTCTGTCGCCAGTTCAGGCGGCGAATATTTCCAGGTTTACTGGACCGCATTTTGTCCCACTCTATAACGCGTCAGGCCTGCCGGCCTTGCTTCATAGAAGGAACAGGCACACTGAAGATTAGTAAAAAAGGAGTTGGCTCCTTCTAACGTCCAATTGAGTTCCTTAGGAAAAAGGAAATCTGGGCCAAATTCCGAGAGTCGATTCAGGACGATTTGTGCTTGACCATGCGACCTATCAAGCCAAGCACGCTAGGAATCAGCGATTTGCACGCCGTGCGACTATAGCTCTCGATTTGTGTAGCGTTACAGAGCCTGCACGTAATGAAGTCAAATTGCGCGCATTTTGAGCAGCTGCCCAATTTTTCGCAATGAACAGGCAATTAACTGCGGATTGTTCGGGGATTTTAAAGGCCCACTCGGATTTCCTTTTTCCTAAGGAACTCAACCTGTTCCTTCTACGAAGCAAGGCCGGCAGGCCTGACGCGTTATGGAGTGGGACAAAATGCGGATTATTTGGGCACCACCGCATCGAGACTGAAGCCAAGTCGAAGCCGTTGTGTACCGTGGCCGGCCCGCGCTTTTGCCCTCCTCAGTAGTGGAATCCAGAGATAAGAGATTGGCGTCTGCCCTCAGGTCGGCCAGGATCTCCTCGACGAACTGGGGAATGTGATCGACGAGTTCCAACGCAGGCATTGCCTCAAGGGTAAGAGCTCCTTGGATCTGCCCTTTCCAACGCGATATGACATCGTCTCGATTGACTGCGAGCACCTCGTGGAGAGCCATATTCCTGACTATGCCATGCGAACTTACATTAGGCCAAGAATTTGCGTCGTCTTGCTGCACTCACGGCGGGGTTCGTAAATGGGCCGAATTGTTAAGCGATTAACTATTCCTTGGAACGTGGATCTTTACCGACACGCTCGTGTATCCGTGTCGCCGTGTTGTCGCGCATCTGTTTTCATCTAGATAGTTATAGTCGCTTCGCTGGAGCGGCGGCGCCCAATCCATTTAGGGAATACTCTTAAACCAATGCTGATAAGTTGAAGCGCTACGGCCTGGAGAACTGAACTACTCCCACGCCTCTGCACCGAATTTCTTTGCCGCTTCGATCGACCGAGCGTTTTGATGGGAAAGGGACTGTCGGTTTTTGGGTAATGCAGCCAAGGTCCAAGCTGGCGTCCGATAAATCAACCGGCCCGGATCATTCCACCGTTTCCGTATGATATTAGGTGGTTTTTTGAACCTCTTCCGTTGTCCAAGTGGGTTGAATCAAGTGGGTATTCGGCGACCGTAGACAATCTGCTGGTGTTCGGCGTGCTGGGTTGCGCAAAGACGCTCGCTCGCGTATTATTTATCAGCGATAGGCATGTCGCGAACTTTCAAATGTTCGGAAGCTCCTCGTCTGACCCGGTTGCCGATTTGACTTTTAATCTCGCCGCTAGACTTTAGGGTTCCCCTACATAGATAGGTATAAATGTCGAGAAAAGTGTTTCTTGATCAGCTGTCGCTTTAGACAATTGGGACAAGAGGTCTCTGCTCGGGCCATTCCGACTTCATTCGACCGCGATGCGGACCGTTTCAGGGCGGGTCGGGTTTATGCAGATGGCGGTGATGGCAGCGACAAGGACGGTTGAATCAGTTGTAGCTGGCTGAATGCTGAGGGAAATGAATCTAAACCGATGGTGAAAGACCTTTCGGCGGACGCACGGCTCACGATAGCGGCCGTGGAACTAGAGGTATTAAAATGGCGAAGTCGAAATCAGGAAAAATTGAGAAGAAAAGTCATCGCGGGGCAGATGCGCTGCAGCTTGCACAGGCGAAGCAGGAGGGGCAGAATTTCCAATGGCACTTTGGCCGCGTTACCCGACTCGGGCACTACGCAGTGGCCAATGTGAAAGAAGTAACGATTGTCTGGGAAGAGGGTGGCGCAACTTCCCACCACGACATATCGGACGCGCAGTGGGAAATTTTCAAGCTCGCGTTCCTGGCTACGGGCCGCATTGCCATTCTTAGCGAGGAAAACGGCGAATCCTGGATGTACGATCACCGCTTTCTGGAAGCAGTGTCCTAGCCTCGAACCGATGTGAACGCGCGCCCCTGCCTGGAATTTTTGCCACGCAGGGCGCGTCTAAGTATTGCATTGCTAAGTATTGCATTGCTTGATGGAAGAGAATCTCGGGTTCTGCGAGAGCAGATCGACCGTCGCAGAATGCGTTTCACCGCTGAAACACCTCGGGCAGCAGGCGCTGGGGCATGGGTAGCTGCGCGAGTTCCACTGTGCGAGCGGTTGTCGGGAATCCACAGAACAGATCAGTCTTCAACCAGCGGGGACTGGACTTCCGTCTTTCGCAGGATACAAATTGTCCGCACGCAAAGCCCGTGGGTAACGGTAATAAATCCCAGCAGACTGTACAAAAAGTGCGAGTGACAAACCGCCTGGAAGCTCTACATGGGATTCGAATGGACCTCGGCGCTGCGCGTCGAAAGTAACCGTCAAGGCCGCCTCTTGTAGCGGTTCTCCATCTAACCGGCCGGTATTCGAACCAGTACCGCGAGCGACATCCCGAATCTTTGAGCGCAATCGCAGGGGGCAACAACGGCGTGATCGGAGGCGCCGTGTAGTGAATCTTGCAAAGATGAACTTAGCTTGGACCTAAAACGTGAGGCTTCAGAGGTTTGGTTTGTCGGACCCGTGGTGAAAGATCTTGCAAAGAACAACTTAGCTCAGTACCCGGAACGCCGCATTGAACCGCCAAGGCGCGGTTGTATTCATCGCGTCGTTCCCACGTGTTAAGTTAGCGGGGCGATGTTCGTAAGGCGACATCGCAATTCCCTGTCGACCCGCCGCAAACTAATTTCATGTTCTTGTTGATTCACCAAGTGGGTGGGCCAGTCGGAATTGTAAAGTATTACCGCCTGCTCATAAGCAAAGATAAGGTTGTTCGAGTCGATGAATATTTGCTTTCGTCGTCATTCGTCGCGCGGATGCAATCAATTGATGATCCAGCTGAACTTTCCTCATGGAATTTAAGCCAGATTGGGATTCTGACAGTGGTTGTAGGTGGAACATATCTTTGGGCCCGGTGACTAAACGACGCTCATTCCACGGCATCGGCATCGCGCCCTGGGATGCGCACCGCACAGTTCACAGCCTGTGCGTGCTTCTCCTTCGGCAAATTGTATGTTCGCAAGCCACTGTTCATCGTGAGATCCAATGCATTTGGGCGTCATTTTCCAGGTTTCGCTTCGTTTACAATAAGGATGAGCGAAAGCTGCCCAGCATGTTTTTCGGTAATCAGGGTTGGAAACTTCACGCCGTTGAAATCCGCATAGTCCCGATATAGAGCTTCGACGACAGATCCATCGCTCTCCCCAACTTCTGTTTCAACCTTGTCGATCAAGTTCTTGTCGTCGACATACCCGACTACCTTATGGCCGCCGGGCAATGTAAATGAGACTGTTTTATACGTCGTGCCAAACAGAGTTTTTGACTCGACTGTCGCGGCGTTGGTCATCGCTCCGTAGAGGAATCCGTACGGCGTCATCCAGAATTCATATTGTGAAGACCACGGCGAGTTCGCGTCGACTTCATGCGTGAGCGTCTTCTCGGCGGGGGGTGATCCCTCTGTACGAACCAGCTGGAGCCGCGAGGTTTTTGCGTCCAGATTAATATCGCGGACATACGACTTCATGATGGTGTGAGGCCAGCCGGCGGTCGGAACGGGCCCTGGGGTAACGACATAGCTGGAGCCGTTACCGGAATAGTGAAGCGTCTTCAGGCCGTTTGCTCCCATGGCCTTCGTCACTTCGCTCAGCACAGTCCTCGCGTCTTTCACGTCCTCCGTCGGACCTACAGGCAGTATGACGGCCGGAATGATGAAAAAAACGAATGCACGTAGTGTGTTCATGGCGGTCTGGATAATGGAGCAGCGGGCGTTGACTCCACATGAAGTCAACGCCGCAGAAAGTTATCTCGTCGGTATCACGACATAACGAGACCGTCCATCGTGACTCACAAAGAGCAGCGTTGTACCAGTCGTTCCTTCACCGAGGTACCTGTTGACCTGTTCAACCGAACTTACGGGTTGGCGGTTCACTTCCAGAATCACATCGTCCGGTTCAAGTCCCGCCTGCGCGGCAGCAGAATCCGGATCCACACGGCGCACGGCGACGCCTTTCGTGTTTCTCGCGATTCCGTATTGTCGCGAGAATTCCGGAGTCAGCGCTTCGAGCGAAACACCGTCGAGGGCTCGGTCGGCCGAGGCTTTACTCCCAGTGTTGGCTCCGCTCCGATCTCCCAATTGGTCTCCGAGAGTGATCGGGTATTCCCGTTCGCTTCCATCGCGCATGACGGTCAATCGCACACTTCGCCCCGGCGACATCTCTCCGATCATCAGTTGAAGTGCACGAGAATCCGCCACGGTCTTGTCATCCACCTTCGTCACCACATCGCCGGCTTTTAAGCCAGCGCGTTCGGCGGGGCTGTTTGCGGACACATCCGAGATCAATGCGCCTACCAACTTTCCTAACTTGAAAGCCTTCGCAAGATCGGGCGTCACCGGCTGAATCATGACGCCCAAAAATGCGCGAGAGACTTTTCCGTCATGGATAATCTGATCCGTAACATTGCGAGCCATGTTTACAGGTATCGCAAACCCGATTCCCTGGTTGCCGCCAGAGCGGCTCAGAATAGCGGTGCTGATGCCGATGAGTCGTCCTTCCGCGTTGACTAGCGCGCCCCCGGAATTGCCCGGATTGATTGCAGCATCGGTCTGGATGAAGTCCTCATAGTCTTCAATCCCCAGTCCCCCACGTCTGGTGGCGCTCACGATGCCCATCGTGACGGTTTGGCCCACGCCAAACGGATTTCCGATCGCTAAGACAATGTCGCCAACATGAACTCTTGAAGAGTCGGCGGCTAATGTCAGCGCGGGCAATCCCGTTTGATCGATCTTCAACACGGCAAGATCTGTCTTGCTGTCTGTTCCAACGACGCGCGCCGGGTATTCACGTTTGTCGCTCAATGAGACTTTAATATCGCTGGCGTCATCGACAACGTGATTGTTCGTCACGATGTAACCATCAGGCGAAATGATGACGCCCGAGCCGAGACTACGCTCCTGGCGCTCTCTCGGAATGAGGTTGCGTCCGCCGAACTGGTCGCCGAAGAATCTCCGTAATAGCGGGTCTTCATTAAACAGTTCCATATTGCGAGAGTCGGATTTAACTTTTCGCGAAGAGAAGATATTGACGACCGACGGCATTACCTTTTGAACGACAGGGGCGAAGGTGGTCGGCGTTATCGATTTGCTTTCAGGTTTGTCTGTCGAGACCGCGGGCTTGGTTTCGCCTGTGGCGGCGAGAAGTTCCTGCCTTCCTAACGATGAACTTACAGCTCCCCCAATGGCTAACGCGAGAACAATACCGAGGATGAGTGGCCAAAGGGGACGTCGTACGATAAGTGCGGACATTGTTGTTGCCTCCTCTGGATTTGAATAAGCGTTCAATAATTTCTCAATTGGACTTGGTCGTGCCTGCATGTTCAACGTACGGCTTTACCGTAACAACGGGGTTTGACTTCGCCGACGGACCATGCGGTGATGTCGCGGTTACCCACTCGCCTGGTTTAAGCGACTTGAGATTTCCAAGACTGTTTTGCGGGATTTGAACTTTGAAGGTCAGATACCGGTGGTCTGCATCAAAGGACACAAATTCCGCCGGAAAAGTGAAGCGCTCTTCGGCCTTGTTAACGGCAGCCGATCGCACTTCGCGGATTGCATCTGCGTACTTGTCATATCCGGACCAGGTCAACATGATACGTTCCCCGGTCTTCAGCCGGCCGAATTCCGCAGTCGCCTGCTCACCGACCACACGAGATTTGACGGTGATAAGGCGCGCCGTCTCGTCAACGGCCACCAGTTCGCCGCTCCACGAGAAAGCTTCATTGGTAAGGGCGGACTGTGCAACCAAACTGCTGGTTAACACAAGAACACTTACTGTTGTGAAAACCATGTTTTTCATAGTTGGGCACCTCCGTCAATCACTGCGATTAATAACCGCTGATTCGTGGGACATACGTCCACTTGATGAGATCGATCTCACCGTTCTCGTTTCCGGCAGTCACCATACCCTTGATTTCCGTCCCTTGGACTTTGGCGTTGAGCCTGTACTGTTTTCCCGATGTCGGATCAATGGCTTCTAGCGAGAGCAGACGTGTCTTGGAATTGAATGTCGCCTTGGTAAAGTCGATCGAAGTGGGAGTACAAATCGTCCGGTCAATTTGCGGCTTTCGTCATGTTTGAGTTCGATTGTCATCGCATCGCGAATACCACCTTCGGGAATCCAACTTCCGGACCAGGTGCCATTGAGCTGATCGTGAATCGTGTCCGCCGCCAAAGATGTTGCAAACAACATCGCAGCGAAGATCGCAAAGAATGTGACCGTTGTTTTCATCACAACCTCCATTGCTTTTGGATAAGGAAAAGAACCGAACGCGGCGCCGGAGCTTTACGACCCCGGCGCACACGATTTACGCGGCACTGGCCGCGATCTGAATCCGTTTTGGTTTGGCTGCTTCAGCCTTCGGCAGCGAAATGCTCAGGACGCCGGATTTGTAGCTGGCGCGAATCTTGTCCGCATCGACGGCGGTAGAAAGAGTGAATGAACGCCCGAAGGGGCCATAAGAACGCTCCACGCGATGGAAGTTGTCTTTATTCTGCTTGTCTTCGAACTGCCGCTCGCCGCGAATCGTGAGGACATTGTTCTGCACTTGGATATCGACCATTTTCGGGTCGACACCCGGCAGGTCGAGATTCACGACGAGTTCGTTCTCGGATTCATAGATATCCGCAGCTGGTGTCCACTGGGTCGTGCCATTCGAATCGCCCGGCCAACCCTGCAGGGTGGTATCGAACAATCGGTTCATCTGATTCTGAAGCAGGCTCATTTCAGTGAAAGGGCTCCATCGAACGAAGTTCATATGTGTCTTCTCCTTATATAAAGATGTTTTACAGCAGTTTTAAGACGTATTTTAGAACAGTTAAAACATATGTCAAGGCTTTTTGACGTGATATACCCAAAAAAGTTGCCGTAATACTTCTTTTATATTTTCTTTTGATGTTAAACTGTACACATGACGAATAAGGAAGAAATCTTTGGCCTGATAAACAAGCACCCCGAGGGCTTGGATGACGACGACATCGCCGGGATGACCGGCATTCAACCGCGGCAGCAGGTGCAACAACTGTGCAATCAACTGGCGGATTCGAAACGCATTCGCCGTCACTCGGTGGAGAAGGCTGGAAAACGACGTAAGATTCACAATTTCCCGACGGCCGGGGAGTCCGCAGCATCGCTCGCCACAGCATCGGTCGCTCCCATGGCAACCGATTCGGAGCCAGAAAACTGGCGTCGCAGACTCTCGGCATTGATTGCTGCTACCGGCCGAACGGAAGCAGACCTCTTGGAGGAGTCCATCCATTTGCTCGCGATGAAAGTTCTTCGGCAGAACAATGGTGGACATGATCGATCGGAGCATGAGTGATGGATCACGCGTCAAGCGCGCTGTAGTGACTGTCTTCTGATTAAGACTGCTTCGGATAACGGTTGATCGGTATGAACTACTACGTCATTCTTGGAGTTCCCGTGGATGCCGATGACGAGACGATCCGGCACGCATTCCGCGTGCTTGCTCGACGTTATCATCCAGACGCAGGTGGAGGATCGTCAGTTGATAAATTCCGTCAAATCTTCGAGGCTTATGAGACGCTTCGAAACCCAGCGCGCCGTGCAGCTTATGATATTTCGTTACGAGCGTTCCCGATAGTTCGCGGGCAAACCATTGTAGAACCGCTTCGCCCAGAGTCAACCCGAGCGGAACGATCGCGACCAGACTTCTTTGCTCGATGCGATATCATCGAGCAGATTTTTGATGAGCTGTTCAGTGAACTCCAGGATGATCCCTTCTTCAGCCGTCCATTTCTACGCCGGTGACTTGGGAACACAATCCATCAATCCGGCAGAGAAGTAACCGCGGGACCGGAATGAAAAAAACCGCCGTCTGATCGAGAGCAACCAACTCTCGATATAGGTTTCGCTGCCGGCTGCCGCAGATTGAACGGGGGTGGTCGCGAACTCTTCATCGTTATACCTCCTTAATTGCTTTCTGATTTGGTGTGCAATCCCACGGCTCGCACAACAATCCTCGAAATGGATTTGGACATCCGTTTCTTGTAAGGAAAACCGACCGGACCAGATTGGTAGAGTTCCAAGACCGAAAGTCCTGCAGTCACGAATAGCGACCCGCGAGGAAGATTCATTTCAGTGCCTTGATAGTCCGGGAAGTCTTTAGGCCCCACGATAAATGCGAAATGAAGGACACTGCGGAGAGCTATGCTGTTCGTCAGAGGCCGACCTGACGATGAGCGACTCATTATCTTTTTCGGCTTCGATGAACGCACGAGCGCGTCGATTGCATTCTTCGAAGCTTGGTGCCTGGAATGAAACGACTTCGGTCTCTAATCTTCGCTTCTTTAACCGTCTGCCTGTATTCGATGGAACGTCAGCACCGCCGCACTTAAGAGTAGTTATGTGATCGACTAACCCTTGCGGCCTTTTGGATAGCCTGTTTGCTTCATGAAGTCGGCTCGTGCAGACGCACTGCGGTTGATCCTGCCGTTTTGTCCGTTTGGCGACGGTGGATCTCTTCGGAATAGGCGACTTCCGTGAACGCGTTGAACTGCTTTTTTTGATGATGGTGAGCGCGATGACCGCCCGCTCTTCTGTGCCGCTGCCGTGAACGGCAGCAGAAGAGCGATAGCGGGCAGAGCGACTCCAATACGCTTGAGCATGTACAGACCTTCCTGCTGGGTCGCGATTGAACTGAAGATCTATGCCACGTACTCCGACTGGATCTACGAAATCAAGTTTGATCGAGATCCATACTTGGTCGCCTTCTTTCGCGGCCGATTCCAGTAAGGTGACCTGCACTTACTGCAGTTCTTCGGAAGGTGCGGAGTCCGCGGATACCAAGCGTTTCCGCAACGCAGGCATCGCAGGCGTTTCAGAGTGGGCGTCCTCATTGCAAGTGTATACATTTATGTATATAAGTCCGTCAATTCGCGCAAGCGGCTTCGAGTTCGATGCTTTCTTTTGTGGGGTTACAGTGCCGATGTGATTTTTCAGCAACGTTCCCTGATCGACGCGCAGCTGGCGGAGGTCGTCGCACAAGCCGAGTTGGCAATCGCTCAAGCCAATCTGGATCTAGCCTTGGGCATTTGGAAGAAATGAAGAGCTCCCTCCATCGTTCATTACGGGGAACCGGACGAGGTCGGGTGGGCGATCGCCACTAGATGGGGCCGTTGGGCTGAGAGGGGCCATGCAGGGCGACGATGGCGTGGCGTCGTACAGTGCTCCAGATAGACTCCTTTACAAACAAGACAGGCCGCGAGACGCGGCCTGCTTTTTTAAGCGCAAATCCTCCAGAGCTATTTGTGACTAGTCCGTTTTGTTGGCGAGACTTTGGCTAGAGTGTCCACGAACGGCCGCACCGTAGCATTTGCAGAGGTACTGCCGTTCAAGATCCGCTCCGCATCTCGAACTCCGTATACTTTTTCATTCGTGTCCTTGTCGATACTGAGAACTGCGCCATCGAGTGCAACGCCAGCAAAGAGTCCTTTCGAGCGAGAGTAGGCGTAAATTGCGGTTTCCAGATTTGCATTCACACCCGCTTCCGCGGATCGGCCGATTGGCCCCGCCACAACACCCGCATCGACACCCAACTTCAGGTCTTTCCCCCCTTCAAGCAGGCTCAAGGCCATGCGGTCAGTGAAGACAAGAACCAGGTCTGTCGAGTTGACGCCGATCTGCGCTCCAAAGCTTCCGCCTCCTATTTCGATGAAGGCTGGTGAGCTCCATTGCCCGTTGGCGGCGCGCTGGGATACCAGTCCTTTGCCGTATCGGCCGCCAATGCCGAACGCTCCTTTAATCATGTTCGGAATCACTGCAATCGCTTCCGCGCGCTCAAGCAGTTCGTTTGGAACTTTCTTGTCGCCTGCGGCTGTCAAGTCCTGCAAGACGGCAGTCGCCTTGGCAACCCTCTCGGATACATCCTTGTCTACTTTCGCTGCTTTTTGTTGCTCTTTAGTTGCGGTGGATTCCTGTGATGTAGCTGTTTTGCCGGAATCCTTTGATGCGTCTCGCTGCGTCACCTGCGGCCTGGTCGTCTCCAGGTTGGACTGCTGCGCAGGCACCACAGGGGCGATTGCAAAGATTAGGAAAATGGAAAACAAAAGCATTCCTAATTTCTTCACAGCCATGCTTATCCTCCTCGATTGGTCCAAATATTCAATATTGTGTGCAAACGATCTGCCGTAGCCGCTCCTGGACGGATCGTGCCGGACCAGGCGCTTACGATGGTCCCTTAGAATCACATAACCTTCGTTGAGCGAAAATCTTCCCTGCTGTTCCTGAGGCTAGTTGGTACCACTCTCGCCCACGCTGGGCGCATCGTCTTCTAGTGTCGCGCGCATTGCGGTTTCTGACCAATGCGCTCTCAAGACTAGCTCTAGTCCGACGCCAAACTGTATCTGTGCCTGAAGTGTGCTCGTCTGTCTTTATTTTTTACGCAAGTACTGAGCCTGCAAATAATCCGGCCCCCTGAGCCTAATAGTAAGGTTGGCTTGCAAGTAATGCCGCTCTAATTCGGCCATCTGCTGCAAAGAACCAATCTTCGTGATAAATGCGAACTTCTTGCAGACGCTGTTTTCTGTACCCCTCTCTGGGACCCCTTTGAAAACACCGCCAACCGCAGGGCATTCTACTTGCGCCGCAACGACTGTCCTATTCCTGAAAGGATGATCTGTAGACCACTTTCGAAGTCTTCGCTAGGTCACCTTCGACTCGCGTCGTCGTTTCGCTCCAAAGCTCCAAAGTAGACATATTTCAAACTCGATTGGTAGGCTGGCCAGACCAGGCTCATCTCCCGGAGCGGAACATTCTTCTGCTCGCGTAGGAGTTCGCCCAACCTGTTCTTTCTGGGTTGTCCTATGGAGCCGCCGATGCCCCAGATCGAGAATGGAATCCCAATCCAAACGCTCGCTGATCCTAAGGGGACTCGGTTGCATCATCCCGAGTCCTCTTTTAACTAGCGGTCACTGAATGAATCGGGCTCGGGAGATTGAAGTCCTATGACCGCATGAAGGCTGATTCGATCCGCATTCACTGGTAATGCTACGCTTCAGCACATTACATTGGAGCTGGATATGACGAATCCTAAAGAATTGCAAGAAGCCGCGGGGGCTATCCGGGATGTACGCCGACTGCAGGCAGTTCAGCGGCACCGGCAATTAGAAGATCTGTTGCAGCAAGCCGAGGAATGGGCCCGAAAGGAATACTGCAAGGTCTCTGAAAAGAAAGACGACCAGAACGACGCCGGTGCCATTGGCCCCAATTCGACGCAAGCGCGAAGACACGCCGTCTTAAAGCCGCATTGAT
>Ga0114129_10012658_pt1 | contig 12012 bp, 11 predicted proteins | sample RhiMetdeltSRZDD1_FD_80071 | JGI IMG/M metagenome (GOLD analysis project Ga0114129, IMG submission 80071) | Populus rhizosphere microbial communities from Tennessee, USA - Rhizosphere MetaG P. deltoides SRZDD1 (version 2) (version 2) | ecosystem: Host-associated > Plants > Roots > Rhizosphere >... | reverse complement strand
GTCGACAAAAAACGCTTTCGTCATCGCGTGTCCTTCCGATCCGCAGAGATACCCAATCACTAATGCGCCCAGGAGAATCATCGTTCCCTTCCCTGTCATCACCTCATGAAGGACGCCTCGCAACCAGCGATTTTCTCCTCTGTGCTCAATCTGCAAGGCGGCTTTGGCGAGAAAAATCGCAGCAACGATGCCAATGGGTTCCATAATGGCAAGAAACGCCGACATGTAGGGTTCAGGATGGAAATGCAGTGTGATCAGAAATTGGGAAGCAGCAGCAAATGTCACCGCACTTACTGATCCATAGTGCCCTGGTACTGCCGCCGCATCGTGAACCGAAAATTGTCCTATCTTCCTCAGAACAAAAAATCCTACGCAAGGAATAAGAACTCCGAGAAATGCAGCGGCCAATAATGCCGCCCAAATGGAGCGGAAACCAACTTCCTGAATTTCCGCCCCCCCTTTTAACCCAATTGCCGTAAGGAGGTAGAGAATTAGTCCTGTATAGATCGCTTCTGGCACTTGCAGTTCCGAACGGACCAGTCTAGCGAATACGCCTAAGCCAAAAAATAGTGGCATCGGAGTAAGCAGATTAGTCTGAATGGCTTGCAGGACATCCATAGCAGCTCCTCACGAGTCAGGCTTTGTACCGCTGCCTCAATTCCAGAACCAAATGAGCTGTAGCCGGATCAAATTTCCATAGGCATCAAATTGACGCCCAGGAACCGTGGCAGTACCGGTCGTTGTGGTAAACACATTTCGTCGATCCGTAAAGGTATAGGCTGTTGTCAACTCCCATTGTGGGTCTGGCATCCACGCCACACCGATCTCTGTTTCCTGCATATTGTCGCTAGGCGCGCCCGCTTGGAACTTTAGGCCGCCGTTATAAGCTTGATACCGGACGTAGAAGTTCGCCAATCCCGTATCGCTGTATTGCCACATGTAGTGACCTTGGACATAACCACCGTACAGACTCTGCTCTTTGATGACGCCAGCGGCGTTTCGTTCCGGTCCACGTCCAACGACATATTCGGCGATGAAGCCGAAGGGCTGCGGCGGGTAATAAATAAAAAAGTTCAACCGCTCATCCAGATATTTCCCCGATGCATGGCCGGAATCGAAGTTCGACCACAAGGTCGTTCCGGCCGCTGGGGTGCCACGATTGACAGCGAACTCTCCTCGATAGGCGTTCATGCCTACCTCAAACAAACGGCCACCCGGCAGCTCGAACGGGTACGCAAGTCGAATCCCAACATGCTTGTTCTCGTTGACTTCGGCAGCGTTCAGTCCCTGGCCGTTGTACACGGAGATGTTCACCATGCCCCAGTCGCCGGCTCCGTACAGATAATCAATCATATGTTTCCAACGTTGCTGGGCAAACTTGGGCGTCCATTGAAATGATATTCCCATATCGCGTTCGCTAGCCGCGCCTGAGTTTGTCGCATCGGCACGGTCAATCGCCATACGTTGCCGGCTGGCCTGCCAGTTATCCCAGGAGGCGGGCACCCGTTGGAGTCCGGCCCGGAAGCGATATTCCTTGTCTTTGTCGAAATACCATTCTCCCCAGGCATCACGCATGGACAGGACGTGGGTATTGCCGCTGACATTGCTGGCGAGGTCAGGCTGAATAAAAATCCCGACATGCTCCGACACTTGTCCCGTGACTACCCAGCGGATGCGCCGATAGAAAAATCCGGGTTGCCCTCCATTCGACGCATCACCAACTGACGCATCATGATATGTCCGTACTTGACCATTTGGCATACCGAGGCGGTTGTACCTGAATTGGCCATATCCATAATGCCGCAATCGCTCATACCACCGCGGACTCGCAGTAAACTCCGCCATGGTCGCCATTTCTGAAGCTCTCCGTTCCTGTTCCGCCTTCAGGCGGATGTAATCGTCCTTAGTAATGAGCCCCCGTTCAAGCATCAGTTCCTCGAGCGATGTGGCATCAGACCCGCTTGGCTTTGGCGGCTCGGCTTCCTTAAATGGTCCGGGTGGCTTGGGATTCGCCACCCCTGGCATGGGGATATCTTGGGCCAGCAGTGTATCTGGGACGATCAATAAAAAAATCAGCGCCGTCATGCGGTACCACCGACCGGTTATCCACTGACCGATTATTGGAAGGTGTTTCTGACAAGTGCTCATCGCGCCTCCTCGGTTGGTTGTCTCTGGCCAGGAGGCTAGCGAAACCTGATGACAGGAATATCATCAGATTCTCAATTTTGTGTTAAAAGTGCGGTGGCAAAATTAACACGGCTGTAATGCCAGCTTAACTTGGCAGAAATAGGCAAGGAGCAGAGTTGTGGGCCTAAAATCCATGACTCCCCCCTCGCCGACCATCCTGGTATTAACACCCGATATGCACTTCGGCTCATCCATTCAGAGACATCTCCAGGAGAAGGGGTATGAGGTCCGCCTTGTGGCTGATCTCCCTCAGGCTCTTCGGGTCACGCGGTCAGTGACTCCGTCCTTGCTTGTACTCGACCGCCGGGGACTTCCAATGAATCAGGTTCGACAGGTTCGTATCTTCAGCCAAGTGACGTGCATAGCCGTGCAGGCACCCGGTCGATTCTGCAGTGAGAAGGACTGTACACAAGACCTTGAGGACGGAGCCGATGCAGTGGTGTGCGCGCAGACGTACGGGCCGGTCATTGCCCTGGTTCGGGCAGTATTGAGGCGGGATCGGATCAGACCGGATGTCACATCGCGGTGCGCGGTGAGCGGCATTGAGATGGATTTTGATCGTTATGAAGTCAAAGTGAACAGCCGACCGGTTGAGCTGACAAGAAAACAATTCAAAATTTTGGAGATGCTAATTTCGCAGTCGTCACGGGTCATCAAGAGAGAGGAGTTCTTGACAAAGATCTGGGGAGAGGAAACCCATCTTGAAGAACACACCCTAGATGTACATATGCATTTGCTCCGCCGGAAGATTGAACGAGACCCGAAAAAACCTCGGCTGCTTCAGACAGTCCGAGGCATTGGCTATAAGCTCTCGAACGGATCCGTTCTGCAGCAGGGTACGTTACCAAAGAAACTCGCCCATATCAGCTAACTAACGCAAACAGGAGGATGAGCCATGCATCACTTGCGTCCTGACGGCAAACGACACTCCAGGTGGCTCCTGATCGGAATAGTGACTAGCTTCACCCTCGCCCAGGGAGTTTCAGCTCAGCAACTGAATAGTAATGGCAGTCCATCCCTCGATCCTGCGATACAGTCATACACTCAGACCCAGAACCTGGAAGGGCGTTTCACGATCGCCGGGTCGAACACCATGTACCCGCTGATGACTCGGCTCGCCGCCGAGTTCAAGCGACGCTATCCCGGTGTGCAAATTGGGATAGAAGGTCGTGGGTCGAAGTCGCTGCACGGCGAGGATGCTTCCGGCTCGGGTCCGTTTTGGAGAATGATCCAAAACAAGTCTGTGTACCGCCGGGGAGATGGAAGTGATGACGGCCATCACGTCTCGATGCAGGTTCACATTTTGGCCTCGTCAACAAAACTGACTCCGCAAGAAATCCGAACTTTCGTTTCACGATACGGGTATGAACCACTTGAAATGCCAATCGCCCTAGAAGCCGTGGCTGTATATGTCCATCGGGACAATCCACTCCCGGGGCTCACTTTGGAGCAACTCGATGCGATTTTCTCAGAGACTCGGCGCCGAGGGTTATCCAGCGAGATCAAGACGTGGGGACAATTGGGCTTGCAGGATGGATGGCAAGAGGCGCCTCTACGGTTGTACGGTCGAGACCAGAAATCAGGCACTCGGGCATTTATTCGTGAACAGGTGTTGTTAGCCGGAGAATTTCGACCTACCGTCAAGGAAGTACCTGGATCGGCAATGCTGATCCTTGAAGTAGCACGCGACCAATACGGTATCGGATACAGCAGCATTGGCTATCAAACCTCGCTGGTTCGACCCCTTCCACTTGCACCAAAAGCGGGGATGCCATTTGTCGCGCCGAGCGCGGAATCGGCCATGGATGCTAGTTATCCCTTAACCCGCTCACTCTACCTGTATATCAATAAAAGCCCTACGGACAACATGAGTTCTGTAATCACGGAGTTCCATAAGTTCATCAACAGCCGGGAAGGTCAGGATGCGGTTGTGAGAGCTGGAGCATATCCGTTGTCTGCGTCCCAGGTCGAAATGAACCTCAATGCTTTGAGGACCAGCCCTATTAGTGCCACCATTCGCTGAAGCTACGACAAAGCGGAGCCTCAGCGGCTCGGAGCGACAACGCGGGTCTGTAATACTCGATGGAAGGTACTCATGAAAAGGTCCGTTATCTCCAGCGATTTCGTAATGTCATCATGCTCATCAGAATCAAACCAAAAAGAAATGCTCCCTGAGCGATATCCAGTCCTGTCTCTGCATAAAATTGCCACATGGTGGAGTCCCTCTCATTGTTATGCCGGTTTCAGCGTTACATCTTGCAACAGCTCTGTTCCAATGAGGTTACACGGGCATAAAAAAGGTGTTAATTCATGCCATCTCTCAAACACAGGTCCAAGCCACGGTCATGCCGGATTCCTCCGCCGCAAGTGAGGTGGGCTGACTAATGACGATGGCCTTACTTTAGGAAGGACTGATTATCATAAGTTACATGCGTGTTAGTTTTTGAGATGCTCAGGAGATTGCTTGGCAAGGAAATCCTTCAAGCGATTACCGATCTGACACGTATTTTCACAGACATAGTTCGACGTTCGTCGTTTGATCCGCTCATTGCCGCAGGGTCCTCGAAAATTAATGGAGAAGGGATTTAGCCCCCCGGGCAAATGGGGCACGATTCCTGGGCTCGGTCGCAAACCGCACCGAAGGCAGCCTTGAAGGAGCGTAGCCTCCCGGCTTTGGCTTCTTTGAGTCCTTGCTTGAGAGTTCGGAGTGACTCCCTCAGCAAACCTGGTTGAGCGGAGTAAGCCAGCCTTGCGATTTGCCACAGGCTACGAAAGTTCGACCAGAGAATCCGAACAGCGAGAGAAATCACTTTGTCAGCGGGAGGACGGAGACACAACGGCGATGATGCGCAATGGCCCGCCGGTGCCGCCGGCGATTTTCATCGGTAGGGCAATGACGTCGAATCCGCGATTGGGAAGACTGCTCAAGTCGGCAAGGTTTTCGAATATCGGCACGTTGTGAGAGAGCAGCGCAACGTGCGTTTCAAACTTCGTGGATTGACCGTAATCGATCGAGGCGGTATCGATTCCAACCGCTTTCACTTGCCGTTCGCGCACGAGCCAGGCCGCGGCGTCGGGATGCAGGCCAGGGAAGTGAAGAGCCTTTACACCTTCTGCTCCTCTTAGCTCCGTTCCCAGATAGTTTTGCCTCGACGGCCAGAACTGTGCAAAGCCGGTGTCCAACAATACAATGGCTCGGTCAGGAATATGCCCGTGAGCAGTTTCCCATTGCTCGAGATCCTTGATGGTGATGTGATAGTCCCGACCTCGAGCGCATTGGGTTGAGACGTCGATACGGACGCCGGTTCCCACCAAGCGTTCGAGCGGAAGCTCATCCAGCGCCTGCCTTCCTCTGGCAAAGTGAATGGGCGCGTCGATGTGCGTGCCGCCATGTTCAGGCATCTCCAGGCGATTCGAGGCGTAGTAGTATCCGGCCGGCATGTCTTCTGCGAACTGGACAATAAGTCTAAAGTCCTGTTCGGTCGGCCACACAACCGTGTGTAGCCCGAATGAATGAGTGAGATCGACAAGCTGCCACTGCTCCCAAGTGAGGCGATTGAGTTGGTCGGAAGCGCATCCCCCACTCGCGAGCGCAGCCAGCACCGCAAACAGCCGAGCAGCTCGTTGGATCTTGTTTATCCACAAAGTCATCAGATATTTTTTCATTGATACTCCCTCGTCATGAGACCAAACCGTCTTACCAGCCTTGCCTTCAGCCCCTGCGGTGAATTAGGCTTTCTACATTCAATCCGCATCTTACCTTGGGAGGCCGCTGATGTCTCACATGACTGCCGTGCAAGTGGGTAATCCGGGCGGCGCGTTTGAAGTCGTGAGCCGTGCAGTGCCGGAGCCAAGTCCCAATACAGTCCGCATCAAAATTCAGGCTTGCGGGGTCTGCCATAGCGACGTCTTTGTGAAGGAAGGTCATTGGCCGGGTCTGCAGTACCCGCGCGTGACGGGTCATGAAGTGGCGGGCGTGGTCGATGCTGTCGGACCGGGCGTGACGATTTGGAAGACAGGCCAACGGGTCGGCGTTGGGTGGCATGGCGGCCATTGTGGCCAGTGCGTCTCCTGCCGCCGTGGAGACTTTATGGGTTGCCGGTATTTTCAAATCACGGGCTTCAACGGCGACGGCGGATATGCTCAGTACATGATCGCAAGAAGTGAGGCCGTGACGGCTATCCCCGATGCCTTGTCGGCGGTAGATGCAGCGCCCATTCTCTGTGCAGGCGTTACCACGTTCAACAGCTTGCGCCATAGTGGAGCCAGAGCGGGCGATCTGGTAGCGGTGCAGGGATTGGGCGGACTAGGCCATCTCGGTGTCCAGTTCGCCAGCAAGATGGGCTTTCACACCGTGGCGATCGGTCGCGGCAAGGACAAGGAAGCCTTGGCGCTGAAGCTGGGAGCGGCGCGCTATCTCGATACGGAAACAACCAATGCGGCAAGCGGATTGGCGCAGATGGGCGGAGCCTCAGTCATTCTGGCCACCGCTCCGAACAGCAAGGCCATGTCGGAACTGATCGATGGACTCGGAGTCGGAGGCAAGCTCCTTGTGGTGGGAGCCTCCGCCGAACCAATCACAGTCACACCGATTCAGCTCATCGGCGCGCGCCGGTCGATTCAAGGGTGGCCCTCCGGGACGGCCCGGGATTCAGAAGATACGTTGAATTTCTGCGCGCTGACCGGCATCCGCCCGATGCTCGAGACCTTTCCGCTGGAACGGGCCGCGGCTGCTTATGACCGCATGCTGAGCGGCAATGCACGGTTCCGCGTGGTGCTCACGATGAGCTGACCCCTGCCCCTCATCAATTCGTGTAAAACACATCGTTTTTCTTTCGGGATGGAGAAACCCATGATACGCTGACCAGGCATAGGTACGAATAATGGAGGGCTCCATGCTGGAAACTATCCTCGTCACCGCCGCATTGTACGTCTGTCCGGGCGACATCTATACCGATCAGCCGAAGCCCGGTTGTCACCTTATCCCGGAGTCCAATAAAGAAGGCTTCAGCAAGATCCCGGAGGCGCCTGAATTCAACTCGAAGTTCCCCGATTCCGCCGGTGAGGGAGGAAGATCAACAAGGGACTCCCAATCTCGGCTTCCGGCGGCGTCGGCCCAGGAATGTACGATGTACGAGGAATGGGTCAAGCTCTCCACCAAATCCAGCAGCCTGGGAGCTCGCGATCTTTCAACGGAAGAATTCGAACGGTGGACCAACCTCAAGCAAGTTTTCGGGAATAGCCCACCTCCCAATTGTCGGTAAACCTTCCACGTCTCCGATTGAGATGTCATGGAGGTGTGGTAGCATGAACAGAGGCGCCGCGGCGACCATGACCGGAGGCTCCGATGAGATCGACCACATTTCCTCACCTCTCGCTTTCTGATTTTGAGATCTCGCCCGAGCAGGGATTTCTTCCGCAAGACCCTCTTATAGACCTACCCGACTGTTCCAGTCTGAATCATCTTGCTCATGAGCTTCCAAAATTACTGAGCACTCGGACGGTCCGGCGCTACATCGACGGGCAACGAACGCTGCTCGCATCCATTCCTGCGACGTGGGGCGACCGGGAGTATCGAGCGGCCATGCGCATGCTCTCGTTCGCAGGACATGCCTACGTGTGGGAAGTCCCGGACCAGCCGGCTGCATCATTGGCGCCTCAATTGGCAAGTCCCTGGTACGAGATAGCCCAACGGCTCGGTCGGCCGCCCGTCCTCTCGTATGCATCCTATGCGCTCGACAACTGGCGCAGACTCGATCCGACCAAACCGATCCAGCTCGACAACATCGTGCTGCTGCAAAATTTTCTCGGCGGTCTGGATGAAGAGTGGTTTGTTCTCATCCATATTCAGATCGAACGCCAAGCGGGACCGGGGCTGGCAGGGCTGATACAAGCGGTGAACGGGGCGGCGGACGACAAGCAGGAGGAAGTGCTGCTCGGGCTTGCCTCCTTGTCGAACGCCCAAACGGCAATGCGGGATACGCTGCTGCGCATGAAAGAGCGCTGCGACCCTTATATGTATTACAACCGCGTACGGCCTTACATTCACGGCTGGAAGAACAGCCCGTCGTTGCCACAGGGGCTTACTTACGAGGGTGTGACAGCCTATGCCGGCAAATCCCAAGAGTTCCGTGGCGAGACCGGCGCGCAAAGCTCCATTGTGCCGTGCCTCGATGCCGGGCTTGGCATCGCCCATGCGCAAGACCCTTTGACCGCCTACCTGCAAGAGATGCGTGATTACATGCCTCCCCGTCACCGATCCTTCCTGCAAGCATTGGAGCATGCCATTGACGACCGCGGTCGGCCGGTCCTTTCGGGATATGTCCGCGACCGCAAGGCCAGCCATCCCGCTCTATGGGACGCCTATGGCGCCTGTGTGGAGCTCCTCGCACAATTCCGCGAGATTCACATCGGCTATGCCGACAGTTATATTTATCGCCAGCATCAAGCCCACACGAGTAATCCCACGGCCGTGGGAACAGGCGGCACACCCTTCATGGCCTATCTGCAAAAGCATCTCGACGAAACAAGACAGGCGCTCGCCGAATAACCTCTTCCGCTGCATCCGTCCTCGCCCATAATTCTCGACACGCCGTCGACCACTCTTGATTTGCCCGAGTCATTGTGATGTTCTCCGCCGAATCCTCCACTGCTCCGATTACGTCGGCAGGGTGCCGCAACCTTTCAAGGGGCGGGACCATCGCATGGGACGAATCGAAGGGAGCTGGGGATGACGGCAGACGCAGGAATCCGGTTGTTCAACGTGATATAGGCGTATTCTTCCGTTCGGTCGGCTTTGAGGATCCTGACGCCAAGATAGTCCAGGCCACCGTCAAGCTGAGATATGCCTTCCGGTAGAAAGTGGAGAACTTGTCCTTGAGGTCGTTGACTCCATTGTCGGACGGCGTATAGTTGTATATCTTTCCGGTGAACGGGAGGGTCCTATGTCAGTCATGTGCTCCATGGCGGTCTGTAAGGCGCAACAAGGTCTGTGCGGGCATGAGAAAGTGATGCTCAGCGTCGCTGTGCTCGCGGCTATCGGTTTCGGCGCCTATTTCCTGATCGGCTGACCATCGCCGCAGATCGCTCGTCCGAAAGAGATCTCCCTCCTCGCGCCGATCTCTGGCCGCGAGAACGAGAGTTTGCTGCGCCCTTCACATTGCAGCACCGGCAGTTTGGTTATGAGCAGCAATCCTCCGCACGACCCGTCTCTGGCCCGCACTCTCGTCCTGGACGAACTCTTCGACCTTTCGCTCTACCGCGAGCTCAGGCGGATCTCCGGTGACCGCGACGCTCAACAGACGTTGGATGAATTGATCGCGGTCGAAATCCAACATCTGGCCTTTTGGCAAAAGTTCTTTAATCTCACATTGGAGCATCTCGATCCGTGGAGGCGGATCAAGCTGCAGATCATGATTATGGCCTGCCGCCTGTTCGGCACGACGGCAGTCCACCTTGTGCTCGAAGCGATCGAAGTCCATGGCGTGCGCAAATACCTGGCGCTCTGGCGGGAGTACCAGCAGCAGCCTCTGGCCGCCGCCCTGCGAGGCATTCTGATGGATGAGTTCAAGCATGAGGATGTGCTGGTCACCAAACTGACCGAACGGAAGATCAACGCGGAACGGATTCGCAACATCTTTCTCGGACTGAACGACGGGTTGGTGGAAATCCTCGGGGCGGTAAGCGGATTCTTCGGCGCATTCGGCAGCGCGACGATGGTGCTCGTCGCGGCCTCCACGACGGCGGTCGCCGGCGCCCTCTCAATGGCGGCCGGTGCTTTCCTGGCGCTCAATTCCGAGAAGGAGGTCAAGACCACGGAACTGGCCAAGAAAGTGTTTCTTGGCGAAGACTCGGAGACCGCCGCCATGGAGGAGCAACCGCTGGTCTCCGCGGCAGTGGTTGGAAGCGCCTATCTGGTCGGAGCCACGGTTCCGGTTCTTCCGGTCCTGATCGGTGCCGACGATGCGTTCTTCTCGGTCGTCACCGCCGGCCTCATGGTCATCGTGGTCTCGACCATCCTGTCGTTTCTCTCCGGCATGGACATCACGCGGCGTATTCTTTTGAACCTCGCGATCATCACCGTCGCCGTCAGCGTCAGCTATGGGATTGGGGTTCTGGCCAAGAGCGTCTGGGGTATCGCCGTCTGAGAACTGCCGTTGAGCCTCATCTTCTTTTCCGGTATTCGGTACAATGGATGTGCGGCACGACAGGCACGACGTGAGGGAAAGATTGGCGCAGGCATACATCGGACTCTCCGGCTATTCCTACAAGCCATGGCAAGGATCGGAACGCTTTTATCCGCCTGGTCTCAAGCAGGCGGACTTTCTCCGATACTACGCGACTCGTTTCGACACGGTGGAATTGGACGGCATCTGGTATCGCCTTCCCACCGACAAAGCCGTTATGGATTGGATCGCCTTGACTCCCGATCGCTTCGTCTTTGCGCCGAAGGCTCATCGGCAAATCACCCATCTGTCCAGGCTCAAACCGGATTGCTACGAGTTTGTCCGAGTGCTGTTGGCGCGACTTGCTCCCTTGGAACACATCGGCCGGCTCGGGCCGTTGCTCATCCAGCTGCCTCCAAATTTTGCTCGCAATGACGAGCGGCTCGCCGGTTTCCTAGAGCAGCTGCCTCGAACCGCTCGATGGGCGGTCGAGTTCCGCCACGACTCCTGGTACGAGCCGGCGGTCGAGGCGCTGCTCACACAATTTAACGTCTCGTGGGTCGCAGCGGACACGGACGACAGACCGGCGCAATGCCGGGACACAGCCGATTTCTGGTATGTCCGCTTACGCCGCAGCGATTATGGGGAGGAGGATCTACGCCACTGGGCAAGAAAGATCAAAGAGGCAAACGAGCAAGGAAAGAACTGTTACGTCTATTGCAAACACGAAGATGAGGGCTCGCCTTGGATCTGGGCCGATCGCCTTCTACACCTGCTCTCTGGCTGATCCGTCATCTGGAGGAGACCATCGGCAGCTCCCGAGATCCTTCTGCTTCCTGTTGAATCCGCAGACGTTCCATGCGCGACGCTTCGATCACGTGGTGCAGCACGTCGTCCGTCATCTGCGTCAACTGCGCCGCCGCATCCTTCATATCGGCATGTTCCACGGCGCGCGACAGCACTTCGGCTTTCGTCGCTCCTTTTTTCTGCCCCAAGAACGGCTTCATGATCAGATAGACCACGTCGCGCACCGGCATGTACCGGAGAAACCGCCGCAGCAGCTTGAACGTCTGGATCGGGTAATGGCTCAGCTTGTACAGAAAGAGCTTCTTGAGGCCTTCCTGCCTCACCCGGTTAATCGTTTCGCCAGGCAGGCAGGTCGGATCGATCTCCGAACATTTGTAATACTTATACCAATCGGTGGACTCATTGACGAGTCCTCGCTTGACGTATTCCTGCCACAAAGGCGTGCCTCGGTAGACGCAAAGGCGGTTGAACCCGAAGGTATCGAGAGGCAGCTTGGATGCGAAATCGAAGGTGGCGTTCATGTCCTCGATCGTCTCGTCCGGGTTTCCGACCGTAAAAAACCCATGCACGATTTCGATCCCTGCTTTCTTGGCGTTCTTGACGGCGGTCCACACCTCGCCCAGCGTTTGCTCTTTCCTCAATCGATCGAGAATTTTCTGGCTCCCGCTTTCGATCCCGAACATTACCGTTCGGCAATGGGCCTTGGCCATAGCAGGGAATAGGTGCTGGGCGACGGAATCGACCCGACCCTCGATCCCCCACTGAATCGTGAGTTTCTCCTCGATAACGCCGTTACAAATCGCTTCGATGCGCTTGGGCTGAAGTAAAAAGTGATCGTCGACGAAGTAGACCG
>Ga0114129_10012657_pt1 | contig 12012 bp, 9 predicted proteins | sample RhiMetdeltSRZDD1_FD_80071 | JGI IMG/M metagenome (GOLD analysis project Ga0114129, IMG submission 80071) | Populus rhizosphere microbial communities from Tennessee, USA - Rhizosphere MetaG P. deltoides SRZDD1 (version 2) (version 2) | ecosystem: Host-associated > Plants > Roots > Rhizosphere >... | reverse complement strand
GGGGAGGGCATTACGATCTCCGACCAGGAAGGGCGCCTGTACGGTCTCGCCGGGCGTACTGTCATTTCCCTGTGCCGTTGTGGGCACTCGGCCAATAAACCCTTCTGCGACGGGACGCACAACCAGGTCGGCTTCCAATCAGAGTGCCAGGCCCACGACCTGCCGCCGCCCAAGCCGAAGGCGTCGTGACCGGCACATATCGCCACGAATGGAGAATACTGGGATCATGATTAACGTATCCGAAACGGCGGCGTTGAAAATCAGCGAGCTGCTGGCCGAAGAACAGAAGGCCGGCGGCGGCTTGCGGGTGTTCGTGCAGGGCGGCGGCTGCTCGGGATTCCAGTACGGCATGATGATCGAAGAGAACGGGCAGGGCGCGGGCGATCAGGTCTTCGAGTCCCACGGTGTGAAGTTGTTCGTGGACCCGATCAGTATCCAGTATCTGAAAAACGCCGAGGTCGACTTTGTCGACACGATTTCGGGCGGTGGGTTCACGATCAAGAACCCCAACGCCAAGTCGACCTGCGGCTGCGGGTCGTCCTTCTCGACCGAGTAGGCACCGATTGGCATCGCCCCGACGCTCTGCGTCATTGGCGATTGAGGACGGCAGCGCGTGATCACGCTCGACACAGAGGATCTCAACGACCATCAATCGCGATTACTCGATGTGCTCTGTGAGGAATTTGACGAAGCGCCACTTCTTGACGCCACCAACGGCCCAAGCCTCTATCACAGACTTCGCACGCACCTCACCGCGGCCGGGGCCACCGACGGCGATTTCGAGTTCCTGACAGGGCAGCTTGCTCGCCTCATCATTGAATCGGACAACCCGTTTACGCCCAGGCAAAAAGTCGCGCAATTGAAGTTGATTTCAGAGATGTTTGCCCTGCGAGATTTTCATCTGGTCGTCGACCGTGGGGCGCTTGTGAGCCTCGCCTTTGCCGACCCGCCGATCGCGCACTAGAGCAGTTTTCAGTTTGGTGTCGCCGATCGTCCCTACAGCAGTTTTCATTTCCGTGTAGCAGTCTGTCCTTCGTCCTTGGCGCTTAGTCCTTAGCGGTCCCTCGTTCTTTGGCCTTGGCTCCCGAGGACCAGGGACTATGGACCAGGGACGCGTACTACACGGAATTCGAAACCGCTCTAGTGCCTGGTTCTTGGTTCTTGGCGGTCCCTGGTAGATGGTCCCTGGCACGGCTGGGACCAACGACCAGCGACGAAGGACCGCCAGGGACCGAAGGACCAGGCACTAAGGACTGTCAGCCACGCAGATTTGAAGAACGCGATAATGCCCGCTGCGCGGTCGTCCCCCAACTGCCTTCGATGCTCATGGTCTGATCGACCTCGCTGACAAACCCCCTCCCTAAATGCCGTTCCGTCGTCCCGAGCGTTACACTACGGGTGACACACGGCGCCGAGAGCGTGGGATGTGTGGGGAAATCGGGCGAATTCAGGCCTGATTTCGACGCGGAGGGATGGCCGAGCGGTCGATGGCGGTGGTCTTGAAAACCACTGTGCGGGAAACTGCACCGGGGGTTCGAATCCCTCTCCCTCCGAAACCCTCACTCGCTCGGGTTTCGGCCGTAGCCGTCTTCAGGCTTCGAGCGACTCGCGTCCCGCTCGCCGCTCTCGGCACGAATCCCTCTCCCTCCGCCAGAATTCCTATCAACCTAAGGAAGATACGCCAATTTACGGCTTAGTCCCACGTTTCGTCCCGGCTCGATCGGCCTTTGTATTTCGTTGATGACCCACTCCGACAGTGGCAAGGCGCGTGAGTAGACAGTCATCCAACCACGTTGTTCGGGATCGCGACGCGCAACGGCATCATGCTCGTGACGCACATTCATCACCTGATGACCGTCGAGGGTGTCAGCGATTTTCGACGGGCGGTCGAACGTGGCGCCGAGGAGCGTCTATATTCACCGGGAGACGCGAAACCCGCCCGGTGCGGTCGGGGACGGCTGTACGGCGGCGTTCAACGCGTCGATGTCGACCCCTACGTCTTTTCCGTCGGTTCCGGCCACACGGTAAATGCTCGTTGGCGCGAGGCGATAATTTCCGCCGGCAAGATCGGTAAATCCCACGGCGGCCAGCGACGGCGGATAGAAGTTGCCGGCTGGATAGGTCGAAGCCGGCGCTCCAGCGAAAATTCCTTTGAGGATCGTGCTGCTCGGGAAGTAGTACCCGACGGTCGAATTCCCCGGGCCCGTGTTCGCCCCCATGATGCACCACGAATAGTCGGGCATGATGTTGTTGGTCAACGTAAACCGGGTTGTCGGATTCGTGTCGGCGTAGACGGCCGATAGCCCGTCCTGGATGACGGTGTTGTGATCGACGGTGATATCGATGCCGCCATTGATCTGCATGAATCGACCGTAGCCACCCCAGTTCGCGGAGCTCACATCGTCGAACACGTTGTTGCGGATCAGAATGTTGGTCGTTTCCTGGCTGGGGAAGGTGTAGTCGTGGCCGAGGATGTTGATGCCTGACCCGACGTGCCTGACGTGGTTGTTCGTGAACTGCACATCGCGGACGACTGTCCACGGTGCGCCGCCGTACTGATTGCGCGGTGTGAGCACGATCGCATAGCCGACCTGAGCGGCGAGCCAGTTGTACTCGAGCAGATTCCCGTTGATCACGACACGCTGCGCGTTCTTGAGCTCGAGCAGATTTTTGACGTTGATATTCTCCGTCCGCCAGCTCAACTGCTTGCTGAAGTGGTTCCGGGTGATCGTGATGTCGGAGGCAATCAGGTTGGCGATCTTCGGATCGTCCCCCCCAAAGATGATGTTCTCGCTTGCCGCCTCCAGATAATTGTTCGTGATGGTGTACGGCCCCGGGCCGTTCCAGTTGGCGATGGCCTGCGAATCCTGGCCAACAGCTTTGATGCCGGAAATGTGCGAATCACGGATGGTCGTCGCGGCGCTGTTCAAGGCGATGCCGCGTTTCTGCCCGTAGACGGGATCGCCGTGGATGTATACGCGATCAACGATCAGGTCGTGCGGCACCAATGCGAGCGAGTTCTGCGCAGCGGAACCATCCCCGAGAGTGAGGATGTCTCCAAAGCCCTGCGCATTGGCCAGAAACTCCAGGCACTGTAGCCGGTAGTGATGCGCCGCAGCTGCCGTAGACAGAGCCGGCATACTGTTCGCGGACTTGAGCTTCGGGAGCGCTGCCGCGTATGCCGGCGTGATGCGTGCGCCCGGCGGAGGCAGCGCGGAGTCGGCCGCCGAGGACCGAATTGTGATGACGGCGTTGCCGCTCTTCGCCGGCAGCACGAAATTGCCGACGAATGTGGCGCCGGCCTGCAGCAGAATCGTGTCGCCCGGGTTCGCCGCATTCAGCGCCGCCTGCAGGTCTCCGCCTGCTGCGACAGTGATCTCCGCCGTCGTCACCACTGTCGAATGCACGAGCAGGAAAACACACGTCGCCCCTAAGCCCACAAGGGCGTTTCTCCGCATCGCTCGTTGTCTCCTCGTCGTTGTCCTGTGGAAGGAAAGCTGCTGGCGCTAACTGAAGAGCCAAAAGCAAGTGCAATGCCAGGTGCGCTCACCATGACCTTTTCGGCAACCGCCACTTTTTTCGAATAGATCTGATGAGTCGGATACCGCATCATCGTTCAAGCGAGGCGGTTTCTCCGCAGCGCGGAACGGTTTTGCGCTGCTCCGGTCAAAACCGTAATGGTGGCAGAAGTCGAGCCATGCGACCGACACAAGCGTCGAAAGCTCCGCTGCCGTTAGAAGCATCGTCACACGAGCGCGACGCTTCACACGTGGAATCAGAAACCCCTCGACGAAACTTAGTGCGAAAAGCGTAGCGAGGACGAGTGCACGTCCTGCCTGACGGGACCGCAAAGCTGCTCGACTTCGGTGTCGCCAAGCTGACGGACTAATCGAGCCTCACGCAAGTCGGTTTCGTCGGCACGCCAGCGGATGATAATCGCCGCGCGTCAATTCAGCCGACAGCCGGTCCGCGCATCGAAGATGTGCACCCGATCCCGGCGGAATCGCAGTCCTACGGTTTCATCGGGCGCGACGCGCGCGTCTCGCGGCACCACCACGCGTACGATGACGCGCTCCTTGTCCCCAGCCGCAATGTGCACGATTCGAACGCTGCCCAATGATTCAACGGTTTCCACCAGGCCGCGGGCGTCGGCCTCCGCCTCCTCAGGCGAGCTGATCGCGATGTCATGCGGCCGGATTCCGAAGAGCACGTCAGCCCGCCGGTCCGGGGGCGCGAGGGACTCGAGCGCCGGCGCCGCAGTGCCGCGGAGGAGATTCATCGCCGGAGACCCAAGAAACTGCGCGACAAAGGTGTTGGCGGGACGGTCGAACACGGCCATCGGCCTGCCAGTCTGCTCCACGGCACCGTCCTTCATCACCGCGATTGCAGTCCCCAGCGTCATCGCCTCCTCCTGATCATGCGTCACATACACCATCGTCGCCTTCAACCGGCGGTGAAGGCGCGCGAGCTGCGTTCGCGTCTCGAGACGCAGTGCCGGGTCGAGATTTGATAGCGGCTCATCGAGCAGGAACGCCTGCGGCTCGCGGACGATGGCGCGGCCGAGCGCCACGCGCTGACGCTGGCCGCCGGAGAGCTGTGAAGGCTTCCGATCGAGAACGCCCTCGATGCCAAGCAGTTGCGCCGCGTGCACGATGCGCGGCTCGATCTCGGCCGCCGCAACGCTGCGCACGCGCAAGCCGAATGACAGATTGTCTCGAACGCTCAGGTGCGGGTAGAGCGCGTAGCTTTGGAACACCATCGCGAGGTCGCGGCGTTGAGGCGGCAGTCCGGTCACGTCGCGCCCGCCGATCGACACGCGCCCCGAAGTCGGCTGCTCCAAACCGGCGATCAGCCTGAGCACGGTGCTCTTGCCGCTGCCCGACGGCCCGACCAGCACCATCAGCTCGCCGTCGGGGATGTCCAGCGAGACGTCACGCACCGCGTCGCGGCCGCCGAACTTCTTTCGCACCGAGTCGAGCGCAATCGACGCCATGGGCTGGCAGCTCGCCAATCAGCCTTTCACTGCGCCCGACGTGAGCCCTTGAACGATCCGCCGCTGCGCCACGAGCAGAATGAGAACGACGGGAATCGTCGCCACGACTGAGCCGGCCAGCACCTGTCCCCAGGGCACTTGATATTGCCCGCGAAACAGCGCGATCGCGACCGGCACGGTCTGCCGCTCGGGGCCGAGCGTGAAAGTCAGTGCGAAGAGGAACTCGTTCCAGCAGTACAGGAACGTCAGGATCGCAGTGGCGGTCACGCCGGGAACCGCAAGCGGCAACACGATTTTCCGAAATGCCTGCAGGCGACTCGCGCCATCGACGAGTGCCGCCTCCTCGATCTCTGGCGGGAGCTGGCGAAAGAATCCGACGAGCAGCCAGATGCTGATCGGCATCGCGAACGTCATATATGGCAGCACGAGCCCGGGATACGTATCGATCAGGTGCACCTGGCGCAGCATCAGGAACAGCGGAGAGACGACGGCTATCTGCGGAAACATCGAGACGGCAAGGACGGCGGCGAGCACCAGGTTTCTGCCGCGAAACCGCAGCCGCGCGATGGCGTACGCGCAAAGGCTGCCGGCTGCCACGGCGAACACTGTCGTCGTGCCGGCCACCACCAGCGAATTGCGAATCGGCCGCCAGAACGCGAGTCCCGCGAACAGCGCGCGGTAATGATCGAACACGAGGGCCGTCGGAATGAGCGACGGCGCGGTGAACAGGCTCGCCTCGGGACTCAAAGACGCGACGAGCGTCCAGTACACCGGAATGAGCCCGGCGGCGACGATCGCAACCGATCCGACCGTGGCGAGCCGTCGGGACCAGGGCATCATTCCTCTTCGTTCAGGCGCGTCAGCCGCAGCCAGAGCAACGCCAGGCTGAAGCTGACGACGAACACCAGGACGGAGAGCGCTGCGCCGTATCCGAACCGCAGGTCGCGGAACAGCACCCTGAATGCAAAGAGCGAGAGCGGCTCGGTCGCGGTTCCCGGCCCGCCGCCGGTCATCACGTACACGACATCGAACACACGGAACGCATCGAGGCTGCGGAAGACCACGGCCGCCAGCATGGCCGGGCGAAGAAGCGGCAGCGTGATGTCGATCGTCTGTCGAAGCTGCCCGGCGCCGTCGAGCGCGGCAGCTTCATAGAGCGACGGGTCGATGCTCTGCAGCCCAGCCAGCAGCAGCAGCGCCATGAATGGCGTCGTCCGCCACACGTCCGCGAGAACGATCGGCACCCAGGCCGCGTACGGATCGGAAAACCATGCTGGCGCTGCTTCCATGAGCCCGGCTTTCGACAACAAGGCGTTGGCGAACCCCCCGGGACTCTCGAAGATGAAACGCCACACCAGCGCGGCGACCACTGTGGGAATTGCCCAGGGAAGGAGCGCGGCGGTCCGCAGTACTCCGATGCCGGGCCGCGTGCGGCTGAGGGCCAGCGCCAGAACAAGGCCGACGCCGAGTTCCAGCGTCACAGTGCCCCCAGTGAACGCAATCGTGTGGGCCAGCGCGCTCCACGCGCGGGGATCGCTGATGGCCTCCCGGTAGTTGGCCGCGCCGACAAACGGGCGCGCGAGCCACGGCATCCGAAGATCGTGCAGGTGAAGCGACTCCCAGAAGGTCCAGACGACGGGAAAAGCGGCGATGGTCGTAATGACGCCGAGGGCCGGCGCCGCGAAAAGCCAGGCGAGGCGCGTGTCCGCTGTCGACCGCGGGCGCGATAAAAACACTTGCGCGCTCAAGACGCAGCCAGCCTTGTGCGATTGAAGAGTCGACGCATGGCGTCGGCCGCTTCGCGCAAACCGGGACGCGGCTCCTCCTGCCGCGTCAGCACGCGATGCAGATGGATCTGGAGGATCTCGGAGAGCTCGGCGTACACGGGCGTCACCGGACGGACCACGGCGCGGCTGATGATCTCCCGCGCCGCGGCCGGGTCGATCGCAAGCGCCGCGGCCAGCGGTCCCTTGCCGTACAGACTTTCGCGAGCGGGAAACTGACCCACAGCCTCCGCGCGCTCGAGCATCTGCGCCGGTTCAGTGAGGTATGCGACAAGCGCATAGGCAGCGTCGGGCCGATCGGAATAGGCGTTGACCGCGAGTTGCGATCCACCGAGCGCCGCGCCCGAAGCCCCGCCTTCGCCCGCAGGCATCGCCGCGACCGCGAAACGGCCGGCCACGCGCGACCGCGCCGCATCCTCCAGCAGCGGGTACGCGTAGGGCCAGTTGCGCATGAAAGCCGCCTGGGCGTTCTGAAAGGCGAACCGCACCTGCTCCTCCTGCCACGTGAGCACCGCAGAGGGCACGATTTTCTGTGCCACGATCTGGTCGCGCATCATCGTGAGGGCACCGACTGCCGCGTCCGAATCCACTGCAACGGCGCCGCGCTCATCGAGGATCCTGCCGCCGAATCCCGACAGGTACTCGAGGAACACCGTCACGAGGCCCTCGTACCGCGCGCCCTGCCAGACGAGGCCGTACGGGACTCGGCCGGATGCGATCGACCTCGCGGCAATGCCGGCGAGTTCCGTAAACGTGCGAGGCGGCTCCGCCATCAGATCGGTTCGCCAGTACAGCATCCCGACATCGACGAACCAGGGCAGCGCATAGGGACGGCTGTTCCAGCGGACCGACTCGGCGGCCGCGGGAAAGAAATCGGAAAGCGCCGGCGCGAATCGCTCGAGATCGAGAATCCAGCCCGCCGCCGCAAATTCCGCCGTCCAGACGACGTCGAGCTGCAGGACATCCGGATCGTCGGCGTGTGCGTTCAGCCACTGCACGTACAACTGATGGCGATCGTCGGACGCATCCGGCGTCGGCTGAATCTCGATTCGCAACGGAGGGTGGGCGGCTTCGAACCGTGCGATCTGTCTCTGTAACAGATCGGCCTCGCGGCCGACGGCGCTGCCGGAGATGGTCAGGACCGGCGCGCCGCTACCTCCACGGCAACTGCCAGCCAGCACCACCGCGGCCAGGATCGAGACACAGGCGATCGATGCGCGAAGCACCGGTTCCCGCAACGCCATCAGGAAATGTTTCGGGAGCGCCGGTGGACGCGCGAAGAATCCGAATCGTCCGAAGACGGCATCGATGTACAGCGCAGCCACAACAGTGCGTTCTCTTCGCAGGCCGGCTGACGACGTGCTTCGCGTCAGCCCGTGACGCCCGCAGTTATTCTGCCTGCCATGAGCGGGCGGTCACTTCGCGTCCAAAGCAAACGCGACGAGCGCCGCGTTTTCCTCGGCGCCCGTGGAAGTCAGAACGAACTGCCTGCCACTGCGCGTGCGGTACGTCATGACGTTCTCGGCATTGATGTATGGGAGCTTACCGCGCCACAGTTCCTTGCCGTTGTTCTTGTCGAAGGCGTAAAGGTAGCCGTCGCCGCCGCCGACGAAGATCAGGCCACTCCCGGTGAGAATCGCGCCGCCATTGGATGGCGAGCCCAACCGGTCCGGCAGCTTCACGCCCTTCAGCAGCGGATGGTTACGGATTGCCAGGCTCCCTTCGCCGAGCGGCGCCTGCCAGAGGATTTCGCTCTTGTTGAGATCGATCGCCGTGAGGTGCGCGTACGGCGGCTTGATCAACGGAATGGCGCCGAGCCTGGTGCGGGGACGCGGTGGGGCGACCAGATGTCCCGAGTAGGCATGATCGATGAACTTGTCCGTCCCGTCGTTCGCGAGCACGCTGTTGTTCCGGAGCACGTCCTTGGTGCGCACGTAGAGGCGTCCGGTCTGGGCGTCCCAGATCGCGCCGCTGAAGTTTGCGCCCCCTTCATTGCCCGGCAGCTGCAACGTTCCGCGGAGCGTCGGCGGCGTGAACAGCGGTCCCAGCCGGTAGCTCTTCATTTCGGCCTGCGCGAGCGCCTTGATTTCCGGCGTTAAATCATTCGCGTCTTCCAGCGAAACGCCTTGTCGCGAGAAGGGTGGGGGCTTTGTCGGAAACGGCTGCGTCGGCCACACCTTCTCGCCGGGAACGTCAGTGTCGGTCGCGACGGGCCGCTCCACGATCGGCCACACCGGCGAACCGGTCACGCGATCGAACACATACGTGAAACCCTGCTTCGTTACCTGCGCCACGGCGTCGACCCGCTTGCCCTCCACCGTGATCGTCACGAGATTCGGCGGCGCCGGGTTGTCGTAGTCCCACAGGCCGTGATGAACCAATTGAAACGACCCCTTGCGCTGGCCCGTGTTGATGTCCAGACAGACGATCGACTCGGCTGGCTCGTTCTTGCCGAGGCGCCTTCCGCCGTAGTAGTCGTTGCTTGGTGTGCTGGTGCCGAAGTACAGCAAACCGCGTGTCGTGTCGACCGCCATTGGACCCCACACGTTGGCGTGGCCGGTAAATCGCCACGACCCTTCCTCCCACGTCGAGGCTCCAAAGTCAGCAGGCGATTGCGGAATCGCGTTCCAGACCCAGAGGCGTTTGCCCGTGCGGGCATCGAATCCCTGGACGATGCCCGGAGGGTCGTTGCTCATCTGATATCGATCGGGAACGGAGCTGCCGACGACGACGATGTCCCGATAGACGACCGGCGGCGATGCGCCGTGATTGACGTGCCGGATATCCGAGATCGGCCGCGGGTAGCCATCGGTCAGCGAGACCACACCGCCCGCGCCGAAGGACGCGACCGGTTTACCGGTCTGCGCGTCGAGGCTGAACAACTGGTTGCGAGTGTTGAGCAGAACGCGCAGTTTGTTGCGGTCTCGTGCGTCGCGCCAGAGGGCCGGCGCGCGATGCTTGAACCCAGTTCCCGGAATTCCGCCGAGCTTCACTGCCTCGCTGTCGAAGCGCCAGAGCTCCTTACCGGTTTCTGCGTCCAACGCCGCCGCGTTGTTGTAGGGCGTCGTCACGAAGAGCACGCCGTCGACCATCAGCGGCTGGTTTTCGAACCGGAAGGGAACCGTTCCGTACTGCTCGAGTGCTTTCTCTCCGTGTTCCCACTGCCACACGATGCCGAGCCGCTGCAGGTTCTGCGAGGTGACGTCGTCGACCGGTGAATACTTGCTGCCGGCGAGATCGGCGCCGTAGTAGAACCACTCCACCTGCCGGTTCTGGCCCTGCGCGGACGCGAGAATCGATCCGCACACGAGGATCCCGACGCTGATCTGCCGCATCCGCTTGCGCATGGTCGCCTCGCTAGGTGGATTTCAGGAAGTGGATCAAGTGTTGACTCACAATCTCCGGCTGCTCCTCATGAGGCCAGTGACCGGCGCGATCCACCAACTGGACGCCCCTGAATTTCGTGAAGCCGCTCTTCCCGGCTCCCTCAGCGCCCCCGGCGATCCGATTGGCTCCCCAGTCCTGGATGCCAGCGATGAACTGCGCGGGCACATCGATGGTCCGCCCCGAGAAGGTGAGTTGTTCCGCGAAATTTGCTGGAAACGCGTTGTTGCGCCGGTGCCGATAATTGTGCAGGGCGCCCGTCCAGCCTGAGGCCGCATATTCCTGCCCGTAGACATCGCACTCCGCCTGAGTGAACCATTTGCAGTTGGTGATGTACTCCTTTGACGGCATGTTCGCGGCCATCGTGGCCGGCATCCCTCTGTCCCTTCTCATCACGTAATACTCGGGCATCCGCGCATTCTCCTTTGCGGCCTCCCTGGCAGTCTGCATGGGTCGCAAAGGCGTCAGGTTCTGGTTGCCTGGAAACTCGCCACCCTTCATGTAGTAAAACGCGCGAAAAAAATCGCTCATGCCCTGAGCCACATGCTTCATGTCCTCGTCGGCCTGCTTGCTGGCCCAGTAATCCTGATAGTCTCTTCGCGGCGGACGGAGCTTGGCGTACTCCGCATCGAGTTCGGCAGCAGTGTATGCGGGTTTTCGTTCCGTCCCCGCGAAGGGGAACGATGGCGGTACGCTGCCCGCCGAGGAGACCGTCGTGAGGCGGAGAAACATGTCGGGCCGCACGATTGCGGCATACGTCGCGATGAGCTGACCTTGATCGTGCCCGACGATCATCTCGGTCTTCCGGTAGCCGAGCGCATAGACGAGTGCGATCTGGTCGCGCACCATGTTGAGGGTAAGGAACGGCGCAGGATCCGCGTCCCACGACTTGTCCCAGCCAAAGGTACGGCCAAACCCTCTGCAGTCGGGAGCAATGACGTAGTAACCAGCGTCCGCGAAAGCCGGCATCACCTTGCGCCAGCTGTAGCCCAGGTTCGGAAATCCGTGAAGCAGCAGCACCAGGGGCCGGCCCTGTATCCCTGCCTCGAGCATGTTTACCGTCAGGCCATTGACCTTCGGTACGAGGCGCGGCCGGACTCCAGCGGGGAGCGTGCTGCTGCCATAGGGCGGCAACGTGTCGTCAGACGCCGTCGCCGTAGTGGCTCGCTGGGCGGACGCGGTGGACGCGAGCGCCACGGCCCCGAAAGCCGAAGCGCCAAAAAGAAATTCGCGCCGCGACGGGTCCTTCATATTCCCTCCATGGCTGACGGCTATTTCACAGGCGATTTGCAAACGCAAGCCGCCGGGAATTTCTTGATGACCGCACCGCGCTGACAGTAGTCCAGGCGGATTATACGCGTCGGGATTCGATAGGGCGGCTTTCGCTGAGATCGACTGCGCTCCGAGACCTCTGACGTGTGAACGGCACGTTACGTGAGAGCCAAAGTGCGGTCGATCGGCGTGCGACGCGGGTCAGCGCAGCGGCTCCGAAAGCTGCCATCCGATCGTCACGGCGTGCTGGCCGTCGCGAAGGCCGCGTCCGTAGTCGATGCGGAGCGCGCCTTCGCGGCCCGGCAATCGCAGCCGGAATCCCATTCCCACGTCAATCTGAAGCCCATGATCAGCAGATGCATCGAGCGTTCGCGTCGAGCGCGCCGCGTCGACAAACGCCGCCACGCCGACCTGCGCAACCGAAACGGGCGCGAACCACCGCTGAGTCTCCGTTGATGCGAACATCAGCCGGCGGCCGAAGACGTCGCCGTCGATGACTCCGTCGCGCAGCAACCGATGCGCGCGCAGCAGCGGCACGCGCGCATGTCCATCGCCAGCGCCGCGCCATAACGCCAGCGG
>Ga0114129_10012655_pt1 | contig 12013 bp, 11 predicted proteins | sample RhiMetdeltSRZDD1_FD_80071 | JGI IMG/M metagenome (GOLD analysis project Ga0114129, IMG submission 80071) | Populus rhizosphere microbial communities from Tennessee, USA - Rhizosphere MetaG P. deltoides SRZDD1 (version 2) (version 2) | ecosystem: Host-associated > Plants > Roots > Rhizosphere >... | reverse complement strand
TGGCGCTCGAGGTGGTTGGCTAGTGGCAGTGAACAACAGGCTGAGGCCGCCCCGTCGCTTCACCCGCGTGTTGGCTCCGCCGCCGGAGGCGCAGCCGCACGAGGGCGAGACCCTTGCCGAGCGCTACAGCCGGATGGCGCACGAGGGCTGGCGCCCCGCGCCCGTCGACTTCGCGCTCCGCGGGCTCGACATCCTGCTCGCCAGCCTCGCGCTGCTGCTGTTGGCGCCGCTCTTGGCGGTGATCTGGGCGCTGGTCCGGCTCGGCTCCCGCGGCCCTGCCATCTACCGCGGAGTTCGAGTCGGCAAGGCGGGGCGGGTGTTCACGATGTTCAAGTTCCGCACGCTCCAGGTGGACGCCGAGTCGCGGCTCGGCCCCTACCTCGGCGCCGAGCTGAGCCGGCTGACCGAGGACGAGCTCACGCGCGTGGGCCGCCGGCTGCGCGCGGCGCACCTCGACGAGCTGCCCCAGCTCGTGAACGTGCTCACCGGCGACATGAGCATCGTCGGGCCGCGCCCGATCCGGCCGGCGTTCTTCGAGGAACTCTGCGAGCAGATCCCCCAGTACTGGCAGCGGCTGGTGGTGCCGCCAGGCATGACCGGCTTCGCGCAGCTGCGGATGACGCGCGAGATGACGTGGGAGGAGAAGCTCGCCCACGACCTCGAGTACATAGCCGACCGCTCCCCTCGTCTCTACCTCGGTGTGGTGGCCGAGACCGCCGCCTCGATCCCGCGCCGGGCACGCGCCGCCTGAGATGTGCGGCATCTGCGGTCTCGCAGCCGGCGGCGCGGGCGGTCCGGACCCGGACGCGCTCGCGGCCATGAGCGCAACGCTCGTCCACCGGGGGCCGGACGACGAGGGACATGTGATCGCGGGGCCGGTCGGGCTCGCGGCGCGGCGGCTGTCGATCATCGATCTCGCCGGCGGCCACCAGCCGATCGCCGGCGAGGACGGGCAGGTCCAGGTGGTCCAGAACGGCGAGATCTACAACCACGAGCAGCTCCGGGGCGAGCTCGAGGCGGCCGGGCACCGCTTCCGGACGCGCTGCGACACCGAGGCGATCGTGCACCTGTTCGAGGAACTCGGCGACGGGTTCGCGGAGCGGCTGCGCGGCATGTTCGCCATCGCCGTCTGGGACGGGCGCGCGGGGCGGCTCGTGCTCGCGCGCGACCGCTTCGGGATCAAGCCGCTCTACTACCTCGAGAGCGCGGACGGCGGGCTCGCGTTCGCGTCGGAGCTGAAGGCGCTGATGGAGCTGCCGGAGTTCGACCGGACGCTCGACATGCGCGCGCTCGAGGCGCTGCTCGCGTTCAACTCGATCCCCGGACCGCTCACGATCTTCGAGGGAGTGCGGAAGCTGCAGCCTGGCCACCTGCTGTCGTGGGAGCCCGGGCGCGGCGCGACGGTCCGGCCATACGCGCACGTCACGCCGGCGGCGGCCGACGAGCTGCGCGACGACTCACAGGCGGCGCTCGCAGATGAGCTGCGCGAGCGGCTGCGCGACTCGGTGCGCGCGCACCTCGTGTCGGACGTGCCGGTGGGCGTGCTGCTCTCCGGCGGCGTCGACTCGGCCACGCTCGCAGCGCTCGCTGCGCAGGAGAGCGGCGAGCGCGTGCGCACGTTCTCGATCGGCTTCCGCGAGCGCTCGTTCGACGAGCTCGAGCGAGCGCGGCTGGTGGCGAGCCGGTACGACACCGATCACCACGAGCTGATCGTCGAGCCGGACGTGGGGGAGGTTCTGACCCGGCTCGCGGAGGTGTTCGACGAGCCGCTCGCTGACTCGTCGGCGCTACCGACCTACCTCGTCTCCGAACTGGCGGCGCAGCATGTGAAGGTCGCGCTCTCGGGCGAGGGCGGCGACGAGCTGTTCGGCGGTTACTACACGTACGTTGCGGACTCGATTGCGCCCTGGCTCGGCCGGCCCGCCGCGGCGCTCCGCCCGCTGGTCGAGCGGCTGCCGACCTCGTCCGCACGGGTGAGCTTCGACTACAAGGCGAAGCGGTTTGCGCGCGGCGGCGCGCTTCCGCCGCTCGAGCGCCACCACGCCTGGAAGGAGATCTTCTCGGAGGACCTGCGGGCGGAGCTGCGCGCGGCTCCCTCCCCGGACGGGTTCGATCCTCTCGACGTGTACCGCGAGCGCTACGCCGCCACGGCGGGGGCGCAGCCGCTCGCGCGCCTCCAGGATGTGGACCGCAGCATCTACCTGGTCGACGACCTGCTCGTGAAGACGGACCGCGCGAGCATGGCGCACTCGCTCGAGACGCGCGTCCCGTTCCTCGACACAGCGGTCACGGAGCTCGCGCTCTCGGTCCCCACCAGCCGGCACCTCCGCGGGTTCCAGAAGAAGCGACTTCTGCGGCGCGCGGTCGCGCCGCTACTGCCGCGACGGGTCCTCCACGGGCGCAAGCGCGGGTTCTCGATTCCGGCCGCCGCCTGGCTGCGCGGCGACCTGCGGGCGTTCGCGCGCGACGTGCTCTCGCCGGACACGCTGCGCGCGCAGGGGCTGTTCCGCCCCGAGGCGGTGGAGCGGCTGCTCGCGGAGCACGAGTCCGGCAGCGCGGACCACAGCCGTCAGATCTGGTGCCTGATGACGCTCGGCCTCTGGCTCGAGCGCCACGGCGCCCGCCGGGCGGTTCCTTACCCTCTGGGGGGATGAGCGAGCTCGACACGGCTCTGGGCGCCTTCGCGCTGGCGCTGGTCGTCGCATGGATAGCCACCCCGATCGCCGGCCGGATGGCCTGGCGCGTCGGCGCGATCGACAGGCCGCGCGAGCGCGGGCTGCACGTGTTTCCGACGCCCCGGCTCGGCGGCATGGCGATCCTCATCGCCTTCGCGGCGTCGGTGCTGATCTTCCTTGAGCCGAACGAGGAGCTGCGCGGCATTCTCGGCGGCGCGATCGTGATCGCTCTGGTCGGAGCGGCCGACGACCTGCTCGAGCTCTCGCCCGACGTGAAGCTGCTCGGCCAGACCCTCGCCGCCGTGATTCCGGTGGCGAGCGGCGTGTACGTCGCGGACTTCACCGCGCCCTTCGTCGGGCGCGTCGACCTCGGCGACTTCGGCTACCCGGCGACGGTGGTCGGGATCGTCGCCGTGATGAACATCGTCAACTTCATCGACGGAGTCGACGGGCTGGCGGCCGGGATCTGCACGATCGCGGCGATCACATTCGGAGTGATCGCGCTCTCGCTCGACCGCAACACCGCGGGGATACTCGCGGCGGCCACCGCCGGGTCAGCCCTCGGCTACCTGCGCCACGGGTTCCACCCGGCCACGATCTTCCTTGGCGACTCGGGGTCGAACCTGCTCGGCTACCTGCTGGCCGTGATCGCGGTGCAGGGTGCGTTGAAGACGAACGCAGTCGTCGCCCTGGTGTTCCCGCTGATCGTGCTCGCCGTGCCGATCCTCGACTCGAGCTTCGTGATCGCGAAGCGGATCAAGTACCGGAAGCCGGTCTACCGCGCGGACCGCTCGCACTTCCATCACCGCTTCGCGAACATCGGCTTCTCGCAGCGCCGCACCGTCGTCTACCTGTACCTGTGGACGGGCGTCCTGGCCTCGCTGGCGCTCGCTCTGCGCTTCGTCCCCTACTCGGACGACCACGGCAACTTCGACACCACGTGGACGCTCGTGCTGCTCACCTTCGGGGTGCTCGCCGTCGCGGCGAGCGTCTATCTCGTCGTCGTGCTCGAGATCCTGAAGTTCCGCGGCTTCCGCGAGCGCGACCTCCGCCGGCGCGTGGAGACCGGCGAGCTGCCGGCGCTGACCCAGGAGGAGATCGACCGGGAGATCGAGCGCGAGGTCGAGACAGGGGAGTTCGAGGCGGTTCGCGGCGAGTAGTCTCGGGCACGGATAGCCCATGGCCGAACCCAGTGACGAGATCCAGGAGATCCTGAACTTTCTCCTCCCGTACGCGGAGCGGATGCTCAACGAGCACGGCGAGTTCTATCCGTACGCGGCTGCTGTCGACTCCGAGGGTGAGCTGAACGCGGTGGGAGCCGACGTGGAGGGCGACGACAGCCCGGACGTCGGCGAGGTGCTGCTCGCCCTACACGAGGGCCTGCGCGAGCAGGCGGCCGACGGCGCGATCCGCGCGTCGGGCATCGCCGCCGACGTGACCCTCACCGATCCGGACAGCGGCGAGACCACCGACGCCGTCCAGGTGGAGCTCGACCACGCCGACGCCGACGCGGTGGACGTCTTCGTCCCCTACGAGACTGACCCCGACGGCATCAAGTTCGGCGAGCTGGTGGCCGCCGAGGGCCGCGAGCCGGTCTTCGCGCACGCGGCGTCATAGCTCGACGCGCCGCTCAGAACAACGTCTCCTGCTTCGGCTCGGGCGCTCGGCGCTCGGGCACTGAGCTCCGGAGCACCGGAACGCTGCGACGACCCGGGCCGCGGCGCAGCAGGGCCTGGATCCGCTCGCGCTCTGCCTTGCCCACGTAGGCGCCGCGCGCGTATAGCTCCTCGTAGTGCGCCACCAAATCGGGGCGGTACGAGTGCAGCCACTCCATGAAGATGTCGCGCACCTCCCCGCGCAGGTGCAGCGGGATGCCGCCGATGCTCGTGGCGCCCGCCTCGCCGCACAGCTCGAGGATCTCCTCCACCTGCTGCGGCGAGTCGTTGATCCCCGGCATCAGCGGAGCGATCAGCACGCCCGTCGGGATTCCCGCCCGGTTCAGCTCCGCCACCGCCTCGATCCGCTTGCGCGGATGCGGCGTGTGCGGCTCGCTCGCACGCCAGGCCTTCTCGTCGAGCGTCGGGATCGACAGGTTGGCCGCAAACCCGGCCGCCTCGTGCACCTCCTTCATCAGCTCGAGGTCGCGCAACAGCAGGGGCGACTTCGTGAGCACCGACGACGGCGTCCCCGAATCCCGCATCGCCTCCCAGATCCCCGGCATGAGCCGGTAGCGCCCCTCGACCCACTGATACGGATCCGTGTTCGTCCCAAGAGCGACGTGCTCCCGCTTCCACGAGGGCCGCATCAACTCAGCACGTGCGACCTCGGGCACGTTGACCTTGACGACGATCTCCTTCTCGAAATCCCGACCGGCATCGAAGTCGAGATACCGGTGCGTGGGCCGGGCGAAGCAGTTATGGCTGACGACGCCGTTCGCTATGAAGTCGCCCGTGCCCGTGGTGATGTCGTAGAGCTCCATCTCACCGACGGGCTCAATCGCAGTGATGCGCAGACGTGCGGAGGTCTTGATCGCGCGCTCAACGATGGATCTCTTACGGGTGATAGCCGGGTCCACGGAGTGCAAGAAGCGCAACTGCTCCGGGAGCCCTCCCCGCAGTCGGAGAACCTTCAGCCCGTTTGCGTTCTTCGTGTGCTCTATTGCAAAGCAGAATCGGAACCTCCGGAGGCAGAATGCAGTCCAGTCGAGGATCTCCGAATCCGTGTTCGAGATCCGAAGAATGCCTTCGCTGCAGCCGCCTTCGGCGTCGAAGATCCCCGCCAGGAAGCCCTTGCACCAGTCGTCGCTCGGCGAGCGGGGCCAGCAGATCAGTTGCCGAATGGCCGTGACGCGATCGTAGGACTGTGCGCCGATCGCGGAGATTGGCCGGTGGTGCTTCGTCCCCGCAGAAAACGTGAATTCGCGGGTCTTCACCGCGAACTCGTCTAGGTATTGGCGCGCGCGGCGCAAACCATCCAGGTCAGCGAGTGCCAGCCGGAACCGGTGCACGTCTTCGTGCGTCCGGCCGGCGCGTTCGTACGAATAGGACCCGAGGTGGCCGTCCCCCCGGACCATTCCGCAGAGGTAACCGCGTCTGTAATCGTCGTTTTCCACGGGCTGCTGGGCGAAGGAGCCGGTCCCCATGAGCTTGTTGTTGGTAGTGAGATGGGGTCGGCGGAGCGCGCCCTGCTCGGCACCAGTAACGAACTTCCAGCCACGGTCGCTCAAGAAGCGGTGGTCGCCGCTTGCGATTAGCTCGGTGCCATCCTCGAGGGCGATCCGGAAAGCGGGCTTGATGGTCGCCCAGTGGGCGGCCACATGTGTGTGGGTGTAGTCCCTATAGGTGTCGACCCTCGTTGTTCCGTAGATCGTTTCGCCGACGCGCAGATCTCCAAGCTGCTTGGTCCGGCCATCGGCCATGAGGATCGGCGTCTCGGGGCCTTGGCAGTAGGAGCAACCATGGCTGCATCCGCGATACGGATTGATGGTCCAGCGGAACGGCATCCGCGATTGCTTCGGCACCTTGTTCAGCGCTGACTTGGATCGGACCTCGTAGAAACGGGTGTCCAGGGCCTCGGGTGCCTCGAACGTGCGCACGGTGGCCGGCTCGCGGTAGCCGGGGAGGGTGCGGCTCTCCTCGGCGTCGACCTTCAGGTTGTCCCAGCGCACGAACACATGTTCGCACATACGGTGGCCGAACTCAGGCGCAGTCTGACCGCGACGCTTGATCCCTTTTGCATCACATACATGCAAAACGTGGATGGAGTGGGGCGGGGCGGCCCATCCCCGGGCGGGCTGCCGACTAGATGCGCTCCTCACCGAACGCCGTGAACACCACGCGCCTGGGGCCGCCCTGGTCTCGGTGGTCGCAGAAATAGATCCCCTGCCACGTCCCGAGCGCCAGCGCGCCGCGGGCGACCGGGATCACCAGCGACGAGTCGGTCAGCGAGGCCTTGATGTGCGCCGGCATGTCGTCCGGGCCCTCGAGGGTGTGGGAGAAGTAGTCGGCGCCGTCCGGGACGGCGCGGTCGAACCAGGCGGCAAAGTCGCGCCGGACGTCTGGGGAGGCGTTCTCGTTAAGCGTCAGCGAGGCGGACGTATGTTGCATAAACACGGTCGCGATTCCGACGGCGAACTGCGACAGCTCGGGGACCGCGCCCACGATTTCATCGGTTACGAGATGGAACCCGCGCGGCCGCTCGCGTAGCTGGATTTGGCGCTGGATCCACACGGCTCAGCATTCTGGCGCGAACGCCCCAACGGTCATATGGTGGCCGCAGGACCCGCGGACTCGTACATAGGCCATAGGAGGAGCATGGATCGGCCCCTCCGCGAGCGGCTGCGCTGGCGGACTGCGCTTGGAGAAGGTTTGGACTCGCCGGCCAGGCGGGCACCGCTTGCGCCTACGGCCGCGATGCTCTTCGGCGCCGCCGCGCTGATCTGCCTCGCCGGAGTGGCCGTGCCGGGCGACGCTCAGCTCGACGACGGCGTGCTTGCCGCCACGGCGGGCGCGGCCGCCTTGGTCTCTGCGTTCCTGCTCCTCGCAAACGAACGGGTGCCGCAGTGGATGTACCACCCGATCGGCGTGGTGGGCACCGCGATCGCCACCGCGGCCACCTACGGGTGGGGAACCGAATCCGCCTACGGGCCGCTGCTCTACGTGTGGGTCACGATGTTCGCCTTCTACGTCTTCAGTCGTGGCGCGGCCCTGGTGCACCTGGCACTGATGGCCGCCGCCTACGCGTTTGCACTCGTCCTCGAGGACCCGGCCGAGAGCCCACTCGACAGCTGGGTCGCCACGGTCGGCACGCTGCTCGGAACCGGGCTCTTCGTCTCGTTTGTGCGCCACCGCCTGGGTTTGATGTTCCACCGCCTGCGCGAGGCAGCGCATCGCGACCCACTGACCGACCTCCTCAACCGCCGCGGCTTCCAGGGCGTCTTCGACACAGAGCTCGAGCGCGCCCGGCGTGCGAACCAGGAGCTCAGCCTGATCGTGGGCGACCTCGACCGCTTCAAGCGCGTCAACGACTCACAGGGCCACGCCGCCGGCGACGCCGTCCTCGAGCGCGTGGCCGACGCGATCCGCGGCTCCAAGCGCGGCTTCGACAGCGCCGCGCGTATCGGCGGCGAGGAGTTCGCCGTGCTTGCCCCGGATTGCGGCGAGCACGGCGCGTACATGCTCGCCGAGCGCATCCGGGCCGCCGTTCACCAGTCTCAGTCCGCGCGCGATGAGCAGGCGCAGCTCACGATCAGCTTCGGGATATCGACCTTCCCGCTTCATGGCCAGACGGCCGACGGGCTTCTCCGTACCGCCGACCAGGCCCTCTATGCCGCCAAGCAGCTCGGTCGCAACCGGTCGGTGATCTCGAGCGCCGAGGTACCGGGCATCCTCGCCCACGGGTCGCGCTCCGGGAACGGCGAGACGCACGTGGAGCTCGGGGCGCTCCTGACGCTCGCCGAGGCGCTCGACGTTCGCGACACGGGCAGCGCCACGCACTGCCAGCGGGTCGGACGCTTCGCAGAGCTCACGGCTCGCGAGCTGGGCCTGCCCCCCGAGGCGGTCGAGCGCGTGCGGCTCGCGGGCATCCTGCACGACGTCGGCCGCGTGGCGATGCCGGACTCGGTGGTGGCCAAGTCCGGGCCCCTCACTCCCGACGAGTGGTCGTGGGTGCGCGCCCATCCCGCCATCGGCGCGCGCATGGTGGAGACCACCGAGTACGCGGACATCCGTTCCTGGATCCTGTTCCACCACGAGCGCCCCGACGGCCGCGGCTACCCCGAGGGCCGCAGGGCCGAGGACATCCCGATCGAGTCCGCGATCATCGCCGTCGCCGACGCCTACGAGGCCATGACGACCGAGCGCCCGTACCGCGCCGCGCTCGGCCCCCAGGAGGCGGCCGACGAGCTTCGGCGCGAGGCGGGACGACAGTTCCACCCGGACGTGGTCGAGGCGCTGCTGCGGGCCGTCTAACGACCCCCCGTCGGTACTTCAAGAGATACCGCCCACAGGTCGATAAACATGGGGAAATGGAGCCGGTAGGGACCCTCGCTCCGCTGCTCCCGGTTGCAAGCGCGCTGGCGCTGGCAGGCCTTGCCCTGCACCAGCACCGGCGCCTCAGGGCGCTGCGCGCCCGCATCTCGGACAGCGCCCGCACCGACCCGCTCACCGGGCTCCTAAACCGCCGCGCCCTCGAGGAGATGCTCGACACGGAGCTCGAGCGCGCCACGCGCGCCGGTCGCCCGCTGTCCGTGATCGTCGGCGACCTGGATTCCTTCGCCGCGGTGAACGAGCGCCATGGCCATGCCGCCGGCGACAGCGCTCTCCAGCTCGTGGCCGGCGACTGCCTCAAGTGGAAGCGCCGCATCGACCTGGCGGCCCGGATCGGCGGCGAGGAGTTCGCGCTGCTGCTGCCGGAGACCGACGAGCGCGGCGCCTTCATCGTCGCCGAGCGCCTGCGCCGCGCCACGCACAGGACCTTCGCCGAGAGCGGCGTGCAGGTCACGATCAGCTTCGGCGTGGCGAGCAGCCCGGCGCACGGCGCCGACGCCGTGGGCCTCTTGCGCGCGGCCGACCGCGCCGTGGCAGCGGCCAAGGACCTCGGCAGCGACCGCACCGTGATCTACAGCGACGAGGTGGCACGCACGCTGGCGCAGGGTGGCGGCAAGGCCGACGGCCAGCTTCAGCTCGCCACCGTGATCGCCCTGGCGGAGGCGCTCGACATCCGCGACACCGGCACGGGCCAGCACTCGCACACGGTCGGCCGCTACGCGGAGCTGATGGCTCGCGAGCTCGGCTTCGACGAGGAGCACGTCGAGCGCGTGCACCTCGCGGGCGTGCTGCACGACATCGGCAAGATCGGGATCTCGGATCGAGTGCTCTCTAAGCCCGGACCGCTCGACGCGGAGGAGTGGCAGGAGATGTACACGCACCCGGAGATCGGCGCGCGCCTGCTCTCGCGGCCCGAGTTCGACGACCTGCGCGCCTGGATCCTCGCCCACCACGAACGCCCCGACGGCCTCGGCTACCCCTACGGGCTGACCGGCAACGACATCCCGATCGAGGCCCGCATTCTCGCGGTGGCCGACGCGTACGAGGCAATGACCGCCGAGCGCGTCTACCGGCCGGCGCTCGGCGCCGAGGCGGCTCGCGCCGAGCTGGAGGCGGGAGCCGGCAGCCAGTTCGACTCGGAGGTCGTCGGAGCGTTCCTCAGGGCACTGGACGCGGGCCGGGCCCGCCATCTGCGCCGCGTGGCGTGAGCGGCTGACCAGGTCGACTCAGCGCGCCTTCGCTGAGCGCGAGCCAACTGTCACAAAGTAGTCACAAAGTCCCATGCTCATATAGGCTTCGGCGCCCCGGGTAGAGAGCACAGATGCGCCGCCCGCCCCGCGCTCCCCCGGACACCTCTTGAGCACCCACGCTTTGAAAGCATCCGATACCCCCATGCCGCTGCGCATGATGCGGTACCTGGACCTTGCGCTGCTCGCGCTCGCGCTGCCGGTCTTCCTGGCGGCCGGCCTGCCGCTGCTCGGTTGGGTCGGCGCGGCGGTCGGATGGCTGGTCCAGAGGGGGGTCCAGGTGGCGATCGAGCGCCGTGCTCGCGAGTCCGACGACCCGCGCACCGTCGCCGGCCTGCTCACCGGTTCGATGATCGCCCGCGGCTGGATCGTGGCGGGGTCGATCTTCGTGGTCGGGCTAGCGGAACGCGAGGCCGGCCTCTCAGCCGCGATACTCGCGATCACGCTGTTCACCTTCTACTTCACCGGCCAGCTGATCGGCCGCCCGTTCGAGGAGCGCCGATGAGCACGGCGAAGGCCTCCGAGCAGGAGCCGGACGAGGGCACGACGGGGCTCAGCCTCGCCGCCAAGTTCGGGCTCGGCGCATTCGTCTGGCTGACCGTCGCGATCGCGCTCTACGCGATATTCGGTAGCGAAGGCAAGAACGAGGAGTTCAAGCCCCAGAACGAGTTCAAGCTCGACCCCTGGGTCGAGATCAAGATCGGCGCGGTCGATCTGTCGATCAACAAGGCGGTGCTCTACGTCTGGCTCGCCTGCGTGATCACCGCGGGCACGATGATCTACATCGCGAAGCGCATGCAGGACCGGCCGAACCGCGTGCAGACGCTCGTCGAGGGCGCGTACGACCTCACCTACACCCAGATCGCCAAGGGCAACATGCCGAGCGCGACGGCCGCGAAGTACTTCCCCTTCGTCGCCACGCTGTTCTTCTTCATCTGGTTCTCGAACATGCTCGGCTACATCCCGCTGCCGACCAACACGCACGAGACGGTCGACGTCTTCGGCATCGGGTTCCCGGCCTTCGCCCTCTACGCCGCCACGGCGAACCTCTCGGTACCGCTCGTGCTCACGCTCGTCGTCTGGGGCGGCTACCAGATCGAGGGCGTTCGCCAGCACGGCATCTTCGGGCACCTCAAGGGCTGGCTGCCCGCAGGCGTGAGCGGCATCGCGGCGGGCCCGATCTTCTTCATCGAGTTCATCTCGCAGTTCATGCGGATCATCTCGCTCTCCGTGCGACTCTTCGCGAACATCCTCGCGGGCCACCTCCTGATCCTGTTCATGGCCGGCGGGCTCGCTGTGCTCCTCGGGATCGCGTTCCTCGGTTGGGTCACCCTGCCGATCGCGATCGTCTTCTTCATCCTCGAGGTCGGCCTGATCGCGACGCTCCAGGCCTTCATCTTCGCCACCCTCACATCCATTTACTTCGGCGAGGCAGCCGCCGGAGGTCACTAAGGAGGTCCAATGGATCTTGCAGTCCTGATTCCCATCGCACAGGCCGCGGACCCGACCGACGGCCTGAAGGCAATCGCCCTCGGCGTGGGAGCCGGCCTGGGCACGATCGGCCCCGGCATCGGCGTCGGCTACATCTTCGGCAAGGTGATCGAGTCGGTCACCCGTCAGCCCGAGATGCGCGAGGAGATCACGAGCATCCAGTGGCTCGGCTTCGCCCTCACCGAGGCGATCGTCTTCTACGCGTTCATCTTCGGCCTGATCGCCTCTTCCTCTAGGTGGCGGCCCTGGGCGACATCCTGTTCTTCGCCGCGACCGAGGGCGAGGACAGCGGGGGCAGCTTCCTCGTCAGCCCGAACCTGGGGCTGATGATCTGGACCCTGCTCGCGTTCGGGACGACGCTGTTCCTGCTGAACAAGCTCGCCTTCCCGCGGATCGCGGAGGCGCTCGACAAGCGCCGCCTGGCGATCCAGGAGTCGATCGAGGGCGCCGAGCGCGCGAAGGTCGAGGCCGACGAGCTGCTCGAGGAGTACCGCGCCCGGCTGCGCGAGGCGCGCGAGCAGGCGGAGGACATCACCGTCCGCGCCCGCAAGGC
>Ga0114129_10012654_pt1 | contig 12013 bp, 14 predicted proteins | sample RhiMetdeltSRZDD1_FD_80071 | JGI IMG/M metagenome (GOLD analysis project Ga0114129, IMG submission 80071) | Populus rhizosphere microbial communities from Tennessee, USA - Rhizosphere MetaG P. deltoides SRZDD1 (version 2) (version 2) | ecosystem: Host-associated > Plants > Roots > Rhizosphere >... | reverse complement strand
TATCGGAAAACCGCCCGCAGCGGCCCATTAACGATATGGCGCGAAGGAGGCATGCTTCTCAAAAAAGCGCCTTTTCTCGCCTCCTGTCTTGCAATCGCTCAGTCCTTTCTGTTTCTGACCGGCGTGACGCGGGTGGCTTTCCCTTTTTTGGCCGCCAATCATCGTGGCATGAGCCTGGAAGCGGTCGGAACCATCGTGTCGATTTCGCGCCTCACGGATACCCTCGGGCGCTATAGCGGCGGCTGGCTCTGTGATCGAATGAACTCGAGTCGGGTGATTTTACTCGGGGTCGCTGTGGGAATACCGATGTTCGCTGTGCAAGCTTACGGCTCGGGTTTTGTAACGCTTTTGATTCCACTGGCCGTCATGACCATGGGCTTTGGCTTTACCAATGTCGGCGCGACAACCTTTGCGCTCCAGTCGGCAAGCAGCGCCAGCAAAGAGCTGAGCCTCGGCATATCTCGAGCGTCGACTTCAGTGGGCCAGACTTTTGGACCTCTATTGTGCGGCGCGCTGATCGAGCAAATGGGTTATGGGGCTGGGTTCCAGGCGATGGGAATTATTTCTCTGGCGGTGCTTTGCCTCGTGTGGGTTGGGCTGAAACGGCACTCAGCGCCGTAGGGTTCAAGGTTCCAAGTTCAAAGTGCGCGCGACGCGCATCCTGAGCTTCGAAGGATCTTTCAAGCGAAGAAGAAAGATCCTTCACTGCGTTCAGGACAAGCCTTGAACCTTGAACAGGCCTTCTAGCTAGCGCAATCCTTTGTAGTGTTCGCCAAGAGCGAGATCTTTTAAATATGCCATGCCGTCGTTAGCGTAACCTACTTGTCCCGCTTTCTCTGCGCGCCAAGCATCGAGATATTTGAGTATCTCGTCTAGCGGCAGCACGTCGGCGTATTTTTGATTCATGTCAAAAAGATTAATCGCATGACAAGCCTCGTGGCGGTCGAATACGCATTCTTCGGCAACAATCATGCGCAGACGATTCGTCGTACCATCCACCACGCTTGCGCGCACGCAGCCGCTCGTGCTCTCGCCGCAGGTCAGTACGGTATCGACACCGAGAAAATTCAGATGTGCAATCAACGGTGTACCCCAAAACGCGCTCGGGGAAACTTTCTTGAGCACGGTTTCGCCAGGGATTGGTTTCACTTCATCGACGATGTCGAATTTGCGCTTCTGGCGCTCGATCTCCTCTGCGGTCATATTCGCTCGCTTCTTCGCGTCACGCCGAAAGGCCCATGGTTCGATGGCGAGCCCATCCATCCCCGTTACGTGAATCACAGGAATCCCCACCTCGCGCGCCTTAGCGAGCAGTTTTTGAATGTAGGGAAGCGCATTCCAGCCCGCAAGCCCGCAGCTCCCGGACCAAGTTTTAATCGCATCCACCACGGGCTCCGGTCTGTCCCCGAACACCCATCGGTATAGATCGATCAACAGTAACGCCGGCCGTTCCCCGAAACCGATGCGCCGGTCGGCCTTGCCCTGCAACGTCGCCTTATCCTGCTCGGTTAGAAACTTTTCCCAAACTCGTTCCGCCATCGGACACCTCCGGATTGAATTAAATTGAGACTTATCACCGCAAACGTTAGAGCGTCAAGGAAAGTCGGAGAGACGAATTCTAAACCCACCGGGACCTTCGGCATCGCCTATCAGCTTCCACCAAATGCTCCAATATGTCGATTAGCCCAGCTCGCCCAACGTGAACCGTCGCGCAGGCGGCAACTTATCGAGCGCTGAGGAATTAACCAGAGCAAAAGCTCATGACACGACTGAACTGCTTGTGGAACGTTAGCTGCCATATCGATTTTTAAAAATTCGGCGGCGGCTTCGCCGCCGTAAAGGTAAAAGGACAAAGAACAAAGGATTAATTCAGGTACTGGGCGAGACGGAAACCGATGCTGTCGTTCCTGACGCCAGGCGCCGTCCCCGTCCCGGAACGATGAGCGGATGTCCCCCGGTCTGTCGTCCCAGGAACCGCCGCGGATCACACGCCGGCCGCATTCACCACCGTTTTCTTCTTTCCATGGGCGCCCGTCAGTCGGCGCTCCGTTGTAGTCGCCGTGCCAACAGTCTTCGACCCATTCCCATACGTTGCCGCTCATGTCATACAAACCTAATCCGTTTGGCTTCTTTGTGCCCACTGGCTCCGTTCCCTTTGTTGTCCCGAACACAGCGTACTCTGATAACTTGCTCTCGTCCGAGGTGCCCGCCCAAAATTCGTCTTTTCCACTGCTTCGTGCCGCGTACTCCCACTCCGCTTCACTTGGCAGACGATAGCGCTTGCCGGTTTGCTCGGAGAGCCATCTCACATACGCTTGGGTATCTTCCCACGACACATTGATCACCGGCCTCCGACCTCGCCCCCAGCCTTGATCGTTTGGGAGTCTTTGCTTAGTCGCCTTAACTAACGCGTCGTACTCATCAAAAATGACCTGGTGTTTCCCCAAAGCAAACGGTTTCGATATGTGCACGGTATGACTACCACCCATCCTGAATTCGCCAGGGGGAATAACAACCATCTCCGGTCCTTGCGAGCCATCGCTCAAACCATCGCGAAACACGGCGCCTGAGGCGAGTGCCTTCGAGTGCCGCTCCGCTTGCGCGGATTCTTTTTTCGTAATCTCCGCGGCCTGAGACTCCTGTGGGGCGACTCTTTCGCTCGCAGTTGCGAGAGTGCGCAACAACTGCTTTAAAGCAGCTTCATCATTCGGCCCGCGCGACGAAAAGTCGACGTATTGTATGGTCCGTAACTGACGCGGCATCCGGCAGGCGGATTGAACTACGGGTATAATCGGTTTCTTTTCATCCAGTGCGGTGCGCAACTCCGTCCGCACCTCGGACGACTCCACCGAATTCGGTGATAGGACGATGAGAAATTTCCCGCAGTCGTAAATCGCGTCGTCGATACTGCGATCCCAGTCTCCCCCCCGGGCGTATATCCCATTGGTCCAACCAAATCGGCACGCCGCTGCGCTTAAGATTGGCCGCAAGCTGCAAGACAAAGCCTTCATCCTTGCGCGCGTAACAAACAAAAACGTGATCGCTCATGGCTACAATGTTCTAGGGTGGTTTTCCAGAAGGATCTTATCGCATATTTACATCGTTCAAGAAACGCCGGGACATTCGGCTTCGCCTACCAGCCCCATTACGCCTCACCCCAGGTTCTCTATTTGGCTTTCCCCATCACGGAGGCCGGGAAACTGGCTCATGGACACCCGCTTACCACACCCGATCTATCCTTGGACAGAGCGGCTCAGGGCCGGCAATTTGCCGGGCGGGTGGACTGGGCGCGACGGAAACCGATGTTGTTGTTCCTGTTCCGGTTCGACGATCGCAGGTTCTCCGGTTTGTTGTTCCAGGAACCGCCGCGGATCACACGCTGGCCGTCGCTTGGCCCGTTCCTCTGCGAAAAACAGCCTGGGAGAAAATCGTTCTGCGTAAACCGTCGGTATCGGCGTGCCTGGCATGGCCGATCCAACTCTGCACCGACGCATTCACTCGTGCCCAATTCATGCGACCGCTCGCGTACCCGCGTGTCAACGCGCGCGACTTTCGCACAAAACGGTGACCGTTGTCGCTGCGCAAACGCCGACGAGCGGGAAAGACGAGGTAGCCGAGAAGGTTGAGCGCGTCCGCCGTGGGAGTTACATGCGCCTTGTTGGGATGAAGCCGCAACCGATCGCATTCCAACCGAGCGCGAACTGCGGCGCGAACTTCCGCAAGTCTTCTCTTGTCGTTGTCGAGGACAACCATATCGTCCACATATCGGAGATACGGCCGGATATCCAAAGTTTGCTTAATGAAGTGATCGAGATCGTCCAGGTAAAGTTGGCAAAAAATTGGCTCGTCAGATTGCCGATGGGAATGCCCCGTCGTCGTTCCAATGACGTAAACAAATCATCCCCCGGAAAATAATTCGGATCACTATCGACGACCGGAGAACCGTCAATGATGCGATCGAGCAAGTCGATAGTGTGTCGATCCTTGATGCGCCGCCGCAGCTTCGTCTTCAAAAGCTCGTGATCGATGCTGGGAAAATAATGTTGCACGTCCATCTTCAAGACGTATCGATAGCTCTGCGACCACGCCTGATAGCGATCGACAGCCGCGTGAACGCCTTTGCCAAGCCGGCAGGCGTACGAGTCTGAAATAAACGTTCGATCCAGCACCGGTTCGATAACGTTCATCACCGCGTGATGGACGACGCGATCGCGAGACGGCGCCGCTGCGATCACGTGCGGCTTACGGTCGTAGATTGTAAACAGCCGGTAAACCCCGGGCTGATACTCGCCAGCGTCGAGTTCGCGCTGGAGCGCGATCAACTCTCGCTCCGAGTCGAGGCCGAACTCTGCAACGCCCGGACGACTACGCTTGCCGCGCCGCGCTTTGCGATAGGCAAGCAACAAATTTTCGAAGCTTAAGAGCCGCGACCAGATACCGCCGAGCCGCTTCATGCATTCGCCTGAGACTGTTGTTCTCGGCTGCCCAGCCAGCCGCCGATCTGCCGGCCGAGATCGTCGATCAATTTTGCGCCGTGCTCATACTGGCGTGTGGCGATGTCTTTCAGTTCGAATCCCAAGCGCCATACATGGCGCACGACTTCGAGTCGAAGGTTCGCGCGCCGCAACGGGACCTCTTTATTGCGCGTGTACGCGGCCTCGACTAGCAACTCTAACACTTCGATCAAACCGGCTTCGATTCGCTCGCCGAACGTAAATCTCCTAGCACGCGGCAATTTATCCAACTGAGGGACGAGCCAAAGCAATAGCTCGTGACAAGACTGAACGGCCTGCGGAACGTTGGACGCCATGATATATGCCTATCTACTTACGGAAAAAATTTCGGCGGCTCCGCCGCGGAAAAGGGTAAAAGGACAAAGAGCAAAGGGTTAATTAAGGTCCTGGGCGAGACGGAAACCGAGGGAGGTGAAACTGAAGTCGACGTCGTCCCTGGTCCGGTTCGACAAAGACACGCCCACGGGATCGTCGCTCCAGGAGCCGCCGCGGATCACACGCCGGCCGCATGCTCCACCGTTCTCTTCCTTCCAGGCTCTTCCGTCCGTCGGCGCTCCATTGTAGTTTTCGTGCCAGCAGTCTTCGACCCATTCCCACACATTGCCACTCATATCATTCAGACCTAAACCATTTGGCTTGCGGCTTCCTACCCGTTCTGTTCCAAACCCTTTTTTGTTTTCTTTGTTTCCGAGTCCGCTTCCACCTGTTGTAACTCTGAGTTTTTCGGCTGTTTGCGGATCAAAGGCTTCCGTGACCGGAAGTTTATTGGCTTGCTGGAATTCACGTAGAGCTTGCCGAGTTTTGCTGTCCAGCCGACCAAAAACCGCGTACTCGGCTAACTGTTTCTCGTCGGATGTCCCAGCCCAGATTTCGTCCTTCCCGCCGCTACGTGCCGCATATTCCCATTCTGCCTCCGTCAGGAGTCGGTACGATTTTCCCGTAGCTCGCGACAACCAATGGGCATAGTCAGTTGCCTCTCTCCACGACACATTGATTACCGGATGTTTTTCGCGCCCGAAACCGCTGTCGCTTGGTTGTCTAGCACCAGTCAATTCTACAAATCGATTGTATTGTTCAAATGTGACCTCATTCTTGCTGATCTTAAACGGTCTGAGTGTGACTCTGCTTTCGTTGCGGCCGTCACTTCGCTTAAAAGTTCCACCAGAGATCTTTACCATGTCTTTTTCCGGATCTAACACGTCAATGAAATGCAACCGAGCGCCCGCAATCGACGCCGTATATTGGACGGTCACGCCTTTTTTCCACCACCACGTCCCCAATGCCAAAAACAACGCGAACGGTAACAAGATACTTCCAGTACGAATAATCATCGCCCGTCGACTCGCGCTCACGTACTCCCCTCCTCGCTGAGACTATGATCGGTGCGCTTTAGAAACAGTTGATTGAGAACAAACGCCATCAACGGTAGGTTGACGCTGTCAGATTCCGAACTTTCCAGGTTCCGAAACGCAAGAGTATCGTTGACGATCCGGCGCGCGAGGGTGTCAGATATCGTTAGCCCAGCAGAGATTGCCGGTTTCACTATCATGTCCGGCATCATGTACGGCTCGACCCGCCCCAACGGATAGTGCCCCGAACCTTTGAGCACGCTCAACATTTGAGGATGGCGGTGGCAAAAATGCAGATGGTCGCTGCGAATCGTCGCTATGACCCAAAGCGATTTTTCCTGAGCGGCTCGATATAGAGCCGTCAAAAACTTGTTCGACTCTTCGACATCCTGAGCCGTGAACAGCTCTTCCATCTGGTCCAAGAACAAGACCAGCGGTTTAGCATTGGTCCCGCCCCCAGTTATCTTTCGGATCTGTTCGGTCAATTCCTCAGGAGATGTCTTGAGCGCTTGGGCCACCGCATCGGGTCGCAGCCCGCCGCGAGTCGCGTACGACCCTAGTGCAGTCATCAAAGCTGCAAACGGTTCGTTACCTTGACCCGGCACCATCCGCACAGTCTCCGCATGCTCGCCGCCCGGAAGAGCGCCATCTTCTAATCTCGGCAAAATCCCCGCGTCGACCACAGATGATTTGCCGACACCCGAGTCGCCGCTAATGATGATAAACCGGCCTTCCGGTCCCCGCATTCGGTCAAGAATTTCGTTAACTTCGGCTTCGCGTCCGAAAAATACACGCGCATACTTGCGCGTGAAGTGCATCAAGCCCGGGTACGGAGAGCCGTCTTTCGGGTTGTCGATGTCCCACGTGATTCGCGGCGATCCGTCTTTTTCTTCCACGGTTACCGGCGACGGTTTATTATCGTCCAAATATTTTGCGATCGCCGCCTGGACCAAACTGGCAAGTTCGTGAGGCTCCGCAAAAGAACTGGCCATCTTTTCAGTCAGCAGGTATTGCCTCAATCTATTGATACGCTCGCCCTTGTCTTCTGCTTTGCGCGCGTCATCAAACATGGGCGGCATGCCTTGCTTTCGTTTACGACGAATGTCAGGCAGGGCTTTTTGAGACTTTCGGCTTGGCGAAACTCTAACTCGGTTATCGATAGTTTGTCGGGGTTGCCGTGCGAATCGGGCGGAACATAGCCGTAGCGAAAGGCGAAAATACCAACGTAGATATTCGCCTTCCTCAAGTCTTCTAGGCACTTGTCCACCGGCCGCTGATCAGTGGCGACGTAATCTTCCATCGCGATAAAGTCGTAGCCGCTCTTGCGGAGAGCTTTATAAACGACCTCGCGATACTCTTTCAGGTCTTCGTAAGTGGAAGAAAGATAGATCGTCGTCATGACGTGAGAACGTTCTCGACTTCCCTGTCCGGTTTCAAGGTCGAGAGAGTTACCGTGTCTTATACAACGCGTACCGAGGGAAATCAAAGCGGCAGGTTGTTCACTTTCAGAATTCAGCGACGAGATTTGTTGAGTCCTCCCCGAATGCTTTTATCGGCGGCCAGCTCCGGATTCGCCTGTGGGGAGCCAGGCCGAACCACCGTTTAAAGCCTGCGGGGATGACGGAAGCCAGGTAGCCAGTTCACCAGGGTCTCTAGCTACCACGCTTTCAGCAGTCGAGCGTGGGCGATTTCTTTCTTCTGAATCGGGCGGACCTGAGAAGCTTCCAAGGTGGTAACAGCGACGGTTTCGCCGTGTAGAGTCAGAAATTCAACCTCGAAAGCCTCCCCCTTTTTATGAACATGGATCACGGTCCCAATGTCGCCAGCTTTGAGCTTTTGCGCCGGGAGGTTTGTTTTCAGGGCGATCCTGTCGTGTTCCTTGATCATACTGCGCTCCTAGATCGGGTAGGCCGTGATAAGGCGAGGGGACTTCGACCTTTTCGACAACATCCAAACAGTTCTAATTTTTGGCTCGCGTCCATCCGGAGTATTTACATAACCTTGAACAGTATATCGAGTACCGTGTTTCGATTCCACCGAGGACACCACGGGATAGTTGCGGCCATGCTGTTTGAGCGCTTCAGCGAGTACGGTCCATCGTGTGGCTGTGAAGCCGAACTTTAAGAAAAATCTCGCTTTACTGCTCCCGTCAGGATGTGAAGTGGACAGCAAATATTCAACGATCTTCTTTCGCTCAACACGAACGCGATTTGCATACGGTAAATTCATCTTACGTTAGTTTTGATACGGAGTCCGTGCCGCCACTCGACATGACCGCCATAGGTTTCGCGTCTTATATATACTTAGAAGCTTGGCAAAATAAAGCGGCCGCGCACCGGTTGCCCCTTTACTTTCGAAAGCGTTATAGTCGCTCTGGGAGGATTTATGAAAGAGCTAATTCCCATCGATCTTTCAAACGTCATCGAAGACGTTAAAGCCGAGGGTAAAACGCGCCGTGTCTTGTGGCAGGATTCGGAATCCATCGCGCTCTTGAGCAGCGGACGCAAAGAGCGCTGGGATTTTCACATCGACCCGGCGGACGAAGTGACGTTGCAACTGAGCGGAGTGCAGCATCTGGTCTATCGAACGCCCGACGGCCAAGAACAAACGGCGGACATAAAAGCCGGCCAAATCCTCCTTTGTCCCGCCGGCGTGCCGCACTCGCCGCGGCTCGAGGAAAACTCTTGGTTCATCGTCTTCGAGCGCAAGCGCAGAGCCGGAGAGTTGGATCATTTCCGATGGTTCTGCAACGAGTGCGGCGAGAAAGTTTACGAAACCTCCGTCGAGGTCGGCGATTATCGCGCCGACCCGGTGGGACAGGTCTATCAGAAATTCTCCAGTGATGAAAAACTGCGGACCTGCAAGAAATGCAGCGCCGTCGTCCCCGTGCCGCCATCCTAAGCGCGATCGAAGGATCGTTCATATTGCCGAACAAGATCCAATCTTAGACGCGGTCTCATGAACCATTTCGTTCGACAAATAACCAGACTCGCCTCAGCCTATCGCGACGCCGAGGCGACAGTGGTCCGCGCTTTCTTCAAGACCCCCAGAACCAAAAAGGAGCACTTGCGCTGGCTCAAAGCTCAAGGGTTCAAAGAATACTCCGCAATCAAACCAATCATCGACGCGTTGACCGCGCTCTATCCCAGTATCGACCGCGGCATCCATCGTCGCGACTACGCGGTGCTCACCGAAAAGCTCGCCGACGAAACCAAACATGCCCGTCTGGTCATGGATCTGCTCCAAGAGATCAGCGGCGGGGACATCGCTCCTCGCGATCTCACCTGGTTACCCGAAGACCGAAAGCTTGCCAAGGTGCGAGCCCAATACTCCAAGAGCTTCGCCGGGCTTTTGCACGGCTCGGTGAATGTCAGCTTCAAGGAAATTCGTCGCCAGGACGAACAGCTCGAGCGCGCCGCTATTACCCTCACCGAAGGCGGTGGCGGCGCGCTCTATCAAGTCTGCAGCAGCCTCAAGAAACGCGGCATCGAAGGGCGTATCGCGCGCGCCTTTCACGAGATCTTGCGGGACGAAGTCGAACATAAAGACGCGGGCGCCCGCTCGCTCGTGCCACTGATAAAAAATGAAGCGTCATTCAGACGCGCCGGGGAAATCATCTGCGAGATCTCCGGCCAGCGCCTACGCATGCGCAATGAGCAATTCGGTTTTCCATTGAGTAGCGCGACGCTCGTGGCGCTCGATCAGCGCGCGAAACGATCCATAGAGCGGCGATGATATTCTTGGTCATCGCGCTTCTCGTCAACGTCATACTGGGGTCCAGTTCCGTGGCCCTGGACCTTCCGCCATTCAGATCGACTATCAACGACTTGGCCGGAATGTTCCCGCCAGCGAGCGCCGATGATCTTGAACAGCGCCTGCGCCGCTTCAAGACCGAAACTGCCGACAATATCGTAGTTCTGACGGTCAAGAGCCTCGATGGCGAGAACATCGATGTCCTGGCGCGCAGGGCTTTCGAAACTCTTCCGCTCGGCGAGGCGGAGCTCAAAAAAACCGTTCTCCTTGTCGTCGCGCGCAAAGAACGCGAGGTCGGATTCCACGCCGGCGCTGATTTACGCCACCTTCTTCCCGAACCCATCGCGAGCCAAAAGCTGTACGCTCAAGTGAAGCTCTATTTCGACGGCCTCAGGCCGGATTTGGGTATTCATGGCGCGGTGAATTATCTCTTTCGGGTACTCAAGGGCGACGTCCGAGTCGGCAGCCAAACTGAGGAAGAAAAGTTAGAAGAAACCTCTTCGCGTGGCGGTGAGGCTGGAGCAATTTTCGCGCTCTGTTTGGGACCGTTTTTGGCATTCTTCGTCGGCGGGCTTTGGGGCATTTACGCGACCCAGTACGGAGTTCAGCGTATCACGCGCCTCGCGATGGGCGCGATCTTTGGCGGCGGCACAGCGAAAATTGTCGCTGCGCTCATGTCTTTACTCGGCAGCTATAGCGATAATCTTTGGTACTTCATCATGGCGCTGGCGATTCCGCTCGGCGTATTCGGCAGCCTGACCGAATTTTGGATGGCCGGCGACTGGAGCGGTATACCGCGCGTCAAAGAGCGAAGACGCAAGCCGAAGGACAATATGGGTATATGAACAGGGCTGACCTAGCGCTGGGGGACGAGTATCGAGCGCCAATAAAAAGGCTTGCGCAGCGTCTGCAATGACTGAAATAAATTTCTCGCGTGCCAACTTGATGTCTCGGCGCGAGTTCGTGAGAGTCGCGCTTGGCGCCGGCGCCTTTGCGCTTACGGGAGAATTTGCCATGGCGGATTCGAGCATACGCAAGCCAATTCCAAAAACAGGTGAATCTTTGCTCGCGGTCGGTCTCGGTACTTGGCAAACCTTCGACGTCGGGACGGGACAATCCTCCCGCGAGCCGCTCAAAGAAGTGTTGCGCGAGTTCGTTCACTTAGGCGGCAGCGTCATCGACTCGTCGCCCATGTACGGCAAATCGGAAAGCGTGGTTGGCGATCTCGTCGCCGAACTGGGCGTGCGCGAACATCTGTTCCTCGCCACCAAAGTTTGGACCAGCGGCCGAGAGGCCGGCATTCGCCAGATGGACGAGTCGTTCAAGCGCCTGCGCACGCAGCGTATGGATCTCATGCAGGTTCACAATCTGGAGGATTACCGCACGCAACTGGCGACACTCAGACATTGGAAGGAGCAAGGCAAGGTCCGCTACATCGGCGTCACCCATTACACTGCGAGCGCCCACGATGAGCTCGCACGGGTCCTCACCTCCGAAAATCCCGATTTCATCCAAATTAATTATTCCATCGTGGAACGCGAAGCCGAACGACGCCTGTTGCCGCTCGCCGCCGAAAAACGCGTTGCCGTGCTAGCCAACCGGCCTCTCGCTGCCGGAGGACTATTCAGCCGAGTACGCGGAAAATCACTGCCGCCCTGGTCGAGCGAAATCGGTTGCACGAGCTGGGCGCAGTTTTTCTTGAAGTTCGTTATCTCCCACCCCGCTGTCACTTGCGCGATCCCGGCAACCAGCAAGGTCGAGCATCTGATCGACAACATGCGAGCAGCGGTTGGGCCGCTGCCCGATGCGGCCACTCGCCAACGAATGGCACGTCATCTCACTGATCTGTGATTAGGGCGCCCAATCAGCGCAGGATGAATCTCTAGTTGCGGCAGCGCAAAGGCAGCGCCGCGAAACCGCAAGATTGCAAGCGTAGGGGCACGCCACGCCGTGCCCCTACAGATTGATAGCGATCGACAGACCGGTCGCGGCGTGCTCTACTTCAGCGCCTTTTTCAGTATGCGGACGGCGTTGTCTGCATCCGCCGAACTATCGAACGCAAAGTACGACACAGCCCGCCTGCCGAGCGCCGCGGCCGATATTCCACGCAAATTGATACCTGCGGCCGCGAGGGCATCGGTCATTTTTGCGCCGAGTCCAGCCCGATCCGCTCCTTCCACGCGCACCGAATGCAAGCCTTCGCTCGTACCGAGACCCGCTTGCTGGGCAGCGGCTTTTTGCTTCGAGCCCTTAATCGGCGTGAGGAACACAACCCCTGTGCCGGGCTTATCAGGAGAGCGGCGAGCAACGACGAATTCGATATTGCCGCCTGCGCCCTGGATCGCCGCCAGCGTGCTCGCCAGTCCACCCGGACGATCCGCGATTTCGCCTGCCCAC
>Ga0114129_10012652_pt1 | contig 12015 bp, 11 predicted proteins | sample RhiMetdeltSRZDD1_FD_80071 | JGI IMG/M metagenome (GOLD analysis project Ga0114129, IMG submission 80071) | Populus rhizosphere microbial communities from Tennessee, USA - Rhizosphere MetaG P. deltoides SRZDD1 (version 2) (version 2) | ecosystem: Host-associated > Plants > Roots > Rhizosphere >... | reverse complement strand
TCGGTCGTCATGCCGCCGAAGGGGCGCTGATAGATGCGCCCATCCTCGGTGCGGCTGAACGGCACGCCGTAATGCTCGAGCTCGTACACCGCCTCGCCGGCATTGCGGCAGAGATACTCGATGGCATCCTGGTCGCCCAGCCAGTCGGCACCCTTGACGGTGTCGTACATGTGCCAATGCCAGCTGTCCTTGCCCATGTTGCCGATCGCAGCGGCAATTCCGCCCTGGGCCGCGACCGTGTGCGAGCGCGTCGGGAACACTTTGGTGACACAGGCCGTTTTCAAGCCGGCCTCGGCGCAACCGAGCGCAGCGCGCAAGCCGGAGCCGCCGGCGCCGACGACCACCACGTCGTAGATGTGCTCGGTAACAGGATAGGCCCGCCCATTCACGCGAGGCGCCGCGGCACCGTTACCATTCATGACGACATTATCTTCCGGCATGCCTCAGGCTCCGAAGCTGAGCTTCAGGACGGCGAACACGCAGACAAGGCCGACCGCAACGACAAAGAACGAGTTCAGCATCAGCAGGATGACCTTGCTGCCCTCGGAGTGAACGTAATCCTCGATGATGGTCTGCATGCCGAGGCGCATATGCACCAGGCCCGACAGCACAAGCAACAGCAAGGGGATGGCGACGTGCGGTTGGGCCAGCGCGTTCTCGACGGTCGCGTGATCCTCCCCGGCCAGCGTTACCAGCAGCCAGACGAGGAATGCGACGAGGAAGATATTGGCGACAGCGGTCAGTCGTTGTCGCCAGAAGTGGCCGGCACCTTCCTTGGCGGAGCCGAGACCACGGACCCTGGCCAGCGGTGTGCGATAGGCCATCTACAGCTCCCCCCTCAGCAGCAGGCCAGCCACCCAGATCGCCAGCGTGAGCACGGTGGAGCCGATGATGGTGAGCCACGACAGCGCGTTCACCTGCGCGATCTGCAGGCCTCGGCCCGTGTCCCACAGCAGATGGCGCATGCCGCCGAGCATGTGGTGCACGAGAGCCCAGGTGTAGCCGAGCAGCACCAGGCGGCCGATCGGGTGGCCGAACACGGCGTTTACAGTCTCGAACTCCTGCTCGCCCATAGCCGCGGCGATCAGCCAGGCCGCCAACAGGAGGGTGCCGAAGTACAAAGCCGCACCCGTGAGCCGATGCAGGATCGACATCACCATGTTGATCTGGCGCGCGTAGATCGTGAGGTGGGGCGAGAGCGGTCGCTCCACTGCCTGCCTGGCCTCGGCCATGTTCGTTGCTCTCCGCCGCTCTTAGTGTGATCCCGGCATTTAGCGCGCTCCGGGGCGCCGCGACAATTGTGCGAAATGTATCAACAGGAGTGAGAAATTCTCAGGCGTGACTGGGTGTATTGTATACCAGAGACCGCTTAAGCGGACGAACCGAGCATCGGACTGGCGACGACAGCGGAGCCTACTTCCGCAGCACGAGCCACAGATCGAGATCGAGGAGGACGCCATCATCGTACTCGCCCTTCGCGGTGCGTAGCGGGAAGTCGCTGCACGCACGATTCTTCACGGCAACCAGCCTCGTGCGCAAGGCGCCGATGTCGCTGCGGGCGGGGATCTCCGCCGTCTCCAGGATCTCCGACCAGGCGTAGATGGTGTCGCCTGCAAAGCATGGCGCCACATGCCGCCCACCGTTGATGGCGGCGATATGGAAGGCGTTGGCGAGGCCGTTGAACGACAGCGCACGCGCAAGAGAGATCACCACGCCGCCGTAGACCAGCCTGCGCTTGAACTGCCCCTGCACCTGCTCATGTTGGTTGAAATGCACCTTGGCGGTGTTCTGGTAGAGGCGCGTCGCGATCTGATGCTCGGCCTCCTCCAGCGTCACGCCGTCGGCGTGATCGATCTTCTCGCCCACCGCATAGTCGCCCCAGCGGTGCGGCGACCCAGCCAGCTTCAGATCGTAGCCTCGCATGCCGACCTTCGGCAGGGCCTCGCCAAGCGTTGCGGGATCGACGCGTTCGGCAAGCTTCGGCACGACGGGGGCTGGGGGAGGTGCCGTGTTGTCGCGCTTCCTCACCATCACCCAGCGTACGTACTCCAGCACCGTCTCGCCATGTTGATTGCGGCCCCTCGTACGCACGTACACGACGCCGGAGGCACGATTGGAGTTCTCGCGCACGCCGATGACCTCCGAGGCTGACGTGAGCGTGTCGCTCGGATAGACGGGCGCGCGGAACCGGCATTCAGCGTAGCCAAGATTGGCGATGGCATTGAGCGAGATATCCGGCACCGTCTTGCCAAACACCGTGTGGAACACAAGGAGGTCGTCGACCGGCGAGCACGGATAGCCGGCCCCGCGCGCGAACTCGTCTGAAGATTGCACGGCAAAGCGCGGGCCATAGAGGCCCATGTAGAGGGCGACGTCGCCGCTGGTGATGGTGCGCGGAGTGGCATGCTCGAACACCTGCCCGACCACGAAATCCTCGAAGTAGTTACCGGGATTGGTCTTTGTTTGCGTCATGACGCCTTCGTCCGCTCGATAGCTTCAGCGATGGCGACGGTGCGGGCCGCCATCTCGGCATGCAACAGCTCCACCATGCGGCCGTCGACGGTGAGGACGCCCTTGCCCCTGCTCTCGGGCAGCGCGAACGCGGCGATGATCTTGCGCGCGAATGCCACCTCGGCTTCCGGCGGGGCGAACACTTCGTTGGCGACGGCGACCTGGTCAGGGTGGATCAGCGTCTTGCCGTCGAAGCCGAGCCGGCGCCCGTGGATGCACTCGCGCCTAAGGCCGTCTGCATCCTTGAAATTGTTGTAGACACCGTCGAGCACGTCGAGACCGTAGGCGCGTGCCGCCGTTATCGCCGCCGACAGCCAATAAAGCGCTGGCCGGCGGTTCTCCGAGAGGTCCGCGCGCGTCTCCTTGACGAGATCGTTGGTGCCGAGCACGAAGCAGGCGAGCCGCGCGCCTGGCACCTGTGCCGCTGCGGCGATCTCGGCCACGTTGAGGATGGCGAGCGGCGTCTCAATCATCGCCCACAATCTGGTCTTGTCGGGCGCTCCAGCACGCGCAAGCGCTTCCGTCGCGCGGGCGATGTCGGCACCCTTGCCGGGCTTCGGCAGCAAGACAGCGTCCGGGGAGGCTTGCGCTGCGGCCGCAAGATCGGCCTCGCCCCAGGGCGTGTCGAGCGCGTTGATGCGGATAACGACCTCGCGATGGCCATAGCCACCGGCCTTCACCGCCGCGCAGACCTGGGTGCGGGCCGCCTCCTTCGCCTCGGGGGCGACGGCGTCCTCCAGGTCGAGGATCATCGCATCGGCGGCAATGGACTTGGCCTTTTCCAACGCGCGGGCATTCGAGCCCGGCATGTAAAGGACGCTGCGTCGCGGACGAACCTGCATGGATGCGTACCTCGTTGGCGGGACCAGCCCTCCTCGCGCCGACATCGCGGCGTCACTAGAAGGCCGTCCTCGATTCCGTTCTAGGCAAGGGCGACGCCGACCACCAGCGCAAAGGGGGGGTTCACCCATTGTCGCTGGCGTTTCGGCTAATATGCAATGCTTGAGGCAAGGGTCCGACCCGCAGGAGCAACCGTGGACAGCGCCGACGTGGTGATCGTTGGTGGCGGCATTGTCGGCAGCGCCACCGCCTATTTCCTGAGCAGCGATGCGGCGTTTCGTGACCGCCGGATCGTCATGATCGAGCGCGACACCAGCTACGCCGAAGCCAGCACCGCCCTTTCCGCGGGAGGTTTGCGCCAGCAGTTCTCCACACCCGAGAACATCGCTCTCTCCCAGGCGACGCTCGCAATAATTCGGCAACTCTCGTCCATCTTCGGCCCTGATGCCGACGTGAGCTTTCGCGAGCAGGGCTATCTCATCATGTCCACTGGCTCGGGCGAGGCGCTCCTGGCGGAGAACGTCGATCTGCAGCGGAGGCAGGGCGGCGATATCGTGCTTCTGCGCGCAACCGAGCTGGCGGCCCGGTTCCCATGGCTGGCGACCGACGGCATCGCCGCCGGCAGCCTCGGCAGATCGGGCGAGGGCTGGTTCGATCCTCCTAGTCTCGCTGCGCTGTTCCGCAGGGCAGCGCGGGATCGTGGAGTGACCCTGCTCCACGACCAGGTGATAGCGATTGAGTCGCAAGCCCGGATCGAAGCGGTGCGCCTCGCCGGCGGCGCACGGATCGCGTGCGGCGCATTGGTCAACGCCGCGGGCGCGTGGGCGGGAGAATTGGCCGCGACGGCGGGCATTGCCCTGCCGGTCGAGCCGCGCAAGCGCTATGTCTATGTCATCGACTGCCGCGAAGCCTCCGACGCGTTGCACGGAGCCCCCCTCACCGTGGATCCGTCAGGCGTTTGGTTCCGGCCCGAGGGCCGATTTTTTCTCTGCGGCAAGTCCCCCGAGGAGAGCGAGGAGCCGCCGGCCGCCGATCTCGACGATATCGATCACGCCTTCTTCGAGAGCGAGGTGTGGCCGCAACTGGCGACCCGCGTTCCGGCCTTCGAGAGCGTCAAGGTCGTGAACGCCTGGGCCGGCTTCTACGACTACAACACGCTCGACCAGAACGCGGTGATCGGCCGTCATCCCGAGATCGCCAATCTCTACTTCGCCAACGGCTTCTCGGGTCATGGCGCGCAGCAAGGCGCGCCGGCAGGCCGCGCCATCGCGGAGCTGATCGCGCACGGCCGCTTCGTGACCATCGATCTTTCCCGCCTCGGCTATGACCGCATCGCGGCCAACCGCCCGCTACCCGAGCGCAACGTGATCTGAGAGTGCAATGGCGAAGGTGCTGGCGATATCCTCCCGCGTCGTCCGCGGGCATGTAGGCCTCGACGCGACGGTGCCCGCGCTCCAGAGCCTCGGCCATGAAGTCTGGGCGCTGCCGACAGTGCTGCTGGCGAGTCGGCCCGGGCTTGGCAGGCTCGAGCGCCTCGCTTTCTCCGGCGAGGACCTCTCGCGCATGCTCGCCGCGCTCGAGGCCGACGGCTGCCGGCCGCAAGTCGGTGCGGTGGTTACGGGCTACTTTCCCTCGGCCGACTGTGTGGCGGCCGCAGCGCAGGCGGTCGCTGCGATCAAGGCCGCGAACCCGGCCGCCATCGTGCTCGTCGATCCTATCCTCGGCGACTCGGGCCGCCTCTACATCGCCGAGGCCACCGCGGAGGCGATCCGCGATCGCCTGCTGCCGCTCGCCACCATCGCCACGCCCAACCTGTTCGAGCTTTCCTGGCTGACCGGCTCGGCACCGCGGACGATCGCGGAGACCACGCAGGCCGCAAGGCGTCTCGGGCCGCCGGCAGCCTTCATCACCTCGGCCTCCGAAACCGATAGCGCCGTTGCAACCTTGCTGGTGCAGCAACAGAGGGAGGTGCTACGCGAGACCGCGAAGCGGCCGGACATCCCCAACGGTCCCGGCGATCTCTTCGCAGGGCTCCTGCTCGGAAACCTGCTCAACGGCTCCACGTATGCAGCCGGCCTTGATGCCAGCCTGACGACCCTCGATCGCGTACTGCTTGCCAGCACCGGCCGCGACGTGCTGCAACTTGCTACACTATGGGCCGAACCGGATTGAGCCGCGCCCGCATGCGGCGAGCCGTCAGCGATCGCCCGGCTCGTCGATCAGGCCCATGTCGACGGGCCTTGCTGCCGCGCGCCTGTCCCGACTCTCGTACTTGGCCAGCACCTTGCGGGCCTCGGCCACCACCGCGTCGGCAATCGCCGCCTGGCCTTCCGCCGAGGGATGAAAGGCACCCGAGTAGACGCTGGCGAGCAGCAGCTGCACCCAGCCGTAGCCCTGCTTGCTCAACGCCTTTTGCATGACGGTCTCGGCGACATGGAAGTTGCCGGTCATGTACGCATCGTTGGGCGTGCGGAACAGGCGCTGGCGCGGCGCGTAGGCACGCCATTCCGACGGATTGAACGGCTCCCACTTGCCATCGATCTTGCGCGGCACGCGCAGCTCGTCCGCCATAGTCCAGGGCGCATCGCTGTAGCCCGCACACAGGCCGCGACCGCTGAAGGTGGCCCGGTGCGATTCGGCAAAGGTCCACGCGTGGTGCTGGGCGCTCTCCTTCATGATCGCATTCAGTCGATCGGCGGCAATCATGCCTTCGCGCGCCTTGGCCTCGACCAGGGCAAACTCCGACATCACGCTCATGCCGGCCCGACCGTCCGGGCACACCGACTTGCCGTCGTCGAGCAGTGCCATGGGCGGATAGGCGGTCAGGATCACGCGGTCAGATTCCGACCAGGGCACATGCAGGAGGTTGTGCAGCGCGCGGTTCACGGACTTGAGGCGCTCGTCGAGCGTATCCATCTGCGCGGCGGCTTCGTCGAGGCCGTGCACGTGTCCGAACCAGCCGCCTAGTCTGCGCAGGATCGACTTGTCCGACAGCACGGCATTGGCCACCAGCCGGGAGAACCCCACGTCGTTGCCGCCGATCGACAGAAGCAGGAGGTCGATCTTGCGGGCCTTTTGCGCGTCGCACTTCTTCAGCACCAGCCCGCCCTTGAGTTCCGGGATCGTGCCGTTGATGTGGTAGGCCTCGGGCAGATCATAGTTGCGGGCGCCCTTGCCGCCGCATTGCGCTTCAGCGATGGCCGAAATTTGCGGCAGGTCCGGCGGATAGGGCACCCATTCGTTGCCCTTGTAATCGAGGAACAGGCCGAACGTCGTTTCCGCCCCCGAGCAGGCGAAGCCGGCAAACGTGACCGCCCGATGCGGGTTCTCGACGGCAATTTGCAGCGCCGTACGCAGCTGGTGGGAGTAGAGCGATCGGTGACAAGCCTGATCCTGCCAGCGCGCGTTCTCGTCGATGAACTTGCGGTCGCCAATGGCCTTCCAATCGCCGATGCGCGCCGGATAACCTGTCAGCGGCTCGTTCTTCTCGCCGATGCCATAATCGGTGGTGCGCTCGGGCGAGAAGCGGACGGGAACATCCGGATTGCCTTCGCCGGAGGCGAAACTGTCGCCCATGCCGACGATGAACAGGTCGGTGACGCGCGCGGCAATCTCGGCCACCTTCCGGCCGCCGATCTCGACCGCGATCCATGCTCCCGCCGGATAGGGCACGTCGAGCTGCACGGGCGTGTCGCACGGCAGGGTCACGGCCGCGTTGCGGGGCGCGCCGGGCTCGCCTTGCGGCGAGGTCAGCCAGCGGCAATCGACCGTTTGCGCATCGTCCAAGCCTTCGAGGCGTGCGAGGATCATATGGCTCTTGGGATTGAGGTAGTCGGGCCTCTCGCGGCAGGTGTAGCGGTTGCGCGTCCAGTCCCAGCACGTCTTGGTGAAGGTGAAGGTACTCCAGCCGTCTGGGTGACGCTCCCCAAGCGCCCGCTCGGCAGATTGCACGGGATGGCGCAGCTCGACCTCGGAGAGGCTCTGCCAGGTCGCGCGATGTACTTCGGTATCTGCGGGATCGAGGAAGAAGCGGAAAGGATTCTCGACCTGCCAGGTGATCCGCGGCTCGGCCGACGCGCCGCCCGCGCACCCCAGCATGGCGAGCGCAAGCAGGAGGCGCACACCAACCGTGACTGGCATCGAGCTGCTCCCTCGACCCGGCGCTGCCCATCTCGACTGGCCGACGCCCCTTGGCGTCACAGGCGGCCGAGCCAATGGGCGGCGGCGATCTTGAACACACGCGTAAGCGGCGCGATACCGGCCGGGGCACGCAGCACGTCGCGGCCCGGTCGCTCCAGTGCCCGCAAATACGTCTCGACCAAGGCCAAAGGAAGGAAGGCCAGCCGCAATTCCCGCGGCAAATTCGCCACATGTCCACGCGCTTCGGCGAGCTCGGCTCGTGCTTCCGCATGCAGCGCGTCCAGCAGCCCGGCGATCCGGTCGCCACCCTCGCCCGCCAGCAGGACATCGCGCGACAGTCCCGCTGCCTCTATGCGCGCGCGCGGCAGCGGTTGACGCCCGCGTGACAGGGCGTGGGGCAGGCCGAGCAGCACCCGCGCCAGGCCGTAGACACGGCCGGCGGCCAGCGCGGTTGCATGCGGGGCACCGCCTCTCCGATCGTCAAGAATGCGCGCGGCGAGGCCGAACAAGGCGCCCTCGGTTCTCTGCAGGTAGTCGTCGAGGTCGGCGTCGCTCTCCAGGGGCTGCGGGCTCAGGTCGAGCGCGTGCGCATCGATGACCTCCAGCAGCACCGGCCGCGGAAGACTTGCCTCGGCTATTGCCGTGTGAAGGGCATCGGCGATGGGGTTCCCGGTGGGCACCGCATCCGGCGCGAGCGAATCGCGCCACCATTGCAGGCGGATTTCGCCCATCGCCGGTTCGCGCGTGACGGCGGCGGAAACATGCGCCAGCTCGCTCGAGAACGCCGCAAGCGCCAGCAGGTGCAAGCGGGCCGGCAGCGGGGCAAGCAGAGCAGCGAGATAGCGGTCGGGCTCCCCAGCGCGCGCGGACTGCAGGATCACCTCATCGCCCGTGCTCCGCACCCCGGTGGCCACGTCAACTGGCCATGTCAGTAGAGATGCGCCGCCGCCACCATGGCCAGGGTGACCGGCACCGACAGCACGAGATTGAGCCTGGCATACATGACGACACGCGCTCGCGCCTGCACCTTGGCATCCGCATCGCCCGGGCGCATCCCCAGCACCACCTGCATATTGGGCCAGATGTACATGTGCACGAACATCCACATCGCCAGCGCCCCGATCACGCCGGCCCAGAGAAGCACGGCGCGCTCGGGCGGCACATAGACGCCCGAGCCGTAGACGATCGAGGGCAGCAGGTAGCCCGAGAGGAGGAGCAATAGCGCGCCGCTCGCCACCGCCACGGTCGAGGCATGCCGGAACCACCAGGCGACGCGCGGCACCATGGCCTCGTGCAGGAAGTTGCGCGTGGGGTCGTCGGCGGCCCGCAGCACGATCAGCTGCACGAAGTTGACGAAGAACACCAAGCCAATCCAAATCATGGCCGCCAGCACGTGCAGAAGGCGAACGACGAAGACGAGGAAAGCAAAGAGGTCGGCACCGGCAGTCACGAGCCAACCGAGAAGGATCACCGCCGCGATCGCGAGACCAGCAACGAGCGCGCCCGACGGACTGTCGATGACACTCTTCATAGCCCCTCCTTGAGCCCCTCAGGCGACCACCAGAAGCGCCGCAGCGACGTGCCGCCCCTCAGCGAGCAGGACATTGTAGGTGCGGCAGGCAGCCCCCGTATCCATCGTCTCGAGCCCGATACCGGCGTCGGCGAACGCCCGGCGAAGTTCTGCGCCGGGCATGTGGTGGCGGGCGCCGGTGCCGAGCAATAGCATATCGAGCGCATCGCGCTCGACGAACACGGATTCGAACGGGGCGGCCTGCTCGATCTGCTCGGGCATCGAGGGTGGCCAAGCGTAGATGCCGCTCGGCAGGCACAGTATGGAGCCGCGGTGGCTCATGTCGGCGAAGCGGAATCCGCCGTTGCCGTAGGCGTCGATCGGCGCCCGCCCCGGAAAGCGGGCTGCTGCGACGCTCATCTTGCGAGGCTCGCTTCAAGGTTCACTTGAAGACCATGTTCTCGCGCCCAGCCCGGCTCGCGGCGTCCGCCTTGGGCTTCACCGCCGCGCCGACCCATTCGCGCTTGACGCCGAGATAGCCGAGCAATGGGGCGGCGATGAAAATCGATGAGTAGGTCCCGATCACCACCCCGAGCAGCATGGCGAGGTTGAAGTTGCGGATCACCTCGCCCCCGAAAATATAGAGGGAGACCAACACAGCTATGGCTGTACAGCCCGTCAGGATCGTGCGCGACAGCGTCTCGTTGATCGAGAGGTTGAGCAGCTCGTTCAGCTCCATACGTTTGAACTTGCGCAGATTCTCGCGGATGCGGTCCGACACCACCACGGTATCGTTGACCGAGTAGCCAAGAATGGTGAGCAGCGCGGCGACAATGGACAGGTCGAACTCCAGCTGCAGCAGCGAGAATATGCCCGCAACCAGCAGCACGTCATGGGTCAGGGCGACGATGGCGCCGAGGGCAAACTGCCACTCGAAGCGGAACCACACGTAGGCCACGATCGCCAGCAGGCCGGCAGCAACGGCGATGAAGCCGGTCATCCTGAGCTCGCTCGATACGGCGGGGCCGACAACCTCGATGCGGCGCTGCGTGAATTGTCCCGCCAGCGCGTCCGTCACCTTCTTGACCGCCGCCTGCTGCTCGGCCTCGCCGCCCGGCTGCTGCTCCACGCGGATCAGTACGTCGGTGGGGGCCCCGAAGCTTTGGATCTGCACGGCCCCGAGCCCGAGCTTGCCAAGCTTCTCGCGCAGCGCCGCGATGTCGGCAGGGCCGGAATTCGACTGCACCTCCAGCATCGATCCGCCTTTGAAGTCGACACCGTAGTTGAAGCCCTTGATTCCGATGATCAGCAGCGCCAGTGCCATGCCGACAATGGACATCGTCACGGCCAGCCCCTTGTAGGCCATGAACGGCAGGCGCAGGTCGTGCGGGAAGAAGTCGAAGCCTTTGAAGTTCGGGAGGAACCGCATGGAACGATGCCTTGTCCTGGCCCGGCGCTAGACGGGCACTTCGATGACGCGCCGCGCGCGCCTGGCCGAGTTCAGCCAATAGTAGATGAGAAGCCTGACCACCGTCACGGAAGCAAAGATGGAGGTGCAGATGCCGATCGTAAGGGTCACGGCAAAACCGCGAATGGGGCCGGCGCCGAGCCAGAACATGACGAGCGCGCAGGCAAGCGTCGTGAGCTGCGAGTCGGCGATGGTGATGAAAGCGCGTGTAAAACCCGCATCGATGGCGGCGATCGGCGTCCTCCCCGCGCGCAGCTCCTCGCGGATGCGCTCGTAGATCAACACGTTGGCATCGACCGCCATGGCGATGCCCAGCACTAGGCCGGCGATGCCCGGCAGCGTCAATGCGGAGCCCGCAAGGCTCATCAGCGCCACCGTCAGCACGCCGTGGACGATGAGGCCGACGCAGGCGAAGATGCCAAAGGTGCCATAGGCCAGGATGGTGAGCGCAATGGTGGCGATGGCGCCGATGATGCCGGCAAGACGTCCGGCCTCGATCGAATCCGCACCCAGCGAGGGTCCCACTGTGCGCTCTTCGACGATGGTGAGCTTGGCGGGGAGCGCACCGGACCGCAGCTGGATCGCCAACTGATTGGCGGCCTCGACCGTGAAACTGCCACTGATCTGGCCGGAGCCGCCCAGGATCGGCTCGCGGATCACCGGCGCCGAGATCACCTGATCGTCAAGCACGATCGCGAACGGACGGTTAACGTTGTCGCGCGTGAAGTTGCCGAACTTGCGCGCGCCGGCGTTGTTGAAGCGGAAGGAAATGATCGGCTCGTTGGTGCGCTGGTCGAAGGCGGGTTGGGCATCGACCAGCTCGTCGCCGCGCACGACCGGAGTCTCGCGCAGCAGCAGGGGCGCCGTATCCTCCTTGTCGACGGAGCTATAGATCCTGAAGCCGGTCGGCACTCTCGTCTGACGCGCCTCGTCGGCCGAAACGGTGGGGTGCACCTCATGGAAGCTCAACCGTGCCGTCTTGCCGATCAGCTCCTTGAGCTGGGCCGTATCCTGCAGACCCGGCACCTGCACCAGGATGCGCGATGAGCCCTGGCGAACGATCGTGGGCTCGGTGGTGCCCATTGCGTCGACCCGCCGGCGGACTGTCTCGATGGCGGCGCTGATGGCGCTGCTGACCCGATTCTGCAGCCCAGCCTCTGTGGGGGTCAGGACGATCACACCGCCGTCGCCTTTCGTCACCTGCAGGTCCGTCACGGTGGTGCCGAGCAGCACATTGCCCGACTGCTGAATGAGCCCGCGCAGCTCCTTCAGCGCCGCGTCGGCATCCTCGGGCTTGGTCAGCCGCACCTGCACGGAATTGTTGGCGATGCCGAGGCCCGAGAAGGCGATCTTTGCGTCGCGCAGCCGCCGGCGCGCATCGTCCCGCAGCGTCTCGAGCCAGTCCTTGCGCACGTCCGCCGTCTCCATGGAGAGCAGCAGATGTGCACCGCCGCGCAGGTCGAGCCCGAGGCTCAGCTGCGTCTTAGGCACCCAGCGGGGGAGGCTGTCCAGCGTCTCCTTGGACAGGAAATTCGGCACGACCAAC
>Ga0114129_10012651_pt1 | contig 12016 bp, 8 predicted proteins | sample RhiMetdeltSRZDD1_FD_80071 | JGI IMG/M metagenome (GOLD analysis project Ga0114129, IMG submission 80071) | Populus rhizosphere microbial communities from Tennessee, USA - Rhizosphere MetaG P. deltoides SRZDD1 (version 2) (version 2) | ecosystem: Host-associated > Plants > Roots > Rhizosphere >... | reverse complement strand
CGTGTTCGTGGCCTGGCACGTCGCGATTGCCAACCACCTGGTGCCGAAATACACCCTGTTCGTACCCGAGCTGAAGCCGTTCCTGGAAAACCTTTTCGAGGTCATCACGCCCTTCGCCCACGCCGCGATGGTGGTCGCGATTGCCGTCTTCGTTCGCCTGGGTTTCCGAACCAAACGAGTGCCACCGCTCTCGGCGCTGGTGCCGATCCCACTTCTCTACTTTGGGTATCTGGTCTTTACCCGCGGCTATGCGGGTCTGTTGCTCCTGCAGGTCTGCCATGCGCTGCAATACTTGATTTTCCCGTTACGGGTGGAAATCAATCGCTCCAACATTGAAGAGAGCCACGCTGAGCGAAACCACATCGTCCTGTACGTGCTCGCCCTCATCACTGCCGGTGCGTTTGTGTTCCTTGGACCCGACGCGCTTCCAGGCAAGACCTTACCGTTTGGCGCCATGATTCTTTTGGCCCTCATCAATATTCATCACTACTTCATCGATGGTTGTGTTTGGAAAATCAGCACGCCCGAGGTGAAGAAGGATCTGTTCCGCCACCTTGTCACGCAGACAGCGCATAAGGAGACTGACCGCCGTGCATGGACTTGATGCTCGTTAATGTCCGCCTACCCTTGACGTCGTGAAACGGCGTCACTATATTGTGCGGGCCTTTGGTGCAAGGCTGTTTTCGCCATACGCAAGCGCTCGCAGCGATCGCGCTCTGTGCGCTCATCTGAGAGAAGGGAACGACGATGGGTATTGGGCGGAAGAACGGAATGGACCGCCGGACGCTGCTGAAACGGGGCGCTGGACTGCTCGCGGCGTCATGGGTATTGCCGAGGATCGGTCTGACGGCGGCCAGTGACCGGATCAATGTCGCGTCCATCGGCATCGGCATCATGGGTAACGGGAACCTCCGACGGATGCTCAGCAACCCTGACCTTCAGGTCGTCGCCGTGTGCGATGTCGACGAATGGCGCCTGAATGACGCAAGGGACACGGTCGAAACTGCGTACGCGGCCGCGACCAAGCATGGGAACTACAAGGGCTGCATGGCCACCAAGGACTTCCGCGAGATCCTGGCGCGTCCGGATATCGATGCCGTCCTGATCGCCACGGGGGACCGATGGCATGCGGTCATCTCAACGATGGCCGCAAAGGCCGGTAAGGATGTCTACTGCGAGAAGCCCGTTTCCCTCACGATTCACGAATCGCGGGTAATGGTCGATACCTTCCGTCGCCATAATCGGATCCTCCAGGGGGGCTTTCAGCAACGCTCCGTCGACGACTTCGCCGCCGCGCGCCGCCTCATTCAGAACGGCAAGATCGGCAAGCTGAAGATCATCTACTGCAATTGGTACGGAACGAGCCAGGTCCTCAATCTTCCCCCAGAGACTCCACCTCCCGGCCTCGACTGGGACATGTGGCTCGGCCCGTCGCCGTACCATCCTTTCAACAGCCGCTACCACCCGGTCGGTCAACGGGGTTCGCGAACTGTGCCCTGGGACATCCAGCGAGATTTCGCGGGCGGCAGCATCACGTCCAATGGCGTGCATCATCTGGACATCGCGCAGTGGGTGATGGGAATGGACGACAGCGGCCCTATCGAGATCGTTCCCGGTACGCCAGAGCGTCGGATCATCGACTACAAGTACGCAAACGGCGTCCTCGTGCAGTCGTTCCAGGGGCGGCTCGATCCCAAGTTCCAGGAGATTCCGGAGGGCTTCGATCCCGCGACGCGCTTCCAGTGGCAGATCCTGTTCGTCGGCGACCGCGGATGGATCGTCGCCGGACGTGAGGGCCCGCTGCAGGCCTCAAACCCTGCCATCCTGGCGGACGTGAAGCTGACGCCGCCCGAGCCGCTGAAGGCCCCCGACGCGAAGACGGGTGCCACGTCGCCGCAGCAACTGGCCGAGATGATCTATCGGGCGCGCGGTTACGCGCATCACGACAACTGGATTCAGTCGATTCGGCTCCGCTCGCAGCCGGTGTCGAATGTGGAGGCCGCGACGCGATCGACAAACGTCGGGCACCTCGCAAACATCGCCACTTGGACGGGCCGCACGCAGAAGTGGGATCCCATCAAGGAAGAATTCATCGGCGACGACGAGGCCAATCGCATGCGGCAGAGGGCCATGCGGGCGCCGTGGACAGTGTAGCGGCAGAATTGCTTCGGTGGAGACAAACGATGGCGCAAGCACCTCAAACACCGGCCCCGGCTCAGCAGACACCCCCAGGTCCGCCCCAGACTCCCGCGGCTCCGCTGCCGACCTTGGAGGAGTCCTTCGAGTTGCTGAAAGAGTTCAAGTTGGGAACCGACTCGACGGGTCTGATCCCGATCGAGCGGGCGGTCATGGAGGTGCATGGGAATGAGACCGCACGGGCGGCCCTCGAAAAGCGGCTCGTTGCGTATCTTGGCAGTTCCTACTCCTCCTTGACCCGCTCGTTCGTCTGCCGCCAACTTGTCCTCATCGGATCCGTTGCGTCCGTGCCCGCAGTGTCGCCCCTGGTCCTCGACGAGGAGTTGTCGGTCCATGCCCGCAATGCGCTCGAGCGTATTCCTGGACCAGAGTCCGAGAAGGCCCTCCGCGATGCGCTCGGCCAAGCCAAGGGACGCACGAGGATCGGTGTGATCAATTCCGTCGCCGCGCGACGGGATGCGGCGAGCACGCCAGTCCTCATCAAGATCCTGGGCGAGGACCCCGAGTCCGCGGCGGCAGCCGCCAAGGCCTTGGGAGAGATCGGCACCCCGGACGCGGCCAAAGCACTCACGGCCGCTCGCGGGAAGGGACCCGCGCCGGTGCAGCAGGCCGTCGTGGACGGCACGCTGATTTGCGCCGAGCGGCTCGTGGCGGCCGGCCAGCGAAGTCAAGCGATCACACTGATCGAAGGCCTGACCGACGCGTCCCAGTTGGAGCATGTGCGTGCCGCCGCCAAAAGGATGCTGTCCGCTGTGACGCGCAAGTCATAACGGCGCGGCATCGACATGGCGGAGAGGCCCAGGACGAAAATCGTGAAGTCGCCGCTATTCTGGTGCGCCCTTTCCCTTTTGCCTGTTCTCTTGCCGCCTGCCGTTCCTCAGGCGCAGGGACAGCCGGCCAGAGAGCGGCATGTAAGTGAGTTTCGCGGTCTCACGATGGGCGGGACCTTTTCGGTGAAGATCGTTACGCCCAAAGACGAGCTGGAAACTCCCGCTCTTCAGGATGTGGATCGCGTGCTCCGCTCCAGCCTCGATCGGATCGAAGGGCTCATGTCCACCTGGGACCCGGACTCGGAGCTCTCTCGATTCAACCGATCCACGAGTCTCGAACCGTTTACCGTCGCGCCCGAGACGTTCGCCGTGTTCAAGTGGTCACTCGACGTGGGGAGTCTTACGGGCGGCGCACTCGACGTCACGATCGCACCGCTGGTTGACGCCTGGGGTTTCGGACCCAGCGGTCCCCGGAAAACGCTGCCGACGAACGACGAGATCGAGCGGCTGCGGCAGGCGGTGGGCCCGGGCCGAGTGGAACTCAATTCGACGGCCGTGACCGTTCGGAAGACGAGGCCGGACGTGCAGTGCGACCTCTCGTCGGTCGTTCCTGGTTATGCCGCGGACCGACTCGCGGGAGAACTGAGGGATCGAGGGTTTACAGATTTCCTGGTGGACGTCGGCGGCGAAGTGCTGGCCCGCGGCCGCAACGAGGCCGGCGCGCCCTGGCAGGTCGCTATCGAGCGTCCGGAGCTGCACGGCGATTCGATACAGCGCGTCGTGGCGCTCTCAGATCTGGCGATCACCACCGCAGGAGACTACCGGAAGTATCGTGAAGTCGATGGTCAGCGAGTCGCACACATCCTGGATCCGCGAACTGGCCGTCCGTTGACGCACCGGCTGGCGTCCGTCACCGTCATCGACCCGCTCGCGGTGCGTGCCGACGCTTTCGACACGGCGCTGATGGTACTCGGAAAGAACGAGGGAATGGCGCTGGCGACGAAGCTCAATCTCGCCGCACTCTTCATCGAACGTACGAACGACGGCTTCGTTGAACGCACGACACCACGCTTCGAGGAAATCACCGCGAAACGATAAACGCGCCCGAGCGGGCCGCCGTGTTTGCGTCATTTGCCCTGCCACCCGCCGTCGACGAAGATTGATTGGCCGGTGAGGTAACTGGCCTCGTCTGAAGCGAAGAAGGCCGCGACCACGCCGATTTCACGCGGTTGCCCGGCCCGTCCCAGCGAGATCTGGGCCAGAACCTGTGGCAGCACGACCGGATCCTGCATCACCCACGACGTCATCGGTGTATCGATCAGGCCCGGATGGATGCAGTTGACTCGGATGCCGAGTGGCGTCACCTCTGCGGACATGTTGCGCGTCAGCGCCTCGAGTCCAAGCTTTGTCGGCGCGTAGTGGGTACGTCCTGGCAAGACCTTGGCCGCCTGGATCGAGCCGATGTTGACGATGCTCCCCTTGCGGCCCTCGGACACCGCGCGCTGACAGAAGACTTGCGAGCAGAGCCAGGCACCGCGCAGGTTCACATCGACTAGCCGCGTCCACTGCTCGTCGGTCAGCTCCAGAAACGGCACGATCGTCTCGATGCCAGCGTTGTTGACGAGGATGTCGATCGGTCCAAGCTCCTGCCACACTCTGTCGATCATCAACTTGACATCCGCACGTCTGGCGACGTCGGCCTTCACCGCGATCGCCCCGCGCCCTGTGGCGCGGAGCGCCTGCACGACATCTTCAGCCTCGGTGAGGTCGTTCACCGCGACATCAGCTCCCTCCGCCGCGAAGACCTCGGCGATGCCGCGGCCAATGCCTCGACCTGCTCCTGTGACCAACGCGATTTTGCCTTTGAGTTTCACAAATCCTCTCAAACACGATCGTGCAAGGCAGGACGCAACCGTTACGTTGACTTCGGAGTTGGAGGCTGGCGTTTCACGAAAACGCTATGAGGTTCCGAGCATGTAACCAAGCCTCTGTAGATACCATTTGCTGATTTCCGCGGTCTGACGCGGTGTGTAGGGCATGTTTCGCGAAGGGTCCAGCTCGTGCATGATGTTGGCCTTCGGGTTGGCCTGTTCCATGGTTTCCAGGATCGACTTCAGATCGACCATGCCGATGCCGAGCGGGGAATAGCCGCCCATGTGCGGACCGTTGACGAAATCCTTCAGGTGCATGTGGACGGTGATCGACGCGAAGTCCTTGATGACCTTTGCGGCATCCGCGCCGCCTTTCTGCAGCTGACCGACGTCGGGCGCGAATTTGAAGACCCGCGTGTCGACGCTCTCCATAACGGCGTAGACCTCGTCGCGCGTTTCGATCGCCGTACCGGTATGCTGGTGCAAACCACAGCCCACGCCGATATCCGCCAGGGCCTTGCCGTATTCGTTGAGTGTCCCGACGATGTTGGCGCGGTGCGCGGCGAAGTCGTAGCCCGTACGTTTGGCGCCACCGGCCTCGATCACGATGAAGCTGGCGCCGTACTTCTTCAGAATGTTGCCCCAGCGCACGATCGTGGCAATTTCGTCCTTCCGAACAGACGGATCGATGACGTTTAGAGGAGCGTACGCAGAAATGAGTGGAGTCTTGTACTGGGAGATCAGCCTTTCCAGCGTGCCTTTCTTGTCCCAGTCCTCCACCACGTGGCCAAATGTTTCGAAGCCCTTGTAACCGAGCTCCGACATGTCACGCACGGCGGTCTCGAGCGGCTCTGGTGCTTTTGGAAAGACACTCCACACCAAAGCGGTGCACCCGATCCGGAGCTGCTTGGCCGGCGCCGCCTGGCCCGAGGGCGGCGCCTGGGGCGCCGCGCTGGCGGCGAGATGCGGCAGCGCCGTCGCGCCGATTCCGGCGAGCACTGCCTTGGTGAACGTTCGGCGATTCACTGAGCCTGCCACGGGAACCTCGCTTTTTTCGACGCTCGCTGATGCCGCCGGCCCGGGAGGGAACTGAAAAATCTTTTGCGGAACTCTTGTTTGCGTATTGCGCAAACTCGATGGGCTCTTATACTAACGGCGCCGCTGGGTGTCAAGCCAGACGCTCGCGTCCCATGGGAGGAACCAGTGTCGATCATCCCTCCGGCTCCGCCTTCCCAGGTGAATCGTCGTCAGTTCCTTCGCGCTGCAACGGTCGCGGCTGTTGCCCCGATGATCGTGCCGCGACACGTCATCGCACGATCCCAGACGACCCCGCCGAGCGATCGCATCACCATCGGGCACATCGGCGTCGGAAGGATGGGCGGCGGCCACGTTAGTGGATTCCTGAAGATGCCGGATGCTCGGATCCTTGCTATCTCTGATGTCCGTCTGGAGACCCTCGAACGCGCTCAGGGCGCGGTCAATCAGCGGTATGGTGATTCGACATGCGGCGCCCATCCCGATTTCCGCGAGCTGCTGGCGCGCCCGGACGTCGATGCCGTCGTTATCGCCACCGGGGAGCGCTGGCATCCGCTCGTCGGCATCGAGGCGGCGCGCCGCGGCAAGCACATATATTGTGAAAAGCCGCTGAGCGTGACGCTCGCCGAAGGACTCGCGCTGCGCGAGGCAGTCAAGAAATACGGGGTCGTCTTCCAGTGGGGCACGCAGCAGCGATCCAGCCAGTACTACCGGCACACGGCGGAGCTGGTCAGGAACGGCTACGTCGGCGACGTCCGCAACATCATGATCGGATCGGCAGGGGGCGGGCCACCCAAGCCGGAACCACCCGAGACGCTGAAGGATCCACCGCCAGGCTTGAACTACGACATGTGGCTGGGGCCGTCGCCGTATGTGCCGTACAGCGACGTGCGCGTCTCGCTCACGTGGCTCTTCATCCGCGATTACGGCCTCGGCTGCCTCGGCGGCGCGTGGGGCATTCACGATCTCGACGCGGCGCAGTTCTTCCTCGACACCGACGAGACGGTGCCGATCGAGATCGAGGGCCGTGCACGCTATTACGAGGACATCCGCGATGTGCCGTACTCGTGGACGGTCGAACAGAAGTACGCGAGCGGCACCACTGTCATCCACATGGATCTCGTCACCGCCAAGAAGCGGGCGAAGCAGTTCGAACTGGGCAGCATGGCCAGCCTGGTCACCGGGTCGAAGGGGTGGATCTGGGTGAGCCGTCAGGGGGTGCGCACGGAGCCCGCCTCGCTGGCCGACACTGTCATCGGCGCCAACGAGAAGCGCGTCATCTTCTCGGACGACCACAAACAGAACTTCCTCGACGCCATCCGGAAAAAGGCGCAGCCCATCTCGCCGATCACGGCGGCCGTGCACGCTGAGACAATGTGCCAGCAGTCCGACATCGCGATGCAGCTGCAGCGCAAGCTGCGGTGGGATCCCAAGGCCGAGCGATTCATCAACGACGAGCAGGCCAACCGCATGCTCTCCCGCGCCATCCGGGCGCCATGGAGCTACACGATATGAACGCGACAGGTATCGTTCTAGTGTGGGCTGCGGCGGTGACGATCGCGGCAGGCAGCGCACGGTTCGAGGCCCAGGCGCCAGCCAACGCCAGCCAGACGCAAGGCACGGCCGCCCAGACGCAGCAGCCGCGCCGCCGCGAAGTCTCGCCCGAGGACCGGACAAAGATCGAGGCTGCCCTTCCCGCAAAGGCGCTCGCGCGTCCGAAGAAGCCGCGGAGAATTCTCGTCTTCGATCGACAAGGGATTTACAACGGCCGGCAGTACGGGGGGCACGCCTCGATTCCGCACGCCAACCTCGCGGCGCAGTTGATGGGTGAGAAGACCGGGGCGTTCACGGCGACGCTGTCGAGCGAACCCGGCGCCATCTCGGCGGCCAACCTGCAGCAATACGACGCGGTGTATCTCAACAACACTGTCGGCGACGTCTTCGACACGCCGGAAATGCGCGCCGCTGTCATCGCCTTCGTCGCCAACGGCGGCGGGGTCGTCGGTAATCACGGCACTAGCGTCGCCTCGCCGCAGTGGACCGAGTTTGGCGAAATTCTCGGCGCAACCGGCGCGTCGCATCGCGAGCCGACGGAGAAGGCGACGATCAACATTGAAGATCCGACAAACCCGCTCATGCGGGCCTTTGACGGCAAGCCCTTCGAGTACGTCGATGAGTTCTACCGTCTCGGGCCGCCGTACTCGCGCGATAAGGTACGGGTGCTCCTCAGCATCGATCCGATCGTCACCGACATGATGCAGGGACGATGTTTCGGCCAGTGCCTGCGTGACGACAACGACTACCCCGTCGCCTGGATTCGTCAGCACGGCAAGGCGCGCGTCTTCTACACCAGCCTGGGACACAACCCTGACGTGTTCTGGGATCCACGGATGCTGACGATGTTCCTGGCCGGCATCCAGTACGCGCTCGGCGATCTCGACGCCGATGCGAGCCCGCGCCCGCGCGCCGGCGCCCAGTTCGACGCGGCGCTAGCGGCGATGACGAAGTTCGACTTCGGCCAGGATCGCGCCCAGGTGCGCCGCTTCGAGCGCGAGGTCAGCCTCGCCGCGGCGACGAAGGAAGGGGCGGCCGACGCCGAGCAGAAGATGTTGAAGGTGCTACAGAGTTCGGCGCCCTTGGGCGCCAAGGATGCAATCTGCCGTCAACTGGCGATCATCGGATCCGCACGCTCTGAGCCAGTCCTCAAGGCCATGCTGAAGAACAAGGACACGGAGGCCATGGCGCGGTACGCGCTCCACGGGTTACAGGCGAAATGAAGCCGACAAAAGAACCCAATCGAGCAGCAAGGAACGAGCCGCGTAAACCATCTTCGCGCCGGCGCGCGACGGCGGCCAAGGCGGAGCGGAACGACATGGGGGGGCAAACAGTGGCGCTGGCCGGCCGCAGCGTTAGCGAAGGCGGCAAGCTTGCCAGGGTAAGAAGAGGCGCGCTGGAGACGCCGCCGGTGCAAAGCGTGGAACGGGCACTGTCGCTCTTGGAAGCGGTAGCCCGATCGGCTTACCCGGTGCCTCTAGCGCAGCTGACTGACGTCCTCGGTATCGACCCGAGCAGTGTCTTCCGTCTGGCAAATACGTTGAAGCGCCGTGGCTTCCTCGCCAACCCCAACGGACGGAAGCATTATGTGCTCGGGCCGGCCGTCTGGCGACTGTCGCGCGAATACGACTGGAGCCGGATGCTGATCAGCATCTGCCATGAGGCGGTCAAGGCACTCGCGATGCGCACGGGCGAAACCGCGCATCTCGCCGTGCGTGAAGGACGTGAAGTCTTTTTCATCGATCACTATGCCTCCGGCGACCAGGGCGTCATCGTCGCCGGTCAAACCGGCAAGCTGATGCCGCTCCACTGCACCGCGCACGGCAAGGCGCTGCTCGCCGACTTCGGGCTGGCAGAATTGAAGGCCCTCTATGGCACGACGCCGCTCGAGCGGTACACCGCACGCACGAGCGTATCGCTGCCGGAGCTCGCCAAGGTATGCCGCAGCGTGCGAGCCAAAGGCTTCTCCGCCGACGACGGCGAATACTTGGAAGACGTCCGGTGCGTCGCGGCGCCGGTCCGCGATCGGGGCGGTCTCGTGATCGGATCGATCGGTGTCTCCGCGCCCGCTACGCGGATGGCCGGGGGCCGCGACTCGGTCATGGCCCGGCACGTCTGTGACACCGTCGAACACATCAATGCCCTGCTCGGTGTCTGATGAAAAAGGAGACGTAGCAGTGGCGCTCCCAAGTCGGCACCATCGTTGTGCGTTGCGAAACTTGCGTATGGCGCAACTTTCTTGTTGACAAGGTCAAACGAAAGTTGAGATAGACATCACCATCATCGACGGGGTGGAAATCCGTGGAACCTGGCTGAAGTAGTTACGCTGAGGAGGAAACGTGAATCGTGTCATACGTGTCCTGGCTCTTCTAACACTCGGCCTGGCGGGCGGCACGCCGGGTCTCGTCCACGCCCAGGGACTGAGCGGCCAGATTGGCGGCTCAGTGACCGACGGCAGTAAGGGCGCCATTCCTGGCGCCACTGTTACGGTGCGCAACACCGCCACCGCGGTGACACGCGAGACCGTCACGGACGCTCAAGGGTTGTTCGTGTTCACCAACCTCTTTGCCGGCACGTACGACCTGAAGGTCACGATGTCCGGATTCAGAACCTACGAGCAGAAAAACGTCGTGCTGACCGCGACCGAACGCCTCGCAGTGCCGCCGATCGTTCTCGAAGTCGGCGGCCTGCAGGAGACCGTCACCGTCGAGGCCTCGGCCCTGCACGCCAACACGCAGAGCGCCGAACGCTCGAGCACGATCAGGGCCGACGAGATCAAGGACACGCAGCTGCGCGGTCGCGACTTCCTGGGCCTGCTGCAGGGCATGCCTGGCGTGGTCGACACCAACGTGCGCAACGCGCCCGGCTGGAATGCCTTCCTCGGCACGCAGATCAACGGCCTCAGCGACCAGTTCATGGGCATGTCATACGACGGCGTGTCCAGCAAGGACACCGGGTTCGGCGCGGCCAACTACGTCACCCCGTCGCTCGACTCGATCTCGGAAGTAAAAGTGCAGACGTCGAACTACCAGGCGGAATACGGCCGCGCCGGTGGCGCCAACATCATCGTCGTCACCAAGAGCGGCAGTTCGCAGTTCCATGGATCGGCGGCTTACTTCAAGCGGCACGAGGGGCTCAACACGAACGAATGGGATCGGCGGCGCGCCTGCGACGCGACCGGCGGGACGTCGCCCCTGTGCGCGAAGCAGCGCTACCGCTACGACAACTCGGCCTTCACGCTGGGTGGCCCGGTCCTCGTCCCCGGGACGACGTTCAACGAGAAACGCGACAAGCTGTTCTTCTTCTACTCGCTTGACCTGCTGCCGCGAACCGATCCGTTCCTGGTGAACAGCACCATGCCCTCCGCGCTGGAACGCAATGGCGATTTCTCGCAGACGCGAAACAACGCCGGACAGTTGCGATTCATCCGCAATCCGTTCAGCGGGCTGGCGTGCAACGTCAACACCGGGGGGCCGGGCTGCTTCCCGGGGAACGTCATTCCGCAGAGCATGCTCCACCCGATGGGCCGGCAGATGCTGAATCTGTTCCCGCTGCCGGATCCCGCGCTGGTCGGCAACCCCGTGACGCAGGGCAACTACAACTATCAGTTCGCCGGTGATACGGAGAAGCTGCGCCGCGACAACGTCATTCGGGTCGACTGGAACATCCGCCCCCATACGACGTTCTATACCCGCGTGCAGATGGGCAAGGAAATCTTCGGCCGCGGTCAGTACAACGCCACCGCGCCGGCGCTGATTGCCGGCGCCGGGATGGGATTCCCGTGGTCGAATGGCAGCTACGACATCAATACCTCCGGCTACGTGGCCAACCTCACCCACACGTTCTCCAATACGACCGTGCTCGAGATCATCGGCGGAAGCAACTGGGCGGAACAGGACGTCTATCCCCTCGAGCAGAGCGACTGGGACGCGCTCGACTACCGGATTCATCTGCCCGCCCACCGGCAGTACTTCCAGGAGAACAATCCGAACCACATCCTGCCGGACATGACGTTCGCGGGCGCCAACGCCTTTCCCAATACGAGGGCCATCAACATCGGCCAGGGGCAGAGCTTCCCGTGGCTCGCGACGAACGACACGCACAACATCTCGGTGAACCTGACGCACGTGCGCGGCCAGCACAACATGAAGACCGGATTCTTCTACGAGCGAACGGGGCGGCCCGGCCCGCTCTCGAGCAACGCCGGTACCTACAACTTCAACTCCGACGCGGCCAATCCGCTCGACACGAATCTCGGCTGGGCGAACGCGGCGATGGGGCACCTCAACACCTACAGCGAGAACAACAACAACCAGCGCTCGATGCCGGCCTTCAACCAGCCCGAGTTCTTCATCCAGGACAACTGGCGGGTGCGTCGCAATTTCACACTCGACCTCGGCGTCCGGTTCTCGCATATCGGCGTCGTCTACGATCGCGGTCGCGACATCGGCTGGTTCGATCCCTCGGCCTGGAATGCGGCGAACGCAGTGAAGCTGTGGCAGCCGCACTGCGCCAACGGCGTGTTTCCCTGCACCGGCGCGAATCGCGTGGCTCTGAATCCCGCCACTGGCGAAATGCGTCCGAGTCCGT
>Ga0114129_10012649_pt1 | contig 12016 bp, 9 predicted proteins | sample RhiMetdeltSRZDD1_FD_80071 | JGI IMG/M metagenome (GOLD analysis project Ga0114129, IMG submission 80071) | Populus rhizosphere microbial communities from Tennessee, USA - Rhizosphere MetaG P. deltoides SRZDD1 (version 2) (version 2) | ecosystem: Host-associated > Plants > Roots > Rhizosphere >... | reverse complement strand
GCCGACCGTGATTATTTCTTTCAGAAAGGATTCCTGTTCACCGATCTGATTGCGTTGATGCCGCAGAGCCCCGCGCGCGAACGCGCGATCCAGTCGCTGATCGCCTTTCTGCGCCACGCCGACGTCGATCGGCTGCGCCGCACCGCGTGGTTCCTCGTTGCCGGCCGGCTGCTCGAATTCGCGCGCGGGCCGGATCGTGTGTTGGTCATCGACGCGATGGAGTCGACGCACCATCCGATCCTCGCGCTGTACGCGCGACTCGAACGCGCGGGTTTGTAGGCCGGTCCTTCGGACCCGGCTCCGAGGCGGGTCCAAAAGGACCCGCCCTACACACGTCCAATTTCGCAACGCGCTGTCAGGCCTGCCTTCCCAGCAGACACACGCCGGCCCACGGACGCGATCCGGCTGGCGTGGTTTCGGGCAGCATCGAGACGAGGCGCAGGAACACGGGCAGACGTTTCAATGACGCCGCCGTCTTCAGCAACGATCGCACGGAGAGCACCTGCCAGCCGTAGCGATCGAAGAACGCCGGCCCTTCGGGCGGAGCGAACAGGTACGGCGCACCCGCCTGGCGCACCAGCTCGCCCATCTGCTCGTTCAGCATCGCGAGCAGTCCGGGCGATGTGATATCGACAATCCACCGATCGAAGCTCGGAGGGCCGAGGAGGTCTTGCGCGAGCGCCCCGACTTCGTCAGCCATCAGATAAATCAGCAGCCCTTCGGTGATCACGATCGCGCGCGTCGAACGCTTCCCGAGATCGCGGAAGAGGCCGCGGCGCGCGTCGTGGTTCGACAGGTCGAGCGGCACGCGCTCGAGCGCGCACGCGGGCGTCGCGCCGGCGAGGACGCTCTCTTTGTATTCGAGGATCTCCGGCAGATCGACCTCGACCCACCGCAGCGACGGCGGCAGCTCCATGCGGTACGGCCGCGCATCGAGGCCCGCCGCGAGGTTGACCACGAGATCCGCGCCCGCCGCGATTTCTTTCGCGAGGAACCGATCGAAGGCGTAGGTGCGGGCGATGAACGACCACTCCGCCCGTTCCGCCATCGGCAGCGCCCTGGCGATCTGCTCGCCGCGCTCGCCGGCCAGCGCGCGCGCGTACGGGTCGCGAAACACGGCGTCGGGACGCTCGGTCTCGCGGGCGCGATACACGGCCACCCACCGGGCCGTATCGGAGATGCTGCGGATGAGGGGATCGGTCATGAAAGGCGTCCGGCGGCGTTGCGCCGGACGCCTCTCACCTTACCGCGTTTGGCCGGTCGATGCCTTGCGCTGACGGCGGATCTTCACCCACGCGAAGGCGACGGCGATCGTCACGCCGACGAACACCCAGTACAACAGCATGTGCGCTCCTTCCAAAGTGCCGGTCGGAAGAATGGGGGCAACCCATGTGCCGCGCGCAGCCGCATGCAGCACCGGGCACCGCCGCGCAGCGAGACCTGCGGAATTCGTCAGGCGAGCGACACGAGTGCGGGCTCGGTCTGGCCGCGCTTCTCGACCGCCGCGATGCTGCGCGCGAGCGCCTGCGCCGCCTGCGGCGCGCGCTCGGGCGGCTGCGCCGTGTAGCACACGCGCAGCTCGTGGGTGCCGCCGCGATCGACGTAGAACGCCTCGCCGGGCAGGAAGACGACGCGGTCGCGAAACGCCTCCCGCTGGGCGTCCTTCGCGCGCACCGTCGGCAGCTGGCACCAGAGATACAGACCGCCCTCGGGCACCGAGAAGCGCAGGCGTCCGGCCGGGACGTGCTGGCGCAGGGCTTTCACCATTGCGTCGCGCCGGCGGCGATGCTCGCCGCGCAGCGTTCCGAGGTGGCGATCGAAGGCGCCGGTCTCGATCAGCTGGGCGACGGACAGCTGCGCGAGGTTTTGCGTCTGCGGATCGACGCGCTGCTTGATCAGCGCGAGCTGCTCGACGATCGCCGGGACGGCGGAAATCCACCCGAGGCGCAGGCCGGGCGCGAGCATCTTCGCGAAGCTGTTCAGATGAATGACGATGGTGTTCAGCTCGTCGAGCTCGTAGAGCGACGGCGGCGGCGGGCTGCTGAGCGTGAGCTCGCGATACGTGTCGTCCTCGATGATCGGCATGCGATAGCGTTCCGCGAGCTCGAGCAGCTCCCGCCGCGCGCGGATTGGAAGCGTCGTGCCCGTCGGGTTCTGGTGCGTCGGCGTGAGGTACATCACCTTCGGCCGGTAACGGAGCACCAGCTCCTCGAGCTCGTCGAGATCCGCCCGCAGCACGTCCCACCCGACGAGGCGCGCGCCGGCACACCGAAAGCTGCTGATCGCGCCGAGATACCCCGGACGATCCACGATGACGGCGTCGCCCGGATCCACCAGACAGCGCGCGAGCAGGTCGAGGCCCTGTTGCGCGCCGGCGAGGACGAGGATGTTCTCGGGCGAGCCGCCGAACCGCTCCGCGATCGCCGCGCGGAAGCGCGGCTGCCCTTCCGTCGGTCCGAGCTTCACCGCCGCCATCGGATCGCGCGTCAGGATCGTGTCAATCGCGGCCCGCAGCGCGTCCGTGGGAAAGCACTCGAGCGCCGGCGTGCCGGCGGCAAACGACGCGAGCGACGGGTCCGCGGCGTTCGCGACCAGATCGCGAACGGTGGAATCGGCGGACTGCAGCGCCGACGCGGACACCTTGCCGCGCCAGGAAAACGGCGCGCTGCCCGGATCGGGACGCGCGCAGACGAACGTGCCGCGGCCGACGTACGCGCGCACGATGCCTCGCGCTTCCAGCTCCCGGTACGCGGCGACGACCGTCGCGCGGCTGACGCGCAGCGCCCGCGCGAGATCGCGCTCCGGCGGCATCCGGAATCCCGACGGCAGCTCCTGGCGGGCGACGCCGCGCTCCACCATCTCCACGAGCCGCCGGTAGAACGGGCGGCTCCGCGGCAGCGCCGCCGGATCCGCCTTGAGCGCACGAAACAGTCCAATGACCGATTGGTTCTGTTGCGCGCGAATCTCCCTCGCCATAATGCCCATTCTACGCGGAAAGGAACCAGTCCTATGGACACGATTGTGTATGCGGGCGGCGCGTTCGGGCCGTCACGCGCGGCGGGCGTCAGCGTCTTCGATCACGGCCTGCTGTACGGCGACGGCATCTTCGAGGGGATTCGCGCGTACAACGCGCGCGTCTTCAAGCTCGAACGCCACGTCGAGCGCCTGTTCGATTCGGCCAAGGCCATCCGGCTGGAGATCCCGATGACGCGCGACGAGATCGCGCAGCTCGTGCTCGACACGTGCCGCCGCAACGACATCGTCGACGGCTACATCCGGCTGGTCGTGACCCGCGGCGCCGGCGATCTCGGCATCGATCCACGGTCGTGTCCGCAGCCCGACGTCATCGTGATCGCCAGGCCGGTTCCCGCGCTGTACGGCCAGAAGCGGCACGGCATCACCGTCGTGACGACCACGTTCCGCCGCCACGCGCCCGACGTGCTCAGCCCGTCGATCAAGTCGCTGAACTATCTGAACAACATCCTCGCGCGCATCGAGGCGAACGATCGCGGCGCCGACGAGGCGCTGTTCCTGGATCGGACCGGATACGTCGCCGAAGCCACCGTCGACAACTTCTTCATCGTCGTCGACCGGACGCTGATGACGCCGCCGACCGCGACGAACCTGAAGGGCATCACACGCGAGACGGTCCTCGAGCTCGCGGCGGAGCTCGGCATCCGGATCGAGGAGCGGCCCTTCACGCTGTTCGACGTCTGGACGGCGCGCGAGGCGTTCATGTGCGGCACGATGGCGGAGATCGTCCCCGTCGCCATGGTCGACGGCCGCGTTATTGGTCACGGGGGCCACGCCACGCCAGGACCGATGACCGCGCGTATTGCCGCCGCCTACGAGCGGCTCGTTCGATCCACCGGGACGCCGATCAACCGCGCGTCGGCCGTGGTCGAGACCGCGGTGTAACAATGGTGACGGTGTCCGGGGTGAGCCTGACGCTCGTCGACGCGTTCGCGTCGAGGCCGTTCGAAGGCAATCCGGCCGCGGTCTGCATCCTCGACGGCCCGCGCGATGATGAATGGATGCGGCTCGTCGCGTGCGAAACCAACATGCCGGCGACCGCGTTTCTGCATCCCGACGGCGACGGATACGCGCTTCGGTGGTTCAAGTCGGCAGTCGAGCTGGAGCTGTGCGGCCACGGCACGCTGTCGAGCGCGCACGTGCTCTGGGAGACCGGGCGGCTGTACGCCGACCAGCCGGCGCGGTTTCACACGCGCGCGGGGCCGTTGAGCGCGACGCTCGACGATGGATGGATCGAGCTCGACTTCCCGGCGACGCCGCCGAAGCCGGCGCCGGCGCCCGCGGGCCTCGTCGAAGCGCTGGACGTGACGCCGATCTCGATCGGCCGCAGCCGCCTCGACTACATCGTCGAAGTCGCCGCCGACACGACCGTCTGCGGCCTGCGTCCCGACTTCGAACGTCTGCGCACGATCAACACCCGCGGCGTCATCGTCACGAGCCGGTGCATGTCGGGCGACTTCGACTTCGTCTCGCGCTTCTTCGCGCCGTCCACCGGGCTGAACGAAGACTCGGTGACCGGATCCGCACACTGCTGTCTCGGGCCGTACTGGGGACAGCGGCTCGGCAAGTCGTCGCTGGTCGGCCGTCAGGTCTCGACACGCGGAGGGACCGTCAAGGTCCGGCTGAACGGGGATCGCGTCCGTCTGAGCGGCCAGGCCCTCACGGTTTTTCGCGGAGAGCTCGCACTCCGCGATTGACAGCGGGGTCGGCCGGCGATAGCGTGCCGCCGATATGTTCCGCGATCTGCGTCACGGTGCGCGCATGCTGCTGCAGGCGAAGGGCTGGACCGCGGTCGTCATCGCGTCGCTCGCCCTCGGCATCGGCGCGAACACCGCACTCTTCTCCGCCGTCAACGGTCTGCTACTGAAAAAGATTCCCGTCAAGGATCCCGACACGCTGGTACGTCTGCGCGGCATCGGCCGCAACCAGATGGCGACGAGCTCCAGCGATTACGGTTTCACGAATCGCGACGCGTACGGCGGCCGTGACCAGTCGGTGCGCACGACGTTTTCGTATCCGATGTACCAACAGTTCCGAATCGACAATCAGACGATGTCGGACCTGTTCGCGTGCGCGCCGTTCGGACGCGTGAACGTCGTCGTCGACGGGCGGGCCGACCTCGCCACGTCGTTCATCTCATCAGGCAATTACTATCAGGTGCTCGGCGTGAACGCGATCGCCGGCCGAACGATCGTGCCGGACGACGATCGGCCGTCGGCGCCCGCCGTCGCCGTGATCAGCCACAAGTACTGGCGGACGCGATTCGCCGGCGACCGGGCGGTCGTCGGCAGATCGGTTCGTGTCAACGACGTGCCGATGACCATCGTCGGCGTGATGCCCGAATGGTTCACGGGCGTGCAGCAGCCGTCCGACACGGCGCCCGACATCTCCTTCCCGCTGGCGCTCGACGCGCAGCTGACCACAAATGCCGGCGTCCCGGCGCCAGGCGAACGTCCCCAGCCGCGGCTCGAGCAGCCGACGTATTGGTGGCTCGAGGTCATGGGCCGGCTCAAGCCTGGCGTCACGGCGGCGCAGGTGCAGGCGAACCTTGGCGGCGTGTTCCAGCATACGGCGCGCGCCGGATTCGACGCGTATCTCGCGTCGCTGACGGAAAGCGGCCGATCGATGTCGTACCTGCAGAACCGAACGGCGATACCACAGCTGCGCGTCGAGCCAGGCGATCGCGGCGTCTACGATGTCAACACGAACGATCTCCGCTCCGTCACGATTCTGACGATCGTCGTCGCGCTGGTCCTGTTGATCGTGTGCGCGAACGTCGCCAACCTGCTGCTGTCGCGCGCGACCGCACGGCAGAAGGAAATCTCCGTTCGCTTGTCGCTCGGCGCCACGCGCGGGCGGCTCATTCGCCAGTTGCTGACCGAAAGTCTGCTGCTGTCCACGCTCGGAGGCGTGCTCGGCATCCTCGTCGGTTACTGGAGCAGAGGGTTGCTTCCCGGCGCTCCCGGCGAGGCGACGACGATCGACTGGCGTGTTTTCTCGTTCGTGATCGCCGTGACGACGCTCACGGGAATCATGTTTGGTCTCGCCCCGGCCGTGCGCGCCACGCGGTTGAACGTCAGCAGCGCGCTGAAGGACACGAGCCGCAGCGTCGCCGGCGGCCGGAGCCTGCTCGGCAAGGCACTGCTCGTCTTTCAGGTCGCGATCTCGCTCGTGCTGTTGACTGGCGCAGGGCTGTTCCTTCGAACGGTCCAGAACCTTCGCCAGGTCGACGTTGGCTTCGATCCGAACAACCTGGTGTTGTTCCGGGTGAACCCGCAATTGAACCGCTACGACGACAAGCGCATCAAGGCGTTGTATGGCGAGATGCTCGACCGGCTGCAGACTCTGGGCGGCGTTGGCGCCGCGGCGGCATCGAATCCGGCCCTCCTTTCGGGGAGCGTGAACGGCACCGGCATCTTCGTTCAGGGCGAGACGTACGCGCAGGGCGATTCCCACGACATCAACCGGCTCGTCGTGTCGCCGGGTTTTTTCGAGGCGATGAAAATCCCCGTGGTGCTTGGCCGCGGCTTCACGCGGCGCGATAACGACGGAGCGCCGCTGGTGGCCATTGTGAACGAAACCGCGGTCAGGAAATTCTTCCGCGGTCAGAATCCGATCGGCCGGCGGTTCGGCAGCAGCGTTGAGGACAGCGGCAAGCTCGAGGTCGTCGGTGTCCTCAAGGATACGAAGTACAACAGCCTCCGCGAGCCCGCCCCGCCCACGATGTATGTCCCCTACACGCAGGGCCCGGTTCGCGGCGCGATGACGTTCGAAGTACGGACGGCGGCCGACGCGCTTCGATCGATTCCTGCCATTCGGGACGCCGTCCGGCGGATCGATCCCAACATGCCGATCCTCGACGTGTCGACGCAGATGGAGCAGATCGATCGCCGCATGATGCAGGAGCGGCTGTTCGCGCAGGCGTACATGCTGTTCGGCGGCCTCGCGCTCGTGCTCGCGTCGATCGGACTCTTCGGCCTGATGTCGTACAGCGTCGCGCGGCGGACGGGCGAGATCGGCATCCGCATGGCGCTCGGCGCGCAGCGCACCGACGTGCTGCGCCTCGTGATGCGCGAGTCGATGTCGCTCGTCGGCCTCGGCGTCGTCATCGGTCTCGCGGCCGCGCTCGCAGCGAGCCGGCTGGTCACGACGCTCCTGTTCGGTCTGGCGCCGACCGATCCCGCCACGATGATGGCCGCGCTGACGACCATGATCGCAGTCTCAGCCATTGCCGGCTATCTGCCGGCGAGACGCGCGTCGCGCGTCGATCCGATCGCGGCGTTGCACTACGAGTGAGACGTTCCGCGAAAGTCCGCCTGAAGGCGGACGGTCCGTACAGGCTCGGCCGTGGTAAGGTGAGCCGATGCCTGAGGGGCGAGCGCCCGCGACGCGATCGATCCGGACGTTCTCGCTCCGCGCGCACCTCCTGCTGCTCGTCATCGCCAGCGCCCTTCCCGTGCTGATCGTCGCCGCGTACCTCGTCCGTGTCGTCGTCGCCGACAACCGCGAGGCGATCGAGCGGCGCCTGCTCGAGGCAGCGCGAGCCGAGGCCGCGATTGTCGACGCCGAACTCGGCGGTACGATCCGAGCACTCCAGGGACTCGGTGAATCCGATCGCCTGACCGACGACGACGTGCCGGGCTTCTACGCCCAGGCGCAGCGTCTCCTCGGCATGCAGCCGACGTGGACGGCCATCAGCCTGTCGGCGGCGAACGGCCGCCAGATCGCGCTGACCTCGCAGCCGCTCCGACAGCCGCTGCCGCCCGTCACCGATCGCGAGAGCTTCGATCGGGCGGTCACGACGAAGCAGGCGTCCATCGGCAACCTGCGCATCGGACAGGTGACGAAACAGCTCGGATTCCTGGTGCGCATGCCGGTCGTGCGCGAAGGCCGGGTCGTCTACGTGCTGTCGGCGTGGATCACGTCGGACAGCTTCGCCAGCGTGCTGCGGCGCCAGCCGGCGATACCCGACGAATGGTCGCGCGGGGTCATCGATGCGGCCGGCGTGGTCGTGGCCCGCTCGCGCGACGCCGATCGGTTCGTCGGGCAGAGGGCAAGCTCCGGCTACTGGCAGCGCCAGGCGACGGTGAATGAGGCGGTCTCGCGCGACGCGGCGCTCGACGGTACCGAGGTCTACGGCGCGTTCAGCCGCGCTCCGCTCTCGCGCTGGGTCGCCGGTGTCTCCGTGCCCTCGTCCGTCGTGGACGCCGCGTTCCGCCAGTCGATGATCGCGCTCGCGGCGGGCAGTTTCCTGCTGCTCGCGATCGGCGGCGGCGGGACGTTCCTGATATCGCGCCGCGTCTCGAAGGATCTCTCGCGCTCCGCCGCGGAGGCGGAGGCGATCGCCGGCGGCCTCCGTCCATCGCATCCGACGTCGCGCGTGACCGAGCTCCAGCGCCTGCTCGACGCGCTCGGGCGATCCGCGGCGCTGCTCGACAGCCGCGAGCGGGAGCGCGACGAGCAGCTCGCGCGCGCCGATCAGGCGCGCGCGGCGGCGGAAGCGGCAGATCGCGCGAAGGACGACTTCCTCGCGATGCTCGGCCACGAGCTTCGGAATCCGCTGGCGCCGGCGCTCACGGCGCTGCATCTCATGAAGCTGAAGGGCACCGGCGACACGACGCGTGAGCGCGAGGTCATCGAGCGGCAGATCCGGCACATGGCGCGGCTCGTCGACGATCTGCTCGACGTCTCGCGGCTGCGCCGCGGCGCCATCGACCTGCGCCGCGAGCGATTCGATCTGGCCGACGTGATCGAGCGCGCACGCGAGATGACGCAGCCGCTGTTCGCCGAAAAGCGGCACCACCTCGAGATCAACGTGCGGACCGGGCTTCCGCTGGACGCCGACCGGATCCGGGTCGCGCAGGTCCTCGCCAATCTGCTGGCCAACGCGGCGAAATACACCGAGCCCGGCGGACGCATCATGCTCGCCGCGCGCGAAGACCACGGACACGTCATCGTCGAATGCCAGGACAACGGGATCGGCATGGGGCCGGACCTCGTCCCTCGCGTGTTCGATCTGTTCGTGCAGGGGCAGCGCGGTCTCGATCGGAGACAGGGCGGGCTCGGCCTCGGGCTGGCCGTGGCGCGGACGCTGGTGGAGCTGCACGGCGGGACGATCGCCGCGCACAGCGACGGACTCGATCGCGGCAGCACGTTCACCGTGCGACTGCCGCTCGCCCCGGCGGAGGCGGTGCGGCCTCGCGCCGACGATCGGCAGGCGGCGACGGGGCCGCCGGCGCGCATCGGACGCGTGATGCTGGTCGACGACAATCGCGACGCACTCGACATGCTCCTGACCGCGCTGAAGGATGCGGGCGTGGACGCGGTCGGCGCGCCGACGCCGAATGAAGCGCTGGAGCTCGCGAGGCGCCAGCCGCCGGCGCTCGCCGTGCTCGACATCGGCCTGCCCGAGATGGACGGCTTCGCGCTCGGCCGCGCGCTGCGAACGCTGATGAACGGCGAATCGCTCCGCCTGATTGCGTTGACCGGCTACGGCCGCGAGCAGGACGTCGCCGCCGCAACCGCCGCCGGCTTCGACGCGTTCCTCGTCAAGCCGGTCGACGTCCCCGCGCTGCTCGACACGCTCGCCCGTCTGTCGAGCGCAGGCGAAGCGGTTTCACGAGACATTTAGAAGAAGACGCGACGCCGATCCGGTCAGCGCGACGATGCGACGCCGGATCGCGGATGCGTCCGATCCGCCAATCCCGGCGACGCCTGCGGCGACGCATCGCCCCTGCGCCGCTCGAGAAAGGCCATTTCCTGGCGGAACCGTTCGATCTTCGCCCGCTCCGCCAGGAGGTATTCGTTGGCGCTGCGCCGCTCGCGGTGATCGTCGAGCGCCTGCGGGCCCGGCGTGCGACTGGTCACCTGCTCGCCCCACGAAACGAGACTCTCGTAGCCCGCGAGCAGCGCGAGAACCTCGCGCCGTTCGAGCTCGGTCAGCGGCCGCCACCGCTCGTCGCCCGGTCCGTCGCCCGGCCTCCATTCTCCGATCGGCATCGGGATCGACGTCATGACGCGGGCATGTTCGGTGAGCTCGTCGAGCACCTCCCGGATCGCCGCGCACAAGGCGATGTTCTGCTGTTTGTCGCTTTTTTCGAGCCAGTCGGCGTCGTCGGAGTCCGCCGCGACCTGAAACAGATGCTGCAGGAGCAGCAACCGCCGATACAGATGGCCCGTCCGCTCCCTGAGGGTCGGCTCGATGATCTTCATAGGCCTCCCTGCGGCGACCACGAGCGACGACGTTCAAGATTGGCGAGAGTGCAGTGATTATACGCTCACGGCGCGAGCGCGTGCTGCCTCACGCGGGACCGAACCTCGAATCTCACCATCCATCCGCCGCCTGCCGCTTGCCTTACACGCGCCGCGAGGCGGACCTTGACATGATTTTCTTCGCAGTATACTTTTCATTGTAAAGTATGCGGCGGATCCTCCGAGCGGCCCACCTCGGCATGTGTTTCGGCGTCCGCGACGCCATCGCGCTCGCGCTCGAGCACGCTGACGCCGGCCCTCTCACGATCCTCGGGGATCTCGTCCACAACCCCACCGTCCTGAGCACACTCGAGGCGAAGGGCATCGCCGTCGCGCAGGACGTCGCACACGTCGAAACGCCGACCGTGATGGTGACGGCCCACGGTACGTCCGAACGAACCCTCGCGCGGACTCGCGCCCTGGGGCTCACGGTGGTCGAAGCCACGTGCCCGCTCGTCCACGTCGCGCACCGCGCCGTCGCGGCCCTCGCGCGCGAGGGCTACCACGTCGTCATCGTCGGGCAACGCGACCACGTGGAGGTGCGGGGCCTCACCGGCGATCTCGATCGCTTCGATGTCGTGCTCGAAGACGGTGACGTCCTTGCGCTCGAGGCGCATCCACGCCTCGGCGTGGCAGCCCAGACGACGCAGCCGGTCGAGAAGGTGCGGCACGTGGTCGACCTGATCCGACGGCGATTCCCGCAGTCGGACGTGCGCGTCCTCGACACCGTCTGCAAGCCCACCAAGGAGCGGCAGTCCGCGGCGGTCGAGATGGCACGCCAGGCCGACGTCGTCATCGTTGTTGGCGGCCGATCGAGCAACAACACTCGCGAGCTGGTAACGACCTGTGCGCGCTACTGCGCCCGCGTGCACCACGTGCAGACCGACGCAGACGTCCGCCCCGAATGGTTCGATGCCGCGACGATCGTGGGACTGACGGCCGGCACGTCGACGCCGGACGACGTCATCGACCGCGTGGAGGCGCGCATCCGCGCGGAGGGGCTGCGATGACCGGCCCCGCCCTGAGCCTGTCGAAGGGTCACCTCTCGGAGCGAAGGCGCTGGGCGATCGTCATGGTCTTCGCGATCGCGATGGCCTGGGTCGAAGCCTCGAGCGTGTTTTACATCCGCGCGCTCGTCGATCGGATCGAGCCGTACCAGGCAAACCCGCTGCCCCTGGAGACGACGTACGGTGCGCTGGGCAACGTCGAATTGTGGCGCGAGGCGGCCACGCTCGTCATGATCGCCACGCTGGGAGTGCTCGCCGGGCGCACGTGGCGCCGTCGCGCCGGTTACGCGGCGCTGGCGTTCGGTGCCTGGGACATCTTTTATTACGTCTTCCTTCGCCTCATCTCGGGCTGGCCGAGGACGCTGCTGGACTGGGACATCCTGTTCCTTCTGCCGCTTCCATGGTGGGGGCCTGTGCTCGCGCCAGTCAGTATCGCGCTCGTGATGATCCTGTGGGGCACGCTCGCGACGCAGTCGGGTGATGGTGCGACCGGTGCACGCTGGGCATGGGTGCTTGGCTGGGTCGGTATCCTGCTGGCGCTCGCCGTCTTCATGATCGACGCGTGGCGGGCGCTGCCACATGGCCGTGACGCTATCCAGCAGGTGTTGCCGACGATGTTCAACTGGCGGCTGTTCTGGGTGGCCTTGCTGCTGATGGCGTCACCGGCAATTCATCAGATTGCCACGTCTCTCCGGGGACGATCCTGGCCCGCGAACTCTCCTGGG
>Ga0114129_10012648_pt1 | contig 12017 bp, 8 predicted proteins | sample RhiMetdeltSRZDD1_FD_80071 | JGI IMG/M metagenome (GOLD analysis project Ga0114129, IMG submission 80071) | Populus rhizosphere microbial communities from Tennessee, USA - Rhizosphere MetaG P. deltoides SRZDD1 (version 2) (version 2) | ecosystem: Host-associated > Plants > Roots > Rhizosphere >... | reverse complement strand
GACTATCAGCGCAAAGAATCCAATGGCTTTTAACAAACTGGTGATGTTTTGAACCGCGCTTCCCCAAACGATTCCCCGCCATTGCAAGATTCCGAAGAGGACGACGATGGCGGCTGCTATCGCAGCGGCGCGCACTTCTCCACTTAGCGAGGGTACGAGCGCGCCCGAGAATTCTCCGACAACGAGTGACACTGCGGCAGTGGCCCCGCAGGTTGAGATCCAGTCGCTCCAACCGACAATGAAACCTGCGTACTCGCCCAGCGCGTAGCGGGCAAACACGTATTGGCCGCCCGACTTGGGCAGCATCGCTCCCAGTTCGGATAGTGAAATTGTCCCCAGCAACGCGTAGATGCCGCCAACAATCCACACGCCGAAGTAGAGCCACACATTGGGAAGCTGTGCGGCGATGATTCCGGGTGAGCGAAATATTCCCGCACCAATCATGTTGCCCACGATGACTGCGAGCCCAAAGCCAACGCCGAGCACACTCAGGAGACGGCCACGTCCTATAGCAGCTGCGCGTACATGAGTAGTAGTTTCCACGTATGAGTTTTTACAGGCCGGATTTCAAGTCGGAATGGAGCAGACGATGAAAAAGATGCTCTCCTGCTTCTCGCCGCACTGACAGTCTTCCGGCTGTGTAGGCGCGAGAGTTCAAGCCTGCCTGCACTGATTTGCAGATCGCAACGTCTTCGTCCTGAATACGTTGGCCCACCTCGATGCTTGCGAGATTGCTCTGTCGTGCTTTGTCTGAAACATCCGGAAAGTAAAAATCAAAAATTACTTCTGTCGAATCGACGCCGCGCGGTATCACGAGGTTTGTATCCATCGCGCCGTGGTACCAATTGATCATGAAGTTTGGGTAGATCCAATAATAAAGGGCTCGATCCCCTTTTCTGACGGCCCCAGTCTGTGGCTCGGCGCCTTCGCCGACCATTGGACTCCATTGCAGACAATGGTGTTCACCATTCTCAATCATGTACTTGCTGTAATCGAGCACACTGTCGAGGCCTTTGTGCAAGTGTGGCACGTGGTAACCACCATCAAGATAGTTATCGACAAATACTTTCCAGTTGCAGTCGAACGCATAATGTCGCCGTTCGAGCCAGTGCATGCCAGACAGTTCTAGAGGCTCGATTTGATTGACAAGATCGTCGCCGAGAAAGGTCTTTATTGGCGTCTCTCCTTGTTCGATGCGAGCAAATATCCATTTCTCCCAGACATTGATCTCCACTGGAACGAGACCATTCGACGCTCGATCGAAATTGCAAACACCGGTGAAGTCAGGCGTGCCTCGAAGCTCGCCTTCAAGTGAGTAAGTCCAGCCGTGATATGGACAACGAAGCTGCGCAGCTTTGCCTTCGGCGTCGGTCATTACAGCGGCAGCGTGATGGCGACATACGTTAAAAAACCCGCGCAGCGTATTGTCGAGTCCCAGTACGACGATGATTGGTTCGCCGCCGATGTCAGTGGTCACATACCTGCCAGGTTCCGCAACTTGATCTAAGCGTGCGGCAAACTGCCACGTGCGTGAAAAGACAGTTTTCAGCTCGAGATCAAATAAATCTTCGTCCGTGTACCACGCTGAAGGAATCGTCCACGCCTCTTCAAGGGAAGCGTGTGGGTCGTAGCTATCGATGATCCGTTGGAGTGTCAAGTGATATTTGGAATGCTGCGACTTGTCGCAGCTTTTGAAAACGTGCAGTTCGAAGGAAAAGCGGTGTCAAGTCACCGCCCTCCAAAATTCAAACAGGCGTTGCTGTCTTTCGCTTTGGATTAAAGAAAGGCGTCTTGACAACTTTAGCGCGCACGCGGTGGCGGACTGCTTCCACAGTAATCTCAAACTGCAACATCGTTCCAAGTTTCGTGAATCCTCGTTTCACTGTCGCGAGGGCTATCATCTTTTTTAGTGTGGGCGACCAGGTGCTCGACGTCGCTTTTCCAATCTGCGTGCCATCGCGATAAACGGGGACCGCAACTCTCGAGGCAATTGGAGAAACCGACGGAGGCAGGCCAACTGCTTCGTATAGCGCTTCGACCTCCGGCCAGTCGATCTCCAGTCCCACGATCTCTCGTGCCGGCCCTCGCTTCTGTTCGGCAATGAGAGCCGTCTGACCGACGAAGCGATTTTTGTCGAGATTAACGAGGCGGGCAAGGCCCATCTCAAAAGGCGAGTACCTTTGCTCCTCGATTAACGCTTTCTTACTACTGTTAAAGTCTATATCAATTAAAAGCAGCCCGGCTTCAATGCGGGAGACATCCAGGGCAAGCATACCTGCTGGATGAATATCGAAGGCACGCCCGGCTTCCATCAGCGAGTCCCACACATTTAGTGCGTTGTCCGCATCCACCCAAATTTCATAGCCAAGATCGCCGGTGTAGCCTGTCCGCGAAATTTCTACCGGCACACCGGCAATTGTTGCCGTTGTGACGCGAAAATATTTGAGCGAATCGATGTCCGCATTACGCACGAGCGATTTCAATAGCCGTCCTGATGTCGGACCTTGCAACGCCAGTGCTGCAACACTTTCTGAAATATCCTCAATTTGCACGTCCATGCCCGCCGCGTTCTGCGTAAACCAGCGCAGGCTCGGATCGGCAGCGGTCCAGCGGTAAGTGTTTTCCTTCAATCGTGAGACAGTGCCGTCATCGATCACTTTCCCAGCCTCATCACACCAGGGCGTATAGATAACCTGGCCGACCGAGATCTTCCGCATGTCTCGCGTGATGATTCGATCCACAAGTCGCGTCGCGTCTGCGCCTGTCACTCGATACTTGTAGAGTGGAGAGATATCAATTAGAGCGGCGGCGTTACGAATCGCGTTGTATTCGTGTTCATGATGGGCTTCATACGCGCTGACGGCGTAATACCCGGACCACTCTCTATAATTGAGGCTCTCACACAGCGCTGACGTTCTTTCGTGGAAGGCAGTTCCGACTGGCATTCAGTTTAGCAGCGATAGTTATGGCGAATTGTCAGGGCGAGCGATTATAAGTATGCTAACGAGTCTTCAGCAAGCTGCTTGTACCACAAACTGTTAGTCTGTCGATGCAAGCTCTATTGGTTTGCGTTGGCATTAGGGTTTTACCAATCAACATGAAGAACGGTTACGACGTCATCGTTATCGGCGGTGGCCACAATGGACTTGTGAACGCCGCCTATCTCGCACGCGCGGGCAAAAAAGTACTAGTCCTCGAGCGCCGGCATGTGCTCGGCGGTGCGGCGGTTACGGAAGAAGTATTTCCCGGCTTCAAGTTTTCAGTGTGTTCGTATGTCGTTTCGCTGCTCCGTCCCGAGATTATTCGCGAGCTTGATCTGCCACGACATGGCCTGGAAATACTGCCGCTCGATGGCACCTTCACTCCCATGCCGAACGGCGATTATCTGTGGCGCGTGAACGATCATGCGAAGACGCGCCGTGAAATCGCTCGCCACTCAAAACTTGATGCCGAGGCTTACGACGAATACGGCAAGGCCATGATCGAGATGGCCCATTTCGTAAAGCCGATCATGAGCATGACGCCGCCTGATCCGACGTCTCTGAATCCGCGCGGGTGGAAAGATCTGTTGTTCCTCGGCCGCCGTTTTCAACGACTGCCGGACGAAGACAAGTACAATCAGGTGCAGTTGATGACGATGAGCGCTGTAGACTTTCTCGATCAATGGTTCGAGACTGATGTGCTCAAAGCCACAATGTCCGCGTCAGGCATTATTGGAACATTTCTAGGCGTCCGCTCGCCGGGAACAGCTTATGTACTGTTACACCATTACATGGGTGAGATCGACGGAGCTTTCCGTTCGTGGGGCTTGTCGCGTGGAGGCACCGGCGCGATTTCGAACGCGATTGCCGATGCCGCGCGTGAGGCCGGTGTGGAAATCAGAACCAAGGCGGCAATTGCTAAAATAAATGTCAAAAATGGAACAGCGAAAAGTGTCATCCTCGAAAATGGCGAAGAAATTGGCGCTACTGTGATCTCTTCGAGCGTTGATCCGCGCCTGACTTTTATGAAAATGATCGGCGAGGAACATTTGCCCGACGACTTTGCTGCCGATCTTAAGCGTTACAAGTATCGTGGCTCTTCAGGAAAAGTGAATCTTGCATTAGATGGACTTCCCAGCTTTACTGCCATACCGGGACCAGGGCCACATCTGCGCGGAGCTATTTCTATCTCGCCAAGTGTCGAATACATGGAACGCGCGTACGATGAAGCAAAATATGGGCGGTTTTCACGTCGCCCTTACATCGACATCGTCATTCCTAGCTTGACGGATCCGTCTGTAGCGCCACCAGGGAAGCATGTAATGTCGTGTTTCGTTCAATATGCGCCTTACAACCTGAAAGAAGGCAATTGGGATGACAAGCGCGAGGAGTTCGGCAATACCGTCATCGATACAATCTCGGAGCATGCACCGAATCTGAAAAGTCTGATCAGGCATCGGCAGGTGTTAACACCGCTGGATTTGGAAAGAGAGTTTGGTTTATCGGAAGGGAACATATTTCAAGGCGAGTTAACACTCGAGCAACTGTTTTTCCTGCGACCCGCTCCTGGTTGGGCGCAATATCAGACCCCGATTCGCCGGTTGTACATGTGTGGTTCGGCAACGCATCCAGGCGGCGGTGTGATGGGCGCGCCAGGTAGAAACGCCGCGCTTAAGCTCTTGCAGGATTGGAAGCGCAGAAAGATCTAAGTGGCGATTGCGATTCATGTGATTTCGTGGATCGTCTGTCCCCATGCGCAACAATGATCCACTAAAACACACGAAAAAACACTAGTGCGTCGCCAATTCTTGGATGCATGATTTATTGATGACAGAAAAAAAGAACGACAACAGCGTAGTGATCATCGGCGGCGGTCATAACGGTCTCGTTGCCGCATCGTACCTGGCCAGGGCTGGTCTGAAGCCGATAGTGCTCGAGCAGCGCAGCGTCGTCGGTGGAGCAGCCGTTACGGAAGAAATTCATCCAGGCTTCCACTGCCCGGCTCTTGCACATTCTGCTGGTCCTCTTCTGCCGCAGGTCGTCTCGGATCTGAACTTAATACGGCACGGTTTGGATCTTATTAAGTCAGATGTTCGTCTCCTTGCGCTTAACTCGAGTGGTCCATCCGTGTGTATACATCATGACACATCACGGACAATTGCGGAGCTTCAACGGCTCTCAACTTCTGACGCAAAAAACTATTCAGAATTCGAGCAGAGCTTTAAACGCATAGGCCGTGTTCTGGCCCCCCTTTTGTCCATGACACCACCCCCGTTAGACAAACCGGCGTTGGGCGAGGTTTGGAACCTCGGCAAGTTTGGTTTGGCATTTCGTGGCTTGGGTAAACAGGACGAGTATCGTTTGCTGCGTTGGGGGCCGATGGCGGTTGCAGATCTTGTGGCTGAATGGTTTGAAACAGAACTCATGCGCGCAGCGGTTGCAGCGCGCGGCATCTATGGCGAATTTGCCGGACCATGGTCGGCGGGAACAAGCGTGGGACTATTACTGCAATCAGCGTTCGATGGTCATCCAGTTGCTCCTACTGTTTTCGTAAAGGGTGGTATGGGCGCGTTGTCCGAGGCGCTGGCGAAAGCTGCTACGAGTGCGGGGGCCGAAATTCGTACTGGTTCCCCAGTCCGGCAGGTTCTGATGAAAAATGGTCGAGCAGTCGGGGTCGTGCTGAACACGGGGGAAGAAGTGCAAGCGCACGCCGTAGTCTCCAACGCGGATCCAAAAAACACGTTTTTGAATCTCGTTGATCCGATCGAATTGACACCGGGTTTCTTAAACAAAATGCGGAACTACCGCTCCCTGGGTGTTTCAGCAAAAGTTAACTTCGCACTTTCCGCACTTCCAAAGTTTTCATCATTAAACGGTGATGCAAAAAGTAAATTGAGCGGACGAATCCATATTGGACCAGAGATTGATTATCTCGAGCGCGCGTTTGACGCGGCAAAATATGGCGACTTCTCGCCGCATCCGTATCTCGATGTAACTATTCCGTCAATCGTCGACGATTCACTTGCTCCTTCCGGTGCTCATGTGATGAGCGTTTACGTTCAATATGCGCCTTACAAGCTTGCGAACGGTGACTGGGACAGTCGGCGAGAAGAGTTGGGCGACACCATTGTAAATGTACTTTCAGACTACATGCCCAACTTGCGCGAATTAATCGTGGCCCGAAAGGTAGTTACCCCGCTGGATTTAGAGCGAGACTATGGGTTGAGCGGCGGCCATATTCATCACGGTGAGCAGTCGCTGGATCAGCTGTTCATGTTTCGTCCATTAATCGGCTGGGCGCAGTATCGAACGCCGATCGAAAACCTGTACTTGTGCGGCTCGGGTACTCATCCCGGCGGAGGAATCACGGGCGCGCCAGGTGCAAATGCAAGCCGCGAAATTATCAGGGACTTAAAATAGGTCCGATAGGTCTTCTAGGTCCCACTCGGTTTTTTCGTGGCCGGAAATTTATGAAAGATCCTCAACCTAAGCGCAGCTTTGCGAGCGACAACAACGCTGGTGTGCATCCGAAGATTATGGAAGCGATCGCCGCTGCTAATGCAGGTCACGTGATCGCATATGGGGACGATCCATACACCGAGCGTGCGATCGCCAGGTTTCGCAAAGAACTTGGCGACAATACAGATGTGTATTTCGTTTTTGGCGGAACGGGTGCGAACGTGCTCGGGCTCAAAGCTGTCACAGACACCTACCACGCGATCATTTGCGCGGAAACGGCACACATCAATGTTGATGAATGTGGTGCTCCCGAGAAATTCACCGGCTGCAAGTTACTGTCAGTGTCCACGGATAACGGCAAGATTACCATCGAGCGCATTCGTCACTTCCTTCATGGCGTCGGGTTTGAACACCACGTGCAGCCGCGTGTTATATCGGTGTCGCAATCCACGGAAATGGGGACCGTTTACACAGCCGAAGAGTTGAAAGTGTTGTCGAGCTTTGCCCATGAACACAATATGCTCTTGCACATGGACGGGGCTCGAATAGCGAATGCTGCCGCCAGTTTGAATTTATCGTTGCGAGAGACCACGGTCGCTGCAGGCGTTGACGTACTCTCGTTCGGTGGGGCAAAGAACGGCATGATGTACGGTGAAGCAGTCGTCTTTTTCGATCAGAATCTATCGAAAGATTTCAAGTATCTGCGGAAACAGGGTACTCACCTCCCTTCGAAGATGCGCTTCATCTCGGCCCAGTTCGAAACACTCTTGACTGACAACCTTTGGCGGTGGAACGCGGAGCACGCCAATCAGATGGCGCAGATTCTTGCTTCCGAATTAAGATCTATCCCCCAGATCAGAATCACTCAAAGCGTAGATGCCAACGGAGTGTTCGCAGTCATTCCGGCGCAATATGTTCCGGAGTTACAAAAAGAATATTTCTTCTATGTGTGGAATGAAGAAACTTCGGAGGTTCGATTTATGACCTCCTTTGATACCACCGAGGAAGATATCCATGATTTTGTCTCGTTGGTTAGAAAGACTGTTCGGTAAGCTTCTTCCAAACGAAATCCGACAACGAACAGCCGCTCCGCCCATCCACACATCAGACTCAATCGAAAAATACGGCTTCATCTATAGCGACGAGGTCCTTTCTCCTAATGGCGCTGTCAAGGTTATTTATGGTTACAGCGATGGTGAAAAAGGCCCGGTCACAATTGAACCTCGCGTCATTGATGTTGCCACTGGTGAAGTCTTAGTCGATTTGTGGAGGGGCTGGTGTCAAGGCAGCGTTGAATTTATGGAGCCGGGGCGATTACGGATCAAAGTACAGGACGCTTACGCTCGAGTATTGATCTGTGAAGCTGAGGTAGATCTGAAGGCAAGAGAGTTTGTGCTGACTAACAGTCCCGATCGCCGCGAACCACTCGCGAACTTCAGAGACCGAGTGATGAAGCTGCGCGGCCTTTAAATTTTGGTGGATCGCCTCAGTCGAGCAGTATCTTCAACAAGCCCCGAGCGGATGCAATCCCCAACAGCGATTCCTCGGTCCTGTGAGAACCAGGGATATGCGATTCTCGCAGATCCTTTGCCATCTGTTCCTGGCGTAGGAGTCGCCGCTCTTCCTCTAATTCTGCCTTCTCTTTTGCTCGAGAAGCCTCTAGTCCTCCGGCGCGAATAAACTCGACGATGCGGCTCAACTCGTCGCGATCAAACCAGGTTCCGTGTCCTTTGCAAACGTCCACTATCACGCCTGAGCAGCGCGCGAAGTTGATCCTATTCATTAATTGTGAGCACTCAGGACACGGTGCATAGCTGACCTTGGCAGTCGTCGCAGGCACGGAGTGGTGCGGGACGAGAGACGCCGCGCCGAGAACTGCGGCTTGCTCCTCGCGATCCGCGCAGATCTTTTCAAACGCCGGGACGTCCAGCCATAAACCTAAACACTTATCGCACTCTCGAACCGCTACCGATCCGATCGTCACACCTTGCATGTCTGTTTTGCAGCGCGGACATTTTCTTGGCACAAGCTCCGACACTGTTCCAACCGCCGCTGCAGCCGCACCACAACGCGGGCAATGTTTGCTGCCTATGAACATCATCCCGAAGCAAGAGGGGCACGCAACAGTTGCCAGGCGCGACTCACAATACTGACAAATCGGCGCATCCGTCGAAGTTGCCGCACCACACATCGGGCAATTTAGCGTTTCGGCCTGCACGACGTCATTTTAGCAACCTGACGCACGGATGAGTAGACACTTTTCTAAACGGCTTTCATATTGGTTGCTGGACTAGCTGGAGAACGTATGCCATGCTCTGCGCGAGTTTATCGTGCCACAGCCGACTCAAGTTTGCCCGCTCCTGCAAACTAAAACCCGGGCCTAAAAATGAGTAGCGTCCTCGATGAGATCGCGGAACGAATCGAACCATCACCTGAAATCGTGTCGGTGATGGTGGCAAAAAAAACACCAGCAATTCTGGGTCTCGATGTCGGCACCTCCGGTGTGCGTGCCGCGATGTTTGATGAGCAGGGTCGGGAAATACCCGGCGCAAGCGCGCAGAACATGCGTGACCTCTCAACGCGCAGCGGTTTTGCGGAATTGGATCCGGAAGCTGCTGTCGACCTCGTCGTGCAAACTATTGATGACGTTCTGGCGCTACCCGAGGCCGTCGACAGCCAAATTGAATTCATTTCAGTCTCCTGTTTCTGGCACAGCCTGGTCGGTGTCGACGATGATGGAAACGCAACGACGCCAGTTCTCACCTGGGCGGACACGCGTTCTATATCCGTTGTTGACGAATTGCGCACGCTGTTCAATGAGAAAGAGATGCACGCCCGAACTGGTAGTCGCTTTCATCCGAGTTACTGGCCGGCAAAAATCCTTTGGCTGCGAAAGGAGCAGCCTAACGTTTTTGCAGCGACACGATCTTGGATAGGTTTCGGCGAATACCTCGGCCTGCGCCTGTTTGGACTGCGGTCGACAAGCGTTTCGATGGCGTCTGCAACGGGGCTGTTTAATCAGTACTTTCGAGAGTGGGACCAGGCTTTGCTTCAAACATTGGATGTTTCGCCTGAGACGCTACCGCCACTTGCGATTTGTAATCTGAGTCGTCGCACGTTAACGGAGACCTTTGCATTGCGTTGGCCTCAATTGAGTGAAGCGCACTTGTCTCCCGCTATCGGCGATGGGGCGGCAAACAACATTGGTGCGGGTTGTGTGTCTCGGACGGACGCGGCATTGATGATAGGCACGTCCGGCGCTATGCGGGTTCTTTACGAAGGGGAGCCGCCGTCAGAATTGCCCGGTGAGCTTTGGTGTTATCGTGCGGACCGCACGCGTGTTGTAGTTGGTGGAGCTTTATCCGATGGCGGTGGTTTATACCAATGGCTCGTTGCGTCATTGCGACTGGGAAATACATCCGACGGATCGTTACAAACGCAACTCGCACAGATGGAACCAGACGCCCAGGGTCTCACGGTTTTACCGTTCTGGGCTGGCGAGCGAAGTACGGGCTGGAACGCCAGCGCCCGCGGAGCAATACTGGGCTTATCCGTTCATACGGAACCCATTCACATATTGCGGGCGGCGATGGAGAGCATAGCCTATCGTTTTGCGTTGATTCTAAATGCGCTCGATCCGGTTGCGCCCAACGCCTCGATCATCGCATCCGGAAATGCCTTACGCTCTTCACCCGTTTGGGTGCAGATATTGGCTGACGTTTTGAATCGGCCAATTGCCGTCAGTGGATTACGCGAAGCTTCGACTCGCGGCGCCGCCTTGCTTGCCCTTGAAGCCGCGGGCAAAATACAGAATATCGAAGAATTTTCTTTGCCGATTGAAAGAACTTTTGAACCTGACGCAGTGCGACATGAAAAATACCAGCAAGCTATTGCGCGTCAGCAAAAGTATTATGACGCAGTGTTTTCTGCGAATCGTCAGGAGGAATGAGGGGGCAAACACTTACAGATGAGCGCACCGGTACAAAAAGAATCCGAAAGCATGACCGATCTCGATCAACTTTGCATTAACACGATTCGCGCGTTAACACTCGATGCTGTGCAGAAGGCTGAGTCCGGTCATCCGGGCCTGCCATTGGGAGCAGCGCCCATGGCCTACGTGCTATGGACGAAGTTTCTCAAACACAACCCAAGAAACCCCAGGTGGCACAATCGAGATCGCTTTTTGCTGTCAGCAGGGCACGGCTCCATGCTGTTGTACTCTCTTTTGTATCTAACGGGGTACGACCTTCCACTCGAAGAACTCAAAAGATTTCGACAATGGGGTTCGAAGACTCCAGGTCACCCTGAGAGCGTTTTGACTCCCGGAGTTGAGGTCACGACTGGACCACTGGGCCAGGGGTTTGCAAACGGCGTAGGGATGGCAATGGGCGCCGCCCATCTGGCAGCAAAGTTCAATAAAGATGGATTTCCCGTTATCGATCACTGCGTGTACGCGATAGTGTCCGACGGCGACATGATGGAGGGCGTCGCATCGGAAGCGGCTTCGCTCGGGGGCCATCTGAAGCTGGGCAAGCTGATCTATTTGTATGACGACAACCACGTGACCATCGAAGGCTTCACCAGTCTTGCCTTCAGTGAGGATGTGCCGGAACGGTTTGAGGCCTATGGCTGGCACACACAAACTGTTAGGGACGGAAATGATCTAAATGCCATAGAGCAGGCAATCCGAGCAGCGCACGCCGTCACTGACAGGCCTTCCTTGATCTCAGTCAAAACAATCATCGGGTACGGGATGCCGACAGAGGGCACTCGAAAGGCACATAGCGATGCTCCGGGCGAAGAAGCCGTCCGGGAAACAAAACGTCGGTTAGGGTGGCCCGAAGACAAACAGTTCTATGTTCCGGACGAAGCGCTGGCCCATTTCCGCGAGGCGATCGAGAAAGGTCAGAAATATGAGGCGGAGTGGAATGCTCTGGTAGAAGAATACCGGAAGAAGTACCCGGACCTTGGTCGAGTCTGGCAAACAATGATGGAGGGCAAGTTACCCGACGACTGGGAAATGCATCTGCCTCGATTCGAGAATGCGAAACCCATGGCCACGCGCGCAGCAAGCGGCGAAGTGATCAATGCACTCGCGCCACACCTTCCGATGCTAATCGGAGGCTCGGCCGATCTCGGAGTTTCCAACAATACTGATATCAAGGGTGGCGGTGATTTTGAGCCCGGTTCCTACGAAGGGCGGATTATTCATTTTGGTGTACGCGAACACGCGATGGGCGCCAGTCTCACGGGAATGTCATTGAATGGAGGCCTAATACCATTCGGTGGAACATTCTTAACATTCTCAGATTATATGCGCCCGGCGATTCGACTCGCGGCCATCTCTGAGGCGCAGGTCATATATGTCTTCACACATGATTCTGTTGGGCTCGGAGAGGATGGACCAACCCATCAACCGGTTGAACACCTTTCGGCATTGCGCGCGATCCCACACCTGTTCGTAATTCGGCCTGCGGACCCGGCAGAGGTGAGTGAAGCGTGGCGAATTGCGATTCTGCGCCGTCACGCTCCGACGGCATTTGCTTTGACGCGACAAAAAGTACCGATCATTGATCG
>Ga0114129_10012646_pt1 | contig 12018 bp, 9 predicted proteins | sample RhiMetdeltSRZDD1_FD_80071 | JGI IMG/M metagenome (GOLD analysis project Ga0114129, IMG submission 80071) | Populus rhizosphere microbial communities from Tennessee, USA - Rhizosphere MetaG P. deltoides SRZDD1 (version 2) (version 2) | ecosystem: Host-associated > Plants > Roots > Rhizosphere >... | reverse complement strand
TTCGGCTGGATGGATATGCGTTGCGATGGGAGGCGCTGGATGAGGATATCACCGTCCCCGGCGTTGTCGCCGGTAACTTCCAGTTACCGTGGGAAGAGGAACCGGATAGGGTAAGAACTAACTGAGTTGGTCGCGATATACAATCCACGTTGAACGCCTTCGAAAAATGCTCAAGGCAGATGTTTGAGCATCGAGAAATACCAGGCCCCACGATGTCTCTCGAAGAGAAACTCTCCAACCTGCCGACTCAGCCCGGCTGCTACCTTTACCGCGACAAGAAAGGCAAGATCATTTATGTCGGTAAGGCCAAGAACCTTCGCAATCGCGTTCGCCAGTACTTTCATTCCGACCGCGCCGGCGAGTTCAAGACCGGCGATCTGATCGCGCGCATCCACGACGTCGACCTTATCGTTACCGATAACGAGATCGAAGCGCTCGCGCTCGAATGCAACCTGATCAAGAAGCACAAGCCGATCTTCAACGTGCTCCTCAAAGACGACAAGCAATACCCTCACATAAAGATCACCAGCGAACGGGCGCCGCGCGCGATGATTGCGCGGAAGATCCTGAAGGACCGCGCAAGCTATTATGGTCCGTTCCTGCCGATCTCCCTCGCGTGGAACACGCTCGATCTGATCAACAAGCAGTTTCAGCTTCGAACTTGCACGATGGAGATCGACGGCAAAGCCGATCGCCCGTGTCTCGAGTATCACATCAAACGTTGCCTCGGCCCTTGTGTGAACCGGCTGTGCTCGATCGAGCAGTACAACGAAGCGGTCCGCGACGTCGATCTGCTACTGCAAGGAAAGACATCCGACCTCGAGCTGGAATTGAAGCATCGCATGAAACAAGCTTCGGATGAGCTGAGATACGAAGCCGCGGCGCGTTATCGCGATCAGCTAAAGACCATTCAGAAGCTCGGCGAGCAGCAAAAGATGATGGTCATCTCGCGCGATGACATCGACATCTTCGGTTACTATCGCGAGGGCGCGCTGCTGGCGTTGTCACTGTTCACGATGCGCGAAGGAAGGGTCGTCGGTAAGCGCGAGTTCTACTGGGAAGACATCGCCGATCCGTTCGTGCCGTCGGTCTTCATCGGGCAAGCGCTCAAGCAATACTACGCGGCGGGCGACTACGCGCCTGGCGAGATCTATGTGCCGGTTGATTTTGAAGATCGCAAGCTGCTCGAAGAGTATCTGACTAATCAGCGCGGACGGCGTGTGCACATCTTCGCGCCTCAACGCGGCGTCAAGCGAGACCTCATCGATCTAGTCGAGAAGAACGCGCGGTTGAACTTCGATCAGCGATTTCGAATGCAGCGCCCCGATATGCAGAAGGTGCTGGACGAGCTTCGTGACACACTCGAGCTGCCAACGATCCCCGATCGAATTGAATCCTTCGACATTTCGAACATTCAGGGCGCCGAGAACGTCGCGTCGATGGTGGTCTGCGAGCACGGCGCAATGAAGAAGTCCGACTATCGCAAATTCAAGGTGCGTTCGGTCGAAGGACGAGCGGATGATTTCCAGTCGATGTACGAAGTCGTCGGGCGTCGCTACTCGCGGTTGATGCGAGAGAACAAGCCGCTGCCCGATCTTGTCTTGATCGATGGAGGCAAGGGCCAGCTTGCAGCCGCGGCTCGCGCGCTTCACGAGCTTGGGCTGGAAGCGTTGCCGGCGGCTGCGATTGCAAAGCGTGAAGAGCTGCTGTTCGTGAAGGGCAAAGAGGAGCCGATCAGAATCGATCATCATTCGCCGGTGCTGCGGCTGATCCAGATGATCCGCGACGAGACTCATCGTTTCGCGGTGACCTATCACAGACAGCGGCGAACGATGCGCGACTTCGATAGCGAGCTGACGTCGATACCGGGAGTTGGAGACAAATTGAAAGCACGTTTGCTTCGAAACTTTGGGAGCTTGAAGCGAGTGTCAGAAGCGAGCTTTGCGGAATTGAAACCCTTCGTCGGCTCGCGCGAAGCCCGCCGGATCGTCGAGCACTTCGCCAGTCTGCGCGCCTCTGAAGTTGTCTCAGGGGACGGCGCTCAGGCCGACGGCTGAGGTTTGGTTTCTTGTTTGAAAGCACCCTCCGCTTGTGTTGTATACTCTTCGCGGTTCGAGGACCCAGCGTAGGTTCCGGTTTTTCCGAAAGCAATTCAGCAAGCTAAGCTTGAACTCAGAACGATGAACTCAACTCACTCTCGGAGGACCCTTATGAAACCAAGAATGTCTGCCGTCTGCGTAGTGTTGTTGATGCTTGCACGTGTCGCCGTAGCTTTGGCTCCTCAAATGCCGAAGCCTGGGCCGGAGGTTAAGAGGCTTCAATATTACGTCGGCACATGGAAGTCCGAGTATGAGCTAAAGCCCGGCCCGATGGGTCCCGGCGGAAAGATGACCGCCATAGATCAAAGCCACGTGATGCCGGGCGGGTTTTTTGTCGAGACTCGCACCGACGGTAAGGGAGCGATGGGAGTGCTTAAGGGTCTGGCGATAATGGGCTATGACGCCCGCGAGAAAGTCTATACCTATGACGCCTTCAACAACTTCGGCGAAGCCGATCACTTCAAGGGCACGGTGGAAGGGGACACGTGGACATGGACCTCAGAGAGCGAGATGGGAGGCAAACAGACCAAGCTGCGTTTCACTGCTAAGGAAGTTTCGCCTACGTTGTACACGATGAAGTTTGAGATGGCGACCGGCGGTGACTGGACGACTGTGATGGAAGGAAAAGCTACAAAACAAGCTGCAAAGACGAAAACGAAATGATTTGGACTGCGGCGGCAAGTCTTCGCGACGCCGCTTTCTTGTGATGTTCAGAACCGAGGAACGGACTGCGGCGTCGCGAAGACTTGCCGCCGCAGTCCAAGGGGCGGTTGATGGAAAGAGAAGAACTCCAGGCGGACGGAGACCAATCGGCTCTTCACGCCGACACTTATCGGCGGCTGATCCGCGCTCGCGAGTTCATCGACGAGTGCTATCACCAGCCGCTGGATCTCGATCAAATATCCGGTGAAGCCTGTCTTTCCCGCTTTCACTTTTTGAGACTCTTCCGGCGGGCATTCAATAAGACTCCTCATCAATATCTGACTCAGCGACGGATTGAGAAAGCGAAAGAGCTGCTCTCGTCTAGCGGATTGACGGTGACCGATGTCTGCTTCGAAGTCGGGTTCGAGAGTCTCGGATCGTTCAGCAGCTTGTTTCACAAACACGTCGGGCGCCCGCCGATCGCCTATCGCGCGATTGTTTTCGAGCGTCGCGAACGCCAGCAAAAAGTCCCGGCTTGCTTCTTGATGATGCACCGAGTCGAAGGTTTCGCTCCCGCCCAAAATTAGCAATTTTCGAGAAGCGAAATTCCCCTCACCTGATTTATTCTCTCGTCAGCTTAGAGAAGGAGACAGCTATGATTGCAAAAATGTCGCACGCGACCATCTACGTAACAGACCAGGACAAGGCTCTCGAGTTCTATCGAGACAAGCTCGGTTTTCGAGTTATCAACGACGTAACGATGGAAGGCGGATTCCGATGGCTGACCGTCGCGCCCAAGGACCAATCGGGCTTCGAGATCGTTCTCATGGAGCCCAAACCCGGTTTCATGTTTGAGGAGGAGGCCGCTAATCAATTGCGCGCGCTGATCGAGGGCGGCAAGCTCGGGGCCGGCGTATTCAACACTCCAAACTGCCAGGCTACTTATGAAGAATTGTCGTCGCGAGGCGTCGAGTTCCTCTCGCCGCCGACGGAGCGGCCTTACGGAATCGAAGCGATCTTCAAGGACAATTCCGGGAACTGGTTCAGCCTGACGCAACACCAAAATGATTGAGAGACCGCAATCGGACTCGGCGATTAAAAGGAGAAAAAGATGAAGCGCAAGATATTCGCAGCTTCAAGATGGTGGGGTATAACAACGCAAGCGAGCGCTACGAGGGAATCTGGACGTACACGATGTCCACCGCCATAATGACGCTGAACGGGACCAGCGCGGACGGGGGCAAGACCGTCAGCTTCGCGGCGAGCTTCGACAACGAAGGCAAAGTCAAAGAGAAGCTCAACATCGTTATGCGACAGATTGACCACGACCACTTTGTTGCGGATCTGCGCGGCACGATGCCGGACGGAAAACTAGGGCCGAGGCTCGAAACGACTTACACGCGAAAGAAGTAGAATCCAAACACGGAGGCGAATCGATGGCGCGCGCAGCGAGCAAGACAACGAGCAAGTCCATCTACGGCGTTCACCCGGGCGTCGCTATGGTTCAGAAGTGGATCGATGACCTGCCGGCAAAAACAGGCAGACGCCTGGACGAGTGGATTAAGTTCATCAAGAAGTCAGGTCCCAAGACCGAGATCGAGCGTCGCGAATGGCTCAAGAAGGAACATGGACTTGGGACGAACTCCGCGTGGTGGCTTGCCGAGCGCGCGGAGGGTAAGGGCGGCGAAGACAGCGACCCGGAAGCTTATCTGCGAGCGGCGGAAGGGTACGTCGAAAAAATGTTTGCGGGTCCGAAGCAGTCGCTGCTTCCGATCTACGACGCCCTGCTCAAGCTCGGGCTCGGGCTTGGCAAGGACGTCAAGGCATGTCCCTGTCAAACGATCGTGCCACTCTATCGAAAACACGTATTTGCTCAGCTCAAGCCAACGACTCAAACGCGAATTGATTTGGGGCTGGCGTTGAAGGATCTGAAGGCAAGCGGACGGCTCATCGATACGGGCGGTTTTGCCAAGAAGGACCGGATAACTCACCGCATTCCGATCACCGCGCTGAAGGAAATCGACGATGAGGTTAAGCGCTGGCTCAAGGCGGCTTACGAACTTAACCCTTAAGGGCAAGGAACAGCCAAGCATTGAAAATTGAAAATTGAAAAATTCAAAATTGCAGAAAAATGAAAATTGCAAAATTGAGAATCTAGCCTGCGCTGACCGTCTTCACAAATTTGCAATTTCTAATTTCCACCAATTTGCAATTTTCAATTCCCTTCCGGATCTGCCAAACCGAAATCCTCAGTCCTAAGGCAACACAGCCCCTCGCCCGAGTCATCCCAACTCCGCCAAAACCATCATTCCAGCTTGAACACGAACCACGCCCAGGAGGGAGTTATGAAGAGACGCATCATCACCGCCGCCATCGCCGCTATGTTGATCGCCATCCTCGCGCCGCTTTCAGAATCCGTTGCGCTAGCCGCACAGAAGACGCGAGCCTGCAATTGCAAACCCGCCCTCCGCCGAAAGACGCGGGTCAAGAAAGCACGGTCAGCCAGCGCATTGGCATCGCAAAACGGAGGAGCTAACGCGGCGTTAGTGGGACCCGTTTTCGCCACGTACACGCTGCCTCAGAACCAATACTTTCGCCTGAGGATGAACCAGACACTCAACTCTGGGACATCGCGTGTGGGCGATCGCTTTCAGTCAACCGTCGTGACTCCTGTCTACGCGAGCGGCGTCGAAGTGGTGCCCGCAGGCTCAATCGTCGAAGGCCATGTGGTTTCCGTCTCCCCGGCTCGCACGCGAGGACGCGAAGGGCAGCTTGCGGTGCAGTTCGATGCGGTTGTGGTACCCGATGGAACGAGACATCCGCTCGACGGCGCGTTGACCGAGCTTCAAGATACCCGCGCGGGTAAGGTCGATGCAGAAAACGAAGTAAGCGGAAACTCATCCGAAAAGCGGAACATCGGGTACATTGGCGGCGGCACCGTCGGAGGCGCGGTGCTTGGCGGCGTGATCGGCGGCGGTAAAGGCGCCGGGATCGGAGCGATAATCGGCGCGGGCGCCGGCGTCGCAGGTGTGATGCTTCAAAAAGGAAACGAAGCAGAGCTCCGAAGCGGCACCGAAATAGGTATGGTCACAGTGCGGCCGATCACCTTCTCGATTCGGTCGGATCGGTGATCGACTTCGAGCTTATTCAGTCAATCCTGGTTGCCAAAAAATGACGCCGCGCTTTGTCAATCACCAAAGCGCGCCGTCGTTTCTCTAAATCCAAAGAACGCCGCTAGTTGTCCTTCGCAATGCTGCGTTGAACCGGACGGCCGCGTAGCTACTCTGTCACCATATTCCGCATCACCGCTCTCTTCATCACGAGCGTCATCCCACAAATGGGTTATCGAAATCTCCCTTAGTTAAGCTCTCTTCACGTCCCCTTCAGCTCAGCAACGCTGGCATGATCCTTGCCTCGTACGAGGCGCCCTTACTGGATTTCTCTTTGCTCCCACAGTGGTTGTTTCACCAAAGAAAGTCCCAGTTCAGGAATGCATATGCCAATACGACGGCCTCACATCCTCACGCTGCTGTGGTGTCTGTTAATAATTACTTGTTGCGAATGTGCGCTTGCGACGACCGCGATCGTGCCGCGTGACGAAGAGATGGTTGTCGAGTCCCGAGCGATTGTGACTGGCAAGGTCATCGGACTCACGACCTCAGTCGATGCCAACACCGATCTCGTCTACACGTACATTCGGCTGGAAGTGAACTCCGTCCTCAAAGGCAAAATCGTAGAACGCGAAATAGTGCTCAAGGAGCTTGGAGGCGAGACGCTTGATCGCGGAACGCTGATCTTCGGAACGCCGAAGTTCGAGGCTGGCCAAGAGGTTCTCGTATACCTCAACACATGGCCGGACGGAGCGCTGCGGCTCCATCAGGGGTTCTTAGGTAAGTTCAACATCAAGCGCGACGCGTCATCGGGCCGCGCCTTGGTCGAACGCCAGTTGGAAGGTGAAAACGTCGTCATCATGGCTGGTTCGGGTAACGGAACTAATCGCAGCGATCTCGACGACTACACACAGATGGTCGGGCGACTGATGGAGACCAATCAAAAGCAGATCCGCGCGTTCGAGAAGAGATTCTACCTGGACGCTCCAATGCTTCCCAGGCCTACCGAGTTCGACTCGTCAAACCCAGGCCATCAGGTGACACCTTTGTGGGCGCTTCTGAATCCAAACAGCCCAGCGCGCTGGTTCGAAGCCGACAGCAATCAGCCCGTCGTCTTCTACGTGAACCCAACCGGCGCGCCGAGCTTCCTGCAAGTGCAGGAAGACTTTCAAGCGGTAATGAGTGCGTGGTCGACGGCGGGCGGTTCAATTCGCGCGAGCTATGGAGGGACCACAGGCGGCTGCGGAGTCCAGACAGCGGATGGCATGAACACGATCTCATTCAATAACTGCGACAACTACTTTCCGGTGTCGCAAAGCTGCTCGGGTCTGCTGGCCGTTTCAGGCATCATTAGATATTACCCGACTCAGACCAAGAACATCGGCGGCACTACCTACGGCAAGGCCATCGAAGCAAATATGTCATTCAATCCTTACGCGCTTTGTAACTTTACGAATCGGTGCCAGCTTCAGGAAGTGGCGACTCACGAGATGGGACACGCGCTCGGACTTGGACATTCATCCGATACGTCCGCGACGATGGCAGCCTATGTACATTTCGACAATCGCTGCGCGTCGCTTACTCCCGATGACGTTCGAGGGATTACGAGTGTTTACCCGGGCGGGTCGGGCGGAACGAGGTTGACCATTATGACCTCGGGTCTTCCCGCTGCCAGCATGGATCGCGACTACTCAGTCAGTCTGGAAGCAACGGGCGGAACGGGTGGCTATCATTGGGATATTGTTGCCGGGCAGATGCCCGCAGGAATACAGATGGGGATGAGCGGTCTTGTGTTCGGCAGGACGAGCGTGTTCGGCAGTTTTGGTTTCACGGCTCAGGTTAAGGATTCATCCGGCAACATCTCACAAAGCGTCTTCACTCTTGTGGTGAAGGGGCCGGCACTTCCTCCAGGAATCTGGGGTGCCGAGTTCAGAAAGAAGAAAGTCTTTCTTTCGGGTCAAGAGTTCCAGGCTGACGCCACGGCCTATGTCGATGGCGAGGGGCTGTGGACCGTCCTGGACGGAACGACGCTGATAACTCAGAAGAGAAAACTGAAGCCGGGAGTACACGAAGTCTACGTGGTTAATCCTGATGGGAAGCGTTCGAATACGTTTCAATTCTACGTCGCAGAATGATCAGTCGCCGCTGACGCCTCGACACGAGCAACCGTCGAGGCGTCAGCGCTTCTGTATTCGTACCTCTCAAGGCAACCCACACCGGGGTGCTAGTGAATCTAACCCACAGGCAACGACCCGATTTAAATAACGCTGGTAGAATCGTCCTTTCGAGGCAGTCCGACACGCGGGTCGTTGCCATCATCTTTTCAATTCTCGTAAAGGCCAAGCGACTTCAAGAATTAGCCGGATTGGAGATTGCGACTGCGCGGCTACTTACGATCGAACACGATCACCTGCTCAAACTCTGCCCCGCTTGCGTCGGTCCCCTTCATCTTTGCCGTCAGCGTGCGCCCGTCGCTCGAGAGTTCGTACGTGCTCTGACCAATCACTTTTCCGTCTTTCCTGGCCACGGTTTCGAGAATATGCGAGCCCACCCATTTCGAAACCGTCATAACACCAGGAGCCTGGTCGATCGGATGTTCCTTACCGTCCGGATTGAACTTTGTCGTACCCGTCTCTTGGTTGCCTGACATGTTAACGCCGGTGTAGGTTAGCGATACAATGTCGTCGGAAACCTCGAACGTGAGCGTTGCGCTCTGGAACATATGATTCGGATGGCGTTGAGATTTAGAGATGTTCGCTTTCCAAGTACCCGCAAGCTTACTGCTTCCTTGCATCAATGCGGAAGGCACGGCGACAACTCCAAGCAATACCATAGCAGCCCAAATTGATGCTCTACTCGGAAGATTAATTCTCACGATATATTGGTCTCCTTTCGCCCTGTGATCGTCCTGGCTTTGCTTCAACATCAGCTCAGGTCTCGCCTTGAGAAAACGTTCGCCGTTCATCCACGCGGAACCCGTCGTTCAGTACCCGCGCGACTGCTTCGGGATAGATTCGGTGCTCTTGTTCCAGGATTCGCGCCGAAAGCGTTTCGACGGTATCCCCATCGAGAACTTCGACGGCTCGTTGCAACACGATTGGTCCGTGATCGAGCTGTTCGTCGACTAAGTGTACGGTGCAGCCCGTTATTTTGACGCCGTGCTCGAGCGCCTGGCGCTGGGCGTCGATCCCGGGAAAAGCGGGCAGCAGCGACGGATGTATGTTGAGAATCCGATTGTGAAAGGCCTGCACGAATAGCGGGCTCAGCAGTCTCATGTAGCCGGCCAGGCACACGAGCGAGACCTCGCGGCGCTTCAACTCGTCGATGATTTCGCGGTCGTGCTCTTCGCGCGTTCGGTTCTTATGGCTGATGACCAGCGTATCAACTCCGCGATCACGCGCCTTCGCCAACCCCGACGCTGATTCCATATTGCTGACGACCACGGCAGCTTCGGCGTTGAGCCGGCCCTCGCGGATCGCGTCAACCAGAGCCACCATGTTTGATCCCCGCCCTGATATCAGAATAGCTATTTTGGGTTTCACCATACGACGCGAAAATAACCCAGAGCTCTCAACCGTGCAAGCCAGATGAGTAACCAAATACTGGCCTTCAAACAAGAAAGCATCGGCGCGTTCCCACGCCGATGCCTTTAGGTGATTTCGGTTGACCCGCGGCTAGAAGATCAGCTTTAGGGCGAACTGGATCTGTCGCGACGAGCCGGAATCGCCGGTTGGAAAGCGGGTTGTGGAGATCACGCCGAAAGTCGTGCTGCCGACTTGGGCGACACGGCCAGGCTGTCCGAAGTTTGCGTGGTTGAAGACGTCGAAGAACTCCGCGCGAAACTGAATGCGGACGCTTTCGGTTATCTTCGTGGTCTTGAGCACTGAGAAATCAGTGTTAACGAATCCCGGTCCGATGATTACATTGCGCCCGAGATTGCCGAAGTGGAAAACCCCACCGGTTGCGACTGGCAGCGCAAAGACTGAGCCGGCCGGACATCCTTTGGGGTCGCGAGGATCGCAGACGGTAGACGAAAACCACTGATTGACCTTGCCAAGCACATCGATTGGACCGATCACGTCGGGCCTCACTGTCGCAAGACCGGTGAACGAAGCGATGTTCAGCGCCCCCTGGCTGGTCCCGGCGATTGCAAGCGGGTTGCCGGAAAGGATATTTACCGGATTGCCGCTCTGAAGCTGGGTGACAGTGGAGAGCTGCCATCCCTCGGCGAGTCTACTGCCTCGGAACGGAAGCTCGTAGATCGCGTTGATCACAAAGCGATGTCGAGCGTCGTAATCCGACAGCCCGCGATCTCCTCGAATGTTGTAGCTGTTCTGGACAACGACCCCTTGCGAGTTCAGCGAGTTGTAATCGAGCGACTTGGACCACGTGTAGGACGCGTTAAACTGCAACCCGCCCGAAAGCCGCTTGTTCGCAGCTACCCACAGCGCGTTGTAGCTTGAATTAGCCGCGCTGTCAATCACGGTGATATTGCCAACTGAAGCACCGGGTAGTATCGGGCTACTACTGGACAGCTTGGCAAATGGCCGCACGCCGTTGATGAATTGATTGAGATTTCGCGAGATTCTCAGGTGTGTGCCCTTGGATCCGAAATACCCGACCATCACACCGAGAGTCGGAGTGATTTCGCGCTGGAAGTTCAGATTCCAGGACTGGACATACGCATTGTCGAAGCTATCGTTGACCGCCGACGGCGCAACTCCGGCAGCGGTCGCCACGCTGAGGGCATTATCGAATCTTATTGGCCCGTTAAAGGTCAGAGGCGTTGCAAGCGGGGGATTCGCCGCAGTGCCGGTTACCAAATTGGTTACCGGCTGGTCGGCCAGTATGTTGTATCCGCCTCGGACGCTCATCTTGCCATCTCCTGATGGATCCCATGCGAATCCTATTCGCGGTTGTATGTTCTTCCTGTTGTCACTGTAAAGATCGTCGATTCCGGAACCAACGCGCACCAGGGCATTCCGCACCGGATCGAAGTTCACGAAGCGATCGTATCTTTCAGAAGGCGCGATGAACCAGTCATAGCGCAAACCCAATTCAAGCGTGAGGTTCGGCTTCCATTTGAAATTGTCTTGAACAAACAGACCTACCGCGCCTACGGCAATGCTGCTCGAAACGTCACCGAGCGTCACTGAGAATGCGTTGGCGTTTCCAGCAAGAAAAGCGTCAACGGTTGCAAAGTTGAACGTGCCGCCATTGCGGCTGAAGTTATTGTTGAAGAAGCGGCGAAACTCACCGCCAAACTTCAGCGAGTGATGGCCGCGCAGATAGCTGAGGGTGTCCGAGAAAACCACCGTCGTGTCGCCCCGCCCCTGCGGGAATCCAGCCGGGCCCGCTATGTTGAAACGCAAGCCGGTTATGCTGATTTGCGGCAGCCCTAACGGTTCATTGATCCCATTTTTTATTCCGAAGTCAGCCGGATTGAGCAATGCATTCGGAGTGAAAGTGATGAAGATGCGATTGAAGCCGAAGCGCGCCTCGTTGACCGTAGATGGGCCGAACGTGTGCGATTCGTTCAAGGTGAAAATCTGGCGGTGTGACTTGCGCGTGTCTCCGAAGTTTGGAAGCGTGTTTCCTTGTAAGGTCGGCTCGCCGCGCTGGTCGCGCTGGAATGCATAGTATCCGTGCAGGCGATCGTCCTTCCCGAAAATATGGCTCACGTCACCGGTCCACTGGTCCAGATTGACTGGCGCGGTCCCCGATCCCACGAATCCCGGCCCGCCGCCGACAACTGCGTTGGGCCTCGGAACCAAATCCAACAGTTTTTTAACGGTAGGGTCTGTTGCTTGTGCTCGCTGAGCATCGCTAAACACATTGCTGGTCAGGGTCAGACCTTGCCGCTGGCGAAGCCCTTCATAGCTAAAGAAAAAGAACGTCCGGTCCTTTTTGATGGGACCGCCGAGCGCTGCGCCAAACTGGTTTCGTTTGAAAGGCGGTGGGTTCGCCCCGTCAAAGAAGTTCCGCGCATCAAGCGCGTCATTGCGCAGGAACTCAAATGCTTCACCATGAAATTGGTTTGAGCCAGAGCGCGTGGCGATGTTCACGATCGCTCCGGAGTTTCGGCCATACTCTGCGCTGAAGGTGGAATTATCCACCTTGAATTCCTGCACTGTGTTAATCGACGGCTGAAACGTAATCTGGTTCTG
>Ga0114129_10012645_pt1 | contig 12019 bp, 8 predicted proteins | sample RhiMetdeltSRZDD1_FD_80071 | JGI IMG/M metagenome (GOLD analysis project Ga0114129, IMG submission 80071) | Populus rhizosphere microbial communities from Tennessee, USA - Rhizosphere MetaG P. deltoides SRZDD1 (version 2) (version 2) | ecosystem: Host-associated > Plants > Roots > Rhizosphere >... | reverse complement strand
GACGGCTGGACGGCGAACACGAAGGTCAGGCCGTCCTCGCTGACCTCGGCGGCCAGGATGTGCTCGATGGCCACCATGATGAGCCGCCCGACACCGATGCCGACGGCCGCGCCCATGGCCGCCGCGACCAGTGCGTAGAGCGTGCCCTCCAGCCCGAACAGGCGGACCAGGTGGTTGCGCTTCATGCCGATGGCCCGGAGCATCCCGAGCTCGGCCTTGCGCTCCTCGGCCAGCATCACGAACAGGTTGACCAGCAGCAGGACCCCGACCGCGATGCTGAAGGTGCCCAGGGCGGTGAACATCTCGCGCATCTCCGCGCCGCTCGATTCCGCCTCGTCGAGCAGGTCCTGCTTGGTCTCGACCACCTCGACACCGGGGATCCCCTCCACCCGCCGCTCCAGCGTGGCCGAGACCGCGGCGGAGTGGAGGCTGCCGTCGTACACGCCGCCGGTGTTGGAGACCAGGATCTCGCCCATCGGTGGTTGGCTGCCGCCGACGTCGGGCGGCGCGTCGGCCGCCAGGCTGGCGAGCGTGCCCGGAGCGACGTAGATCCCGTTGTAGCCCGCGAGGCCGAGGCGGGGGGTGATCGTCCGGACGGTCATCGTCCGGCGCTGGCCGAAGGTGAAGACCTCCAGCGTGTCGCCCGCGGCGACGTGCAGGTCGTCGGCCACCTTCCGGTTGAGGACCACCTCGTCGCCCAAGGGCGTCGGGCCCGCGTCGGCCAGGCCGGTGGCGGCGACGTCGTCACCGAAGGCGCGGGCGGCGTCGAAGTCCACCTCGCCCAGCCCGACCACCGGTTCGGCGTGATCGCCGGCTCGCACCGCTGCCGCAGCCTGGACCATCGACAGCGTGCCGTCGGTGTTGGCTATGGGCTCGGCCTCGACCGCGCGGCCGACGTCGTCCAGCTGGGCAGCGTCCTCCACGTGGACCGTCTCGTCGATCGGACCGAAATCCGTGCGCGCGACGTCGCGGATCGACGCGTCGAAGGTGTCGCCCGCCACGAAGGCGGCGGTGATGATGGCCGTACCGAGCGCCGCCCCGGACACCACCATCACGGCTTCGAGCGGGCGGCGGGCGATGTTGCGGAACGCCATGCGGCGCAGGTTCCGCCGTCGGAGGCCGATCATCGGAGGGCCGCTTCGCCACTGTGGCCGGCGTCGTACGCCGGGCCCACCCCGGTCGCCAGGGTTCCGTTGGCGACCCGGTGGCCGTCGACCCCGAGGACCGCGGGGCTGCCGTCGTAGGTGATCCGGCCGTCGCGCACCTGGACCAGCCGGGTGCCGGTCGCGCCGATGGTCCGGTCGTGGGTCACCAGCACCAGCGTCTGGCCGGCCCGGTGAGCCTCGTGCAGCACCTCTAGCACCGACGCGGCGGTCTGGCTGTCGAGGTTGCCGGTCGGCTCGTCCGCCCAGACGATGGCCGGCTCGGTCACCAGCGCACGGACGATGGCCACCCGCTGCTGCTCGCCCCCCGACAGCTCGGTCGGGCGGTGGTCGGCCCGGTCGGCCAGCCCGACCCGGTCGAGCATGGCCAGGGCCCGCTTCCGAGCGGCCCGGGGCCGGACGCCGTTGACCAGGAGCGGCAGCTCGACGTTCTCCCGGGCCGACAGCACCGGAACGAGGTTGAAGGCCTGGAACACGAAGCCCATGCGGGCCGCCCGGTGGGCGGTGCGGCGGGCGTCGCTCAACCGGTGGAGGTCGACACCATCGACGTGGACCGTGCCCTCGTCGATGTCGTCGAGGCCGGAGAGGCAGTTCAGCAGGGTCGTCTTGCCGTTCCCCGACGGGCCCATGACGGCGACGAGCTCGCCCTGGGCGACGTCGAGGTCGATGCCCCGGAGGGCTTCGACCGACTGAGCGGCGGTGCGGTACACCTTCCGGACCGCCCGCGCGGAAAGTATCGAGGTCATGAAGAGACCGTAAGAATTACTCGTCTCCCCAGCTATCGGGGATGACCCTGACGACCCTTAGGTACAGGCGCGGGTACGTAAGGGATTGCACCGGAACTCGCCACCGCCGGGCAGCGTGACGACATATCCGGTGCCGAAGCGGTCGTCCGGGACGATGTAGTCGGTGGAGACGAAGTGGGCGCCGCTGGCCCAGGCGGCGTCCCGCTGGCTCGTGTCGCCGCTGCGGGCCTGCACGGTGTCGGCGTCGGCCCGGGTGCGCACCAGGAAGCCTTGCTCGACCAGCTGGCGGATGTGCTCGGCGTCGCCGACGGGGTCGTTGAGCACCACGAAGGCGGCGTCGTCGTCGGGCGGCTCAGCCGCGACGAACACCAGCCGGTCCTCGGCCTCGGGGTGCAGCGCCCGATAGGCGGCCCGTTCGTCGCCCGTGTCGTCCAGGGTGAACATCACCTGGCCGCGGGCCCGGTCCAGCCGCGGCCAGTGGTCGTGGAGCACGGCGTCCCGCAGCGTCGGGTAGCGGCCCTGGACGTCGTCGGGGGTGATGATCTCGTCGGGCGGGAAGACCGACTCGATCTCTTGCTCCAGCTGGGCGAACCCCGCGCTGGTCCACGGCGGTGGCTGGACGAAGCCGAGATCGAGCGGATCGGCGACGGGATCGTCCTTGGTCTCGATCTGGATGGTGATCGGCACGTGGCGCGGGTGGGCCTCGGACCACGCCCGTACCTGCTCCAGGCACGTCACGAAGGTCGGGCAGTTGGATCGGTAGTCGACCTCCTGGATGTGGAAGACCTTGAGGCCCGGCTCGGACAGCCGCGGGTCGACCGGCTGGAGGCCCAGCAGGGGCACGAGCTTGGGGCTGGCGTAGCGCCCGCCTTGCGGATCATCGACGAACACGTCGAGCTCGATCTCCCGGACGCCGCGATCGAGCTCCTGGCTGAGGGGCAGGTGGGTGTACTGCAGACCGTTGGCGGCGTCGCCCAGGACGTTGCGCAGGGCGTCGAAGAGCACCGGCTCGGGCTCGACGTGGTAGCTGTTGTGCGAGGCGAGCACCTGGATGTCGTTGAGCCGCAGCCGGTGCTGACGTCCGTGGCCGTGCCCATGCCCGTGACCGTGGCCGGGCGGCTGGGGCTGGCATCCGAGCAGAGCGAACACCAGGAGTGGTAACAGGCAGATGAACCCCAGCCGTCGCATAGGTCAACACTAGGCCGGCTGTTAGAACTCGTTCTGTTCGGGAATACTTGGGCAATGCCTCGGGCCATTTGGAGCGGTGCCGTGAGCTTCGGGCTGGTGAGCATCCCGATCAAGCTCTACAACGCGGTGTCCCGCAAGAACGTCCACTTCAACCAGATCGACAGCCGGACCGGCGCGCGGATCCGCTACCTCAAGGTGTCGGACGCGGACGGCAGCGAGGTGCCGTCCGAGGCGATCGTCAAGGGCTACCAGCTGTCGAGCGGGGACTACGTCCTGATGGGCGACGACGAGCTGTCCACGCTCGACCCCGAGGCCAGCCGGACCATCGAGATCGAGCAGTTCGTCGACCTGTCCGAGATCGACCCGGTGTTCTACGACGCGGCCTACTACCTCGCACCCGACAAGGCGGCCCGCAAGCCGTACGCGCTGCTGGTCCGGGCCATGGAGGAGCGGACCCGGGTCGCCATCGCCCGGTTCGTCATGCGCTCCAAGCAGTACCTGTGCGCCCTCCGCTCCGAGGACGGCGTCCTGGTGCTGTCGACGATGGTCTACGCCGACGAGGTCAACGACCCGGCCGAGCTGGGCGAGCTGGACGGCGTCGAGGAGGTGTCGATCTCCGACCGCGAGCTGCGCATGGCCCGCCAGCTGGTCGACTCGCTCACCGAGGAGTTCGACCCGGGCAAGTTCGAGGACACCTACCGCAACCGCGTGCTCGACCTCATCGAGCGCAAGGCGGCCGGCGAGGAGCTGGTGGCGCCGCCGACGCCCGCCGCGGAGGAGAAGCTGGTCGACCTGATGGCCGCCCTGGAGGAGAGCGTCCGCGAGGCCAAGGAGTCCCGCAAGCGCCATCCGACGGCCAAGCCGTCCTCGGAGCGCAAGGAGCCCGAGAAGGTGGCCTCCAAGCGGCGTACGGCGTAGGGAACCGCGGGGGCCTTGGCTGACGCGAAGGTCGAGATCGACGGCCGCGTCCTCCGGCTGAGCAATCTCGACAAGGTCCTCTACCCCGAGGTCGGCACGACCAAGGCCGAGGTCATCGACTACTACGCGCGGATCGCCCCGGTCATGGTGCCGCATCTGGAGGACCGCGGCGTGACCCTGCGGCGCTTCCCCGACGGCGTCGACGGCGGGTCGTTCTTCGAGAAGCGGTGTCCGAGCCACCGGCCGGACTGGGTGCCGACGGTCCTGGGACCGGGCGACCGCCGGGGCGGCATCGACTACTGCTGCCTCGACTCACGGCCCGCGCTGGTGTGGGCGGCCAACATGGCGGCGCTGGAGATCCACGCGCCCATGGCCCGGGGCGACGACATCGAGAGCCCGACCATGTGCGTGTTCGACCTCGACCCGGGCGCACCCGCGGCGTTGCGCGAGTGCGCCGACGTGGCCCTCGACATCCGTCTGGTCCTGGAGCGCTTCGATCTGGTCGGCCTGCCGAAGACGTCGGGGGGCAAGGGGCTGCAGCTCTACGTCCCGCTGAACACGGCCCACAGCCACGAGGACTGCTCGTCGTTCGCCCTCGCGGTGGCGCAGCTCCTGGAGCGGGCCCGTCCGGAGGCGGTCACCTCGGTCATGCGCAAGTCCGATCGCCCGGGCAAGGTGTTCGTCGACTGGAGCCAGAACAGCCGCCACAAGACCACGGTGGCCGTGTACTCCCTCCGGGCCCAGCCCCGACCGACGGTGTCCACGCCGCTGCGCTGGGACGAGGTGGAAGCGGCCGCGGCCGGCGAGGAGCGGCTGGTGTTCGAGGCGTCCGACGTGCTCGAGCGGGTCGAGAAGCACGGCGACCTGTTCGCCGAGGCCATCGACGTCGAGCAGGAGCTGCCCGACCTCCAGCCGTCCTGACCCTCGTCAGCGGGCGACGAAGTACTTCGCCTGGGGGTGGTGGCAGATCAGGGCCGACGTCGACTGCTCGGGCTGGTACTGGAAGCCGGTGTCCTCGCTGCACACCAGGCCGATGCGCTCCCCGTCGAGCAGGTCGAGGACCTTCTCGTTGTCCTCCAGGTCCGGGCAGGCGTCGTAGCCCGACGAGTAGCGGCCGCCGCGGTACTGCTGGCGGAACAGGCCGGTGAGGGTCGGCCCGTCCTCGCCGGCGAAGCCCCACTCTTCGCGGATGCGGTGGTGCCAGTACTCCGCCAGGGCCTCGGCCATCTCCACGCCCAGCCCGTGGAGCAGCAGGTACTCCTGGTACCGGTCGTCGGCGAACAGCTTGGCCGTCCGCTCCGAGACCATGGGCCCCATGGTCACGATGTGGAACGCGGCGTAGTCCACCTCGTCGTGGTCGACGGGTCGGAAGAAGTCGGCGATGCAGAGGTACGGAGCCTTGGTCTGGCGCGGGAAGCGGAACCGGGTGCGCTCGGCGCTGCGGGTCTCGTCGGTCCAGATCACCAGGTCGTTGCCGTCGCCGCTGGCCGGGAAGTAGCCGTACACCACCTGGGGGACCAGTAGCCCGTCGGCCTTGGCCTTGGCCAGCTCGTCCCGCAGGATGGGCCGGATGCGGGCCTTGAACTCGTCGTCGGTCTCGGTCGTGCCGTCGGCCCGCTTCTCGGGTCGGAACTGCCACTGGTTGCGGAACAGCGCGGTCTCGTTCACGTAGCCGGCGATGTCGTCGATGGACAGGCCCTTGACGATCCGCGAGCCGAGGAACGGCGGCTGGAACACCGGGTTGTCCACCAGGACGTCCGGCGACCGGGAGGGCAGGTCGGCGGGCGTGGGGGCCTCGGCGCCCTTCTCCGGCAGCCCCAGCGAGGCCCGGGACGGAACCCGCGAATCCGACGGGACCCGGCCCCAGTCGGGGTCGTCGGACTCGTTGCCGCGCCGGATCGCGCCCAGCCGGTCCATCACGTGGAGGCCCTCGAAGGCGTCCTTGCCGTAGAACACCCGGCCCGGGTAGACGTCGCGCAGGTCCCGCTCGACGTAGCTGCGGGTGAGCGCGGCGCCTCCCAGCAGCACCGGGATGTCGGCGAGGTCGCGGCTGTTCAGCTCCTCCAGGTTGTCCCGCATGATCAGCGTGGACTTGACCAGCAGGCCGGACATCCCGATCGCGTCGGCCCGGACCGCCAGCGCCTTGTCGACCATGTCGCCGATCGGCACCTTGATCCCGAGGTTGTGCACCTCGTAGCCGTTGTTGGTGAGGATGATGTCGACCAGGTTCTTGCCGATGTCGTGCACGTCGCCCTTCACCGTGGCCAGCACGATGCGGCCCTTGCCGGGCGAGCCGTCGAGCTTGTCCATGTGCGGTTCGAGGTGGGCGACGGCGGTCTTCATCGTCTCGGCCGACTGCAGCACGAACGGCAGCTGCATCTGACCCGACCCGAACAGGTCGCCGACCACCTTCATCCCCGACAGCAGGACGTCGTTGATGATGTCGAGGGCCGCCAGACCGTCGTCGAGGGCCTCGTCCAGGTCGGCCGTCAGGCCGTCGCGGTCGCCGTCGATGATCCGGTGCTTGAGGCGCTCGGTGACCGGCCAGCCCGAGCGGTCCTCCTTCTCCTGGGCCGCCACGGTGACGTCGGCGAACACCTCGAGCAGCGCCGCCAGCGGGTCATAGCCCGTGGCCGCGTCGCGCCGGTCGTAGATGAGGTCCAGGCAGACCTGGACCTGGTCCTCCGGGATGCGGTTGAGGGGCATGATCCGCCCGGCGTGGACGATGGCCGAGTCGAGGCCGGCCTCGACGCACTCGTGCAGGAACACCGAGTTCAGGACGTGGCGGGCGGCGGGGGAGAGACCGAAGCTCACGTTGGAGACGCCCAGGGTGGTGAACACGCCGGGCAGCTCGGCCTTGATGCGCCTGATGGCCTCGATGGTGGCCATGGCGTCGCCCCGGAGGTTCTCGTCGCCGGTGGACAGCGGGAAGGTCAGGGCGTCGAAGATCAGGTCGCTCGGCTCCAGGCCGTAGCGCTGGGTGGCCAGGTCGTGGATCCGACGCGCGATCCGCAGCTTCCACTCGACGTCGCGGGCCTGGCCCTGCTCGTCGATGAGCATGCAGACCATCGCCGCGCCGTAGGTGCGGGCCAGCGTGCACACCCGGTCGAAGCGGCTGCCCTCGGCCTCGCCGTCCTCGAGGTTGGCCGAGTTGAGGATGGCCCGACCACCGAAGCGCTGCAGGCCGGCCTCGATGACCGGGGGCTCGGTGCTGTCGAAGATCAACGGCACCGTGACCTGGGTGGCGAAGCGGCTGGTGATCTCGTCCATGTCCGCCGTGCCGTCGCGGCCCACGTAGTCGACGCAGACGTCGAGGACGTGCGCGCCCTCACGCTCCTGGTCGCGGGCCATCTTCACGCAGGTGTCCCAGTCGCCGGCCAGCATGGCGTCCCGGAACTTCTTCGAGCCGTTGGCGTTGGTGCGCTCGCCCAGGATCAGGAAGCTCGCGTCCTGGTGGAAGGGCACGAAGCTGAAGATCGACGTGGCGCCGGCCTCGTGCCGGGGGTCGCGGGGCGCCGGCGTCAGATCCTTGGCCACGGCGGCCAGCTGGCGGATGTGCTCGGCCGTGGACCCGCAGCACCCGCCGACCACCCGCACGCCGAGCTCGGTGACGAACCGGGTGTGGTAGTCGACCAGCTCTTCGGGTGTGAGGTCGTAGTGCATCCGGCCGTCGACCACCGACGGCAGGCCCATGTTCGGGAGCACGGAGATCGGCCGCCGGGCGTTCTGCGACAGGTGGCGGAGGTGCTCGTGCATCTCGGCCGGACCGGTCGCGCAGTTGAGGCCCACGACGTCGGGGCGCAGGGCGTCGATGGCACCGAGCGCAGCGCCGATCTCGGTCCCGAGGAGCATGGTGCCCGTCTGCTCCATGGTCACCTGGGCCTGGATCGGGACCTCGCGCCCGACGGCGGCCATGGCTCGCCGGGCGGCGATGAGCGAGGCCTTGAGGGCGAGGAGGTCGAAGTGGGTCTCGGTGATGAGCACGTCGACCCCGCCCTCGAGCAGGCCCCGGATCATGGTCTCGTAGGCGTCGCGCAGCTCGACGAAGGAGATCTGGCCCAGCGTGGGCGACTTGGTGCCGGGACCGATCGAGCCCGCGACCAGGCCTTCGTAGCCGTCGGCGACCTCCCGGGCGATGCGGGCCGAGGCCAGGCTGAGCTCGTGGGCCCGGTCGGGGATGCCGTACTCGCCGAGCGGCACGGCGAAGGACCCGAAGCTGGCGGTCTCGACGACGTCCGCTCCGGCGCGGAACATGCTTTCGTGCATGGCGGCGATCACGTCGGGGCGCGTGACGCACAGGATCTCGTTGCAACCCTCGAACTCCGGGCCGCCGAAGTCGTCGGGCGTGAGGTCCAGGGCCTGGACGTAGGTCCCGAAGGCCCCGTCGTAGACGACCACCCGCTCGCGCACAAGCTCCAGGAAGCGACTCATAGGTAGGCCACGAGGCTATCGGCCCCCGTCGCCCCGGAGCCCATGCGATTGCTCGTAGCCTCCGGTGGCATGGCTGGTCCCGGTCCCTCCACCCCTCTGATCGCCGTCGAGCCGGCCGGCGACGTGCGGGCGTCGTTCCTGGCCGATGCGGTGGCGGACGGCGGTGGCAAGGTGGTGCCGGCCGCCGAGGCCGAGGCGCTGGTGTGGACCGATCCCGGCCGGGCCGACGGGCTCGCCGACCTGCTGGCGGCCAACCCCGGCCTCCGCTGGATCCAGCTGCCGTGGGCCGGCATCGAACCGCAGGTCGAGGTGGTCCGGTCCTTCCCCGAGCGCATCTGGACCTGCGGCAAGGGCGTGTACGCCGAACCCGTGGCCGAGCACGCCCTGGCTCTGGCCCTGGCCGGGCGGCGGCGCCTCGACCGCTTCGCCAAGGCCCGCACGTGGACCCGACCGCAGGGCGAGTACCTGCTCGGGAGCCGGGTGACCATCGTCGGCGGTGGCGGTATCGCCGAGTCGCTGCTCCGCCTGCTGGGGCCCTTCGGGTGCCGGGTGACGGTGGTCAGGTCGACACCGCAGCCGATGGCCGGGGCCGCCGAGGTCGTCGGTGACGACCAGCTCGACGAGGCCCTCACCGGTGCCGACGTGGTGGTGCTGGCCCTGCCGCTGACGCCGGGGACCGCGGGCCTGATCGACCGGCGCCGCCTGGACCTCGTGGCACCCGGAGCGGTGCTGGTGAACGTGGCCCGGGGTCAGCTGGTGGTCACCGACGATCTCGTCGCCGCACTGGACCACGGGCCGCTGGCCGGGGCGGGGCTCGACGTGACCGATCCCGAGCCGCTGCCCGACGGCCACCCGCTGTGGGATCGGCCCGACGTGCTGATCAGCCCCCACACGGCCAACACACCGGCGATGGCCCGTCCCCTGCTCGCCGCCCGCGTCGCCGACAACGTCCGTCGCTACGCCGCCGGCGAGCCGCTGGTCGGCCCGGTCGACCCGGCGAAGGGCTACTGACGTGACACGGCCCCGGCTGTACACGGGCAAGGGCGACGACGGCACCACGGGCCTGCTGTACGGCGGCCGGGTCCCGAAGGACTCCCCGCTGCCCCAGGCGTGCGGAGCGGTCGACGAGGCGCAGGCGGCGATCGGTGTGGCCCGCAGCCAGTGCGAGCGTGGCAGCGAGCTCGACCACCAGCTGACCCAGGTCTGCCGGGACCTCTGGGTGCTGATGGGCGAGCTGGCCACGCTGCCCGAGCACCGGGACAAGCTCGCCGACGGCCAGACCCGGGTCACGGCGGCGATGGTCGCGGCGGTCGAGGCTGCCACCGACGGGGTGGGCGCCCGCTTCGATCCGCCGACACAGTTCGTCGTGCCGGGCCAGACGCCGCTGGCCGCCCAGCTCGACGTGGCCCGGACCGTCGTCCGCCGGGCGGAGCGGGTGGCGCTGGTCGCGGCGCCGCCGGACTCCGGGTCGCAGGTCGTGCCCTACCTCAACCGGCTGTCGTCGCTGCTGTGGGCCCAGGCCCGGTGGGTCGAGGGGGAGCACCTCCTCAGCCGGGACGTCGGGCGCGACGTCGGGCGCGACGCCACCTGAGCCCGAGCAAGCGGGGCGACCGCATCTACCCTGCGTACCGTGCCGCCGCTGCGCTTCTCCACCACCCGAGTCCCGCCCGATGCCATCGACGCCCTGGTCATCGGGGTGTACGCCGACCAGGCCGACTCCGGCGGCTCCGCCGACCGCGCCGATCCCGCCGACCGGTTCAGCGCTTCCGATGGATCCGGGGAGTCCGGCGACCCGCCGGCAGCTCCGCTGCCGGATCTCGGGTTCCTGGCTCGCGTCGGGTTCACCGGGGCCCTCGGCGAGGTGCGCACCGTCCCCGGCGAGGGCGACCGGGTCGTCGTGACCGTGGGCCTGGGCCGCCGCGCCGAGGCTTCGCCCGCCACCTACCGCAAGGCGGGCGCAGCGCTCGCCCAGGCGTCGTCCCGGCACCGCCGGGTGGCCACCACGCTGCTGGCCGACCGGCCCGAGGATCTCGACGCCGCCGACGCCGCACGGGCGCTGGCCGAGGGCGTGGTCCTCGGCAGCTACCGCTTCAGCACCTACAAGTCCGACGCCAAGCCCCAGGCGCTGGAGCGGATCGTCGTGGTCGACGACGGTGGCCGAGCCACGACCGCGGCCCTCACGAAGGGCCAGACCGTCGCCAACGCGGTGTGCATCGCCCGGGACCTGGTGAACGAGCCCGGTGGGTCGATGACCCCGTCGGTCTTCGCCGAGCGGGCCGTCAACCTCGGCAACGAGCACGGCTTCGCGGTGCGGGTCCGGGACGAGCGGGCCATCCAGCGGGCCCGGATGGGTGGGCTGCTCGGCGTGAACCGGGGGTCGACCGAGCCGCCCCGCTTCCTGGAGCTGTCGTGGTCGCCGCCCGGCCAGGCGCCGGCCCGGGCGTCCCGGTCGGGCGCCGGGCCGCGCAGCCGCGCCAACCCCCGCTCACCGATGGTGGCCCTGGTCGGGAAGGGCGTGACCTTCGACTCCGGTGGCCTGTCGTTGAAGTCCACCGACGGGATGAAGGCCATGAAGGGCGACATGGCGGGAGCGGCGGCCGTGCTCGGCGTGTTCTGCGCCCTCGGCACGGTCCGGCCCCGGGTGCAGGTCAAGGGGTACGTGCCGCTGACCGACAACATGCCGAGCGGGGACGCCACCCGGGTCGGCGACGTCCTCCACATCCGCAACGGCACCACGGTCGAGGTGCTCAACACCGACGCCGAGGGACGCTTGATCCTGGCCGACGCGCTGGTGCTGGCCAGCGAGGCCCGGCCGTCGGCCATCGTGGACCTGGCCACGCTCACCGGCGCCTGCAAGGTGGCGCTCGGTGACCGCATCGCCGGCCTGATGAGCAACGATCCGGCGCTCGTCGAGCAGGTCCAGGCGGCCGCGGCCGCCGCCGGCGAGGAGGTCTGGCCTCTGCCGCTGCCGCGCCATCTCCGCACCAAGCTCGATTCGGAGGTCGCCGACCTGAAGAACGTGGGCGGACGGGAGGGCGGGGCGCTGGTGGCCGGGCTGTTCCTCCAGGAGTTCGTGGCCGAGGGGGTGCCGTGGGCCCACCTCGACATCGCCGGGCCCGCGGAGTCCAGTGACAACGACGCCGAGATCCGCAAGGGAGGGACCGGCTTCGGGGTCCGCACCGTCCTCCACCTCCTCGAAGGCTTCTCGCCCGGCTAGCTCGCCTCGACCGCGGCGAGGATGCTGGTGCCCCGACGCTCGAAGGCCCAGACCGTCGCCTCGCGGGCCATGACAGCCGGGAAGCGCCAGTGGCCGAGCTGCTCCTCGACCCGGGCCGGCCCCTCGCCCAGCTCGACCAGCGACAGCGCCAGCCGCCGGGCTTGGTCGACCAGGGCGGCGGGGTCCGCCGGCGGGCCGTCGTCCGGCGCACCGACCCATCGGGCGTGCTCGCCGCGCAGCGGCTCGGGTAGCCGTCCGGCCTGAGCGGCGTTCAGGGGCGGCAGCTTGCGGCGGACCTCGAGCGTGGCGCCGTTGAGCAGCCGGGCCGCGTGGAACTGGCAGGAGCGGACGACGGT
>Ga0114129_10012644_pt1 | contig 12019 bp, 11 predicted proteins | sample RhiMetdeltSRZDD1_FD_80071 | JGI IMG/M metagenome (GOLD analysis project Ga0114129, IMG submission 80071) | Populus rhizosphere microbial communities from Tennessee, USA - Rhizosphere MetaG P. deltoides SRZDD1 (version 2) (version 2) | ecosystem: Host-associated > Plants > Roots > Rhizosphere >... | reverse complement strand
TGACCGACATGAAGGAGTAGAGGAACGCGTCGAACTTCGACCAACCCTTCACGAGACCGGTCGCCTTACGGAGGAACAAGGTAGGGGCTTCTTCACCTACCGCTGCCATCTGCACCCCCTCCCAGGGTTCGGAACGGCCGCCTCAGCCGTTCACCAGTTGATAGTTCTTGACCTTCCGCTTCTTCTCGTCGATCGAGACGACGGCCGCCTGCAGGATCCCCTCCTCGTACGAGCTGCCGGGGTTCAGCGCGAGGGTCTTCCCGATCCTGGCCGCGCCCTTGCTCTCGTGGATGTGACCGTGGAGCGACAGCATCGGCTGGTATCGCTTGATCGATTCGTAGACCGAGGTCGACCCGACGGGTCGGATCGCCTGGCCGCCGGAGACGTACGTCAGATCGGCGTTCAGTGCCGGCGCGTTGTCCAGCTTGGAGCCGTACGGCGGCGCGTAGAAGTTGAAGATCGTCGTCTGGGGATCCGTGGCGGCGGTGAGCGCCCGCTCGATCCGCACCGCGAGGTCCGGCTCCTCCGCCTCCCGGAACGTGTGCCACGGCGTGGGGTTCGTCCACCCCATCGAAACCATCGTGAAGTCGCCGAGCTGGATCGGGTGCTCCTCGTCGCCGGTCTCGACGACGCGCGCCCCGGTGAGAAGGTCGTCGATCTCGAACATGTCGTCGTTGGCCGGGCAGGCGATCACGCGGATCCCCGAGCCCGCGAGCTTGTCCTCGGCCATCGCGATCCAGCGCTCGGTGCCCTCGAGCATCACCTCCTTGAAGCGCTTGTCGACGAGGTCCTCGTCCTCCTGCATCGCGACGTACTCCTGGTCCGAGACGCGGATCGGGTAGTACCCGCGGTTCATCACGCGCTTCTCGAACTCCACGATCGCGTCCTCGGACTCGAGGGTGTCGCGGTGGTCCTGGAGGGAGGCCTCCCACGTGCCGTTCGCGCGCTGGACGATCGGCACCATCGCCTTGCCGGTGACGTCCCCACCCAGGATCACGACGTCTGCGCCGTAGAACGGCCCGGCGTTCAGGAACTTCTTCCAGCAGATCTCCGACCCGTGGAGGTCGGTCACGAAGAAGATCTTCACCACCGCGAATCTTGACCGCAGGGCCCGGACCGCGCAAGCCAGCCGGAGAGAGGGGGCGGCTAGTGGCCGACCTCTTCGGGCTCCTGGAACCACTGGACCCGATCGCCGACCTTCGCCCGGAGCTTCCACTTCATCGGCTTCGGGACCTCCTCGCAGTGCTGCCGGATCCGTTGCGCTTGCGCGGCCGGGTCGTAGGTCCGGGCCTCCGGGACGAGGTCGCCGTGCTCCTCGGCGGCGAAGTGGGCGAGCTTGTCGAGGTTCATCGTCGCCGTGCGCCACCAGCCCCAGTCGCCGGAGACGATCTTCCCGATCCGTTCGAGCCCGATCGTTCCGGGCTCGTCGCCGTCCCGGACCTCGTAGGCCGAGAGCAGGTGGAGGGCGTCGTGGACGTCCTTCTGGTTCAGCTCGACGACCTGGAGCTTGGACAGGAGGAGATCGGCGACGTCGAGCGTGTCCGGCATCCGGTCGATCCGGTCGCGGAACTCCAGCACGTGGCACATGTTGAGCTTGTCCATGATCACGTCGACCGAGGTCGAGCCGTCGGCGGTCGTGAAGTACATCTGGCGGTCGCCGTGCAGGGTGTTGAAGCGCTTGTCGCCGACGAACCCGGTCTCCGTGAAGTAGTCGAGCACCTCGCCCTTCTTCGACGAGACGCAGCAGAAGTCCATGTCCTGGTCCTTCCGCGCTCGGTGCGGGAAGAGCGGGCAGAGGAGCCGGACCGCCTGGCCGCCCAGGAGCTTCAGCGGGATCCCCTGACCGTTCGCGTCCCGGACGGTCGCGACCGCGCGCTCGAACGGATCGCCGGTCGCGGACGGCTCGTCCATGCGAGCCACGCTAGCGCAGTTCCAACGTGAGCGCGGTTCGACGATCTGAGCCACACTTGCCCGCGGATGGATCGGACGTTCGACCACGTGATCGTCGGGGGCGGGTCCGCCGGGAGCGTCCTCGCCAACCGCCTCACGACCGATCGCGACGATCGCGTCCTGGTGCTGGAGGCCGGGAGGCCCGACTACCTCTGGGACGTCTTCATCCACATGCCGGCCGCGCTCACGTACCCGATCGGCTGGCGTTGGTACGACTGGAAGTACGAGTCCGAGCCGGAGCCCCACATGGGCGGGCGCCGCATCTCTCACGCGAGGGGCAAGGTCCTCGGCGGTTCCAGCAGCATCAACGGGATGATCTTCCAGCGCGGCAACCCCCTCGACTACGAGCGATGGGGCGCGGATCCGGGGATGGAGACGTGGGACTACGCGCACTGCCTCCCGTACTTCAAGCGGATGGAGACGTGCCTGGCAGCCGACCCCGCCGACGCGTTCCGCGGACACAGCGGTCCGCTGGTGCTGGAGCGGGGCCCGGCCAAGAGCCCGCTGTTCGGCGCGTTCTTCGAGGCGGTCCAGCAAGCGGGCTACGTCCTGACCGAGGACGTGAACGGGTACCGCCAGGAGGGGTTCGCGCCGTTCGACCGGAACGTGTATCGCGGGCGGCGACTCTCCGCCGCCCGGGCCTACCTCCACCCGGTCACGAGCCGGCCCAACCTAGAGGTGCGGACGAGGGCGTTCGTGACGCGGATCCTGTTCGAGGGGACGCGCGCGGTCGGCGTGGAGTACACGCGCGGACGCGGCGCTCCGCGCCGCGTCCGCGCCGGCGAGGTGATCCTGTGCGGCGGTGCGATCAACTCGCCGCAGACCCTCCAGCTCTCCGGCGTCGGGAACGCCGGCGAGCTGGAGGCTCTCGGGATCGACGTCGTCGCCGACGTCCCCGGCGTGGGCGAGCACCTCCAGGACCACCTCGAGGTCTACGTCCAACACGCGTGCACGCAGCCGGTGTCGATCGCGCCCGGCCTGAAGCATTGGCGGAAGCCCTTCATCGGTGCGGAGTGGCTCTTCTTCCGGTCCGGCCTCGGCGCGACGAACCACTTCGAGGCCGGCGGCTTCGTGCGGAGCAACGACGAGGTCGCCTACCCGAACCTGATGTTCCATTTCCTGCCGATCGCGATCCGCTACGACGGCACCGCGCCGGCCGGCGACCACGGGTACCAGGTCCACATCGGGCCGATGTACTCCGACGCCCGTGGCAGCGTGAAGATCGTGAGCCCGGATCCGAGGGTCCATCCGGCGCTCCGCTTCAACTATCTCTCCACCGATCAGGACCGTCGGGAGTGGGTCGAGGCGATCCAGGTGGCGCGCCGGATCCTCTCGCAACCGGCGTTCGCTCCGTTCGAGGGCGGGGAGCTCTCGCCCGGCCCCGACGTCGCGAGCGACGACCAGGTGCTCGATTGGGTCCGGCGCGACGGCGAGACGGCGCTGCACCCGTCGTGCACGTGCCGGATGGGAACGGACGACCTGTCCGTCGTCGACCCGCTCACGATGCGCGTCCGCGGCGTGGAGGGGCTCCGCGTGGTCGACGCGTCCGCGATGCCCTACGTCACGAACGGCAACATCTACGCCCCCGTGATGATGCTCGCCGAGAAGGCGGCCGACCTGATCATGGGCGTCACGCCGCTCGATCCCGAGAAGATCGACTTCTACCGGCACCCGGTCTAACGGCGGCGTCAACCCAGGCCGAGCAGCAGCAGCCCGCCCACGACCAACGCGATCCCCACGTACTGGTTGGGGACGAGCCGCTCGTGAAACGTCGCCACGGACAGCGCGACCGCGATCAACGGGAACACGGCGCTCGCGGCGAGCACGATCGACACGTACCCCTGCTCCGCACCTGCCGCGAACGACACCACGCCGAGGAGGTCGGCGGCGCCGGCGAGCAGGGCGATCCCCAACCCGGCACCGACGTGGAATCGACGCAGGTCCCGACGCAGGACCACCGCCATCGGGGCGTAGAACGCGAGCATCGCGACCCGCGACCCCCAGACACCGGCGATCCAGCCCGCCTCCTGGGAGAGGAACCCCAACAGGAACCCGGCCACCCCGAACCCGATCGCGGCGGCGACCGCCCACCACAGTCCGGGCACGTGGTGCGTGATCCCTTCGCGGAGCTTCCGGAGGTCGGTCGAGACGAGCGCGACGCCCAGGACCGCGACGGCGGCTCCCACGAGCGCCAGCGGGCTCGGGCGCTCGTCGAGGATCACGATCGCGAGCACCACGCCCACCACCGCGTATCCGGCACCGATCGGCGAAACGACCGCGACGGGGCCGAGCTCGAGCGCCTTGTAGTGGGTGGCGTACGCGAATGCGGCGGCCGCGCCGTTCAGGACCAGGATCCAACCATGGCCGGACAACGGCGCCAGCGACTCTCCGGAGACGACGAGCACGCCCGTGATCACGAGCGCCGACAGGACCTGCCCGGAGACGACCGCACCCAGCGCGCCGATCCGTCGCCCGGCGAGCGCTCCGAAGAAGTCCGCGAGGCCCCAGCCGAGTGCGGCCGAGAGACCGAAGATCACGAGGTCGGCCGCACCCTCAAGACCCGTCGCGGTACCGCGCGTCACGCCAGGCGATCGCGGCCTTCAGGCCCTGTTCCGTGGTGATGCGACGGAACTCGTCGCGCGCGGGGAGGTTGGCGGTCTCGATCATCACGTCGAGCTCGGTGTTGGCCTCGAGCGCCGCCCGGAACCCGGCGACGTCCCACGCGCGGTTCAACGCGCGCTTCGTGGTCTGCACCACGAACGGCTCGTTCTCAGCGATCTCCCGAGCGAGGGCGAGCGTGGCGTCGTCCAGCTCGGCTCGGGGGACGACGCGGTTCACGAGCCCGAGCCGCAGAGCCTCCTGCGCCGGGATCCGATCCTCGCCCGTGAACAGCAGCTCTTTGGCCGTGCGGACCCCCACGACCCACGGGAGGAACATCGACACGACGCCGGAGCCGAACCGGACGTCCACGTAGCCGAAGAACGCGTCGTCGGCGGCGACGGCGAGGTCGCACGCGAGCATCAGATCGGTGCCGCCCGCCAGGCAGTAGGAGTGGACGCTCGCGATCACCGGCTTGGGGTGATCGAGGAACTTCAACATCTCCTGCGTCGAACGTCGCAGGGACTCGTGCCAGTGACGAGCGTCCAACACACCGTCGGATGCGTCCTCGTTGAGGTCGTAGCCGGCGCAGAACGCCCTCCCCGCTCCCCGCAGGATCAGGACGCGGACGCCGTCATCGGCCGCGGCGTCGTCCAACGCGCGGGACATCGCGGTCACGAGCTCGTGATCGAGGGCGTTGAGCGATGCGGGACGGTTCATCGTGAGCCGCCGCACCGCGCCGACGTCCTCGACCTGCACGACGGGTTCGCTCAAGCGTCGGCTCCCTCCGGCGGGTCGCGCGGATGCTAGCGGAGCGACGGGGTCGCGACCGCCCGGCGAACCGCCGGGCCTCCCGTCGCGAAGGACGGGAGACGCAACCGGAGCACGCCGTCCGGTCGTATCCCCGTGTGGAACGCCGCGGTCGTCCCTTGCGGGCCCGACAGCGGCTGCGCTAGCCTTTTGAACCGGCGTTCAAAAACAGGAACGGAGGGCGCGACATGGTCCATCACCCCCGTGATCGAGGCTCCCGAGGCCTCTCGAGGCGAGACTTCCTCCGACGGTCGCTCGCCGCGGGCGTCGCACTGCCGACCGCGTCCGCGATCCTGGCCGCCTGCGGCGGGAACGGTTCCGGCGGGGGCGATGGCGGCGGCGACGAAGACCTCACCCCCCGCTTCGGCACAGCGGACAAACCCGCCACGCTGCAGCTGTACGACGACAACCCTGCGATCGCGTCCAACCTCGAGCCCGAGGAGGGGCCCCTGGTCCTCTACAACTGGGAGCAGTACATCTGGAAGCGCGTGCTCCGCGACTTCTCCAAGAAGTACGGCATCGAGACGAAGGTCGAGACCTTCTACAACATGGAGCAGGCGATCCAGAAGTTCCAGTCCGGGGAGATCGAGTTCGACATCTTCTTCCCGACGATCGACTACCTGCCCAAGCTCGTCGCGGCCAAGATGCTCCAGCCGCTGAACCACGACTACCTCCCGAACCTGAAGAACGTCTGGCCGGAGCTCCAGGATCCGTACTACGACAAGGGCTCGCAGTACTCGCTCCCGTACACGGTCTACACGACCGGCATCGCGTGGCGGAAGGACATCGTGCCGGTCGAACCCGAGGAGCTCTCGGCCAGCTCGAACCCCTACGAGATCTTCTGGAACGCCGACTACGCCGGCGAGGTCGGGATCTACGACGCCTACCGCGAGGCGCTGTCACTCGGGATGTACCGAGACCTCCTCGACCAGACCAACCTGAACGAATCGGACCCCGCCGTGATCGCCAAGGCGAAGGACCGGCTGATCGAGCTGATCGATCTCGTCGACGTGAAGACGACGATCGACGGCGCGTACTCCGGGATCCCCGAGGGCAAGTTCGGGCTGCACCAGGCGTGGTCGGGCGATATCCAGGCCGGTCCGTTCTACGCGACGGACCCGAAGAAGGACGCGCCCCTGTTCCGCTACTACTGGCCGGCGCGTGACGGCTTCGGCGGGACGATCGACAACGACATGTACGCGATCCCCAAGACCGCGAAGAACCCGGTGCTCGCACACCTGTTCCTGAACTTCATGATGGATGAGTTCAACGCGCTGAAGAACTGGTCGTGGCTGGGGTACCAGGTGCCGTTCAACGTCGTGAACCCCGACACGATCTTCGAGGAGAGCTATCCGGGTCTCGAGGGCTGGTTCGTCTGGGACTACGAGGCGCCCCCCGGCAAGCACTGGGACAACCTGAAGCCGACGATCGTCACGGAGGAGGACGTCAAGATCGGCAAGCGCGCGATCGGCCTCGAGGTCGACGTCGACTCGATCTGGCAGGACGCCTACTCGGAGTTCAAGGCCGGGGCGTAACCTCTCCCGCATGGCGCTCGCGACGGGTGGGGTCGTCGGGCAGCGGCGCTGGTACTACCCGGCGCTCGCCGCGCCCGGGATCATCTGGCTGATCCTGCTGTTCGTCCTGCCGTTCTACGCGATCGCCGCGGTCGCGTTCGGGACGCGCGACCAGATCTTCGCCCTTCCGATCCCCGCCTGGAACCCGCTCGAGTGGCAGTTCGAGACGTTCACGTCGACGGCCTCCGAGTTCCTCCGGTCCGGCGGCATACAAGCGCAGTTCATCCGGACGCTCGTCTACGTCGTGGTGTCGGTCTCGATCTGCTTCGTCGTGGGCTACCCGGTCGCGTACTACATCGCGCGATACGGCGGTCGCCTCAAGGTGCTCCTGCTCACGCTGATGATCGCGCCGTTCTGGATGAGCTACCTGATGCGGATGCTCGCGTGGGTGAACCTGCTCTCGGTCAAGCCCGAGGACCCGGGCCTCGTCAACCGGCTCCTGATGACCCTCCCGTTCGTGGATCACCCGATCGCGTGGAACTCGGGCACCGTCTCCCACCTGACCGTGATCCTCGGACTGGTCTACGGGTACATCCCGTTCTTCATCCTGCCCCTGTACGCGGCGCTCGATCGGATCGACAAGTCCCAGCTGGAGGCCGCGCGGGACATGGGGGCGAGCCCGGCGAGCACGTTCTGGCGCGTCACGCTGCCGCTGTCGAAGCAGGGGATCCTCGCCGGCGCGGTGATCATCATGCTGCCGATGTTCGGGGACTACTACACGCCCAACCTGATGACGGCGAGCCCGGGGAACACGATGGTCGGCAACGCGATCGACTTCGCGCTCCAGGGCGGGCAGGGACAGCAGCCGAAAGGCGCCTCGCTCACGCTGCTGCTGTCGGCGTTCATCGGCGCGCTGATGATCTACTACCTCGTGAGCGTCGCGCGGGCGGCGAAGGAGGCCCGACGGTGACGACGACCGAGGCCGCCACGCAGGCCGCGCTCGAACGTCCCGCCGTCGTGGCGCCACCCAAGATCGGCCGGATCAGGACGTTCTTCGCCAACCCGTGGGGCAAGCCTCGGTTCCTCTCGGTCTGGACCTGGCTGTACATCATCTGGTCGATCGCGCCGGTGCTGATCGCGGTGCAGTTCTCGTTCAACGCCGGACGCTCGCGGAGCACGTTCCAGGGGTTCAGCATGCAGTGGTACCAGGCGATCTGGGACAACACGTCGGAGAACTTCGACGAGACGCTGCTGCCGGCGCTCGGACAGAGCCTGAAGCTGGCGCTGCTGACGATGCCGATCGCGACCGCGCTCGGCGTCGGCCTCGCCATCGGGCTCGCCCGATGGCGCGGCCGCGGAGCGGGCTCGGCGAACTTCCTGATGCTGTTCCCGCTGGTCACGCCCGAGATCGTCATGGGCGCGTCGATGTTCCTGATCTTCTCCAACCTGTACCACTTCCGGTTGGGTACGGGGGCACAGCTCCTCGGCCACGTGACGTTCTCGATCTCCTACGTCGTGATCGTGACGCGAGGACGATTGTTCGCGATCGGCGGCGACTACGAGGAGGCGGCGATGGACCTCGGCGCGTCGCCGGCGGGGGCGATCAGGCGAGTGCTGATCCCGCTCCTGATGCCCGCGATCCTCTCCAGCTTCTTCATCGTGTTCGCGATCTCGATCGACGACTTCGTGATCAGCACGTACCTGTGCGCGCAGGACTGCACGACGATCCCGATCAAGATCTACAGCGCCGCCCGCAACGCGGGGAACCCGAGCCTCAACGCGATCGCGACGATCATGATGGTGCTCTCGCTGATCTCGATCGCGATCGCCGTCCTGATCCTGAGCGCGTTCAACCGGCGGCACGGGTCGGAGGCCTCCGCGGTCGAGGACTTCGCGCGGTTCGAGATCTGACGGCGGCTCGCTAGCGGAGCAACTTCGCCGCGGCGGTGAAGCCCTCCTCCGAGACCTCGCCCTGCGGGAGCACGCGGAGCGCCTCGCGGGGCAGGTGGACGGACACCGCCGTGCCCTGCTCGAACGGAAGCTCCTCGCCCTCGTTCGGCACGAGCGCCTGGAGCTTGTCGCCGGGGGCGATGTTCACGATCACCTGCATCGTCGAGCCGACGTAGACGATCCGCTCGACCATCCCGGGGATGCGGTTCTCGCCGGACGTCCCTGCGTCGTCGAGGTTCACGCGTTCGGGGCGGATCGACAGGCGGATCTCGCCCTGCGCGTCCGGCTCTCCCTCCCCCGCGATCAGCTCGAACTCGCCCAGCTTGACCTTGCAGCCGTCCGCGCCGGCACCGTACGCGACCGCGTCCATCAGGTTCGAGACGCCGAGGAAGTCCGCGACGTACGCGGTCGAGGGCTGCTCGTAGACCTCCTGGGGCGGTCCGATCTGCTCGATGTGCCCGTTCGACATCACCGCGAGGCGGTCGCTCATCGTGAGCGCCTCCTCCTGGTCGTGCGTGACGTAGATGAACGTGATGCCGACCTCCTCCTGGATCGACTTCAGCTCGATCTGGAGCGCCTTCCGAAGCTTCGCGTCCAGCGCGCCGAGCGGCTCGTCCAGGAGCAGGAGCGCCGGGTTCAGGATCAGGGCTCGCGCGAGGGCGACCCGCTGCTGCTGACCGCCCGAGAGCTGGTTGGGCCGGCGTTTCTCGTAGCCGGACAGTCGGACGAGCTCGAGGGCCCGACCGACCAGCCGGTCGCTCTCCTCCCTCGAGGCCTCCTTGTAGCGCAGGCCGAACGCGACGTTCCGCTCGACCGTCAGGTGGGGGAAGAGGGCGTAGTTCTGGAACACGGTGTTCACGTTCCGCTTGTGGGGAGGAGTAGTGGCCACGTCGACGCCGTCGAGGACGACCTGGCCCTCGGTCGGTCGCTCGAACCCGGCGATCATCCGGAGCGTCGTCGTCTTCCCGCAGCCGGACGGGCCGAGCAGAGAGAAGAACTCCCCCGCCCCCACCTGCAGGTTGATCCCGTCGACCGCCGTGAAGTCGCCGAACCTCTTCACGAGATCGACCAGCTGCACCTCGCCGCCCGCCATGAGGGCGGGAGTGTATCGCGGTGCTCGGCGCCGACCGGACGCCGCGGTCCTGTCATCATCGAACCGTGGAGCTCGGGGATGACGATAGGGTGGAGCGACGCGCGGGGAGGTGGCCGATCGCGCTCGCGGCCGGAGCGATCGTCGTCGTCGCGGCCGCGATCGCGATCCTCGTCGCGACGCGCGACGAGCCCGACCCGTACGCCCACCTCCGGCAGGTCGACGAGCAGGACATCCCCGGGGCGCTCGGATTCGTGCTCGAGCCGCCGCCCGCCGACGCCAGACCCACGCTGACGCCGAAGGACGTCGAGACGCGGTACCCGGCCGACGGCGGCGAGGTCCGGGTGGCGTTCGCGTCGATCCGGGACCGGCTCGCGGACCGGACGTTCGGGCCGGGCTGGGTGCTGTTCGCGCGCGGCGTGTGCCTCCGCAACGCGAAGGGCGAGCTGGTCTCCGACGCGCGGGGCGACGACCCGAGCAACCTGGCGTGCACGGACGACACCGTCTGGATCCTGTCCGTGGACCCCGTGACCGCCGAGCCGCTCCTCGCCCTCACGGGGTTCGACGAGTCGGACACGTTCGGCCCGCACGTCGCGGGCTAGGCGGTCACGCTCGAGAGGAACCGCTGCCAGCCGGTCCGCCATCGCGCGTCGGCGGACGCGTCGAGCGGCCGGAGGAACCGCCCCTCGTGGAGGTCGTCGGGGTGCAGGATCGCCGCCCGCAGCCAGGGATCGACGTGGGGCGGCTCGTCCCCCACCGGTGGCTGGTAGCCGTTCCATCGGAAGTTCTCCATCGCGACACCGACGTCGAGCAGGTGGTCGACGAACGCGTGCGCGAGGACGGGGTTCCGGCCCCGGGCGCAGATCGCCGTGAGGTCGCAGCCGACGATGCCGCCGCGCGGCCACGTGAACGCGACGCGATCGGCATCGTCGGCTGCGACCGCTCCGAAGCGTTTCGCGGACAGGAGGTCGCCCGACCACGACTGCTGGAACGCGTACTCACCCGTCTGGAGCTCGTGGTACGCGCCCTCGGCCGACACCTCGACGTCGACGCCCTCGGCGAGGGCGACGAGGTCGTCGACCGCCGAGTCGATCCGGGCCGCGTCGCCCGCGTTCGGGTCCTCGCCGCGACGCAGGAGCGCCATCGCGATCGCCTCGCGGTAGTCGTCGTAGATGCCGACCTCGCCGCGGTACCGCTCGTTCCAGTACGCGTCGTACGCGTTGTCGAGTCGCTCGGGCGCGTCGGCGGCGCGCACGAGGTCACGCCGCCACCCGATCCCGGTCGAGTACACGGTGTACGGGATGCTGAAGCGCTGGCCCACGTCGTAGAACGGCCCGTCCGGCGCGACGAAGAACGGCCAGAGGTTGCCGACGTGGGGCAGCAGCTCGTGGGTCAGCGGGAGGAGCAGCCCCTCGGCGGCCAGCCGCGGGAGCGAGTCGATCGTCGGGAAGAACACGTCGAAGTCCCCGCCGGGGCTCCGGAGGCGGCGGACGGCCTCGGCGATCGTCGTGAAGCTCTCGACCTCGACCGAGACAGCGGCGGCCGCATGCCGGTGGGCGAAGCCGTCCACGACGTCGCGCGAGAGGTAGTTCCGCCACTGGTAGACGCGGAGCGTGCCACCGCGTTCGATCGGCGTCGACGGATCGATCCGCGGGACGCCGTCGACCAGCGGCAACGACCCCGAGGCCGCTCGCCGCTCGCGGCCCGGCGACGGCCCGCAGCCGGCGAACGCGACGCCGAGGGCTGCCGCGCCGGCCGCGCGGAGGAAGATCCGTCGAGAGAGACCACGCGGCTCGTCCGACCCGCGCCGGCCGCCTTCCGATCGTGATGTCCTGCGGTGCATCACGTCGTCCGTGTCGTCGACACCATCGAGCATCGACCGAAGCGTAGTACCGCCTCACCAGAGAGGGCCCTCGGGAGCTGCAGGATCGCAGAGGGCGGAGACCCGACCTGCAGCGTCGGCTCCGTCGGAGGGCGCGGATCGCCCGTCGGCCGACGCCGCCCGGGTTCTCCTGCGGCTAGTCGAGGCCCGGCGGCTCGGCGCCTATCCCCCACGCGTCCGCGCCGCCGTCGACGACGATCGTGGCCCCGGTCACGTACGCGCCGC
>Ga0114129_10012642_pt1 | contig 12021 bp, 7 predicted proteins | sample RhiMetdeltSRZDD1_FD_80071 | JGI IMG/M metagenome (GOLD analysis project Ga0114129, IMG submission 80071) | Populus rhizosphere microbial communities from Tennessee, USA - Rhizosphere MetaG P. deltoides SRZDD1 (version 2) (version 2) | ecosystem: Host-associated > Plants > Roots > Rhizosphere >... | reverse complement strand
CGATGTCGACGTTGAACGGCCGACCCTTCACAGTGCGTTCGTGCGGCTCAAGAACAAAGGCGAAATCCCAAACAAAGATTTCATTCTCAAATACGACGTCGCCGGACGCCGAATCGAAGATGCGGTGCTCACCCATCGCTCCGATCCCGCCGGCGGTTACTTCACGATGGTGCTTCAACCACCTGAGCGGGTGACCGCCGAAGACGTGATGCCCAAGGAACTCGTTTTCGTTCTCGACACGTCAGGTTCGATGAACGGCTTTCCGATCGAGAAGGCGAAGGAGACGATGAAGCTGGCGCTTGACGGGCTCTACCCGCAAGACACTTTCAACCTCATAACATTTTCTGGGGACACGAGCATCTTGTTTCCGGAGCCGGTACCGGCTACTAGAGAGAACCTCGCAAAGGCTCAGGCATTCCTAGCGTCGCGCTCGGGCAGCGGAGGAACCGAAATGATGAAAGCGATTCGCGCGGCGCTCGATCCCTCGGATGCGCAGAATCACGTTCGCGTCGTTTGCTTCATGACTGACGGCTACGTCGGAAATGACATGGAGATTATCTCCGAAGTGAAGAAGCATCCGAACGCGCGCGTGTTTGCGTTCGGTATTGGCGGCTCAGTCAATCGATTCCTGCTCGACAAGATGGCTGAGCACGGTCGCGGCGAGGTCGAATACGTGACGCTGAGCGATGACGGCTCTGCGGCTGCGAAACGATTTCACGAGCGAGTTCGCAACCCGCTGCTGACCGACATCACCATTGACTGGTCGGGTCTTCCGGTTGCCGACGTTTATCCGGAACGCATACCGGACCTGTTCAGCGCAAAGCCCGTGATCGTCAGCGGCCGATACACTGGAGGCGCGCGAGGCGCGATCAAACTCAAAGGCAGGATGTCAGGACGGGATATCGTCCGCGATATCCAAGTTGAATTGCCGGATACCGAATCCCGTCACGACGTGCTTGCAACTCTGTGGGCTCGCACGCGCGTCGACGATCTGATGAGTCAAGACTATAACGGGATTCAAAACGGCAACACTCGCGACGATATTCGGGAAGCGATCACGCAACTCGGATTGAGTTTTCGGTTGATGACCCAGTTCACGTCGTTAGTCGCTGTGGAAGAGATGACCGTGACCGACGGCGGCGAGCCGAGAAAAATCGAAGTGCCAGTCGATATGCCTGAGGGAGTTAGTCACGAGGGAGTGTTCGGTAAGGATGGCGATGGACGTGTAGCGAGATACTACTCTCGGAGCAACCAACAGGGCGCGATCTCCAATCTGCCAATAAACGGAAGAACGCCGGCCCCAGCCGAAACGGTGTCAGTTACCGCTGGCAACCCTACAGGACCGAAACCACCACCTGCGGCGAACACAAAGGCGAAAAAAGGCTCCAGCGCCGGGTCGGGTAGCAGCAGCGGAATAGGGACGGGTAGCGGTCGGGGCGTCGGTCCAGGTACTGGATACAGCATGGGCCCCGGTTATCGTGCCTTAACTGATCGCGATGGCCTGAAGCAGCTTTCGCCCGAGGAACAAAAGCGGCGCGAGGTTCTCGCAAAGATGAATCCATCCATCGCCGCGTTGATCGAGCGATTGAAGAACAAGAACGCGCAGCCCGCAGCCGATGAAGCTAAGTTCGTGCGCAACGGCAAGGCTGAGATTCAAGTCTGGCTCACGGAGAAATCTCCGGAAGTCATCGCCGGACTCAAGCAACTCGGCTTCGAAGTCGTGCTGGATCCAAAGACCGCGAAGATGATCATCGGCCGCTTGCCAATAGAAAAGCTCGCAGCTTTAGCTGATTTGAAGTCAGTCCGCTACGTTGCACCGATGGCGACTAGCTGAGTTATGTATAGGATCAAGATGCCGAGCTTACGCAGCTCTTTGCCGCTTAAGCTTGGCATCTTATCTAACACCCTGAGAGTGGCTGGCTGCTAGTCTGCTGACGTTCTTTAGCAAGCGCTCCAGCGCGGCATCTTTGGTATTCAGTCTGACAATAGCTCTCTCTATAGTCATCTGTCTCGTCGTTAGAGACTCAGACTCTCGCATAACCGCCAGATACTTTCTCAATCGATCTAATACGATTCGGTAGTTCGTTATCGACTCGAAAAGTTCCTTTAAGGCCTGTTTGAACTCCTCAGTCGTATCCAACGGGAATAACATGTAGTTTTTAACGGCATTCTGAAAGTCCTTTTCCGCTCTATGCGTTTCAGATTTGAGTACATCCAGTTGATAAGACATAACCGCTGATCGCCAAGCCGTGCTCAGACGTTTGTATAAACCAAGCGCTAATTCTGCGAAAAGCTACGCCGTAGTTTTTATCCCAGCACTAACCATCAAATTGTTTGATTAACGGCCCAGCGCTTCCAGGAACTCAAGTGGTGACCGTCCCTTCAGGGTGAAACTATAGTGTCTGCCGTTTACATTAAAATGTATTTCATTGCCTATTACCTGCGACTCGGAGATTCCCGAACACAGCACTTGAAAGCTGTGGCTGGGTTTCGAAGCATTGAAGTGAACGACAGAATTAACGATTTCCAATTCACCGCTACACCAGGTGAGCGGGAAGGCATGCCCGTGCACCGCGCGAGCGAAGAAAGATGGTTCGGGACGTTTTTGTTGGGCGGAAGACCGAGCCGAAGGGCTAGAGGCAGTCCGGGCTGGATTGAGCGCGGCCAACATCTCTTCTATCTTTACGGGTGTAAACTCTGCTCCACCGCCAAGCGCAAGCGCTCGTTCCAGAAGCGACACTGCTTGATCTTGTTTCCCAACCGCGGCGCTTGCTTGCGCAAGCCCAACCAAAGCGGGTGCGTAATCCGGGTTGGCGGCGACGCACTGGTCTAACGCCTTTTGCGCTTTTGCATAGTAGCCAAGTTTCACACGAGACATTCCCAGGGCATAAAGTGTCGCCGTGTCGGTGCGACCGGCATCCACTGCGGCTGCCAAATCCTTTTCGGCGCCGGCGTAATCGCTCATCCTGAACTTTCTCAGTCCTCCCTCACGGTTCATACTCGACACTTCGTTTTGTCGCTTTGTTGACAGCACGCTCTGCACTCGACTCAACCTGGATTGGCTGAAGGTGTCATTTGGAAAACTGCTCGCAATCGTTCGGTATTCCTGCTCGGCTCGCGACAGCATTCCTCTGTCTTCGAATTCGCGAGCACGGGCTAGCATTACGTTATGCAGAAAGTCGGAAGAAGTGTCCGGCATGTAGCGTGTTCGAGTAAGTCTGGGTGTACGCTCTGTTTCGCCTAATGCTTCCACAGGCGTAGAGTCCAGCGCTCCGGAGGTTGAAGTACTCGATGGTTCTTGCCCGCTCGTGCCTGCTTCGGAGGTCATTTCGACTGGCTGCGCGTCTCTACCAGCTTGTTGAATGCGGCGTCCTTGTGTGTTCAGTACCACTTGCAGAATAAGCCATCCGGCTAAAGTCACAATTGCGAATGCTACTACCCACCGGAGAGTTAAAGCTGCTCCCCGCTTTGACCCTCGAGGCATTTTTGAAAGCTCGGGCTCTTTGACCGATGATTGATCGACACTATTTTCATCACGGTCGGCGCGCGGCGGGACATACCTTTTGAAGATAGCTCTAGAGGAAGCATCAAGCTCGGCCGGCAGCGTATACTTCTTGAAGAAGTTGCTGGTCTCACCGATTTCCTTTTCACTTGATTCAACAGTGTCCGAACGAATATCTTTACGATCGTCCATAACCTTCTCTCGCAAGATTCAACCTGTTTGGCGGAAGGAATAATCCCCGTGGCCGCTATTTCACCATAGAGGCCACACCACCTACTGTTCGTTGGCAGCGTTAAAATACTCGGCGATTGTTAAAATGTCAACTTTCGGTTCTAAAAAGTTTCGGTCGTGCAAGCGAGCTTCTTGCTATTCCTTTCTCTGCTCGCCGATAATTCCTCGTGATGACCGACATCGTGAGAGTCCGCTTTGCGCCCTCACCCACGGGCTATCTTCATCTCGGCGGCGCGCGTACTGCGCTGTTCAACTGGCTATTCGCTCGCCAACACCGCGGTGTCTTCATCCTTCGCATCGAGGACACCGATATTCAGCGCTCTTCTGCAGAGATGGTCCACGGAATTCTCGACGGCATGCACTGGCTAGGTCTCGATCCCGACGAAGGTCCTTTCTTTCAGTCTTCCTTCGTCGAGCAGCACCGTGCCGCTGCGCGCAGGCTGGTCGAAGAAGGAAAGGCGTACTACGACTTCACGCCGAAGGACCGTACTGACGATCGAGTTGTTAAAGACAAGATCGCCGTTCGGGCGCGGGTTCAGGCCGAGAGCCGCAGCGAGCGACATCCGGATCGCAACCTGGCTCTCACAGAAGCCCTGGCTCGTGTCGAAGCAGGGGAGCCGGCGGCGATCCGGCTCAGGGTCCCTGAGCGAGGCGTGTCTCGGTTCGATGACCTTGTTTATGGTCCTCAAGTGCGCGACTACTCCGACATCGAAGACCTCGTGCTCATCCGCTCGGACGGACATCCGCTTTACAACCTGTCAGTGGTAGTAGACGACATCGAAATGCGAATCAGTCACGTTATTCGGGGGCAGGACCATCTGACGAACACTCATAAGCAGTTGCTCATCTACGAAGCGCTGGGCGCGCCGGTGCCCCGGTTCGCGCACTTGCCGTTGATTATGGCGCCGGGAAGAGAGAAGCTGTCCAAGCGTACGCACGGCGAAGTCGTCTCGGTGACAACATATCGCGATCGCGGTTTCGTGCCCGACGCGCTGGTGAATTTCCTTGCGCTGCTCGGCTGGTCGCCAGGCTCCGATCAGGAAATCATGTCGCGCGAGGAATTGATCGAGAAGTTTTCGCTTGAAGGGGTGAACAAAGCGTCGGCCATTTTCAATTTCAATGAGAAAGACCCACGAGACTGGACCGACCCGAAGGCGCTGTGGATGAACGCTGAATACCTTCGCGCGATGCCGCTCGACGAGCTGGTACCGTTGGTGGCGGCACAGTTAAAGAAGTTCAACCTTTGGCGTGAGGCGTACGAGTCGAGCGAAGCGCAGTTGCTGGCGCGAACTGTCGACCTTCTCCGAGCGCGTTATCGCACGACTCAGGATTTCGCTACGATGGGCCGGCCCTACTTCTCGGATGAGTTTGACTACGATCCCGACTCTGTCAAAAAGAATCTGAAGGATGAACGGCTGAAAGATCTTTTGCCCGGTTTGGCGGACCGCCTTGCGTCGATCGATGAATTCAAACACGACGCCACGGAATCAGCTCTGAGAGCCTATTCGGAGGAGCAGGGCGTTAAGGCAGGACTGCTGATCAACGCTGCGCGCACCGCGCTAACGGGGCAGTCAGTCGGACCCGGCTTGTTTGACATTGTGGTCACGCTTGGACGCGAGCGTACGGTCGAGCGGCTGCGCCGCGCCGCTGCCGCGATTGCCTGACATCCCTTCGCGCCTTGCGGTCATCGGCATCTTTCCGTGGATGCATTCCCAACACGTACCCACACGGGTTACCGGCTGGTAAAGGCATGCCATTCGGCATTTAGTCAGATCGAGTAGCGAGGGACTCGTCTCAGCCGCGGAGTTTGAAGCCAAAGAAGAGTTATCGGGACCGATGTCCGGATTCGTGTTGACCCGCCAAACGGTTCAACTTTATCCTGTCGCAGGTCCAGCCTCGGTCATTTGAGCGGCCTCGGAACAAATGGATTCGCAATCTCGAAACTTGATCATTAGTGGGATAGAACCTGTGGACGAATTGTTGGGGGGACTCGACACCGGCCAGCTTTATCTGGTTCACGGAGAGGCATCCGGCAAGTCGCTGTTCGGGATCAAGTTTCTCATCGAAGGATTGAAGCGGGGCGAGAACGGCGCGCTGGTGATTCGCTACTCACCCGAAGACGCGGTGCGACGCTTCGCGCGGCTCGGCTACGATTGTCTGGAGGACGTCTACAGCGGCCGGCTCGTCATTCTGGAATACTCCGACGACATAGTTCAAAAGATCGGAACGCTGCCTGAAATCACGCCGGTGCTGCGCGAGCTCGAATGGCTGCTCGGAGAAACGCGGCCCAGGCGTTTGATCTTCGATCCGGTCACAAGCGTTCTGGCTGGTGCGGAAGGTAAGCTCGAAATCCGCGCACGCGAATTCGCAGAGTGGGCGCGCTCATTTGGCGCGACCGTTGTGCTTATTGCCAAAGACTCCAATCACGAAATCATCAAGGCCTTCGAACCTCTGATCGCCGAATCATTTCGCTTTGACGTAAGAGAGGCTGGCGGCCTCGCTGCTCGTTATATCGCGTTCGAGAAATCATTCAACATTCCTGATCAGGCAATCGAAGTTGACCCGTCGCGCGGCGTATTTCTCCTCGGCCGCGCGGACGCGCAAAAGAGCACGGATGTAGATCAAGCCGCGCCTCATGCTCCGTCGGTCGCCGACCTCGAATCTATCAGAGAGGAGTTGCGCTCGGTGCGCGAACGATTTCCTAAAGAAGAAGCCAAGCAGGTGGCTGATATCGATCTGACAGACGAAGTCCCGATCGAAGTCGACCTTACACCGCGCGCGGCCGACAGCCCGAATCTCGCCTCCGAGTCCGAAGGCCGGGCGATCCTTCAGACGCAGAAGCTCACCCTTGCGGAAGAAAAGCAAACGAATGCCAGGAGTGCGGCCGCAGCTTCGGAACTGAACGAGTCAAGATCAACCGGGGAGTTGGACTCTCTGTCTGAAGAAGAGCCGTTTACACCGGCGACGCGAACGTACGAGACAAAGCAGGGGCAATTCGATGAGTTGTCGGATTTGCTGGATGACCTGTCCGGCTTCGCGTCACCGCTCGATCTTGATTTGCCTGAGCTGCATTCTTTCTCGCAGCGAACGGACGAGAAGGGGGCTGAGCTTAGTGTCGAGCGCACAAGCGACCCGCTGGATGTTATCGCGGCGCCAGAGGCGGGTCGATCCGAAGCTCAGTTTTCCAGTGATCGCGGGAGCAGGGACACCGTTCCAAGGAACCACTCCGCGGAGCCGGCAAAACCGCGCCCGCCAAGACACGGCAGAGCGTCCGATCTCAGAATCGATTCAACCATAGCGGCACGAGCAGTTGAACTGCTGCTGCGTCCGCCAGAAGCGGGCGCGGATTTCCCGATGCCCTTACCTCAGCCGGAACACCCACTCGCATTTCGACGAGCACCTCAGCCGGAGCCATTGGGCGAGACTGAAATTCAGGCAAAGGATTTCAACGTGCTCATCATCGAGGACGATGCGGAGACTTGCGAATTGTTGACCGAGACGCTTCAAGACTACTCACTCGAAGTCGTGCACGACGGCATAAGTGGACTCGCGAAGCTGATATCATTCAAACCTGATTTGGTTGTCTTGGATTTCGATCTTCCAATAATCGACGGGTTCAAAGTACTGACGTTGATCCGATCCGCGCTCAACGTGCCGATCATAATCGTTTCGGGTTCGCGCATGCGCGCAATCGACAGAGTGATGGCGTCGGAGCTTGGCGCGGACTACTACCTTACCAAGCCCTTCAGCGCAAAAGAGCTGAAGCACAAGGCGCGACAGTTGATCGCTCGGTATCGTGGCATCAGTTCGTGGATAGTAATGCCATCAACCGCGTCGCGCTCTGAGTCTTCGTCTCGCGGTTCTGAACAGACTGCCTCGATCGGCGCTGAACTCGAGCCGTTCATACCATACGCGGAATTCGCCGCTGAGGTCGAGAAGAGAGTCAGGGCGGCAATGGAAAGCGGCGCTGCATTTTCAATAGTGGGATGCCGGCTGCAGCAGATGACTGCGAACGGTGGGCGACAAGCGTTGCGGCTATTTGAGATAGTGCGCGGGCTTGCGCGAGAGGCTGACCTCACGTCAACGAATTCGCGCAATGATCTGGTGGTCTTGCTCGCCGATGCCGATACGGCCGGGGCTCGAGCGTTCGCCGGCCGGTTGCGCGAGCGCGTGATCGATGAATTGAAGCAAGAACCCGCGCTTTGGATGCGCAGCTTTCCAGAGCTCAAAGAATCAACCGAACCGACCGCGCCCGGAGACAAGCCTCCAGGGGGCGGCGTGTTTAATCGGCGCTTGAGCGACCGGGTACCGCTGACGCGAGATCAAGCCAAACCGGCAACATCTCGAACAGTTGAGAGATCAGCTGAAAAAGCAGATCCGAGGGAGTCATACATAGACTTTCTCGAGCATCTTTAGAGCAGTTTGGTGAGAGTCTGGAGTCGACCTGTTGCCGTCGCCTGAAGTCTACAAACGACCAGTGCTATTTTCGCCCGTTATCGCCTTGAGCTGAATCTTTATTCGACCGAGACTGGTTTGAATGTCCGGGGAAATACTCTCTCCTTGATCGATCGAGGCCAGCCTTCTCATTAGCCCGGAGAATTCCTGCCTGAGTCGTTCCAACCGCACGTACAGCGTGTACAGATACCGCCGGGCGGATTCGACTCGCTGGGCGCAGTCTGCCTCAGCCGCCGTCAACTCGGCGATAGTTTTTTCGAGCAAGACCGCACGGGATTGAAGAGCAACCAGCCTGTCCATGTCGCCACTCGGGGCGATCCCTTTGATGTCAGTTTCCAGATTATGCCGGTCAACCCTGCGCTCTTTTAGCAAGGCGCGCAGACGTTCGAGCTTCGCCTCGGACTCTTGCAAAGTCAATTCTGCCTTTGCTAACTCGCCTCGATTCGAACCGGTTCGTTGAAGCATAAACCTTGTTTTTCCCTTAGACCGCTGACCACTTCTCTTGATCACTTCTATGGAGCGTGCCCGGCTGACGGGCATTTGTTCGGACGTTAGGGGCAGGTGTTCACAGCGTAAGGGAAGCACAGCCCTTCATCAATAGTTTTATGACGACTGTGTGACGGCCTTCTGAGAGGGCGGGAGGCCAATGTCTCCGCCGTCAGGCCGATACTGGTGTGACGCCTATGCAGTGCTGAAGCTCTTCGATGACGCGCCGCCTGACACTTTCGAAGTCGCCCTCGATCCGGCAACCGGCGGCGTTCCGGTGGCCTCCGCCGCCGAACAACTCGGCTATCTTTGCCACGTTGTTCTTGCCCTTCGACCGAAGGCTCACTCTGTACGCGCCGGGCGAAAGTTCCTTGAAGAAAGCAACGGCTTCAACCTCGCCAATCGACAGCGCGTGATTCACTATTCCGTCGGAGTCTTCTTCGCAGGCATCGGCTTCGTACATAGTACCGCGGTCCATCGTGATCCACGCGATGCGTCCCGAATCGTCTCGCTGGATGTTCGACAGCACCAAGCCGAGCAGTTTGATCTTGGAAAAAGAGCCTGAGTAGAACAGCGCTTGTGAGATGCGCGCCGGCTCGACGCCGCGGCGCACAAGCTCGGACGCAATCTTGAGGGTTCTCTCAGTCGTGTTCGAGAAATGAAAGCTTCCGGTATCGGTCAGCAACGCGGTGTATATGCACTCGGCGATTTCTTCCGTCACTTCCACGCCAAGCGCCTTGCAAAGGTTGTAGATCATCTCTCCGACAGCAGCGGCGGTAGAGTCGATCCAATTGATATCGCCAAACGGAACCGTCGTGGAATGATGGTCGATGTTGACGACGAATTGGTCTTTGAGGCTGGGCAGCCCAGGCCGGTCAACATCGCTGCACTCGATGATGAACGCCGCATCATACTTCTCAGTTACATCGTCCTGTACAAGCACCAGCTCCGATCCGGGCAGGACGTTGTAAGCCGGCGGCACACGGTCGCGCAAAACAACATCGGCATCTTTGTTAAGCGCTCTGAACATCCAGTAGAGAGCAAGGCCGGAACCCAACCCATCCCCATCGGGACGTACGTGTGAAGTGATCATGAAACGTTGCTTTTGTTCAACAAGCTGTACAACCTGGCTAAGCATAAATTGTTGCCTTGCGACGCAGCCATCGGACCAGACTCTTCGATATTCAGTTATGAAATGATCTGAAAATCGCTGAGTCTGAGAAGTCGTGTCAGCCGCGCTCGTCAGCGTAACCGGATCCCGATCTGTCTTGATCGCCCACGTTCTGATCGCGCTCCGGCGCCTTGGCTACCTCCTCGCTGAGTAACTCTTCGATCCTCGCAGCTCTCAGATCAGCGTCATCGTAAACGAAGTGCAACTCGGGCGTGTGTTTTATTCTAAGCACTGCGCCTAATTGATGCCGGATGAACCCTCCGGCGTGCCTGAGCGCCGAGAGCGAACTCTTCACCTCATCAGCGCTCCCAAGCACGCTCACGTAAATTTTCGCATTTCGCAAGTCCGCGCTGAGCTTCGCATCCGTAACCGTGACAAACCCAACCTTCGGGTCCTCGACCTCGCCAGCGATTATCAGACTGACTTCTTCTTTGATCTGTTCGGCGAGCCGTTCAGCCCTTCTCCCCGGCATACGTTCCCTCTGTCAACTATCGAGGCGAGAATCAAACTAAGTATGCTAATCGGAATCAGCCAAACTTGCAACCGAATCATTTTCAGGTGGTGGGTAATTGTGCGTTGACAAAGAGTCGCGCGACCAAGACATCGAGCCACGAAGCTACACCAAGGTCGATCTTTGTGGATCTTCCTGGCTTTGTGCCTTCGTGACAGAGGCGATTCTGATTTTCGATTGAATCGTGATCAGAGAGAATCACAACTGGGTAGGGGCAACTTCTTCGGTGGTATACGCCTCGATTACATCTCCGGCCTTGACGTCTTGAAAACGCTCGAGCGCGATGCCGCACTCGAAGCCTTGTTTCACCTCGCTCACGTCATCTTTGAATCTCCTGAGCGAGTCTATCTTGCCCTCGAAGATCACGACGTTGTCGCGCAAAATCCGAGCAGTCGTGCGGCGTATGGAGCCGTCCGTTACGTACGAGCCCGCAATCTGTCCAACGCGCGGCACCCGGAAGACCTGGCGCACTTCAGCGTGGCCCGTGATGACCTCGCGCTTGGTCGCTTCCAGCAAGCCAAGCATCGCATTGCGGATCTCTTCTTCGATTTTGTAGATGACCGTGTGCAGCCGAATATCGACGCGTTCGGCCTCAGCAATCTCTCGAGCCCGTGTCTCCGGCCGCACGTTGAATCCGATGATGACCGACGCGCGGTTCATATCGTTGGACGATGCCGCTGCCAGCATAACGTCGGACTCGGTGATCGCGCCGACTCCTGACCTGATGATGCGAATCTTGACCCGTTCAGTCGAGAGCTTATTCAGGCCGTCGCGCGCGGCTTCGACTGAACCTTGAACGTCACCTTTCAAAATGACCAGGAGTTCCTTAACTTGATTCTTGTCTGAGAAGAGTTGCTCGAGCCCGCGCGCCGACGTGCGTGCGATCGCTGCCTGCCTGGCCTGCATCTGCCGCTGAGTCGCAATGTGCTGAGCTTGCGCCGGGTCCCCGACCACTTGCAATTGGTCACCTGCGTGAGGCACACCCTGCAAGCCGAGGACTTCGACCGGCGTTGACGGGCCCGCGCCTTCGACAGGCCGTCCACGGTCATCAAACATCGCGCGCACTCGCCCGAACACCTGGCCTGCGATGAACGGGTCCCCAACCTTAACTGTGCCCTGCTGCACGAGCAGTGTTGCAACTGCCCCGCGCCCGCGATCGAGCTTCGCCTCGAGCACGACGCCGCTGGCCAGACGATCGGGATTGGCTTTGAGCTCCAGCAGGTCCGAAGTCAGCAGTATCATCTCGAGCAGCGAGTCGAGGTTCTGCTGCTTCTTGGCAGACACCTCAACCATCACCGTGTCGCCTCCCCAGCCATCCCACAAGAGACCGCGATCAGCGAGCTGCTGCTTGACTCGATCAGGCTGGGCCTCGGGCTTATCGGTTTTGTTTACCGCGACAAGGATCGGAACTTCAGCCGCGCGAGCGTGATCTATCGCCTCCAGAGTCTGTGGCATCACGCCGTCGTCGGCGGCGACTACAAGCACGACCACGTCGGTTACCCGAGCGCCTCGCGCACGCATCATCGTGAACGCTTCGTGGCCAGGCGTGTCCAGAAACACAATGCGTCGCTTCTTTTCAGCATTATCGGGATCGGACACCTCGACTGAATATGCGCCAATGTGTTGAGTGATACCGCCGGCTTCGCCCTCGGCGACGTGTGTCTT
>Ga0114129_10012641_pt1 | contig 12021 bp, 8 predicted proteins | sample RhiMetdeltSRZDD1_FD_80071 | JGI IMG/M metagenome (GOLD analysis project Ga0114129, IMG submission 80071) | Populus rhizosphere microbial communities from Tennessee, USA - Rhizosphere MetaG P. deltoides SRZDD1 (version 2) (version 2) | ecosystem: Host-associated > Plants > Roots > Rhizosphere >... | reverse complement strand
GCCCGGCAGGTCGTCGAGCCCGCAGGCGAGAAGGTTCGATCCCGCGAGGTCGATCCGCGGCTTCGCCCGCAGCTTCGCCCACTCCATGTAGGGAGAGCGCGAAAGGGTCACGCGGCTCCTTGCCGGTTTCGACGGGTGAAGAGCCAGTAGACGAGCGGGCCGATCGCCAGAAGCGCGGCGCCGATCGCCGACCGCGTCGGGTTCGTCCGGACGGCGCTCACGACCACCACCGCCGCGGCGGCGACGAACAGCGCGGGGACCAGAGGGTACCCCGGCGTCCGAAACGAGCCGGGCTCCCGGCGATCGAGCGGGATCCGGCGCCGGAAGACGAAGATCGCCGCCACGGTCAGGCCGAAGAAGATCCAGTCCCCGAATACGACCGAGTCGACGAGCTGTCCGTACGTGCCGGTCAGAGCGAGGAGGATGCCCCACCCGGCCTGGAGGAGGATCGCGAAAGTCGGGGTCCCGAACCTCGGGTGAAGGTGCGCGAGCGCCGGGAAGAACACGCCGTCGTTTCCCATCGCGTAGTAGATGCGGGTCTGGGCGAGGAGCGTCAGGTCCAGGAAGCCGAACGCGGAGATCGCGATGGCCGCGGCGATCAGGCGGTCCGCCCCCGGTCCGAAGATCCACTGGAGAGCCTCGGCGGCGGGCGTTTCGACGTGTGCGAGCGCGGCGTGCCCCAGTACGCGCAGGTAGACGACGTTCGCCAGGAGGTAGACCGCGATCACGATCCCCATTCCCACGAGGAGCGCGCGGGGGATCGTCCGGCGGGGGTCCCGCGTCTCCTCGGCGACCAGGTTCACGCTCTGCCACCCGCCGTAGGCGAAGAGAATCGGGACGAGGGCGGCTCCGAACGCCGCGAAACTCGCGGGCGGAACGGGGGCGGTGGGAACGACCTGCGGCCCCCGGGCGGGCGGGAAGAAGAGGCCGCCGCCGATCAACGCCGCCAGCGCCACGAACTTCAGGATCACGAGGACGTTCAGGAGGCGGCTGCCCGGCTTGACCCCGACGTAATTGACCGCCGCGACGACGGCGATCGCGACCGCCGCCCCGGCGGTGGCGTGAGCCGGGCTGCGACCCAGGAGCCGCAGGCCGTACTGCGCGAAGGTGATCGACACCGCCGCGAGCCCGCCGCCCTGGATCATCAGAAGCGACGCCCAGCCGAAGAGGAACGCGACGAGCGGGTGATAGGCCTCGCGCAGATACACGTACTCGCCGCCCGCGCGGGGGAAGAGCGCCGCGAGCTCCGCGAAGGCGAACGCCCCGGCGAGAGCGATCGCGCCGCCGGCGACCCATGCCGCGAGGACCAGGCCCGGAGTCGGGAGCCGCTGCGCGACGACGGAAGGCACGATGAAGATTCCGGACCCGATGATTCCTCCGACGACCACCATCGTGGCGTCGAAAGGTCCGAGGGCGCGGCGAAAGGCCAACGCCCGGAGAATATCTCCCGACGACTCGCGAAGAGATCCCTCGCTTCGCTCGGGATGACAGCGGCGACGGGCTCGCGATGCCAGTTCGTGGAGTCCGGCTTGGAGCTACAATCCAAAAGTGCCCGCCGACTTCGTCCACCTTCACCTCCACACCCAGTATTCGCTTCTCGACGGCGCCAACCGGGTGGGGGAGCTCTGCCGGCGGATCCGGGAGCTCGAGATGCCCGCGGTCGCGGTCACCGACCACGGGAACATGTTCGGGGCGTTTTCCTTCTACCACGAGGCCCTGAAGAACGGGGTTCGGCCGATCCTCGGGATCGAGGCATACGTCGCGCCGGCAGATCGGCGCGACCGTGAGGCGCAGGCGGCGGCGGAGTCGGGGGAGGGATACGCGTACCACCTGACGATCCTGGCCGCAACGCAGGCCGGCTACCGCAACCTGATTCAGCTCGTCTCCGAGGCGTATCTCTCCGGCTTCTACCACCGGCCGCGCATGGACAAGGCTCTTCTCCGGGAGAAAGCCGAGGGCCTGATCGCGCTCTCGGGGTGCCTCAAGGGCGAGGTCGCGGGGGCGCTCTCGCGCGGCAACTTCGAAGCGGCCCGCCGGGTCGTTCGCGAGTACCAGGAGATCTTCGGCCGGGACAACTTCTTCATCGAGCTCATGGACCATGGCCTGCCGAAGCAGACCGAGATCCTGCCCGACCTCCTCCGGCTCGCCGCCGAGACCGGAGCGCCGGTCGTCGCCACCAACGACAGCCACTACCTGCGGAAAGAGGACGCGTTCGCGCACGAAGTCCTGCTCTGCATCGGGATGGGCAAGACGCTCGAGGACGAGCGGCGGATGCGCTTCTACAACGACGAGTTCTACGTGAAGAGCGCGCAGGAAATGCACGACCGCTTCCGCCGCTGGTCGGAGGAGTCGCTCACGAACACGGTCGCGCTCGCGGAGCGCTGCGCCGTGACCTTCGATACCGAAGGCCTGCACCTGCCCACGTTCACCGCGCCCGCCGGGCGGACGCCGGCCGACTACTTCGCAGATCTGGCGCGCGAAGGGCTCGAGAAACGGCTCTCCGAGCTCGAGCCGTTCTTCGCGGCCGGGAAGATCCGCAACCCGCCCGAGAAATACCGTGAGCGCCTGGAGTACGAGATCGGCGTCATCGAGAAGATGGGTTTTCCGTCCTACTTCCTCATCGTCTCGGACTTCATCCGTCACGCCCGGCAGATCGGCATCTCCGTCGGACCGGGGCGGGGGAGCGCCGCCGGCTCGATCGTCTCGTGGGCCCTCCGCATCACGGAGATCGACCCGCTCCGTTACGACCTGCTGTTCGAAAGGTTCCTGAATCCCGAGCGGATCTCGATGCCCGACATCGACATCGACTTCTGCCAGGCGCGCCGGGGCGAAGTGATCGACTACGTCACGAAGAAGTACGGACGCGAGAACGTCGCCCAGATCGTCACCTTTTCCCAGCTGAAACCGAAGCTCGCGGTCCGCGACGTGGCGCGCGTGCTCTCGCTGCCCGTGGCTATCGGCGACCGGATCGCGAAGCTCATCCCCGACGGAATCGACGTGAACTTCGAACGGGCGATGAAGGAGTCGCCCGGGCTCCAGGAAGCGATTCAGACGGACGAATCCGTCGCCCGCGTCGTCCAGATCGCCGAGCGGCTCGAGGGCCTTTCGCGCCACGCCGGCATGCACGCCGCCGGGGTGGTCATCGCGCCGCGCCCGATCACGGACTATCTCCCGCTCTACCGGACCAACACCGGCGACGTCACGACCCAGTTCGACATGAATGCGGTCGAGAAGATGGGTCTGCTCAAGATCGATTTCCTGGGGTTGATCACTCTCGACGTCATGGACTCCGCGGTCGCGGGGATCCGCGAGCGGACCGGGGACGTCGTCGACCTCGATCGGGTCCCGCTGAACGACGAGAAGACGTACGAGCTCTTCCGCTCGGGCAGGACGGCCTGCGTGTTCCAGTTCGATTCCTCCGGGATGCGCGACCTGCTGCGCCGCGCCAAGCCGAAGGTCTTCTCGGACCTCGCCCTCTTGAACGCCCTCTTCCGGCCCGGGGCGCTCGACGTCGGGATGGTCGAGGAGTACGTCCGGCGGCGAAACGGAAACCGGAAGGTGACCTACCCGCTGCCCGAGATCGAGGACATCCTGAAAGAGACGCTCGGGATCCTCGTGTACCAGGAACAGGTCATGCTGATCGCGTCGCGCGTCGGGGGCTACTCGCTCGCGGAGGCGGACCTCCTCCGTAAGGCGATCGGAAAGAAGAAGCGCGAGATCATGGCGGCGGAGCGCGAGAAGTTCCTCGGCCGCGCCGTCGAGCACGGCACGACCAAGGAGAAGGCGAAGGAGCTCTGGGCTTTGATCGAGCCGTTCGAGCGGTACGGATTCAACAAGTCACACGCCGTGGCGTACGCGCTCGTCGCCTACAAGACGGCCTATCTCAAGGCGCACTATCCGGTCGACTTTCTCGCGGCGGCGCTCTCCGCGGAGATCGGCTCGACCGACGGTATCGTCAAGGTGATCGGCGACTGCGCCGAAATGGGCATTCCGGTCCTGCCGCCGGACATCAACGAGTCGCAGAAGAATTTCGCCGCGGTCGGCACGGCGATCCGTTTCGGGCTGGCGGCGATCAAGGGTGTGGGAGACCAGGCGGCGGAATCGATCCTGCAGGAGCGGCGCAAGAAGCCGTTCGCCTCCTTCACCGATCTCGCGCACCGGCTCGACCCCCGGCTCGTCAACAAGCGGACGCTCGACGCGCTCATCTGCGCCGGCGCCATGGATTCACTCGGGAAGAACCGAGCGACGCTCGCCGCCGCCTCCGAACGGGTCGTCGCGGACGCGGCCCGGCGACGCGAGGAGGCGGAGCTCGGCCAGTCGCGGCTCTTCGGCGGCGGCGCCGACGAGGCGGCGACCGACGGGTTCGTGGAGCTGCCCGAGTGGACCCTCGAGGAGAAGCTCCGCCGGGAGAAGGAAGTCCTGGGTTTCTACGTGACCGGGCATCCCTTGACGCGTCACGCCGACGACATCGACCGGTTCGCGGACGTTCGCGTCCAGGAGCTCGCGGCGCGAGTCGATCAGACGGTGCGCGTTGCGGGGGTGCTCGTCAACGTCAAGAAACAGAAGATCAAGAAGGGGGTCAACGAGGGGAAGACGATGCTGAAGGCGACCCTCGAGGACACGACCGGCGGAGTCCCCGTCTGCGTTTTCGCCAGCCTCTACGAGAAGGTCGCGTCCTGGATCCGCGCCGACCTCCCGGTCCTCGTGACCGCGATCGTCCGCGAGGCGGGCGCGTCGATCGAGCTGACCGTCCAGGACGTGACGCCGCTCGAGGGAATTCGCGAACGCCTCGCTCGCGAGATGGAGATCCGCATCGATCTGACCCTCGCCGACGAATCCCTGATGGGACGGTTGAAGGAGCTCCTCCGTCTCCACTCGGGCACCACTCCACTCGCCCTGCGGCTCGTCCGGCCCGGAGACTTCGACGTGAAGCTCCGAGCAGCCGATTCGATCCGCGTCGCACCGTCGCCGCGCCTGACCGGCGAGGTGCGCGCCTTGACCGGTGAGGACTCGGTCCGGTTCAACTTCTAGAGCCGTGGCCGCGCCGGGCGCGAGCGTCGGCCCGCTCCCGCGCGACCTCGCCCGGCGGATCTCCGAGGCACGCACCCTCGCGCGTGAGCGGGGAATCCCGCTCTTTCTCGTCGGCGGAGCCGTGCGCGACCTTCTCCTCCGTCGCGAGGTCGTCGACGTCGACCTCTGCGTCGAGTCGGATGCGGCGGGTTTCGCGAAGGAGCTCGCGCGCCGGCTCGGAGCATCGCTGACCCTCCACGGCCGCTTCGGGACCGCGGTCCTCCGGAAGCCGGACGGGGAGCGCCTCGACGTCGGCACCGCGCGCGCCGAGCGGTACAACCACCCCGGAGCGCTGCCGCACGTTCGCGCCGGCTCGATCCCGGAAGACCTGGCGCGTCGCGACTTCACCGTCAACGCGATGGCGATCGAGATCGCGCGCTCCGCGAGGCCGCGACTCGTCGATCCGTTCGGCGGACGCGCGGACGCCGCGCGCGGGATCATCCGGATGCTGCATCCCCGCTCGCCCTGGGACGATCCGACGCGCGCGTTCCGGGCCGTGCGCTACGCGAATCGTCTGAACTTCCGGATCGACCGGGCGACCCGCCTCTGGATCCGCCGGGCCGCTGGCGAAAAAGCCCTCGACGCGGTCTCGGCGGACCGCCTGCGCCGGGAGATCGTTCTGCTCCTCTCGGAGCAGAACCGGGCGGCCGCGGTCCGCGCGGTCACGGGTCTGGGCCTCTCCGCAGCCCTGCACCCGAGCCTCCGATTCGACGCCTCCACGGCCCGGCGCCTCCGCAAGGTCGAGCGCCTGGCGGGGGAGGGGAGTCTCAAGGGGACCTGGCTCGTGTACCTTCTTGCGTGGATGGGCGACTCGAACGAGCGGGCGGCCGAGGAGATCGCGGGGCGGCTGAACCTCCCACGGGCGGCGGCCGACGCCGTGAGACGCTGGCCCGAGATTTCTCGTCTCAGCGTGACCGGCACCGCCGTCCCGATGAGCGGACTCTCCGACGACGAAGAGATCGCGCGCGCCGCATTCTTCTCCCTGCCCCGCGCCCGAATGCTGCTCGCCGCTCACCGGGAAGCGTCCCAGGTGCGCTTGAGCATCCGCGGTTCCGATCTCATCGCGGCCGGCGTCCGGTCCGGTCCGGCGATCGGCCGGGCGCTCTCCGCGACGCTCGCCGCGCGCCGCCGAGGCGCGATCCGCGCCGAAGACGAGCTCTCGTTCGCGCTCGAGGCGGCCCGGCCGTGATCGCGGAGCTCCTCTTCGCCGTCGCCTCCCGCGGAGGCGCCGCGCCGGCCGTGACGGCCGCGCCGTCGGCGAAGCCGACGTTCTGCGTCGAGTGGATCCGGCAGTCCCGCGAGGGCTACGAGAGGATCACGCTCTTCGGCGACCGGACCGTGGTCTGGAAGACCGTCGACGCCCGGGGAGACGAGGTGCGGCGCAAGACGGTCACTCCCCAGGAGCTCGAGTTCTACTGCGACTACTTCGCCCGCCCGGAGATCTGGACCCTTCCGGGCGACCTTCGGACCGGGCTCGCCGGGGAATTCTCGGCGCAGTCGACGATCACCGCCGCGCGAAAGGACGGACCTACCAAGACGATCCGCTTCGACGATTTCTCGGCGCTCTCGGCCGAGGCGGCGGCGCTGCGCTCCGCGATCGAGGGACTGCGCACCGTGTTCACGAACCCTCTCGCTCCGGCGTCGCGGTTCACGGCGGATGCCCTGCCTCCGGGAACGCTCCTCAAGCGGTTCGACGGCGCGGTCTTCCGCGTGCTCCGTCTCGAGAGGGAGAAGGGGTTCGTCGAGATCGTCGGGGTGACGGAGCCGTACTCGCAGCTCATCAAGCTGGAGGAGCTGCGGTTCCAGTTCTCCCCACCGGAATGAGTCGCGACTCGAAGAGTCGCCGCCGCCCTCTCCCTGTCCCCCCGGGAGAGGATCGGGGTGAGGGCGGTGATTGAGCCGATCGGGCGGCGCTCCCCGCATCCTCGCGGGCCGCTGGAAGGGGCGCGCCCTGAAAGTCCCTCGTCCAGCGCGGCCGACGTCCTCCCGCGCCCGCGAGGCGCTGTTCGACATCCTGCAGGACCGGGTCCGGGGAGGCCGATTCCTCGACCTCTATGCCGGGAGCGGCGCGGTCGGGCTCGAAGCCCTCTCCCGCGGCGCGAGGGCTTCGGTCTTCGTCGAGATCGACAGCCGGGCGCTGGAGAACAATCTCGCTCGGGTCGCCGCCGGACCGGAGGAATTCGAGATCGTCCGCGAGGACGCGCGCGCCGCGGTGTCGGCGCTGGCGCGCCGTGGCGAAACGTTCGATGTCGTCTTCGCCGACCCCCCGTATTCGCTCGACGCGGCGGTGTCGAAGAAGATCGGCGGCCTTCTCGCGCCGGCGGGGAGGCTCGTCCTTCAGACCGATTCGGGCGCTTCCGCGCCCGAATTTCCGGGGCTTTTCCTCTCGGAGCGGCGCGCCTACGGGCGCAACGTGTTCTGGTTCTTCGTAGAGACGCGCCCCTAGAGGCGTTGCCCTCGTCGAAGGGGGATGGTACCCTGCGCCGTTTACAGCGCGGGGTCAGGTCTCCACTTGCCACTTCGCTCCGCGAAGTTGGCAAGACATGTCGGCAAAATCCGGGGACACGGTGATTGTGAATACCTGACCCCATGCTGTCCGGAAGGAGCGGCTCGATGCTTCACAACGGCAGGCACTTTTTCACGTCGGAGTCCGTAACCGAGGGACACCCCGACAAGATCGCCGACCAGATTTCCGACGCGGTCCTCGACGCCGTCATGCGCGACGACCCGATGGGCCGGGTCGCGTGCGAGACGCTGGTCACGACGGGCCTCGCCTTCATCGCCGGCGAGATCTCGACGAAGACCTACGTCGACCTCCCGTCGATCGTCCGCCAGACGATCAAGGAGATCGGCTACACGCGCGCGAAGTTCGGCTTCGACTACGAGACGTGCGCCGTCATCTCCTCCATCGATCCGCAGTCGCCCGACATCGCCCAAGGAGTCGACACCGGCGGCGCCGGCGACCAGGGAATGATGTTCGGCTTCGCCGTCCGCGAGACCGAAGAGTACATGCCGCTCCCGCTCACGCTCGCGCACGGCCTCGTCCGGCGCCTCTCGGAAGCGCGGCGGAAAGGGGAGCTCGACTTCCTGCGGCCCGACGGGAAGTCCCAGGTCACCGTCGAGTACGAGGGTCGCCGCCCGGTGAGAGTCGAGGCGATCGTCGTCTCGACCCAGCACGCCGAAGCGATCAAGCATCACGAGCTGAAGGAAGCGGTGATCGAAGAGATCATCCGGCCGGTGATCCCGGCCGAGCTCATCACCCGCGAGACGAAGTTCCACGTCAACCCGACCGGCCGCTTCGTAATTGGCGGCCCGCAGGGCGATAGCGGTCTCACCGGTCGGAAGATCATCGTGGACACGTACGGCGGGAGCGCGCCGCACGGGGGCGGCTCGTTCTCGGGCAAGGACCCGACGAAGGTCGACCGGTCGGCCGCTTACATGGCGCGCTACATCGCCAAGAACGTCGTTGCAGCCGGTCTCGCCGACCGATTGCTGCTGCAGCTCGCGTACGCGATCGGCGTCGCCGACCCGGTGTCCGTGCACGTCGAGACGTACGGGACCGGAAAGCTTCCCGAAGAGAAGATCGTGGACCTGATCCGCGACCACTTCGTCCTGACGCCGCGCGGGATCATCGAAACGCTCGACCTCCGACGTCCGATCTACAAGGCGACGGCGGCGTTCGGCCACTTCGGCCGCCGCGAGTTCGCCTGGGAGAGGGTGGACCGCGCCGCCGAGCTCGCGACCTCCGCCGGGGTCGACGCTCTCCCCGCCGCGGCGCCGGCCGCCCGATGACGGCCGCCGTCGCCGTCCGGACGGGCCACGACGTCCGGGACCTCGGGCTCGCGCCCGCGGGCAAGCTGCGGATCGAGTGGGCGGATTCGAGCATGCCGGTCCTCCGCCAGATCCGCGAGCGGTTCGAGAAGGAGAAACCGCTCACCGGGACGCGGCTCTCGGCTTGCCTCCACGTGACGACCGAGACCGCCAACCTCGCGCGCACCCTCGTCGCGGGGGGCGCGGATCTCCTCCTCTGCGCGTCCAACCCGCTCTCGACGCAGGACGACGCGGCGGCGTCTCTCGTCGCCGACTACGGCGTCGCGGTCTACGCGATCAAGGGCGAGGACCACGCGACCTACTACGACCACATCCGCGCGGCTCTCGCCCACCGGCCCAACGTGACCATGGACGACGGCGCCGATCTCGTCTCGTCGCTCCTTTTTCTCGCGCTCGGGAAGGACGCGGAGGTCGACCCGGTGATCCGGCAGTGGGCCGCGGGCCTACCGCCGGCCGAAAGGGCGTCGCTTCTTTCCGGAATCATCGGAGGCACGGAGGAGACGACGACCGGCGTCGTCCGGCTGCGCGCGATGGAGCAGTCCGGCGTGCTCAAGTTTCCCGTCGTCGCCGTCAACGAAGCGAAGACGAAGCACCTCTTCGACAACCGTTACGGGACCGGCCAGTCCACTCTGGACGGCATCATCCGCGCGACGAACCTGCTCGTGGCGGGACTGAACGTCGTCGTGGCCGGGTACGGGTGGTGCGGCCGCGGCGTGGCCATGCGCGCCCGGGGACTGGGCGCCCAGGTCATCGTCACCGAGATCGACCCCACGAAGGCGATCGAGGCGGCACTCGACGGCTACCGCGTGATGCCGATGGAAGAGGCGGCTCCGATCGGCGACCTCTTCGTCACCGTCACCGGGAACAAGTCGGTGCTCCGGGGCGAGCACTTCGAGTCGATGAAGGACGGCGCCGTCATCTGCAACTCGGGCCACTTCAACGTCGAGATCGAGATCCCGGCTCTCGAGGCGCTCACCCGGTCGCGCCGCCGGATCCGCGAGTTCGTGGAGGAGTTCGCCCTCCGCGACGGGAGGCGAATCCACCTCCTCGCCGACGGGCGCCTGATCAACCTCGCCGCCGCCGAAGGTCACCCGGCGTCGGTCATGGACATGTCTTTCGCCAACCAGGCGCTCGCCGCCGAGTTCATGGTGAAGAACCACTCGAAGCTCGAGAAGAGGGTTTATCCCGTACCGGAGGACATCGACCGGGAGATCGCCCGGCTGAAGCTCGCGTCCATGGGCACGACGATCGACACGCCGACCCCCGAGCAGCTGCGGTACATGACGTCCTGGGAAGAGGGAACGTAGCGATCGGTCCGGACCGCCGGCGGGCGATGCGCCTGCGGGCCCACCCGGTGAGAGAATCGCGGCCGATGGCGCTCATCGAGGTTCCGGGACCCGATATGGACGGCGCGGCTCTGGCGGCGGCGCTGGAGTCCGGCGCGATCCTCTCGTTTCCCGGACAGCCGCTGGCCCCTTCCCCCGAACACCTCGCGGTGCTTCGCCGGCAGAATCCCGGGCACTCCCGCTTCCACAAGAACATCGCTTATCGGCCCGAGAGCGGGCGGATGAGCGGCGTTTCGGAGATCCCGCGGGAGGATCGGGTGGCGGTTCACCGCGCGCTCGAGGATTTCTCCGGACGCTCGCTCCGGTTTCTCGCCGGTCTCTTTCCCGCATACGCGCGCTCCTGGCGCGTGGACTACACGAGCTTTCGACCCTACGAGGAGGAGGGGCGGCCGCTCTCCCCACGATCGCGCAACGACCGGATGCACGTGGATGCGTTCCCCAGCCGACCGACCAACGGAGACCGGATCCTCCGACTGTTCGTGAACATCCACCCGAGCCGGGACCGCGTCTGGATCTCGGGCGGAAACTTCCAGCGCCTCGCGGAACGCTACGCGCTCTCGTCCGGCATTCTCGCGAGCGTGGAGGCGTCACGGGGAGAAGGCGCCCTCGCCGGAATCCTTCGCGCGGCCGGACTCCGGAAGGGGAGGCGTTCGGCCTACGACGAGTTCATGCTGCGCTTCCACGACTTCTTGAAGGAGAACGAGGAGTTTCAGGCCGCTGCCCGCGAGCAGTTCTCGTTTCCTCCCGGTTCGACCTGGCTCGTTTTCACGGACGGCGTCAGCCATGCCGTGCTCTCCGGCCGCCACGCGCTCGAGCAGACCCTCTTGATCGCGCGGGACAGCCTGGCGAGCGCGGAAAGCGCGCCGATCTCGATCCTCGAGCGGCTCGCCGGGCGCCGGTTGAGCGTCGGAGCCGCCGCCTAGTCCGTCACGACGTTGAGCAGTTAAAACGGCGCGTAAGATCCTAGGGCGAAATGGAACCGATCCTTCTCGACCGGAACGAAAACCGTTGTGGCCCTGCACCGGAGTGCCTGGCTGTCTTGCGGGACGTGGGACCAGAGCTGCTTTTCAACTACACACGCGACTTCCAGAAGGGCTACTACAGCGACCTGTCCCGGCGACTCGCCGAAATGCATGGTATCCCGGAAAAGCGGCTCGTCCTCGGCTATGGCTGTGAGGACATCTTGAAGCAGGCAATCCACCACTGGTTGCAACCGGATGAGCGTTGCCTCATCCCAAGCGCCTCGTGGTGGTACTACCGTTCCATCGCTGACGAGGTCGGTGGTGTGACGGTTCAGTACCCGATCGTTGAGGAGCCGACGGCGTATTGCTACGACGTCGATGCTCTCCTTCGGATTCAGCGAGAGACTCCCGCCCGAGTCCTCCTGATTTCCTCGCCCAACAACCCGACGGGCAACCGCTTCCCGGAGGAGCGCCTCGCGGAAGTGCTCGCCGCCTTCCATGACGCGATCGTGGTCTACGACGAGGCCTACTGGGGGTTCACCGAGGATATTGCCAGTGACCCGGCGGCGATGACGCATAACCATCCGAACCTGCTGGTCCTCCGAACGTTTTCGAAGCTCTACGGGCTCGCCGGCGCGCGGATCGGCTACGGAATCGCCGGCACCGGTCTCGAGAGCTTCCTCAAGTTCGCCGCACGCAACCTCGGTTACAACCGGATCTCCGAGAGACTCGCGCTCGCGGCGATTTCGAATCCGGAGTATTACGCCCGGCTCCGACGCAACATGATCGCCGACCGTCGCGTGATCCTCGAG
>Ga0114129_10012639_pt1 | contig 12022 bp, 8 predicted proteins | sample RhiMetdeltSRZDD1_FD_80071 | JGI IMG/M metagenome (GOLD analysis project Ga0114129, IMG submission 80071) | Populus rhizosphere microbial communities from Tennessee, USA - Rhizosphere MetaG P. deltoides SRZDD1 (version 2) (version 2) | ecosystem: Host-associated > Plants > Roots > Rhizosphere >... | reverse complement strand
TTGTGGAGACGCTCGCGCAGCCGAAGCACATGCCCTCGAGGATGCTCAGGCAGAAGCTTTCCGCGTCCGAGGTGTAGAGACCGACGTCGGCGATCTGCAGATAGTCCTCGATGGCGTGGACCTTCTCGCGGACGATCACGCGGTCGGCCAGGCCGAGACGGCGTACGTCGCCGGCGAACGGCGCGAACGCTTCACCGGCGAGGATCAGCAGCTTGAACGACCGGCGCGAGCGAACGCGCGCGACGGTCTCGAGCAGCAGATCCACGCGCTTGCCGGGCCGCAGGTTCGACGAATGCACCACGACGACCTCGTCGCCGAGGCCGAGCTCGCGGCGGACGGCCTCGGGCGAGCGGCTGGGCGGACGCGGCGCGAAGAAGTTATGGATGACCTCGATGGGGCCGTCGAAGTCCAGTACGCGCTGCGTCTCGCGCTTGAGCGACTGTGATACGGCGGTCACGGCGTCCGATGCGGTGAGCGCGTGCTTGATGGCGGGCGCGTAACCGGCGTCCTGACCGAGCAGCGTCGTGTCCGTTCCGTGGAGCGTCGTGACCAGGAGAGGTCGCTGCTCAGGCGGCAGCATCGCGCGCGCGAGGATCGCCGCGGTGGCGTGAGGCACGGCGTAGTGGACGTGCAGCACGTCGAGCCGGTGGTCGCGGCTCACCTCGGCCATGCGCACCGACAGCGGCAAGGTGTAGTCGGGGAATCGGAAGAGCCCGTACTCGTTGATCGTGACCGGATGGAAGTGCAGACGAGGCGCGTCCGAGGGCAGGCGGAACGGGCGCTCGTAGGCGATGAAGTGCACGTCGTGTCCGCGCGTGGCCAGCTCTTCGCCGAGCGCCGTGGCCAGCACGCCGCTCCCCCCGACGGACGGGTAGCACGTGATGCCGACGCGCAGCGTGGCGGTCGCCATGTCAGAGACGGCCCGGGGGTATCATCTCAGCCCGACAGTTCGGTGAACGCTTCATCGGATCGCTCGATGGTCTCCCGTTCCACGTAGGTGATGCCCGGGGCCTCCTCTTGCCGAAGATACGCCTGCTCGCCGGCGCCCGTCACGTAGTGGGTGCACTGGATCACGGACTGCATCCAGCGCAGCCGCGTGTCGCGGGTCGGGCTGATCTGCTCCTTGCCGAATCCGGACGCCGGCCCGGGCAGGATGACGTACGAATCGCCCCCTTCGTGTAGTGACAGCGTCCCGTCGCGCACGCGTGCCCGGACAATCTCGCCCTGGTAGGGGACGTCCACGAAGAAGTCGTCCACGGCGCATGCGCGGCATCGCACGGCCGGGTCACTCGAGAACACGACGTCGATGCCGTCGAGCAGGCCCATCCCGCGGTACATGGCGAGGCAGAACTCGGCCACTGTCTGCGCCGACGTCCGGCGAAACAGCTCGATGATGGGATGGTCGAGGTAGTTGGGCAGCTGCGCCAGCGTCCTGGCGTGCCAGTCCGCGGCGATGCGCTTCGCGTAAAGGGGGGAGAACTTGCGCTGTAGCTTGCTGCCGACGGCGAAGTTGAGGGACGCGGGTCGCCCGGTCGCGCGATGACGCAAGATCGTACGTGTCTCACGCGGGTCGTGGTCACTGTCGTGGCAGAAATATACGACACGACCGCCGATCTGCGACTGCAGGCGCCGCGCGGTGCGGATCTTCGCCACGAGAAATCGTCGCGGAAAGAACCCGCAGGGCTGCTGGCCGAAGGCGATCACCGGCCCCGCGGTCATGGGGCGCGGCCGCCGGCGCCGGCGCGTCGGGACAGGATGGCCTGCAGCACGAGGCTCAGGGCGATGCACGCGGCGCAGCCGATGAGGTTGTACCAGAGGTAGCCGATGTTGAGCGAGAAGTACATCACGATCACGAGCGTCTGCGCGGCGATCGCCGCGAAGAACACGGCACTGCCGCCGACATGGCGCAGGAAGAACGCCACGAGGAAAAGGCCCAGCAGCACGCCGTAGAAGATCGACCCGAGGATGTTGATTGCCTCGATGAGGTTCTCTGCGAACCCGGCGAAGAGCGCGAAGGCCACCGCGAAGATCCCCCACAGCGCGGTGAAGCGTCGCGCCACGCGCATGTTGCGCGCCTCGTCGGCTGCGGCGAGCGGGCGGAAATGGCGCCAGAAGTCGATCGTGGTCGTGGTTCCCAGCGCGGACAGCTCCGAGGCCTTCGACGATAACGCGGCCGCGAACATCACGGCGAGCAGCAGACCGACCGCCCCGTGCGGCAGGTGCGTCACGATGAATGTGATGAAGACGTAATCGGAGTCCTTGATCTTGGCGCGCGGATCCGCCGCGAGCAGGGCGGCCCTGGCCTCGGCGCGGATGGCCTGGGCACGATCGCTGGCCGCGACCATGGCCGCCCGTGCGGTCGCTTCCCGTGCGGCGTCGTCCGAAGCGCGCGCCTGCACCCAGGCGCGAATGGCCGACTGGCTCTGTGCGAGTGCCTGCGCGTGCTCGGCTTCGATGGCGCGAAAGCGACCGTCCTGCGCGTGGCGGCGCCACTCCGCCTGATTGAAGAAGACCGGGTGGGGCGCGAACTGGTAGAAGACGAACAGCAGCGCGCCCACCATCAGGATGACGAACTGCATCGGGATCTTCAGCACCGCGTTGAACATGAGACCCAGGCGGCCCTCGCGCAGCGAGGGGCCGCCGATGTAACGCTGCACCTGCGACTGATCTGTCCCGAAGTACGAGAGCGAGAGGAAGAGGCCGCCGAACAGGCCGGTCCACACCGTGTAGCGGCGGCTCGGATCCAGTGAGAAGTCCACCGCGTGCAGCTTGCCGAGCGCACCGGCCGCCGCCACGCCGCCGGTGAAGTGGAGCCCGTCGGGCAGGCGCAGGATCAACAGGATCAGCGCCGTCACCATGCCGGCGGCGATCAGCGCCATCTGCCACCGGTGCGTGAGCGCGACGGCCTCGCTGCCACCGGTGACCGTGTAGACGATCACGAGCAGCCCCGTGGCGACGATGACCGGATCGAGCGGCCAGTCCAGCACCGTCGAGACGATGATCGCCGGCGCGTAGATGGTTACCCCCGTCGCGAGACCGCGCTGCAGCAGGAAGAGACCGGCGCCGAGCAAGCGCGTCTTCTCGTCGAAGCGCTCAGCGAGGAACTGGTAGGCCGTGTAGACGTTGAGCCGCCGGTACATGGGCAGGAACACCGCGCACACGATGATGAGCGCCAGCGGCAGCCCGAAATAGTTCTGCACGAAGCCGATGCCGCTTTCGAAGCCCTGGCCCGGAATCGACAGGTACGTGATCGCGCTCGCCTGCGTGGCCATCACGCTGAGGCCGATGGTGCCCCAGCCTGTGGACGGCTTGCCACGCAGGTAGGTGTTGAGGTTGCGCACCTGGCGCGTGCGCCAGGCGCCATACGCGGCGATGCCCACGATCGTGGCGAGGAGCACGACCCAGTCGGCGACGTTCACGCGAACATCGCCGTGAACACGGTCAGCAGGGCAACGACGAGCACGAACCAGCCGAAGACGAAGAGGTAGACGGCGCGCCACGTGCCGAAGCCCGGAACGTCCGGCGACTCCGTCTCGGGGTGCCTGTCAGGTCGCGGCGGGGACGTCACTTGCCGAGCGAGACGAGATTCGCGAACAGCCGGTAGGCGCCGGGAACGCCTTCGGGGAGCTGCCGGAACCACGCGAGGCTCGTGTAGACGAAGTAGCCGTTTCCGTGCCGCGCGACGAGCACACCCCCTTTCAGCGGCGCTTCGCCCGGGTCGCTGCACGCGAGGATCGGGGTGAAGCGCTCGTCCCATCGGTCCGGGAAGTAGAGACCACGCTCCTGCACCCAGCCGTCGAAGTCCGCCGGCGTGATCTGATTCGGTGTCGTGAGCACGGGATGCTCGGGAGCCAGGATGGTGACCGGCGCGTGCTCATCGGTCACACGGTCGCGTGACAGGCGAAGCTGAAACGGCGCCAGCCAGGCCTCACGAAGCCGGTCCAGCGTGTTGTACTGCGCGACGACGGTGCCGCCGGCCTCGACGTACGCGAAGAGCGTGGCCAGGCGCTCGGCGAGATCCGTCCTCACGTTGAACGCTCGGACGCCGATCACGACGGCGTCGAGGCCGCGGAGGCGCTCCGGCGTCAGATCGGCGCCGGTCAGCGACGTGACGGCATACCCCATCTGCTCCAGCGCTGCAGGCAGTTCATCCCCCGCGCCGGGCAGGTACCCGACGCGGTGACCGCGAGTCGCCAGATCCAGGACCAGGACCTTGGCACGCGCGAGCGGCTGCAGGAGCTGAAGCGGCAAGTGATCGTAGCGGACCTCCACGCGTTGCTGGGCGAAGCGCCGGCCGTTGATCTCCACGCTCGCGCCGAGTGCCGCCGTCATGGGCCGCGGCGGCGCCGTCACCGTGAACGTGAACCGCGCGTGCTCGCCCGGCACGCCAAGGCGAAACCGTTGCGAGCCGGGCGTGACGGTCCAGCCGGCTGGCGTGTCGAGATGTAACGTGCCGGCGGCGCCCGCGCGCGCGGCGGTGACTTCCACCACCACCGTCCGTGCCGCACCGGGCGAGAACAGCTGCACACCCGCGATGAACCGCAACGAGACCGGGGCGATGATCGTGAGCCGCCGACGCAGCGCGGGATTGAGGGGATCGCCGACCGTCATCGGCTCGCCGCGGATCATGAGGCTCTGCCCCCCGATCTCGAAGACATACTCGAGCGGGATCACGGGCGGATTCTCGGCACGGCCGATGAGGGAGGGATCGTCGACCGCGAACGTCCCCGCCGTACCCTCGCCGTGCAACCAGTACGGGTGAGTCGGCGGTGTGCCTGTCGGCACCATCCACGAAGTCTCGCGGACGACCGGCCGATCGGGGCGCAGATCGACGGCCTTGCCGATCGCGCCGTGCCCGCCCGGATGCCGCATCGCGGTCCAGCGCACGGGCACGCGTGAGTGCACCACGACCCGGTGACGCAGTTTCACCGTCTCGCCGGGGACGGCCTCGGCGCGGTCTACGACGGTGTCCACCTCGAGACCGACGCATGCCTGGATGATGCGATCGAGCTGCGCCCGCTTGTCAGCGACGACGGGATCGGTCATCAGCGCGGCGAGCCGGCGGTGGATGGCGAGAAGCGCGGGCACAGAGGCCGCGACGTCTTGCGCGTTTAAGCTCGCGATCGCCTCGTCGATGGACCGCGCAACCTCGTCGCCACCCGGGAAGCGGGCCCATGTCGTATCGAGACCTGCGAAGAGATCGCGCGTCGCCATGTCGCCGGCGAGGAACACGAACGGTTCGACGCGTGAGCCCTCGTTCAAGGGCGGAGCGGTGACATCGAAGCCCTGCGTCTTGTGCATGCCCCGGCTGCGGGCCGCGATCGAGCCGAACGACTCGCCGGACGCCGGATCCCGGCCGCCGACGTCGAGCTTCGCCACGCCGGGACCGTCCGGCACGTCGGCCGGCAAGCCGCCGACCGCCATGCCGGCGGCGGGATTCGCCGCGGCGATGCCCCGCCCAACGTTGTAAACGATGCGGCGGGTCTGCCACGGCTTGAGGTCGCCGAGCTGCTCGGGAAACGCGGTGGGATCGGCGGCGAGGCGGAAGGCTTCGACGGCCAGGACGGCCGACGCGGTGTGATGGCCATGCGTTCGCGCAGGTCCCGGCGGGAACCGGGTGATGATCACATCCGGGCGGAACTCGCGGATCACGCGGACGATGTCGCCGAGGACGGCCTGCCGATCCCAGACGCCGAGCGTCTCCTCGGTGTTCTTCGAGTAGCCGAAATCCTTCGCGCGCGTGAAGTACTGTCGTCCGCCGTCGAGCCGGCGCGCCGCGAGCAGCTCCTGCGTGCGCGCCACGCCCAGCGCCTCGCCGAGCTGGGGGCCGAGCAGGTTCTGGCCGCCGTCGCCGCGGGTGAGCGACAGATAGGCGGTGCGGTATCCGCGGCCGCGCGCGAGGTAGGTGATGACCTGGGTATTCTCGTCGTCAGGATGCGCGGCGACGTACAACACGCTGCCCGTCGTGGCGAAGCTGCGTAGCTCCTGGAGGATCACGGCCCCCGTGGTCACTTCGGCAGCGAGGCCGATGTTGGATGGGCTCGCCAATACAGCCGCGCCGACGGTGGTCCAGACGGGCACGCTCCGCAAGCTGGCGCGCACGACCATCGAGAATCCCATTGGCGATTCAACACGATAGCACGGCCCACCGAGCACGTGGCCAAGATCGTCGCACGACTGTAGAATGCCGAACGATGCTGAGCCGCCGCGACTTTCTCACCGGAGCCGTTGCTGCTCTGTCCGCGCCGCGGCTCGCGGCGGCTCATGCAGGCGGGCCTCCCCGAATCGGGTTCCTCTTCTACGGTTCGCCGCTCCCATCTCCGGAAATCGAGGCCTTCCAGAAGGGGTTGACCGACGTCGGGTACATCGAGGCTCAGAACGTCGCCGTCGACTATCGTTTCGGGGACGGACGACCAGAGCGCCTGCCGGAGCTCGCAGCGCAGCTCGTCGCTCTCAAACCCAGCGTGATCGTCGCTCCGGGCACGCCAGCGGCTGTGGCGGCCAAGCGGGCGACGGGAACGATCCCCATCGTGTTCGTCGGTGTCGCGGATGCGGTGGGCTCCGGACTCGCCGCCGACTTCGCGCGACCGACGGCAAACATCACGGGCTTGACGAGCAACAGCGCCCAGCTCGGTGGCAAACGCCTGGAACTCCTTAAGGCTCTGGTGCCGAAGGCGTCGCGGATTGCGGTGCTCTTCAATCCTGGCGACAGCTCGAACGTGCTCGTCTCGAAGGAATTGGAGCAGTCAGCGCCGGCACTCGGCCTCACGCTGCAACGTGTGGAAGTGCGCAAGCCCGCTGAATTCGAAAGCGCATTTGCCACGATGACGCGACGGCAAGCCCAGGCGCTGTTCGGGGCTGCCGGTCTGCTCACAACGCCGCACCGGCAGATCCTCGTGAACCTCGCGGCGAAGGCGCGGATCCCCGCGACCTGGGGTGAGCGCCAGTTCGTCGAATCGGGCGGGCTCATGTCGTACGCTGCGGATTTCTACGACCAGATACGGCGCTCCGCCACCTACGTCGACAAGATCCTCAAGGGGTCCAAGCCGAGCGATCTGCCGATCGAGCAGCCGACCAAGCTGGAACTGGTCATCAATCTCAAGACGGCTAGGGCCCTCGGCCTGACGATCCCGGAGTCGGTGCTGGCGCGGGCGGACCAGGTGATCGAATGAACCGGCAGACGTATCTTTACGACGCCGGGGTGAGCGGTTGCTTTGATGTCAACCTTTAAGACCGCGAGAGGTATTCGACCTGTCCGAGGATCCACAATACACGATCGCCACAGTGGGGTCCGGAAGACGAAGATCGCGGTCACGATGGCGGCGTAAAAGAAGAGGCCAGACACGAGGCGCGAGCCAAACGAGAGCCCGCCGCCTGGGCGAACCCTCACCGGGTTCTACTCGCTCGCCGCAGCTCTGTGCCCCACGCGTCAAGGCAGCGAGAGCGCGATCAGTTCCTCGGGGATGTTCGCGCCTCCCACCGGGAACGCCACGTACTGCTTGCCGCCGACCATGTACGTCATTGGTGCGCCGCCCGCGTTCGCTGGCAAAGGGATCTCGGCCAGGGGACGGCCGCTCGTCTTGTCGTAAGCGTAGAGCTTCGGCTCGAGGTTGTTCAGGTCCCAGACCCTTTGCCGGGGGGTGAAGGGCGCCGGGCGCTGGTTGTCCTGATACCCCTGCTGGACAACCAGCAGCAGCGACTTCGTCACCAGAACGAAGCTGCGCCTCGGCCAGCCGAGCCGCTCAATCGCGGTATCGGGTATGGCCGCCAGTATCGCCAGAAGCGGCGCCGCGGCGCCCGCGAAGGGCTTGCCGCTCCCGACCGGCGCGCGCCAGCGGGGCTCCGCGGTCGACATATCGATCGCGACCACGCTGCCCCACGGAGGCTTGAACAGGGGAAGGCGCCCGGGGCCGGCCAGGAAGGTGAACGAGCCTACATACCGGTCAGCGCTCTCGCCGCTGGGCTGGCGCAACGTGACGACGGAGGGAAAGCGGACTGTCGTCACGTAGTACATCTGCGTCTCGGGATCCCAGCCCGCCCCCGACCAGCTCGGGCCGCCGCCGACACCCGGCATCAGGATGGTGCCGCGTTCGCTCGGCGGCGTGTAAAGCGGCCCGTAGTCGTACCTGGCGATGATCTCCCGCGCGGCCTGCCGGAGCTCCGGCGTGAGGTCGATCAGGTTGTCCTCACGCACGCCCTGGATCTCAACCGGCGGCGGCTTGGTTGGGAAGGGCTGCGTGGCAGCCGTCTTCTCGCCCGGTACACTGGACTGCGGCACCGGGCGATCCTCGATCGGCCACAACGGCGTGCCAGTCACGCGGTCGAACACGAAAACGTGTCCCTGCTTGGTCACTTGCGCGACTGCCTTGACGCGCCGCCCGTCGACCGTTACGTCGATGAGGTTGGGGGCCGCCGGCAAGTCGTAATCCCAGATGTCGTGTCGGGTGAGCTGGTAGTGCCAGATCCGCTTACCCGTGCGGGCGTCGAGGCACACCAGCGCGTCGCTGAAGAGATTGTCGCCGTGTCGGTGGCCGCCGTAGTAGTCGTTGGCCGGCGGGCTGAAGGGCAGGTACACGTAGCCCAGCTCCTCGTCGGCGCTCATCAGCGTCCACACGTTGGTGTTGCCGATGGTTTTCCACGAGTCGTTCTCCCACGTCTCGTGACCGACCTCGCCGGGCCCGGGTACGGCCCGGAAGGTCCACAGCTGCTGTCCGGTGCGGATGTCGAAGCCGCGCACGTCGCCGACAGGCATAGCCTCGCGGATGGGGAAGCCCAGCACGGAGGACCCAACCACGATCACGTCGCGGACGATCACCGGCGGCGAGGTGTGACCGTAGAGCCGGCGGGACGGGACAGGCCGGCCGAGGCCCTCGGTGAGATCGACCCGGCCCTTGATGCCGAAGCCCTCAAGGGGCCGACCGGTTTTCGCGTCGAGCGCGATCATGAACGCGTGACCGGTCAGCATGATGATCCGCTCGTCCGCCCCCTCCCGCCAGTAGGCGACCCCGCGGTGGAGCCACCCAAGGTTCGTCGGCATCCCGAGCGCGTAGGAGCCGGGATCGAAGACCCACTTGGTCTGCCCGGTCGCCGCGTCGATGGCCGCGACCTGCGACAGCGAGGTGCTCGTGTAGAGCACCCCGTTGACCATGATGGGGGTGCCCTGGTGAATCAGGCTGGGATCGATGCCGGGGGTGGTGGCGCGTACGGCGTGGTCGGGAGACGTCCACCGCCAGGCGATCGTGAGCGTGGCGACGTTGGCGGCGTTGATCTGGTCGAGCGGCGAGTACTTCGCACTCGCGTACGTGCCGCCATACGCTGGCCACTCGCCGCGGAGGAGCGCGGCCATCGTCTCCGCCTGAGTCGGAGCCTTTGGCTTCAGCGTATCCGAGGGTGTTCCCTCAATCGCGGTGTCAGGGGGGCGCACGTTGGACTGGATAGGCGTCGGGGCACAGCCGACCGTGAAAACGAGAACCCCCAGCAGCGCAACTCTCCGCGATGCGCTCATGACGCGGCTCCTGCTCTGCTCGAATGTGGGTTCGACGGTAATGGCCATTCGTCAGTGCCTCGCTCAGTGACCGACGGCGATGCTGAACAATGTGCAGTACGGCGACTCACCGTGGCCTCGACGGTGCCGGTCATGGCAGTCGTAGGCGGTGCGCGGGCGCGCCGAGCCAGATCCACCAGGGATAGCCGGGGATCCAGCACTCCGGGAAGCCGATCAGCTGAGCGCCATTCCCCGCAGCTTCGCGGATCAGGCGTACGCCCTTGTCGATGGTGGCGTCGAGGTCGAGGAAGATGTGGCGGCCTGGACGGCTCAAACCCTGAATTGCGTGATCAGTGTGACGTCGGCCATCGCTGCATCCTCCAGGCGCCGGCCAGCGCTCGACGACCCGCCTTGAAATTCCGCCTGCACTTCTCGAGGGTGACTCGTGTGGGCACCCGAAGGCGCTTTATCTCGGCGACTCCTCTCGCCTCTCGGCGCGTCTTACTGCAGGATGTGGAATGTGGTGAGGCTAGCGCCGGCTCCGGTGCGTTGTCAAACAGCCCATAGGAAATTGGGCGGTCCAGGCCACTCCTCCTCGCGGTCGGGCCGCCCGAAGAAACCCTACCGGGTCTTGTTCTCGGTCAGCACTCTGACCTTTGGGACGGAGTGCAGTGGGGTTCGTATCTGCTTGATGAACGCGCGCCCGGCGGGGCCGGCACATCTTGACAAGCCACACCGGCTGGCGGAGAGTCCAGCCACCTTCTTAAGGACTACTGTCCAGAAGGCTGAGGAGGTCCGCGATGCCAAAGTACCTCATCCAAGCGTCGTACAGCTCTCAAGGGGTGCAGGGCTTGTTGAAGGGCGGCGGGTCAGCGCGCCGAGCGGCAGTGGAGGCCGCCGTCAAGGGCGCTGGCGGCCGGCTGGAGGCGCTCTACTTCGCGTTCGGTGAGACGGATGGGTTTGCGATCCTGGATTTGCCGGACAACGCGAGTGCTGCGGCGCTAGCACTCGCGATCAGCGCGAGTGGAGCGGGCAGCGCCAAGACGACCGTCTTGCTGACGCCCGAGGAGATTGACACCGCGACAAAGAAAACCATCTCGTATCGGGCGCCGGGGCAGTAGAGCCGCGTCATTTCGCTCCGGTAGGTAGGGGCCGCTGCTGAAGGGCGGCCCCATCGTGCGTCAGGACCACCCGGCGAGCCTGAAGCTCAGCGAAGGGCGGTGAGACAACCCACCTGACTGGCGGATCCCGCTGGGAAATCAAGGCATCTTGTTTGAAGTCGCATACGCGTCGACCAGACTTCACCCAGGAAAGACCCAGGAAGTTGCTCCCAACGAGCGCCAAAGAGGCCCAAAGGCGACGACGTGAGAAGCGCTAATTTACGAGGCATTGTGGCGCGTTGGCTCTGGTGTCGATTTGAAAAGGGCTCATAACCCATATCTGAAAGCGCTGCGCCCCGCTCGATGTTCTTTCGATATCGGGAGAGTCCTGTACACGGCGAGCTGCTGACGCATGGCGAGGTTCGCGAGGTCGAGCTGGCGATGGTCGTTGAAGAGGAAGGGGAGGACAAGAAGCAGGTGGAGGAGGGGAGTGATCATCGAGCGGAGATTCTCGCCGGATCAGCGCCGACAGAATAACTGGGCCGCCGGCTGAGGTTTGGCGAAGGACAGGACGAGCATGGTCACCAAGGGGACGAACGGCTCAGATTTTCCCGGCGGACGCCGGGACGGCGCGGCACCGCAATCGACGGAGAGAGGGCGCTTCGAGTTCGTCCGCGCGACTGTTGAACAGCACACCACAATCAGCTTCGTCACGGACACCAAGGCGAAGACCCCGACACTGAGGGGGCCCTCGAGCGCGTCTCGGGAATCCAGCGTCGTCTTGTCGCCGCGCGACGCGGCGGACACCATGCGCACGATGAAGCTCGCCGTCGGCGCGAACCGGACGATCCACTGGGCATCCGCGAGCGTGACCGGGCCCGTACGCATCGATCTGGCCCCCGGATGGTGTCAACTACACGGAGACGATCGCCGACAGCACTAGGAGCGCACCCAGTTCCGCGGCTGTGAAGACCGCGACGGGCGTCGCCAGCAGCCGCCGCGAGACGTCGCAACGCCTACCAAGGGCGCATCACGAACCTAGCCGGGGCTGACGGTTCAGGGACAACACCCAGATTGGGAGGCACTGTGCCGAGCCGCAAACGTCCTTGCCGTCACGTCCGGTCGACCCCGGGCCCGGGTCCTGTGAGGACGGGGCGACGCGAGGTGCTCCCGATACGACTTGACGGTGTGCCTTTTTCGTCAGATCGTCGCGCGCATCGAGCGGCCGCCGCAGTACCGGCGGCGCGTCGAGCCAACGCGAGCGGGAGTGTCTCTACGGAGGGTGCGCTACGAGGAGCAGGCCTCGGAGGCGCGGTCAGCGACTCTTGCGCCGCAGCAACGAGTCGTATCATGAGCTGCGAATGGGGCCGAGTCAGCAGTCAGGTTGTCCGGTCCCCAGCCGCCACGCTTGGCACGGGAAGATGGGGCTGAATTGCTC